>Ga0181607_10000004_pt1 | contig 238171 bp, 208 predicted proteins | sample 041ome_9_FD_132420 | JGI IMG/M metagenome (GOLD analysis project Ga0181607, IMG submission 132420) | Coastal salt marsh microbial communities from the Groves Creek Marsh, Skidaway Island, Georgia - 041413US metaG (megahit assembly) | ecosystem: Environmental > Aquatic > Marine > Intertidal...
AAGAAAACCCTATAAAACTGGTATTTTCATTGTATTTTTATGTTGTAGCGTTATGTGAAGTTATGTGAGGTTACTACAATTTGGTGCCCGGGGCCGGAATCGAACCGGCACGGAGTTTCCTCCGAGGGATTTTCATACCTGCTACAACTTTCGTTGCTGTGTTCATAAAAATATAAACACATTTGTGGTCTGGACTTTCTCTTTACCCTATTCCGATCTGTCCTGAAACGTAGGCAGGAGCCGTCAAGTCTCTACACTTTCCTGGAGTTTCCTGGAATTGAATAAATTCTGGAAGAGTTAATGAACCAGGCTTAGCTCGGGATTGCCACCAACCACTTGTTAAGAGTGATGCTGAGGTTTCCCCGAATTTGACTCCATTCACACTGAGTGTTTCCAACCCAGGTGCTCAATTTACTTTAAGTCCCTTGCGTCTACCAATTTCGCCACCCGGGCTTGGGGAGGGAAAAAATGGATCAATTGATCCTCTCACGCGGGCGTAAGTATAGGGGAAATGTAGTGCTTCTGCACCACTAGATAGGGATTTGTATCACAGGAAATTGGAGGCTGGTGTCGGAATCGAACCGGCGTACACGGAGTTGCAGTCCGCTGCATAACCACTCTGCCAACCAGCCTTCAGGGACCAGGACTCTTTTGGACACTTTGACAATTCTGACGCCCTTTCAGGCGCTTTGTCAGGCAATTTGGAGCGGGAAACGAGACTCGAACTCGCGACCCCGACCTTGGCAAGGTCGTGCTCTACCAACTGAGCTATTCCCGCTTTACCAGATTAACCAGGCTGCCAAATTGTCTCTTTGCTCAGGACGTTTACTTGCCAACCTCATGTTTTATTGAGGTTTCAGTCCCGGCCAGAGTTCCATTATTTCAGGCTCTTTGGCCTTTCACAAAACTATCCATCTGTTCTTGCAATAAGGGATTTCAGGCTTTGTCGTTGATACCCGATTCCGGGCATTTCAAAGAGGTGGCTATTCTAATCAGACTGACCCGCAAGTCAAGAGGAATCAGGGGTTTAGGCCACTTTAATCGAAGACTTTTACTTCAATTCCGCACCCAGTACTGACCATGCACTGCGCAGGTACTGCACCATGGACCAGAGGGTCAGAAAAGCAGCGATATAGATCAGGAAATAACCCAGGCCCCAGAACCAGGCCGAGCCTTGCGGGTCGCTGGCCAGCAGCACAATGATGGCTATCATCTGCATGGTGGTTTTGACCTTGCCCAGCCAGCCAACAGCAACCACATTACGTTTGTTTTGTTCTGCCATCCATTCCCTGAGTGCAGAAATAAGTATTTCCCGGGCCACCATGATGGCTGCAGGAATGACAAACCAGGGACTGGCAAAATTGGCTGCCAGCATGACCAATGCCACAGTCACCAGAATTTTGTCGGCCACGGGGTCAAGAAAAGCCCCAAAGGGAGTGCACTGGTCCAGTTTTCTGGCCAGGTAGCCATCCAGCCAGTCCGTAATGCAGGCCAGAATAAAGATAAATGAGGAGACGAGGTAGTGACCGGTGAAATCTGCATAATATACGGCGATAAAAACCGGTATCGCCAGTATGCGTAAGAAGGTCATGAAATTGGCTACATTCATGGTCTGACATTGTACCGAAGAAAGGACGCTACAGGCATATCAGCCATGAATATAGTCATATATATCCCGGGCCAGATTTTTACTGATACCACTGACTTTTTGCAGATCCTGCAAACTGGCACGACGAATTTCCTGCTGCCCCCCGAAATACGTGATCAATTCCCGGCGTTTGGCAGGTCCAATACCAGGAATCTCATCGAGGAAGGATTGGGTTCGTTTCTTACCCCGACGCTGGCGATGGGCAGTTATGGCAAAACGGTGGGATTCGTCACGAATATGCTGCAGTAAATGCAAAGCGGGTGATTCGGGCGGCAACACCACTTCCTTGCGACTGCCACCGAGAATCAGTGTCTCCTGCCCTGCCTTTCTGCTCACGCCTTTGGCAATACCCAGCAAAAGCACCCCTTTGATCTCCAGTTCCTGTAATACCTGTTCCGCCTGACTCAGTTGACCGGCACCCCCATCAATAACCAGGATATCCGGGATTTTAGCTTCCCCTTTTTTAAGACGGGTATAACGGCGCTTTAATACCTGTTCCATGGCGGCGTAATCATCACCTGAGGTGATATTTTCAATATTAAAGCGGCGATAATCACTCTTTAGAGGACCGTTCTGGTCAAAAACCACACAGGATGCCACCGTTGCTTCTCCCGAACTGTGGCTAATATCAAAGCACTCCAGCCGCAGCGGTAAGGCCTCCAGCCTCAAGGCCTCCTGCAGTGCCTGCAAGCGTTGCTGCATGCTGCGCTTGCTGTTGAGCTTATTCATCAGACCATGGCCAGCATTAACACTTGCCAGGTTCAGCCATTGCGTTCTGTGCCCTCGCACTCGGTGTTTAATGCTGATATTACGCTCGGCTATAAGGCTCAATGCCTGTTCCAGTTGCTTTTCCTCAGCGGGTGGATGATTGCAAATTACTTCCCTGGGAATTATTTGCCGGTTCTGATCCTGAAGGTAGTACTGGGCAATAAAGGCCCGCATGATTTCAGCAGGCTCTTTTTCCAGTACAAAGCGCGGAGTGAAATTCTTGTTCCCCAGCACCCTGCCTGCTCTGACAAAAATTATGTGCAAACACACAGCCCCTGCATCCTGAGCCATGGCAATCACATCCACATCCCCCTTTTCACCGGAGACGTACTGGCTTTCCTGGATGAGGCGCAGATTTTTGATCTGATCCCTGATCACGGAAGCTTCCTCAAACTTGAGTGATGCTGAAAGCGCCTCCATTCTCCTGTTGAGTTCATCATGAATCTGCTCGTTTTTCCCTTCCAGAAACATGGTGGAATGTCGCACGTCCTGCTCATAGGTCTCGGGGCTGACCAGATTTACACAGGGACCTGAACAGCGCTTGATCTGGTATTGCAAACAGGGCCGGGTACGATTACGAAAATAGCTGTCCTCGCACTGACGCACATGGAAAATTTTCTGTAACAGCCCCAGACTTTCTCTTACTGCTCCGGCACTGGGATATGGGCCAAAATAGCGGCCTTTGCGCTTTTTCGCGCCACGATGAAAAGCCAGTCGTGGGTAGTCATCTTCGGTAGACAAATAGATATAGGGGAAGGATTTATCATCTCGCAGCAGGATATTGTAGGGTGGCCGCTTGTCCTTGATCAGGTTTTGTTCAAGCAGCAGGGCTTCTGTTTCACTACTGGTAATGGTGATTTCGATGTCGTGAATACGATTGACCAGGGCCAGCGTTTTATTGTCCAGGCCACTACCACGGAAATAACTGGAAAGCCGTTTTTTGAGATTTTTTGCTTTGCCCACATACAAAACCTTCCCCTCTTCATCCAGCATCCGGTAAACGCCGGGCCTGGTACTGGCGTGCTTCAGGAAATTTTTTGAATCGAAAGAGGCAGCTGATGCTGGTGTGTCGGCCATGGAGGGATGATACAGGAACTCAAGATACAAGGTACAAGATCAAAGATACAAGGGAAAAACATGTAGGTCGGCATAGCGCAGCGTTTGCCGACCTGCAATTATGCCGACCAACAACACACCTTGTACCTTTGATCTTGTAACTTGTACCTGCTATTCAATTATTTTCACTTCGGGCGTCAGCGAGATACCAAACTTCTCATGAACTGACTTCTGGATGCGTTCAGAAAGATCTACAAGTTCGGCGCCAGTCGCATGCCCATGGTTAACCAACACCAGGGCATGATCTTCGTGAACGCCTACGTCCCCTTCCCGATAACCTTTCCATCCTGCCTGTTCAATGAGCCAGGCTGCAGCCAGTTTTACTGTGTCCTTGCCTGGATAGGCTACGATATCAGGGAAACTGTTTTTCAAGACCTTATATTGATCGTGTGAAATTTCCGGATTCCAGAAAAAACTGCCGGCATTACCCAGACGTCCGGGATTGGGCAATTTGCTACGACGAATATCACAAACCGTCTTACCGACCAGTTCCGGTGTAATCTCATCATCTGGTATTCCGGCAAGTGCATGGGCCAGGGACGCGTACTGAATATTCACAGCAGACTTTCTGCTCAAGCGGAAAGTGACAGTGTAGATAATGAATTGATCCTTCTTCTCTTGTTTGAAGACGGAATTACGATAGGAAAAGTTACAGTCCTCATTATTCAGAGTCATGACTTCTCCCGTGGCAAGCTCCAAAGCTTCCAGAGATTCCATTACCTGACAGAGTTCTACGCCGTAAGCACCAATATTTTGTACTGGAGCGGCACCTACAGTGCCGGGAATCAGGGAAAGATTCTCCAAGCCATACAACTGGTTTGTCAGGCACCACTGCACAAAAGCATGCCAGTTTTCGCCACAGTGTGCTTTGACCCATACGCTGTCGCCTTCTTCACTAATAATGCTCTTGCCGTGAATATTCATTTCCAGGATAAGGCCAGGATAGTCTTCCCTGAACAGGATATTGCTGCCCTGCCCGATCATCATGAACGGCAGGTCGTTTTTTCGGGTAAAGTTGAGTGCCTCACGCAGACATGCAAGATCCGTAACATTAATGAAATAACGGGCGCGGGTTGAAACGTGGAAGGTATTGAAGTGTTTCAGGTTGAAGTTATCAAGGATTTCCATGGTTATTGTCAGCCAGTTACAGCAGTTGATGCCTGGCAGCCAGGGTTTTGACCAGGCTTTCTGAGGCTTCTTCCACCAGGTCCAGCACCAGTTCAAAACCATCACCCCCTGCATAATAAGGATCAGGCACTTCATCAATGTCGCTATTGCCAAAGTGCAGAAACAGGGTAACTTTTTCCTGGTGCTCCGGGGCGCTCATCTCAAGCAGGTCGTGCAGGTTTTGCCTGTCCATGGCAAAAATATAATCGTAATGCTCAATATCTTTGGCACTGACCTGGCGCGCTCGTAATGAAGACATATCATAGTGTCGTTTTGCCGCTGCCTGCATTGACCGTTTATCGGGTGGTTCACCAATATGCCAGGAGCCCGTACCCGCCGAGTCCACTTCTATACGATGGGAAAGCTTTTCGATTGCGGCTTTTTCCCGGAATACCACCTCTGCCGTGGGAGAACGACAAATATTTCCCAGACATACCATCAGCACTTTAATAGATTGCTCAGCCATATTTTCAAATAGTGTGTATTAATCAGCCAGCAATGCCCGAATAGCATCAAGATCTTGCTGTGTGTCGACCCCTGCCGGTATCTGCGCACAAGCTTTTTGCACATGAATGCATGCATGGTTCGCCAGTGCCCGCAACTGCTCCAGCTGTTCTGACTCTTCCAGCGCATTGCGGGGCCATGAAACGAAATCATGCAAGACCTTCACTCTGTAGCCATAAATTCCCACATGGCGTTTGTAGTCTTCAGGCTTTATGTCTTTCTCTCTCCCTCTGGGATAAGGAATAGGCGCACGGGAAAAATACAAGGCGAACCCGGCATTATCCATGACAACTTTGACAGCATTTGGATTCATGATGTCATCAATGGAGCTCATCTCTTCATACAAAGTACAAAGTTGTGCCTGGGAGTGCCTGGCCAGATCTTCCGCCACCTGATTGATCACTTCTGGTGGCAACATGGGTTCATCTCCCTGTACATTGACAATGATGTCGTCATCATCCAGTTCCAGCAATCTGGACACTTCTTCAATACGATCAGTACCGGACTGGTGTGCTGAACAAGTCATCACAACATTCACATTGATGGATTGGCAGGCATCCTTAATACGCTCATCATCTGTAGCAACATAAACAGCATCGGCTTTACTTTGCTGTGCTCTTTCAACCACATGTTGCAGCATCGGCTTGCCTGCGATATCCAACAGGGGCTTTCCGGGCAGGCGTGTGGACTGGTAGCGAGCTGGAATAACAACAATAAAGCTCACTGTTTTTTCCTGTTGGCTTTTTCCTCAGGTGACAGAACTCTGGCTTCATTTTCCAGCATAATGGGAATCTCATCACGAACTGGATAGGCAAGACTGTCCAGATAACAGATCAACTCCTGGGTTTCCTTATTGTGGACAAGCTCACCCTTGCATAGCGGACAAGCAAGAATAGTTAACAATTTTTTATCCATAGTTTTACCCGGGTATTTTATTCACTGACATTGTTTGTATTTTTTACAAGGCTTGCTGATATTTTATCTTTTATCTCAGCCATGAAACCTTCAGGTAATCTTGCCACGACTTTCAGATACCAGTGGTGTACAGAAGCAAAATCAGCACACTTAACCGCATCCTTTTCAGTCATGACCACATCCAGTTCATCCTCAAAGGTAATATCTTCAACGCGGTAGGCGTGATGGTCGCGGTAAATATGGGTAATGATATCAAACCCGCAGGCACATAGAGAGGTGAAGAAACGCTCCGGATTGCCAATTCCGGCAACGGCATGCACTTTCTTTGCCGTCAGATTTTGCAATACCTCATCATTGATGGGTAGAAATTTACTGTCTGACATATGCACCAGATGTGTTGCTTCCATATCCATACGCCAGGTTTCCCTATCAATCGCAACCTGGGCTTCCCCGTTACACACAATCATATCTACTGTTTCCAGGCGCTGCGGTTTTTCCCGTAAAGGCCCTGCAGGGAGCAAGTAACCATTGCCAAAGCCTCGCTGCCCATCAATAACAGCAATCTCTAATGTACGATCAAGGTGGTAATGCTGCATGCCATCATCACTGATGATGAGGTCGCAGTCATAATTTGCTTCCAGAAATTTCACGGCGGAGACGCGATCCGGATCTATGATGACGGGACATTGGGTATGCCGGGCAATCATCAGGGGTTCCTCACCTGCTTCCCAGTGACTGGTCTTGGGAGTGACTGCAAAGGGATAGGTGGAGGCCTGGGAACCGTAGCCCCTGCTGACAATGCCGGGTTTGAAACCACTTTCTCTGAGCTGCTGTGCCAGGTAGATGACCAGCGGGGTTTTTCCTGTCCCACCTGCCGTGAGATTTCCAACCACAATTAATGGGTGCTGGCTGGTATAACGTCTTTCAGGCGTACTGTACCAGATTCTCCTTGCCCCACTAACAAGAGCAAAGACTGCACTGAGGGGGCGCAGAAGCCCGACCCAACGCGTCTTCTTGTACCAGGCATTGGCAAGTGAAATCATGCTGGAAATTGCAGCCCATGCAGTTGCTTGTAGGAACCATTGGCAGCCAACAATTCATCGTGCGTGCCAGTTTCCACGATGCGCCCTTTATCCAGGACGATAATTCTGTCAGCTGATTCAATTGTGGAAAGCCGGTGAGCGATAACAAAAGTCGTACGCCCCTGCATCAGATGTTCCAGGGCAGACTGGATCGCCTGTTCGGATTCGGAGTCCAGCGCGGAAGTGGCTTCATCAAGAATTAAAATGGGGGCATTTTTTAACAACGCCCTGGCAATAGCCAGGCGCTGACGCTGTCCACCGGAAAGCAGAAACCCGTCATCACCAATGGCAGTATCCAGACCATCCGGCAGCTCGTTAATAAATTCCAGGGCATTAGCGTTGGCCAAAGCTTCAAGGATGTCGCTCTCTGCTGCAGACTGCAGTTCCCCATAGGCAATATTGTCCCGAATGCTGCCATTGAAGAGCACCACTTGCTGGCTCACCAGAGCGATTTGTCGGCGCAGGCTGTGCAAGGTCAATTTGTCAGTAGAGATACCATCAATGAGAACTTCACCATCATTTTGCTGGTAGAAGCGGGGAATCAGATTAACCAGGGTGCTTTTGCCTGCGCCGGACTTACCCACGATGGCGATTTTTTCTCCGGGCTGGCAGGTAAAACTGATGTCTTCCAACACATGACCTTTTTCATCATCGTAACTGAAATTGACATCACGGAATTCAACCCGCCCTTCAACATCTTCTGCCTGTTGTGATCCCTGGTCTATTTCCTTGTCTTCATCCAGCAGGACAAATATGGATTGCGCGGCGGCCAATCCGCGCTGGACCACGGCATTGATCTTTGAAAGCTGACGTATGGGCTTCAGCATTGCCCCGGCTGCCGTGACATAAGCGACAAAACCGCCCGGTGACATCTCGGCCAAAACTTCCGGAGACATGGCCATCCATAACAACAGGGCCAGAGCAGAGGCCACCAGGATTTGTACAATAGGAGTGCTGACCGCTTGCACGATGGCCATTTTCAGGTTTTGTTTGAGGTTGCGAGCACTGGCATCAGTGAAATTATTTCTGACCTGCTCTTCGGCACCAAATGTTTTGACCACCTTCATGCCCTTCAAGGTTTCAGTCAAAATATGCGTAACATCGCCCATGGAAATCTGGATGCGATTACTATGCTTGCGAAATTTTCTTGAAGCATAAAGAATCACCAGGGAAATAATCGGCATCACAGCCACAAATAACAGAGTCAGCTTCCAGTTGAGATAAAGCAGATAGGTAAACAAGGCCAGCACAAATAATCCTTCTCGCAAGATCACAGTGAGCGCATCACTGACGGCTGCACTGATTTGAGTCACGTTGAAGGTTACAGTAGACACCAGGTGGGCAGCTGTATTGCGATCGTAATAGGTACTGGGCAATTCAATAAAACGGCCCACCAACTGACAACGGAGTTTGTGCACGACATGATTGGCGATATAAGCCATGTAATAGGAACCGAGAAATCCCCCCAGTCCGCGAACGGCAACAATTATTATTAAGGTGACGGGTATCAGAAGGCGTCGACTGGGGCTGACTTCAGTTCCTGTGCCTATGGTATCTACCAGTTCCTGCAACAGGTTAAAAAACTCAATACTTGATGCTGAATACAGAATAAAACCAAACACGCCAAGCAAAAAGAAAACCCGCAGGGTGGTCACGTAACTCAGTAAACGGCGGTAAATGCTAAAGCCACTCTCCCCTGCATCAGGGTGCTGTGCTGATGAGGATGGTGGCGCAGAAGTTGGAGGAATTTCCATTACTCAGCACCCGGTTCCCGGGTGGCGATGTTAAGAGCAGTGAAGCCCAATTGGGCAACAGCGTCCATGGCAGTAACAACGGATTGATGCGAGGTGTTTGCATCTGCAGTAATGATCAATGGAATAGTATTGTCGCCACCGGAAACTTCCGCCACGGTTCGCATCAGGGTTTCAATTTGTGTGTTAACCAGTTGCCTGCCATTGACAGAATACGTGCCGTTTTGAGAAACAAGAATTTCAATTTCGACCGGCTGTTGTTCAGCAAGTTGGCCAGTGGCTTCAGGCAGGTTGATAAGAATATTCGTATTACGCGAAAAAGTAGTGGTCACCATAAAAAAAATCAACAGCAGGAATACCACGTCAATTAATGGTGTCATATTGACGCTGACTTCTTCCTTTAAACTACGTTGAAATTTCAATGCCTTTCCTCTGCCCTCGCCACTGTATTCACTTGCCTGACTTAATTTCTCTGCCTTTAATTCCCTTCCTTGATTTCAACCCCTCTGGAAGAATGCAGGGCATCCACCAACTTGATGGATTCTCTTTCCAGATCAATGACCAGACTTTCGACGCGTCGCAGAAACATACGGTAAAACATTAGCGCGGGAATACCGACACAAAGCCCGGCTGCTGTCGTGATCAATGCTTCTGATATGCCGCCTGCCAGCGCATTGGCATTACCCGTTCCCTGCGTCATGATTTCACTGAACACACGGATCATTCCCAGCACTGTTCCCAACAAACCCAGCAAGGGGGTAATCGCGGCTATTGTCCCCAGCGTACTCAGATAACGTTCAAGATCGTGTACAACATGGCTTGCAGCTTGCTCGATGCTTTCCGTAATAATGCTGCGACCCGCCTTGGAATTGACCAGGCCCGCAGCCAGTATCTGCCCCAGGGGCGAAGACACGCGTAAATCACGCAGTTGCGCAGCATCTAGTTGGTTATGTTTTATTTTGCCCCAGACGTCAGCGAGAATATTTCGGGGAGCGATGCGGGCGGGATTCAGGGTCCAGAATCTTTCGATGACAATCGCAATGGCTATAATCGAACACAGGATGATTGGCAACATCAGCCAACCGCCGGCCTGTACAATTTCAAACACTTGGCATTCCTTCCGGATGTGAAAAACAGGCGTATTAACAACACCTTATAAGCGCATCACTTTACCATAAACACGGGCTTTTCATAAGCGTAAATTAGGCCGTTTTGAGACCTAGTACCTTAAGGTGTCGACCAGAATCTGGCGCGTATCTGGCGATAAATTTCTGGCTTGCTCGCACCTGATTCGTGACTAATTCTGAAGCGGATATGGCCTGTATCGGCCGTATCAAGAACGCTGATTTGTTGATTGTCATACCGGGAACGCACTAGCGGATGGGGGTGACCAAAACTGTTCAGGTAACCCGTACTGAATATTACGTAGTCGAAGCTGACCATACGAATCAGGGGCATAATAGAAGAAGTGCGACTTCCATGGTGAGGCGCAATGAGAATGTCAGCCTGCAATTTTTCGCGATAATCCCTGACCAGTTCCAGCTCTGTTGCAGCCTCAATATCTCCCGGTAACAGCACACTGGTAGTACCGGTACTGATTTTAAGGACACAGGAGGATGCGTTGCCCCGCACCGGCCTGTTGGCAGGATGCAGAATCTCAAAGTCGATAGCATCCCAACGCCAGCGTTGCCCGGCCTGGCAGAAATTAGCAGTGTCCAGCCCTGGAAAAGGCTCTCCTGCAATCGTGTGTGTCTCTGGATAGCGAGTGAGCAATCCGGTGTAACCACCAGCGTGGTCATTGTCGCCATGACTGATTATTAGGAGCTCCGGGTCTGGAAGATTTTGCGTACGTAAAAAAGGCTCGATAACACCACTGCCTGCATTAAAGCGTGGACTGTAAGCTGGGCCGGCATCGTAAATAAGCAGGTGTTCCCGCGTACTGACCACAATGGCAAGCCCCTGTCCCACATCCAGCACGTCCAGAGTGAATTCCCCTGTTTTCAGTTTTTCAGGGCGAAATAACATCACTGAAACTAGAACTGGTATGAAAGCGAGATTACTGAAGCTGTGTCTGCCCAGCAGTGTCACTAACAGAGCAAGCCATAACAGGCCCAATAAGGCGACGGGAAGCGCTGGTAAAGGGATTAATAAAAACCTGGCATGTGTGCTCAGGATTAACAGGGTTTTACTGAATTGCAGAAGTAGAAAATCAGGCAGGCTTATCAACTGAACCATCAAAGGTGGCGCAACCAACCCGGGCATTAACGACAGTAGGCAAAGTGGTACAACCAGCATGCCGATAAAGGGAATTGCCAGCAGGTTAACCAGGGGGGCCAACAAACTGATTTGCTGAAAAAACAGCATCATCAGTGGCATCAAACCGAGAAATATGAATAACTGGCTGCGCACAAGCCCTCTACTGCCAGATGACACAGCCTGATGTTCCCCTGCTTGCTGGCGAAACAATGTAAGCAATAACACGGCAACTGCCATAAAGGACAGCCAGAAACCTTTACTCAGTGGCGCCAGTGGATCAACGACAAGCACCAGCAACAAGGCCAGGCACAAACTGTTACCTGGTGCAGTTTGGCGTAACAGAATTTGTCCTGTCATCAAGCAGCAGACCATAACTACAGCTCTTTGCACCGGCAAACTGAAACCGGCAATACCGCCATATAAAAATACCGAGACCATGGCAATCACTGAAGCAAGCCGGTTTGCTGGTATGACCAGGCATAGCGCGGGTATTTGACGTGCAAGAAAGCAGGCCAGGTGATAAACCAGCCATGCAACCAGGCTGAGATGCAAACCGGAAATCACCATCAGGTGATTGGTACCTGTCAGGCTGAGTAGTTCCCATTGCTTAGCATTAATGAAATAGCGATCACCAATGGTTAGCGCGGCGAGAAAGCCTTTTGCTTCCAGAGGCAGGTCTTTCAGGCGCTGTCTGAACTCGAAGCGGATCTGGTTAAATAACCTGGTCAGCGAGAATCGGGGATCACTGCCTGCCAGCTGATTGGCCTGGTCTGCGCGGACATATCCTGTACCGGTAATTTTTTCCTGGAACAGCCAGCCCTCATAGTCGAATCCACCCGGGTTGGCAAAACCTCGAGGCCTTTTCAGGCGAACCTTGAGCCGCCAATGTTGGTCAGGCAGAAGTTTCAGGCCTGAATAATCATTCAGCAGAACCAGGCGCTTGTCACCGGGTAACACGGATGAATTACAGTCCTGCTGATCAAGGCACACTGAAGTAACGGTAAATTGAAAGCGGGTAGAAAATTCATTTTCCTGGGGTAAGCCACTGATTTTTCCCGTGAGCCACAGGTCTTCCTGTTCAAGGTGCTTTGGTAAGATGTGCTTGTCGTGCTGAATTGACTGAAACAACACCCACCAGAGCCCAAGACAAAATGCTGCGCCCAGTCTCAACCAGGGAAAGCGACAGGCAAGCAGAACCGGAATAAACAGAAGCAATATGGTGGAGATTTCTGGCAAGACAGGAATAAGCCCACCAGAAATTATTCCCAAGCTGAATGCCAGAATCCATTCCCGCATAATTACCCTGCTTCACTAACACCCCTGCTCTACTACTCCTATAGCTTAGTGCAGGAATAACGATTTTACCGGCAGACAGAAAGTCTTATTCATAGCGCAAGGCTTCTGCAGGTTCTACCCTTGCTGCAGAGCGGGCAGGAAGCAAAGTGGCCAACATGGTGAGAAAGAGAGACAAGCCACACACCAGCAAAATATCATTGAGCTGAATTTGTGACGGCAGATAATTAACGGGGTAAATATCGGCACTGAGAAACTGTAAGCCCAACATGGCTTCCAGCCCGACAACCAGGTCGCTGATCGTCAGCGCTAAAATAATACCCAGGACAAGTCCAAAGGTGGTCCCCATCAAGCCGATAGTAAAACCCTGCACCAGAAATATATTGCGGATACTCTCCAGGGAAGTTCCCATGGTACGCAAGATGGCAATATCGCCCTGCTTGTCCTTGACCACCATGACCAGGCTGACAACAACATTAAAAGCGGCAACAGCAACCAGCAAAGACAGTAGCAGGCCTACCAGGGTTTTTGACAGGCGAATATTTTCATAAATATTGCCGTAATCCCAGGTCCAGTTTGAGATCATGAACTCATCGGTAACGTCGGCACGAATACTTTGCGTGATCAGATTGACATTAAAGATGTCATCGACCTGTACGCGCAAACCATGAATGGCGTCACCCAATCGATAAACCCGCTGCACATCACTCATGTGGGCGATGGCAAGGCCACTATCCAGTTGGGAGCCAACACGAAAAATGCCACTCACTGTGAACTGCTTCTGTCGGGTAAATTCACCCAGAGGTGTTATCGGCACTACCGTTGATACCAGGGTGACCTTGTCACCTACGCCAACACCAAGTGTCTCCGCCAGCTCCTCGCCAATGAGCAGGTTGTAACTTCGGTCCTGCACATCATCGTAGTTACCTGAAACAATGAAGTCTTCAATGATGGAGATATCACGCTCTGCTTGAGGTTCAATGCCGTTTAACACGATACCCTTGCTACGACCATTGGCGAGCAACATACCCTGCACTTGCAGATATGGCGCACTACCGGTGACACCTGAGATATTGTCCAGCCCCCTTTGTACCTGCTCCCACTCTGACGCACTTTGCAAGAATTCATTTCTGGCACTGTACAGGGTGATATGTGGCACCAAAGCCAGAATTTTTTCACGTAATTCGCGATCAAAGCCATTCATGACTGAGAGAACCGCCACCAAAATTGCAACACCCAGGCTCAAGCCAGCAATAGATAAAAAGGAGATAACACCGGTAAGAAAGTGACGCGAACGCACTGAGGCGAAGCGTTTTCCTATATAAAATGCGAGCGGCGTCTGCATACTCAGGTACTTTCCCCGGACTGAATTTCCAGCATGCCATTGACCAGCTGGTAGCCTGTGTCCATTTGCGCTGCGAACACCGGATCATGGGTAACAACTATAAAGCTGGTGGTGATCTCCGTTTGTAGCGACAACATCAAGGCCTGGATGCTGTCTGCTGTATGTCCATCCAGATTACCCGTGGGCTCATCCATTAATACACAGGCCGGGTCATTCACCAGGGCCCTTGCAATGGCGACACGCTGACGCTCACCACCGGATAACTGCGCGGGTTTGTGCTTAAGTCTGTCCTTGAGCCCTACTTTTCCCAGTATCTGTTCTGCCCTGTTCAGGGCTTCTTCAAAATTACATTTACCAATAATCAGGGGCATCGCCGTATTTTCCAGTGCCGAAAATTCACCCAGCAAATGGTGAAACTGATAAACGAAACCCAGGGTTCTATTACGCAACTTGTCCAGTTCACTGCCGGTCAGACTGGAAAGATCCTGGCCGAGTATGGCAACTGATCCCGCCGTTGGTTTATCGATTCCACCCAGCAGATTCAGCAAGGTAGTTTTTCCTGAGCCAGAGGTGCCGGTAATCGCAACACTTTCCCCTGCTGCAACCGACAGGTTCACGTTGCTGAGGACTTCCAGCACATTGCTGCCTTCCTGGTATGACCGGGCCAGGTGTTGGCAAACCAGGACTGCATTACTCATAGCGAAGCACCTCAGCTGGCAATATACGTGAGGCTTTAATAGCCGGATAGAAGGTGGCCAAAAAGCTGATACCCAGAGCCGCACAACAGGTAATCCAGACATCAGAGGCCTGCAGCACGGACGGCAAGGAACTGATCATGTACACGCTGCCTGGCGATAACAGGCTTTCCAGTGCCGAGGAGATGGTAGAAAAATTAATTGCCAGAAATATACCGATGAGAGCACCGGACAAGGTTCCAATGATGCCAACCACTGTGCCCTGAACCATGAAGATTGCCAGTATGGTATTTTCACTGGCACCCATCGTGCGCAGGATTGCAATATCCGCTTTCTTTTCTGACACCACCATGACCAGGGTGGAAATAATATTAAAAGCACCGATAGCAACAATCATCATGAGCATGAACCAGGTCAACAGCTTTTCCATTTTCAGCGCATTGAAAAGGCTGGCTTCGGAAACACTCCAGTCCATGCCGGTAAAGTCCGTGCCCGGATAATTGTCCCTGAGCAGATTGAGGCTTTCATTCACAATTTGCGCTGCCCTGCCCAGATCATCCACCCGTAAACGCAATTCTACTTTCTCTGCCACAGTGGCCAGGCCTGTCAGCGGTAGGCTGTCATCTATATGGATCAGTGCCAGTTCAGAACCAATGGTGAATTGGGGGTCAAACACACCCACTACAGTGAAACGGTGCATGTTCAGTGACAGTCTGTTGCTAGTGACACCACCGTTTGAAACAGTTGTTGAGACTGCTGGCACAATCAGGTTAACGGAGTCACCAGTGTTAAGGCGCAGATTTCCAGCCAGCGTTCTACCCAGAATAATGCCATTCTCACCTGGCACCAGGTTATCCAGGCTACCCTGCACCATATTCTCTGCAATGCTTGAAACTGACAGTTCTGCATCCGGTGCAATGGCTTTTATTTCTGTGACCTGATGATAATCCTGCTGGCTTAACATGGCTTCAATTGCAACATAGGGGGCGACGCCTGTGATTCCGGGATGGGATTCCAGGAGACTTACGGCTTCACGCCATTCAGCAAAGGGATTTCCGGGGGAGCCCGGGGAAATAGTCCCATGAGCTACAGTGATCAGGGTGCGTTCGCGCATGATGCCCTGGGAGCCATTGAATACTGACAGGACAACGATGATGGCTAACACGCCCAGAGTAAGGCCAGCCATTGAAATCAGGGACGTAAAGGAGATATAGCGATTATCTTTTTTGGCCAGGATGTAGCGCAGACCAATAAAAAATGAAGGTGAAGTTAGCATGTCGGCATTAAAACATATTGGCAGGCAATGCATGTACCAGGGGGCAGGAAAGGAATAACAGGCAGGTAATCGCTCTTACCTTTCACTACTGCTCTTGGCACTATTGCTCCGGATACTCTTTGAGTGCCGATAATTGAAGCAGTTCCGCAACCAGGCCAGGCGACCCCTGGAACTAGACTTCCTGCCTTGAACTTAACTCGGTATCGTGTCGCTTGATCAAGCGCTGAACAGTTTTAAAACTTACTGGCATCATGGGCGTACTGACTTCAGCAGAGATGGCGCGCAGGGATTTCCCTTGTTTTTTCATATCCAGGATTTTCTTTAGCACCCGCTGCTCCATGGGATTTTCAATCAGACGCCCATTGGAATGAATCATATAACCAAAGGGCCTGCTGCCACCGAGGAAGCGCCCTTTCTTGCGCTGGCTTTGCTTGACCGTTTTGATCCTTTCTGTTGATCGGCGTTTTTCCAGACTATGGAAAATTTTCAGCATGCCCGTAAATTTAGGCGTGATGTTTGTATCCGTTACATCCCCGTCCATATCCACAACCACCAGTTTCACTTTGCGCTTACGCAGTTCTTGCAGCGTATTCATCATGTCATCGCAATTACTGAAAATACGCTCAAGCGTACAAACCAGAATGATGTCACCAGGCTCAAGGCGTTTTATCAGCTCTGCAGCTTTTGCCCTTTTGCCAAAGCTGACATTCCATTTCTGGTTTTCATCGACAAAACGCTCATTGACCTTCATCCCTTCGCCAAGAGCGTAGGTTTGTAGGCGTAAGTCTTCTTTTTCCAGAATGGTTTCAAGTTCCTGGGAGGACTCCAGGCATTCAATCTGCGAGGTACGTGTATAGCTGTAAACCGACATAACGGGACTCCGGGTCTGCCATGAGCCGGTCAAAATTTCACCGCTCAGGCCTGTTACTGGTTACTTTGGCTGTAGTAATTATTATTAGTTTTATCTGGCTGTATGTGTCTCTGTACGCACAAATATCCAGCCGGGGGACGGATTGTAATCAGTATGGATTTACCTTTGCAAGTATTAGGTAAAAAAAACACTGATTTCAGTGATTTATGGTCTTTGAGGCCCAGGAATTGGTCAAAAAACAGGCAAATCGATCAGGAATTCCCATATTTGCTGTTCAGCATTGTACCTACAGCGTCACGGGTAGGGTCCCGAGAGGGGAGATAGTTGTCTTAAAAGGCGCTGGCCAGGCTTTGCAGAGTGGTCATCATGGGAGCGGGATAAACACCCAGATAAATGATCGCCAGGGTCATGGCTGCCATAACTACATGAACTCCGGCTGGAAGTTGGTTGGCTGCGGGATCCTTACCCTTGGTTTCGGCAGGTTGCAGCATGGTGTAGATCAAACGCAGGTAATAGTAGAGGCCAATGGCGCTACCAATAATCAGCGCGGTCAACAGAAGCCACAACTCCCCTTCTACGCCGGTGGTGATAATATAAAACTTGCCAATGAAACCTGCGGTTAATGGAATACCTGCCAGGGATAACAACACGGTGATCAACACAGTCGACAGCCATGTGTTACGCCAGAATAAACCGCGAAAATCGCTGAGCTGATCCAGTTCCTTATGGCTGTTGGAAATGGCACTTATGACAGCAAAGCCAGACAGCGACATCACAAAATACGCCAGCATATAGAAACTGGTGGCTTCAACCGCGAGTGCGTTATCAATACTGGCTGCAGCAATGACCACAACCAACAAGTAGCCCAGATGTGCAATGGAGGAATAGGCAAACAGGCGTTTCACATTTTCCTGCATGACCGCCAACAGGTTACCAATGAACATCGAGGCAATGGCCATAACAGTTAGTGCACCAGTAACCGCATTAAATTCCAGGGCATTGGATGCCAGCAACAAACGCAGGGTAACAGCCAGCATGGCAGCCTTGGATACGGTGGCCAGGTAGGCCGTCACCGGAACCGGAGCGCCTTCGTACACGTCAGGTGTCCAGATATGAAATGGCACCAGTGACAATTTGAAGGCAGCACCTGCAACGATCATCAGTACACCTACTATAAGAATGAGACCAGGCTCGCCTGCGGCTTCAAGGGCAGCCGGGATTTCATCAAAACCCATAGTACCCAGAAATGCGTATACCAGGGCAATGCCAAACAGAGTGATACCAGAAGCCAGCGCTGAAAGAATCAGGTATTTGATACCTGCTTCCAGGGGATATTTAGCTGACTTATTATCATGAACGGTATAGGCAATCATGGCGTAGAGACTGACACCCAGCATTTCTACGCCCAGTAAAAAAGCAACAAAATGATTACTGCATGCCAGTACTACAGCACCCAGCGTGGCAGTCAGCAATAAAATATAAAACTCCTCATTCTGGGAGGTGTGCGTTTCAAAATAAGGATAAGCCAGAAGTGCCACACCAATAGCACCGACAATAATCAGGTTGGAAAAGAACAGGCTGTATTCATCGATCAGCAATAACTGGGTTGCTTCAAAAGGCAGTACCGGTTTGATCAGTACAAAGGTCATCAGGGAGGCAACCAAGCCAAAAACAGTCAGCCCGCAAACCACGGCATGATCACGTTTAAAGGCAGCAGTCACCATCACCACTACTGAGCTGAGCGTCAGCATGATAATTTGCATCAAATCGATAATGAGACTGGTATACAACATAGGTCTGATTTATTCCTGTTTCTTTTAAATTCTGATCTAAATTCTGGTCTAAACTCTGATTAATAGTTTAATCAAAGAAAAACACACCCAACGTTCGCAGAGTCGGTTCGGACATATCAAGCATGGACTGGGGATACATTCCCATCCAGAACAAGCCAATCATCATTAGCCCGAAACAGATCATCTCCACCATGGTGAGATCCGCGAATTCCAGCTTGTTGTTGTTTTCTCCATGAAACACTTTCTGAATAACAATCAGTGAATAGACTGCGGCTACAACCATGCCTATTGCTGCAGCCGCCGCCGCGGCAACACTTATTCTGAAGGTTCCTATCAAGACCAGGAACTCTCCAATGAAGTTACCCAGAGCAGGCATACCCACCGCGGCAACGGTGAAAAATAGTGCCATGAACCCCATTTTAGGAGCTACAGCCCAGAGGCCGCCCATTTTGTCCATTTCCCGGGTATGAATGCGATGTTGCAAACCACCAGCCAGCATAAACAGTGCCGCGGCACTGAAGCCGTGCGCCAGCATGGTCATGACGGCGCCCTGCACTGATTGTGCGGTCCAGGCATAAATACCCAGCATGACAAAGCCCATATGGCTCACTGAGGTATACGCAATAAGACGCTTCAAATCATTTTGGGCAAAGGCCACCTTGGCGGTATATAAAATACTGATTACGCCAAGCAACATAGCGGTTGGCGCAAAAGCCTGGCTGACCTCGGGAAATAGCGGAATGGTGAAACGAATCAGGCCATAAGCACCGGTTTTTAACAGAATCCCTGCCAGGATCACGGAGCCTGGTGTAGGTGCCTGGGAATGCGCATCGGGCAACCAGTTGTGGAATGGGACCGTAGGCAGCTTGGTGGCAAAGGCCAGGAAGAAACCCAACATCACCCAGAACGCAAAGGGCTCGGGGATACTTGTTCCCAAGAGATCAAAATAGCTAAAGGTAATTTCACCGGCATCCTGATAATGGAAGAAGACCAGCATAAGAATTGCCAGCAGCATCAGCATACCGCTGACCTGGGTGAAGATGAAAAACTTCATTGCGGCATATTCTTTATTTTCATGTCCCCAAATGGCGATGATGAAATACATCGGAATCAGCATGACTTCCCAGAAGAAAAAGAACAGGAACAAATCCAGCGCCGTAAACACACCGATGACGCCAGCCAGCGTCCACAACAGGTTGAAATAGAAGAAACCGGCACGGTCCTTGATTTCATGCCAGGCTGAACCCAGTGATATAAGTCCCAGGAAAACAGTCAGTGTGATAAGCAAAAGCCCAAGACCATCAGCACCAAAGATAAAGGAAACACCAAAACGCGGGATCCAGTCACTACTATATAAAACCAGCCAGCTCCCTTCCTGACCAAGGTCGGCCTGGGAAATGGCGTCCAGACCCAGAGAACCCGGTGCCAGTAACATCAACACTACCAGGAACAAATCCAGCAAGATTGTCGCCAGGGCAATTACCCGCGGCAGTTCAGGATTGCTTTTTTCTGCTATCCAGGCACCAATACCGCCAGCCATAAGAATTGTAATGAGCCAAACTAGTATCAAATCACACCTCCCATGCCGTTTCGGCAGCCACAGAAAGCGTGCTATGCAAGGCACGCTGACGCAGGCCTAGCGGGTCTAAGTCAAGGAGGCGAAACGCAGCAGAGTGCGCTTTATGGGGCTGCCCTTCGGGAGAGTGCCAGCTTTCGCATAGCATCGTTATTTTGCTTTGAAAGAGCACCACTATTCCTGCACCAAAATGCCTTGCTCTACAAAAGCTGGCATTCTCTGAAACCGCATGGGAGGTATGATTTGATACTTCAATCATAGGAAGACTCCTATGGTAACCAGGATGAGCAAGCCATAGGCCACACTGATGGCATACCAGCGCAACTGACCAGTCTGGGTTTCACTCATAACGTCATGACAGAAGCGAACAGCTCGCGCGGAACCGTTGTAGATGCTGTCGATAAAATCAGCTTTGTTGAATCTGGCCAGCGCTGTGTAGGGAGTAACTATAACCTTGTCGTATAACCAGTCCATGCCCCATTGGGTGTACCAGAAGCGATGCAGTTTGGCACCAAGGCCCTGCCCCGCCAGCTTTTCAGTATCCACCGAGCCCTTGATAAAGACTGACCAGGCCAGTAAACCGCCAAGCATCGGCAAGAGAATCATCGCCATGTTTGCCATAAAAGAGGGATGATGTTCTTCCACTTCCGGGAACACTGCTTCTACCGGAAGATGAATCCAGCCGGCAAAGATGGCACCAATCGCCAACAAGACCAGTGGCCCCTGCAGATGCCAGCCCATAACTTCGTGCCCGTCATGAGTTTTCTTACCGTAAAAGACCAGGAAGTAAAGCCGGAAACTGTACAGGTAAGTCATTACCGCTCCTAACAGGCCCGCCAGGAACAGTATGTAACCGCCTTCATGGTTTTCCATCGCGGATGCCAGGATTTCTTCCTTGGAGAAAAATCCGGAAAAGCCCGGGAAAGCGACCAGACCCAATGTACCAATCAGGAACAAGGCATGGGACCAGCGCAGGTCCTTGCGCAGACCACCCATCTTGAATATATCCTGCTCATGATGCATGGCAAGAATGATGGAGCCGGCGGTCAGGAATAACAGCGCCTTGAAAAAGGCATGGGTCATCAGGTGGAAGATGGCGCTGCTCCAGGCTCCCACACCCAGAGCCAGGAACATATAACCGATCTGGCTGACTGTGGAAAAGGCCAATACTTTCTTGATATCGTTTTGGGTAAGCGCAGTAAAGCCAGCCATCAGGAGTGTAATCGCACCTATAACGCCCACCAGGTACTGTACTTCCGGTGCCAACTCATAAAGGACATGCGTGCGTGCAATCAGGTAAACGCCAGCTGTAACCATGGTGGCAGCATGTATCAATGCCGAAATAGGCGTTGGTCCTGCCATGGCATCAGGCAACCAGGTCTGTAGAGGCAGTTGTGCAGATTTACCTACAGCACCACCCAGAAGCAGCATGGTTACCGCCGTTGCTACACCGGAACCGACAACCCATTCGGTTTCAGCATTGAGCATGGCTTCCTGGATATTCAGGCTACCCGTGCCGACAAACAAGGTGAACAAGCCCAGGGCCATAAAGGCATCCCCAACCCGGGTCATAACGAAGGCCTTGCGGGCACAGTAGCCATTATTGGGGTCGGTATACCAGAAGCCAATTAACAAATAGGAGCATAGCCCTACCCCTTCCCAGCCCATAAACAGAAGCACCAGGTTATCTGCCAGCACCAGAACCAGCATGGCAGAAACAAAAAGATTCATGTAAGCAAAGAAGCGAGCAAAACTTGGATCGCCACTCATGTAACCCGTTGCATAGACATGAATGAGGAAACCGATGCCGGTGATGACATACATCATGACCAGTGAGACACCATCCAGATAGAAGGTGAAACCCGCTTCGAAATCACCCACTGACATCCAGCTCCACAAGGTCTGGGAGTAGGAATTTATATCAGAGGCAAGAAAACTTGTACCTGCCAGCAAGGCAACCAGAAAAGACAGGCCAATAGAACCTGCGCCAATAATGCCGGCTGGAAGTTGTGGCAATTTGCCAAATGTCAGGGTCAGAATCAGAAACCCTATAAAAGGGATAACTGGCACTAACCACAATAAATCAAGCATGTTTATTCAATCCTTCCTGAATCCATCAAACCTTTTTAGCTTTTACCTTTTCCTACCTTCTCCTACCCTTTCCTACCCTTTCATCTCACTCAACACGTTAATGTCCAGCGTCTTGCGCTTATGAAACAGTTGCAAAACCAGACCCAATGCAACGGCCACTTCAGCAGCAGCAAGACTGATGATCATGAGAAACATAATTTGACCATCAACCTGTCCCCAACGTGATGCAGCAACAATAAAAGCCAACCCTGCCGCATTCAGCATGATTTCCAGGGACATTAAAATGAATACCAGGTTGCGCCGTGTCAGTACTCCAACAAGGCCCAGCACAAACAAAATTGCAGCCAATAACAGGCCATGCTCCATGGGTACGGATTGCATGAGAATCGTCGGCATTTCCATTAACTGGTTTTCCTTACTTGCATCTTGTCTCTTGTCTCTTGCATCTGTTTTCTATTTCCTGGCCAGGTGATAAGCGCCAACCAAACCAGCCAGCAGTAACATCGAGGCCAGTTCCACGGCCAGGACGTAAGGCCCAAACAAGGCTGCACCAACTTCTTTAGCGCCTACTACCGTAAGAGCCATTTCTTCCTGCTGAAGATTAATGACGTACAACACTTCAACCAACAGGGGGATAGCCATAATACTTGGACCCACCCAAACGGAAGGTGACAACCAGGCTTTTTCCTGGTCCTGTGTGGTATGCCCCAGGTTCAGCATCATGACCACAAACAGGAACATCACCATAATGGCCCCGGCGTAAACGATGACCTCTAGGGCAGCGGCAAAAGGTGCACCCAGAGTGTAAAAAATCACCGCAATAGCCAGCAGGGAAACAATAAAATACAACAGCGCATGTACGATGTTGGTACGTGTGATAACCATCAGGGTAGCCAGGATGGCGATAATGGCTGAACCGTAAAAAAATACACTCATGGCATCAGACTCCTGCGATCAGTCGGCGGTAATTCATCCAGGGCTTCGCCCTTGCCTTTGCCGCCAATCGCTTTACCGGCCACTTTGTAAAAATTGTAATCATGGTATTTGCCCGTACCATCAATCAGCATATGTTCTTTCTCCCAGACCATGTCCTGGCGCACGTATTCAGCCATTTCAAAATCAGGAGTCAACTGGATAGCATGGGTCGGGCAGGCTTCTTCGCAGAAACCACACATAATGCAGCGGGAAAAATTGATACGAAAAAATTCCGGGTACCAGCGCCCTTCTTCGTCTTCTGTTTTCTGCAAGGCAATACAATCTACCGGACATGCCACTGCACACAGGTTGCACGCCACGCAGCGCTCTTCCCCATCGGGATCACGCGTCAGGATGATACGCCCACGCCAGCGCGGAAAGGTTTGGGGCTTTTGTTCCGGGTATTCAACCGTATCGGCTTTTTGAAACAGATGCATGAATACCAGATACAAGGAAACTATCTGCGACCAGAATATATTGAGCTGATGAATCAAACCTTTAAGCATCAGGAACTCCTCTGCATCAATACGATTGCGCCGGTAATCAATAAATTCAGCAGTGACAATGGCAGCATGACCAACCAACCATAGCTCATTAGCTGGTCGTACCTGGGTCTGGCTAATGCTGCCCGAACCAGGATGAAGAAAACTATAAAGACCATGGTTTTGGCGCCCATCCAGAACACGCCGGAAATAATTTCATTGCCAAATTCCAGGCCAAAGGGTGCGTGCCAACCACCGAAAAACAACACCGGAATGAGACAGGCCATCAACAACATGCCGATGTACTCACCGACAAAGAATAAGCCGAACTTCATGCCAGAATACTCGGTATTGAAACCGGAAATAATTTCCGCCTCGCCTTCTGGCAAATCAAAAGGCCAGCGGTGAGATTCCGCCAGGGCTGCAACCATGAAAACCATAAAACCAATAAACTGGGGTATGACGTACCAGCCATCAGCTTGCGCTTCAACAATACCGCGCAAGGAAAAACTGTCAGAAAGAATGACGACACCAAGCAGTGAAATGCCCATGAACACTTCATAGGAAATCATCTGACCCGCAGCACGCAAGCCGCCCAACAGGGCAAATTTATTATTCGATGCAAGACCACCCAGCATGGCTGAATAGGATGCCAGACCTGCCATGGCAAGGATAAACAACAGGCCGATATTCATATCGATAATGCCCACGCCAGGAGCAAAGGGAACCATCGCAAAGCTCAGCAACATGACAATGGGGACAATCATGGGAGCGACAATAAAAGTCAGTTTGTCGGCAAAAGGTGGTACCCAGTCTTCCTTGGTAATCAGTTTGATGACATCGGCTACAGATTGCAGGATGCCAAAGGGGCCAACACGGTTCGGTCCCAGACGATCATTGAAGAAACCCAGGACGCGGCGTTCCATCCAGATCAGCAAGGCCGCTGCGGTCAGGACCACACCCAGAATAAGCGCGATATTTAACAAGGATCCAACCTGAAAACTGAACATCAGTTGTCCTCCCCGGCATCAAGCAACACGGTCGACTTGTCACTGGCTATAATATTGCTCGCCTTCCAGTGTTCCGGAGTTTTCCAGTCCGAGGCTTTTTCCAGGGCAACAGCACCGGGAAGATTCCTGAAATTCAAACCCTGCAAGCCAAGAGATACACCGACAGTGCCAGGTTGGATGGAGCTGCGAATAACAAAAGGCACTGAGCCATTATGTTCAACGCTAATACCGTCACTGGACTGTAATCCAAGTTTCTCTACATCAGTTTCGTTCAAGGCAATATAGCCGCCTGTCGCTTTTTCCTGGATGGCAGGCGTATTTGATGTGAGTTCTTCACTGCCAAACAGGTGGTAAAGAGGAAAGACCTGGAAATCACCTTTGTCAGTACTCTGTTTGCCAATTTCACTAAATAATTTTTCTGTATTACTGCCAGCAATCAAGCGTTTGCCATTACCAGCCTGTTTCAGAGGTCCACCAGTATGGCTCTGGAATTTAAACACGCTCTGGTTGGAATTCCAGCCACCAGACCAGGCGGTATTGAATACTGTGGCATCAGTAGTTGCCGCTACCCCTTCCATGGAATAGGCGAGTATGCCGTCCTCATCCTGTTCCTGTTTGGGTTCATGCACATTGATATTGGCGCGCATGGCAGTGCGGCCACTATAGCGATGTTGTTGCCTGGGTACTTTCATCCCTGCTACCGTAAAGTCAGCGCCGGGAGTAAGATCCGCCATACCAGCGCAATCCGCAATGGTGTCAGCACAGTTCTGGGTGACTTCCGCGAGTTTGAGGTCGCTCAGCCAACTGACGCTGGATCGAATTGCTTCAGCAGGTTTGAACACCGAATAAAAATGCTGGGCGCGTGTTTCATAGTTGACAAAAGTCCCGGCAGTTTCAGCAAAGGTCCCTGACGCAAGCACCAGGTTGGCCGCCTCGCCCGTCGCATTTTTCATGCTGTCCAGAACTGCCAGTTGGTCAAGGCCATCAATAAAATGGTCCACAGCTGCGCTGGGCGCCCGGCGATAAAGATCATTTTCCAGGACGATGGCCGTTTTACTACCACTTACCATGGCGCTGTCCAGAGACTTGTCGCTGCCCTCCATCAACAAGGCTAATCCCAGACTGTTCGCTTCGGGCACTACCAAGGCGAGATTTGCCTGTTTGTCTTTTGACGCAAGTGCAGTGGCAATATTTGCCGCCGCATCCAGTAAAGCAGGACTAAAACTGCCAGTGCCGCTGACAATGAGTGGTTGTTTGGCATTCTTCAAGGCATCGGCGATAGTGATAACCAGGGCTTGTTCCGCCTCGGTCAGTCCAGTGACGCCAGGTGCATTGCCATCCAATGCGGTGGCAATGGCAAAACCAATTTTGGCAGCCTGTGCCGCAGAGGCGATATGGATTTCAGCCGCCACATCATCAAGGCGAGTCGCATGAGGACTGAGAATAAACAGTGGGCTCTTTTTGTCCATGGTCAACTGTCGAATGGCGGCATCATGCCAGTCCGGGAGCTTCATGTCCCTGGCCATTTGTTTACCCAGATTCTTCACTGACTGACGTAACGCCAGGGCAATACGGGCTGCAGTATTGGTGACATCTTCACCCAGGATCACCACGGCATCCGAGGCTTCGATATCCTTGATGCTGGCAATGTTGACCGGTCTGGTTCGATAGATTTCCAGAACCTGCTGACTCATGGCCAGTTCGTTATCAGAGACACCGGCAAAAAAGTTGTCAGGACCAACCAGTTGCCGCAGGGCAAAGTTGGCTTCCATGGATGCTCTTGGTGAACCGATACCAATGGCGTCGTCTGCCATGGCATGTAATTGTTTTCTGGCTGCTTCAGGGCTGGCCAGTACAGGGTCTGCATCATGCGAGGTCCTCGTCATGCTAACCGTGATGCGCTCATCACTGTTGACATAACCGGTACCAAAACGGCCACGGTCACACAGAAAGTAACCATTGACCTCATCATTAAAGCGGTTTACCACACGCCGTAGCGTGCCATAACGTTCACCGGGGTTGGTATTACAGCCAACGCTACAACTGGCACAGATAGATGGTGCCGTTTGCAGATCCCATTTGCGCACGTAATGCTTGCTGAAGGGTTTGTCAGTGAAGACTCCGGTTGGGCACACTTCTGCCAGGTTACCGCTGAATTCGCTTTCCAGTGGACCTTCCTGCCAGCGCCCGAAATAGGTATTGTCGTGGGATGCCTGGGGACCAAAATCAGTACCGCCCGCATAGTCCTTGTAATAACGCACACAGCGATAGCAAGTGATACAGCGGTTCATCTCGTGACCAATGAAAGGTCCCAGATACTGGTTTGTGTGGGTTTTTTTCTTGCCATCGTAGCGGCGATAGTTGTGCCCGGACATGACGGTCATATCCTGCAGATGGCATTCCCCACCCTCTTCACAGACCGGGCAATCATGGGGATGGTTGATCATGATGCTTTCGATAGCTTGTGCCCGGAAGGTCGCCGCCTTGGCAATGGAGTAACGTCCCCCTTCACGAGGTGAAGTCATGCAGGCCATATTCAGGCGACCGCGCTCATCCTCATCATTGGCATATTCAATCACGGCGCACTGACGACACGAGCCCACGGAGCCCATGCTTTGATGCCAGCAGAAATATGGCAAATCCTCCCCCTGGGAAAGCACTTCTTCCAGGAGGTTGTTGTTTTCGTCCACTTCAAGGACTTTGCCATCAACGGTAATTTTAACCATTTACAAAACCTATAAAACCCTAAATATCAATTAGTTATATTATATTATTAAAGCTATTTATTTCTTTAGTTATACGAACAACCATGCTTCACATGGGCTTCAAACTCATCCATGAAATACTTCAATCCACTTTGCAGGGGTTCCACAGCGCCAGGTGCCAGGGCACAAAAAGTATTGCCTGGTCCCATATAGCGGGTCATTTCATCGAGGATTTCAATATCCTTCAAACTGCCCTCACCGGCTTCCATCTTGTTAAGAATCTGCTCAACCCAGGGCAGTCCATCACGGCACGGCGTACACCAGCCACAACTCTCGTGGGCAAAAAATTTGATCAGGTTTTGAATACAACCCACCGGACAGGTTTTATCGTCCAGCACCATAATTAATGAAGTACCGAGGCGACTGCCCGCTTTTTGTACTTCGCCTGGATCCATCGGCAAATCCAGATGTTCTTCCACCAGGAAGTCGGTTGAACCGCCACCTGGTAAAAAGGCCTTCAATTGATAACCGTCCTGCATGCCGCCTGCGTAATCTTCAAGCAATTCACGAAAGGTAATGCCAACCGGGACTTCCCAACACCCCGGATTGTTGACCCTGCCGCTGACCCCGGAAATACGTGTGCCAACGTAATCGCCTTTACCCAGGCCCTTGTACCAATCAACACCATTGGCCACGATGCCGGGAATATTGCAGATAGTTTCTACGTTGTTTACCACAGTGGGTCGTCCCCACAGGCCACTGACCTGGGGAAAAGGCGGCTTGGCCCGTGGGTTGGCACGTTTCCCTTCAAGGGCATTGAGAAGCGCGGTTTCTTCCCCACAAATATAGCGACCGGCACTGGTATGCAGATAAATATCCAGGTCAAAACCCTTTTTAAGGATGTCCTTGCCCAACATGCCGTTGTCATAGGCTTCCTTGATAGCGGCAAGCAGACGTTCTTCACATTCGGTATATTCACCGCGCAGGAAGATATAGCCAGTCGATGCCTGCAAGGCATAGCACGTTGTGATCATGCCTTCGATCAGCAGGTGCGGATCATTTTCGATCAGCAAGCGATCCTTGAACGTACCCGGCTCCATTTCGTCACCGTTGATAACCAGGTAGCGAGGCTCACCATCCGGTGGTGGCACAAAGCTCCACTTCAGCCCGGTATTGAAACCAGCACCACCACGACCACCCAGGCCTGAATCCTTGACCAGAGTAACCACATCATTGGGCTCCATAGCAACAACCTTGCTGACACTTTCATAGCCGCCAGCAGCTTTATATTGCTTGAAATTGAGGGGAGCCCGACCAATTTCAATGTTCTTTGTGAGTGGTTTATCCGTTGCCATGTGTTTAATCAGCTTCTCTTTATTTCGCTTCTTGTTCTGCTTGGTACTCTGCTTGGTACTCTGCTATCTATTTTCCCGTCTATTCTGCCGTCTATTCTGCAGTCTATTCTGCAGTCTCTTCTGCTTTATTCCAGATCCAGATCGGCGGTGGAGCCATCTTTGTAATGGGCAATAATCTTGTCAATTTTATCTGTGGTGAGGTTACGATAAGTTGCGCGACCAACCATCATCACCGGCGCCTTGTCACATGCGCCAAGACAAGGAACAGGAATCAGGGTGAACAGACCATCTTTGGTGGTTTCACCGTAATCAATTCCCAGCGTCTTCTTGAAATGCGTGTTCAAGGAATCGCAGCCCAACATCCAGCAAGCCACGCTGTCACAAAGTAAAATGACATGCTTGCCAACCGGACGGCGGAAAATCATATTGAAAAAGGTAGCAACCCCTTCCAGTTCATCCGGCGCTATATCCAGGTATTCAGCAACAGCCAACAGGCTTTCGTCAGAAACCCAGCCCTGGTATTTCTGTACAATTTTCAGTGCTTCAAGTCCAACTGCCTGAGCATAGGGATAGTGCGTCTTTTCATGCTCTATCTCATGGATCTCTTCCGGCGTCAGCGCACGAGCCTTGATTGTTGTACTGGCAATAATGTTGTTCATATCAAGTAATTCGTTTTTATCCTTTGTACCTTGTACCTTGTAACTTTGAATTATTTATCCACGTCTGCCATAACAAAATCAGTCGTAGCCACCACTGCAGTGAAATCTGCCAGCATCAAACCACGGCTTAAAAAGGGAATGGCCTGGATGTGGATAAAGGACGGGGTTCGAATACGTGTCCTGTAAGCACCGCTGCCCCCGTCATTGACCAGGTAGTACATGTTGATACCCTTGGTGGCTTCGATTGCCATCGATACTTCCGTGGGTTCAATGATTGGTCCCCAGCTCACACTCAGGAAATGGTCAATAAGGGTCTCAATATGCAGCTTGCTCTTTTCCTTGATCGGCGGCGTAGTTAATGGATGATCAGATTTGTAAGGCCCTGCCGGCATGTTTTCCAGACATTGCTTGATGATCCTGCAGCTCTGACGCATTTCTTCAACACGTACCGCAGCCCTGTCATAACAATCCCCGTTCACGGCGATCGGCACATCGAATTCAAAATTCTCGTATCCGCTGTAAGGGCGGTGTTTACGATAATCCCACTCCAGGCCTGTAGCCCTGAGGGCCGGTCCGGTCATGCCCCAGTCGAAGGCATCCTGGGTATTCATCACGCCCACACCGCGGGTTCTCTGGCGAATAGTGGTATTGGCCATGATCATCTTGTCGTATTCATCCAGCCGTGCCGGAAAGTAATCGACAAATTCACGAATCAGTTTGTCCCAGCCATTGGGAAGATCCTGGGCAACACCACCAATGCGGAACCAGCTCGGGTGCATGCGTCCACCGGTGATGGACTCGATGATGTTGAAAGCTTTTTCACGGTCCACAAAACAGTAAAACAGCGGTGATAACTGGCCCAGGTCTACAGCCCAGGTGCCATAAAACAGCAGGTGGCTACATATGCGGAATAATTCTGCCAGCATAACCCGTATGGTTTTTACCCGGTCTGGCACTTCAATGCCGGCCATCTTCTCCACAGCCATGACATAAGGCAGGTTATTCATCACGCCGCCGAGATAGTCGATTCGATCAGTGTAGGGAATATAGGTATGCCAGCTCTGGCGCTCGCCCATCTTTTCAGCACCGCGGTGGTGATAGCCCACGTCTGGCACACAATCGATAACGTATTCCCCGTCCAGCTGCAGGGCAAAACGAATCACCCCGTGAGCGGCCGGATGGTTAGGACCAAAATTCAGGAACATGTATTCCGAGGTATCAGATTGCCGGGTCATGCCCCATTCTTCGGGTTTAAAGCGAAGTGCTTCCTGTTCCTTATCCTGGATGTTGTCATCCATGGTGTAGGGATCCATTTCTGTGGCACGAGCCGGATGCTCTTTTCGCAGTGGATGGCCTACCCAGGTTGGAGGCGTGTAAATACGCGACAGATTTGGGTGGCCCTCAACATTGATACCAAACATGTCCCACATTTCACGTTCATGCCAGTTGGCAGCAGGCCACAGGGAGATAACGGTTGGAATGTTCTGATCGTCTTCAGGCAAGGCTACCTTGAGTCGGATGTCACAGTTGCCGGAAAAGGAAATGAGGTGGTAAACCACGGTAAAGGCGCTGGCAGGTTGGCCATCTCTGTGCACCCGCACACGTTCGTCAATCGCTGTAACATCCAGCAACATTTCATAACGTGGCTTGTAGTCGTCACGCAGGTAGCGCAGCACTTCCAGTAATTTATTGCGGCCCAGCCAGAGCGTAGGCATGCCTTCAGCCGTGTGCTGGCGGATAAATTCTGCTTCTCCGAATTTCTTATAGAGCGCATCAATGACCGCTGGCAAAGCTGCCTGCTGGTCCGGAGATACTTGTTCGTTTGCTGTACTCAAAATATTCTCAATACTCTCAATACTCTCAATATTCTCAATACTCTCAATACTTAAGCTAATCGAGGGTCGACACCTTCGGTGCCGTTAGTTAATTTTTTAAAATTCAATCCTGGTCGTGCACACCTTTCTTACCGCTTACCACGTCAAAATAACTGGGGCTGACTTCATCCGGGCTAACCAGTTCCGTAGCGCTGATCCTGTCCTTGAGCCTGGCTTCACGCTGGATTTCAACTTTTTCCCGCTCGTATATTCCCTGATCGTTAATGACCCAGCTCACAGGGCGGCGCTTCTTGCCGATGGAATCCTGCAACAGGTTCAGTCCTTGCAGCAGCGCTTCGGGACGGGGTGGGCAACCGGAAACATAGACATCTACCGGCAGGAATTTATCGACTCCCTGTACCACGGAATAGATATCGTACATACCACCGGAATTGGCGCAGGAACCCATGCAAATTACCCAGCGTGGTTCCATCATTTGTTCATAAAGACGTTGTACAACAGGTGCCATCTTGCGGAATACGGTACCGGCGATGATGATCATGTCGGCCTGGCGCGGGGTGGCGCGAAATACTTCTGCGCCAAATCTGGCAATATCGTGACGGCTGGATATAGCCGTAGCCGCTTCAACATAGCAGCAGGAGAGCCCGAAATTAAAGGGCCAGAGCGAATGTTTACGTGACCAGGCCAGCATATCTTCCAGGTTGGTCATAATCACATTTTTGCGAATATAGTCGTCAAACTGCTCCATTCCCGGGCGCGGATCAGAAGCATCTTCAGGTCGAACCAGTTCCCAACTCATCAGTGGTGCCCCTCTTTCCCGGATTCCTCTTTTTGCTTTCCATGCTTGATATTAACCACACCACCTTCACCTTGCAGGTTCGCCCGGTCATCCATTTGCCTGGGCGTGCGCCACTCTAATGCACCACTGCGCCACAGATAAACAAGGCCGGCAACCAGGATGCCAATAAAAATGAATACTTCGACAAAACCTACCCAACCAGCTTCCCTGATGGAAATTGCCCAGGCAAACAGGAATACGGCTTCGAGATCAAAAATAATAAAGAGGATAGCTGTCAGATAGAAAGGAACCGAAATCTTGATGTTGGGTGAGCCAACCGGCAGCACGCCTGATTCATAAACATCATGGGTGGCATGATCATTACGTTTTTGTCCCAACAGCTGGGAGGCAATAAGCAAACCCAATATCGCCGCAATGACGATGCCGCCGTAAAGAACCAGAGGAAAAAGATCAATATTCAAACCTGCCAACCTTGTTTTAATTAACCGCTTGCTGGTTATTAGCCAGACTTTGTCAGCTTACTACCAACAAAAAGCGGCCCATTATTTTATGGAATCTATTAACTGACCAGCTAAATCAGTACTGTTTAATCGTGTAATAACTATGTTTTCAATGGGCAGGAAATCAGAATTCAAATGTCCCTGGCTCTGTTAATTTCACTGCTTCAGGCGGGGTGCCAATTTACACTTTAAGCCTAAAGCGTTCAAGTATTTTTTCTCTCAACACCCGCTTAAATCAAGGCTTTCAGGGAGATCATTCAACGTCAACAAAAAGCCTAAAAAAGTCTGTTGATGCCATTCAAGGCAGCAACCTTGTAGGCCTCTGCCATCGTGGGGTAATTAAACGTAGTGTTAATGAAGTATTTCAATGTGTTGGCCTTGCCACGCTGGTTCATTATGGCCTGGCCAATGTGAACAATTTCTGATGCCTGGTCCCCAAAACAATGAATACCGAGTATCGCCAGGGTCTCAAAATGGAAAATAATTTTCAGCATACCCACTTCATCCCCGGTAATCTGGGCACGGGCAATATTGCGGAAAAAAGCCTTGCCTACCTCATAGGGAATTTTCTTTTCAGTAAGTTCCTGCTCGGTATAGCCCACAGTGCTGATTTCAGGAATGGTATAAATACCAGTGGCAACATCATTCACGAAATGAAATTCATCCGGGTTAAGTATGGCATTGCACGCTGCCCTGCCCTGATCATAGGCTGCACTGGCCAATGAAGGCCACCCAATGACGTCTCCAGCTGCATAAATATTTTTAACTGTCGTCTGATATCGCTTGTTGACCTCCAGGCGGCCACGGCCGTCTGCTTTCAGACCAACAGCGTCCAGATTAAGGCGATCGGTATTCCCTGTACGACCATTGGCCCACAGCAGGATATCGCTTTTGATTTTTTTGCCTGACTCCAGATAGGTGACCACATGATCATCATGATATTCAAGGCGTTTGAAATGCTCCTGGTGCCTGCAGCGAACACCCATATCCTGCAGGTGATAACTCAGGGCATCAGTGATTTCAGTGTCCAGATAAGAAAGCAGGAATTCTTCCGGGTTAATCAATTCCACTTTCATTTTCATGCCGGCAAATATCGAGGCATATTCACAACCGATGACTCCGGCTCCTATGATTGTCACTTTTTTGGGGGAATGCTTTAAGTGCAGAATAGTATCGCTATCAAAAACCAGCGGATGGTTGAAATCTACCTCTTCAGGTCGGTAAGGCCTGGAACCTGTAGCAATAATAAAATTATCGGCTTCTAACTTGGTCTTGCTTTTGCCCTCTTCTATCAGTACCTGGTTTTCATCAAGAAAATGCGCCGTTCCTTTAAAAATCGGGATACTGTTTCTTTCATAGGCATCACTACGGTATTTACCCTGTGCATACATGACCCGCTCCGCCTGTTTAAGGGCTTCCTGGAAAGTGAGCTTGCGCATCTTGCCCAGATCCCGTAACAAGGGATTGTTATGAAAATGAATCACCTGTTTTATGGAATACCGGATTGCCTTGGAGGGGATAGTGCCCAGGTAAGTACAATTGCCTCCCGGGCTGGCTTTATCACTGATAATAGCAACCGATTTGCCGGCCTTTGCCGCATTCATTGCGGCGGATTCACCTGCAGGACCGCTGCCAATTACCAGCAGGTCAAATTTCTTTTTTGTTTTTGCCATAAGCTGCCCCTATTGACTACAACAATTAAGGAGTCAATAAATACTGGTTGAAAGCCTCTGAATACCGGGTATGAAACCCGTTGTTTTGGCTAGTAATGAAGTATGCGGCCAATTGTAATGCATTTGCCCGCGCCATGCCCTCTTCCAGACCTTCAACGAGCAGTGCGGTAGCCCAGGCATCCGCCTGCATGGCCGAATCCGCAACTACTGTTACAGAAACCAGGTTGTGATTAACCGGCCACCCAGTAGCTGGATCAATCACATGAGAATAGCGCTGCCCCTCATGGATAAAAAAGTTCCGGTAATTTCCTGAAGTGGCTATGCCTGTTTTGTCACTGCCAGCGGCTATGGCCTGGAATAAAGTCTGTCCGCCTGCATCCGGCAACTCAATGCCTACCTGCCATTGAAGACCCGGGGCTTTAACTCCTTTTTGAATGACTTCTCCACCAATTTCCACCAGGTAATGATTTAATCCTTTTGCATCCAGAAGTTTCGCTACCTGGTCAATGGCATAACCTTTGGCTATAGCGGAAAGATCCAGTGCAACCTGAGCCTGTTTTGTTACGATCCCAAGGTCGGGATTAACAGTAAATTTGTTCATTCCGGTCATGGATCGCGCCTTGGCAATATTGTCCGCATCCGGAATATCCTGCACTGCTTCCAGTGAGCCAAAACCCCACAGGTCAACCAACGCTTTAACCGTAATATCAAAATTTCCAGCGGATTGAGTATGGACTTCCTGTGCAGCAGACAACACATCAAGTAGTTGCTGTGACACTGGCGTGGCTATCCCGCTGCGAGCTTGATTGACGAGGGATAATTCAGAGGTTGGCGAATAGGTAGAAAAGAGTTCACGATCAAGTCGATGCAACAATACCGGCAACTCAACTTCCAGGCTCGCAAAGGCCTGGTCTGTCAGCGAATTTCCAGGTACTACGATATGAAAACCTGTCCCCATGGTTTGTCCCTCAAGGGACATGAGGGCAGATTTACCTAATGGAAGCGGTTCTGGAGCAGCAATTTTTCCTGGCGACAAAATTACGGCAAAAGCGCAAGCCAGGATGAGAAGTGCCGACAGCCAAAATGACCATTTTCTGCCGGCAAATTGCATATTAATGAGCCATTGAGTCTTCTTCTGGATAAGTCAGGAATTTCACACCGGCCATGCGGTTAACCATCCTGACTACCTGCGCGCTATAGCCGTATTCATTGTCATACCAGAGATAAAGAATCATGTTTTTACCATTTACCTTGGTGGCAGTGGCATCAACAGTACAAGCTTCCCGGGTACCAATGAAATCAGTGGAAACCGCATCCGGGGATTCGGTATAGCCAATCTGGTTCTGCAAGGGAGAATGCAGGGCAATTTCCCTCAGGTATTCGTTGATTTCATCCGAGCTGGATTTGGTTAGCAGCGTCAGATTGAGGATAGCAACGGAGACATTGGCCACAGGTACCCTGACCGCATTGCCAGTCAGTTTACCTTCCAGCTCAGGGACGGCTTTTGAAACGGCCTGGGCAGCGCCGGTCTCCGTCAGCACCATGTTCAAGGGTGCACTGCGACCGCGCCGGTCAGCTTTGTGGAAATTGTCGATCAGGTTCTGGTCGTTAGTGTAGGCATGCACTGTTTCCACGTGCCCATGCACTATCCCGTATTTTTCATGAATGAGCTTCAAAACCGGGGCGATGGCATTGGTGGTACACGATGCAGCGGTAATAATCTTGTCATCATCGTCAATAGTGTCATCGTTGATACCAAAAACGATATTCTTGAGATCGCCTTTGCCAGGAGCCGTCAGCATCACTTTACTCACACCCCTGGATTTAAGATGCAAACCCAGCCCTTCCCGGTCACGCCATTTCCCGGTGTTATCGATTACCAGGGCATTATTAATGCCATATTGCGTGTAATCGATGGAATCCGGGCTGTCAGCATAAATAATGTCGATGACATTGCCGTTGGCAATGATGCGATTCTTATCAGCTTCCACACGTACCGTGCCGGAAAAAGTGCCATGGACAGAATCCGTACGTAACAAATTAACCCGTTTTTCCAGATCACCATCACCTGCTTTTCTGACCACTATGGCACGCAGACGCATAACCTCACCATTACCGGTTTGCTCGATTAACAGGCGTGTGACCAGACGGCCAATACGACCAAAACCGTAGAGAATGATGTCTGTAGGTTTCTCAATGGGTTTGTAATTAACGCCAACGAGATGGGACAGCTCCTCGGCAACCAGAGTATCCAGATCAACCTCGGGGTTTTCCTCCAGGGCTTCCATGTACTTGATGGTCAGCTTACCCAGGTCAATCTGGGCTGGACACAAATCAAGCTTGGCCAGGGATTTGAGTACCGGATTGCTCTCAAATTCAGAAAGCTCGTTGCGCGCTACCTCACGAACACGGCGATGCGATTTCATGATATTGGCAACGGAACGGTTATTCAGAGTCCTGCCATAGAGAAAAATCTGAACACCTTTTTCATTTTCCAGTTTACCCATGAGAGGGAGCATTTCCTGGGCCAGGGCTTCCCTGGTTTTCCAGTCACCAAAATAATCGTCTACACTCGGTCGTTCCACTAGTAAATATCCTGTAAAATCTGCATAAAAATAAGGCGCGTATTATCCAAGGATGCGCCAGAGAAGTCCATCAACCGAGGTGGTTTAATCACCTGCAATTGCACTTTTGATTTCGGCTGACTGATTTACCAGAAACTACACAGCTGAGTGTCCCCTTAATTATGAAAACACTGCAACTAGGTTCCCTGCCCCGTTTATCCGGCAATAATGAAAAACAGCGCTGGAATGGTGTCTCTGGTGCTGGCAGTAGCCTCTTGCTTGCCAATGTCGCAGCACAGATGGATGGTTTGACCGTTGTTATTACGGAAAACACCCAGCAGGCTGAACGCCTGTTACTGGAAAGCACTTTTTTCTGTAGCGAAGGAATTACGGTACTGGAATTTCCGGATTGGGAAATATTGCCCTATGACAATTTTTCACCTCACCAGGACATTATCTCTTCACGTCTGAAAACGCTGTCCAGGCTCCCCGACAGCAAAAAAGCCTTGTTGATAATTCCTGTCAGTACCCTGATGCATCGCCTGGTGCCCCCGGCCTATATCAAGGGTATGAGTCTGGACCTGCAGGTTGGACAGCAGTTGAATATAGATGCCATGCGCAGGGAGCTCGAATCTGCAGGCTATCTTTATGTTGAATCTGTCTATGAGCATGGAGAATTTACTGTGCGAGGTTCCATCATGGATATTTTCCCCATGGGCGGTTCTGCACCAGTACGGATTGAATTATTTGATGATGATATAGAAAGCTTGCGCCATTTCGATCCGGAAACCCAGCGCTCCAGTGACAAGATTGAAAACGTAAAACTTCTCCCTGGTAAAGAGTTTCCTCTGACCGAACAGGGAATAACCACCTTCCGTCAGAATTTCAGGGAAACCTTTGATATTGATGTCAGGAAATGCCCTTTGTATGAAGATATTTCAAGAGGGGTTGCAGTGGCAGGAATCGAGTACTACCTGCCCCTGTTTTTTTCAGGCCTCAGCAGTCTGTTTGAGTACATCCCGGAACACACCCGTATTTTTACCCTGGGTGAAATACAGGATGCAGCCGAGCTGTTCTGGCACGATATCAATTTGCGTTATGAGGATCGCAGGGTCGACCCGGAAAGACCCTTATTATCCCCCGACAAACTTTTCCTGCCGGTGGATCAGTTGTTCGCCGCCATCAATAAACTACCCCTGGTCAATCTGAAAGCGGCCCCTGCAAATGACGGCCATGCCTTTTTACCAATTCGCGCAATACCCGAAATAAATGTTGAGCATAAACGGGAAGCCCCCCTGCATAAATTACAGGAATTCCTCGACACGATTCCCGAACTACCCGTGCTGTTTTGCGCTGATTCACCCGGGCGGCGTGAAGCCCTGATCGAATTGCTGGCCACTGCAGGGATTCATCCAGAAAGTATCGATAACTGGCAGCACTTTATGAGTAAACGCCCTTTACTGGGCATCACCGTGGCACCACTGGAAAACGGCCTCTGGCTAGAGGAACCAGGCTTTGTTCTGCTCACAGAAAGTCAGTTGTTCATTGATCATGTCAGCCAGCCACGTCGGCGCGGCAAGTACGCGGATAATACTGACTTTATTATCAAAAGCCTGACCGAACTGCATCTTGGCTCGCCAGTGGTTCACATCGATCATGGTGTAGGACGTTACAAGGGACTGGAAACATTCGAAGTAGAAGGACAGCTGACAGAATTCCTGGTGCTTGAATACGCCGATAAAGCCAAACTCTATGTCCCGGTTTCTTCCTTACACCTGATTAACCGATACAGCGGTGCCGATGCTGATCATGCACCGCTAAACAAACTGGGAAGTGACCAGTGGGAAAAAGCCAAACGCAAAGCGGCTGAAAAAGTTGTCGATGTGGCGGCTGAATTACTGGATATTTATGCGCGGCGTGAAGCACAAAAAGGCATAAATTTTCAAATTCCTGAAGAAGACTACCGACTTTTTGCCAATAGTTTTCCTTTTGAGGAGACTGATGATCAGCAAGAAACTATTGAAAATGTTCTCAAGGATTTGGGACAGGAAAGGTCAATGGACAGACTGGTCTGTGGTGATGTTGGTTTTGGCAAAACAGAAGTAGCACTACGCGCCGCTTTTATAGCAGTCAGTAACCATACCCAGGTGGCTATACTGGTGCCGACCACCCTTCTCGCGCAACAGCATTATGATAATTTCAGGGACCGCTTTGCCGAGTGGCCGGTAAACATCGCCTTGATGTCACGCTTCGTTAGTGGAAAACAACACAACGAAAATATGCAAAACCTGGCGAACGGAAAAATAGACATTGTCATTGGCACCCATAAATTATTACAGGGTGATGTGAAATATAATAATCTGGGCTTGCTGATTATTGATGAAGAACATCGTTTTGGCGTACGGCAAAAAGAAAAATTAAAAGCCTTGCGTGCCAATGTGGATATTCTGACCTTAACAGCGACACCCATACCACGAACGCTGAATATGGCCATGTCCGGAATCAGGGACTTGTCCATCATTGCCACTCCTCCTGCCCGACGCTTATCTGTAAAAACCTTTGTTCGGCAATCCTCTCCTGCACTTATCAAGGAAGCCATCCAACGAGAGCTGCTGCGTGGCGGGCAGGTGTTTTACCTGCATAACGAAGTTAAAACCATTGAAAATGCAGCAGATGAAATTCGTCGACTGATTCCAGAGGCTCTTATATGTGTCGGGCATGGACAGTTACGGGAAAGGCAGCTGGAAAAAGTCATGTCAGATTTTTACCATCGTCGTTACAACGTACTGGTCTGTTCAACCATCATTGAATCTGGCATCGACATACCCACGGCCAATACCATTATTGTAGAACGTGCGGACAAATTTGGCCTTGCCCAGTTGCATCAATTACGTGGTCGTGTAGGCCGCTCCCATCACCAGGCTTACGCTTACCTGCTCACCCCGCATCCCAAGGCCATGAGTGCTGATGCCCTCAAGCGTATTGATGCAATTGGCTCGGCAGATACTTTGGGAGCAGGCTTTGTACTGGCCAGCCATGATCTTGAAATTCGCGGTGCGGGCGAGCTGCTCGGTGATGAACAAAGCGGACATATACAGACCATTGGATTTTCCCTTTATAGTGAAATGCTTGAGCATACGGTTAAGTTGATGAAACAGGGCAAGACGCCTGACCTGAACCGTCCGATTCATTCCGGGACTGAAATCAACCTGCATATATCCGCGCTAATCACTGAAGACTATTTACCCGACGTACATACCCGGTTGATTTTGTATAAAAGAATCGCAAATGCCGACAACAAACAGGAACTGGATGGCTTGAAAGTTGAGATGATTGATCGCTTTGGCCTGCTACCGGAAGCGTCCAGGTTGCTGTTTGAAGTGACTCAACTCAAACTGCAGGCAGAAGCAATCGGGATCCGCAAAGTTGAAACCAATGCCAGGTTTGGCAAAGTGGTCTTTGATACCGACACAGAGGTAGATCCCTACTCTGTGGTGAAAATGGTTCAGGAACAGCCGCAGGTTTTCAGCATGAATGGTGCAACCGAATTGAAATTCAGGCATGAACTTGCTGATGCCCGTGAACGTCTGGACTTTGTCAAAGCCATGCTGGGTGCTTTATCTCCCAAGGAGCTTCAGGTAGCCTGAACATCATGAAACGCTCACGATCGTTATTCATAACCTGTCTTTGCTTCTGCGTCTTTTGGCTTGGCGCAACTAGGACACTACAGGCCCAGACTTTCAGCTATGATGGCAATCGCTGGTATGAAATAGAAGTTAGCATCTTCAGCAATGAAACCACTTTGCCCGGGAACGAGCTCCTTATTCCGGACAAAACCGATCTCTCCTTTCCTGAGTCCATTCGCACCCTTGTGCCTGCCAGCGAGATGTTTGCAGTGGCATTTGACCAGCCAAATGACGCCTTTCTTATCCAGGAACAGACTTTCAATCCAGCCTTCAATTCGCCCTTTAATCCGCCCTCCAATATCAATGAGAGAGCTTTTGAAACTGGCAAGCAGATTGGCCCTGACCTGGCCCATCCGGACGCATCCTTCAGGCTAACAGATTTCGAACGCGATCCTTTTATAGCACTGGGTTCTGCGGAAGCTGAATTTACCGCGTATAACAGGGATATCATTGAATCAGCAGATCACCGTTTACTGTTTCATAAAGTCTGGCGTCAACCGATTTTGAACCGCGTCCAGGCAACAGCGATATTAGTGACAGGCGGAGAAAATCTGGCTGGTCGACATGAGCTCGAGGGAAGTCTGACCTTCAGCTTCAACGTTAATAGAGTCGATGTGGACGCCAGGCTTTGGCTGATAGATTTCAGTGCTGCGAATGAACCCGGAAGTGTCCAGTGGCAGTTACCTGCTTATCCGGAACAAATTATGCCAGAGAACATTTCCCAGTCATCAAACCCGCTATCTAATCCATCATCTAACCCACCATCTAACCCAACAACACCAGTGCGATATCTGAGTTTCATGAAACAGGTTCGCTCCATGGTCAGTAATGAATTACATTTTCTGGATCATCCTGATTTTGGCATACTGGTTCAAATACGGCCGTATCAGTTGCCGGAGCGAGACAGCTTTCTATTTGAATGATTTGGTAGAATGATTTGGTCGAATGCTTGCGGATTATTCTGGCAAGTTTGAAATAGTCTGAAAAATTATTTCCTTGATACTTTCAATTCCAGTTTCAACAGTGGCAGCTATAAGGCTAAAGGAGATTGGTTTTTCGGTTAGACCTGCAGCCCAGTTAACCACAAGAGCAATACTGGCATAAGGGAGCCCAAGCTCTCTGGCCAAAGCTGCTTCCGGCATTCCGGTCATGCCAACCATGCTGCAACCATCTCTTTGCATACGCTGTATTTCGGCTGCTGTTTCCAGTCTTGGGCCCTGTGTGCATCCGTAGACGCCCCCACGCTGAACGTCATGACCAAGAAGCGCCGCACTTTCGCCCAGTGTTTTTCTGAGGGCCTCATCAAAAGGCCAGGAAAAATTCACATGCGTTTCGAACTCGTTCCTGTCGGAAAAATCATCAAAAAAAGTATGTTCCCTGCCCCATGTGTAATCAATTATCTGGTCAGGAATCACCAGTTTGCCTGGAGGCAAGTTTTCAGCGATACCGCCAACGACATTAATAGCAAGTATGGAAGTGACGCCGCTTTGTTTCAGCGCCCACAGATTAGCCCGGTAGTTGATGCGATGTGGCGGCAAGCTATGGGATAGCCCATGCCTGGGTAAAAACAGAGCAACCTGATCTTTTACAGGTGAACTGTAAAGGGTGACGGGTGAATCACTGTAGGGAGTATCAAACTCCAGGGTTGAGGTATCGTCTTCATTGCCCAGAGTATAAAAACCACTACCCCCAATAATTCCGATTTTTGCTGACATAATATAAAAGTTAAGCCGTGTTACTTGTAGTAGGCATTGTCATCAATACTGTGATCTGTCACATCACGGATTTCCTTGATTTGCGGCAATTGCTCCATCAGGGATTTTTCCACACCATCCTTCAGAGTGACATCTACCATGCCACAACCCTGGCATCCACCGCCAAAACGGAGCACAACAATCCTATCTTCAGTCACTTCTTCCAGCGAGATAAATCCACCATGTGCTGCCAGACCGGGATTAATTTCGTTATACAGAATGTAGTTAATGCGATCATCGAGTGGGCTGTCATCGGTGATTTTTGGCATACGTGAATTGGGGGCACGAATGGTCAACTGCCCTCCCATGCTGTCCTTGGCAAAATCAACAACAGCTTCTTCCAGGTATTGCTTGCTTTTCTTCTCTATAAAAGCATTGAACCCGGTGTACTCAAAGAGTTCATCATCCTCCTGTTCTTCTCCAGGACGACAAAAGGCAATGCAGGTTTCAGCTTTGGGAGTCCCCCCATCAAGGACAAAAACCCGAATCGCGATGCCTTCACAATCCTGTTTTTCCAGTAATTGCTTGAGATAGGTTTGGCCTGATTCTGTTATATCGATCATTGCTTGCTGAGTTCCTGGGTTGGGGAAATTGAAGATAATTGGAAAACTTTCCAATGCCTGGTTCATACTCCTGAATATGGAGGTGATTTCCGAGTAATCAAGGCTGGACACATTGTGTGGCATTGCACCTGATAAATCAAAGCAAGCCCTTACAATGCGTAAGGATTTCATATGCTTGCCCATGGCACTTGAGACATTACCATAGTATCATCGCGGGCCTTGAAATATGCTGCCGCTGTCGCGACTCTGTAGTTCAAATTGTGAGTTAAACTGTCGTCAGGAAATGCCGGTAACCACACAGGCAGCAGCAATCATTCTGCATACTCCCGGAATCTATCAGGAACGGTAAATGTATAGTTACGATGCTTATGACAAGCAGATGCTTGAGGATCGCATCATCCAGTTTCGCGACCAGACTGCAAGATTTCTGGCTGGCGATCTGAGTGAGGAACAATTTCTGCCCTTGCGCTTGCAAAATGGTTTGTATATTCAGCGCCTGGCACCGATGCTGCGCGTGGCTATTCCCTACGGTTGTTTGTCATCCAGGCAATTACGCAAACTCGCCTCTATTGCCAGGGACTACGACAAGGGTTATGCCCATTTCTCTACCCGGCAAAATATCCAGTACAACTGGCCTGTTCTTGAACATGTCCCTGATTTACTTGCGGAACTTGCAGAAGTTGAAATGCATGCCATTCAAACCAGCGGTAACTGCATTCGCAACACGACTACTGACCAGTTTGCCGGGGTCGCTGTTGGCGAAATAGAAGATAGCCGTCCCTGGTGCGAAATTATTCGCCAGTGGTCAACCTTTCATCCCGAATTCGCCTACCTGCCCCGCAAATTCAAGATTGCTGTCTGTGGCACACCCAATGATCAGGCTGCCACACAGGTTCATGACATTGGTTTGTACATCAAGAAGAATGCTGACGGTGAAGTGGGTTTCCAGGTGCTGGTTGGTGGTGGGCTGGGTCGTACGCCCGTAATAGGTGTTGAAATTTGTGATTTCCTCCCGTGGCAGCATCTACTCTCCTATCTTGATGCCATCATGCGGGTATATAACCGCTTTGGTCGGCGGGACAACAAGTACAAAGCGCGAATCAAGATCCTGGTCAAGGCAATTGGTGCCGATGCTTTCCGTGAAAAAGTGGAAGCAGAATGGGAGCATGATAAAGACGGACCAGCTACCCTGACCCAGGAAGAAGTAGACAGGTGCAAGGCTTTCTTTACCGATCCTGCCTATGAAGACCTCGAAGACACAGACCCTGCTATTGAGGAAGCCGCGAAAAAAGATTTGCTGTTTAGTCACTGGCTGGAGCGCAATGTGGCTCCTCACAGAAAAGCCGGTTATCGCATAGTGTCTTTATGTTTGAAGGAAACCGGTGTAGCCCCCGGCGATGTAACGGATTCTCAGATGGAATTTGTTGCCGATCTTGCCGAGAAATTCAGCTTTGCTGAAATCCGGGTTACCCATGAACAAAACCTGGTGTTAACGGATGTGCAACTGAAAGACCTTTATACGGTGTACCAGGCATGTAAAAGCGAAGCTTTGGCAACCCCTTACCTGGGACTGATCAATGACATCGTGTGCTGCCCGGGTGGTGATTTCTGCTCCCTGGCAAATGCCAAATCAATACCTATTGCAGAATCTATACAGCGGCGCTTTGAAAATTTCGACAAGCAGCAAAACATCGGCGACATCACCCTGAATATTTCTGGCTGTATGAATGCCTGCGGCCATCATCATGTGGGTAATATTGGCATTCTTGGTGTAGACAAGAAAGGCTCTGAGTTCTACCAGGTAACACTTGGTGGCTCAGCTGATCGGGAAGCGGCAATTGGGAAGGTTCTGGGCCCTTCATTTGCCCAGGAAGATATGCCTGATGTCGTTGAAAAGATCATTGATGTTTTCCTGGACCAAAGACAGGAAGGCGAAAACTTTCTTGCCACTTACCAACGTATCGGCATCGAACCATACAAGGAGAGTGTGTATGCCAACGCTGATTAAAGACGGTAAAGTTGCCGACAACACCTGGCAACTGATTGCCAAAGACTTTGAACTTGAAGCTACCTTAAATACTAATGGTGAACAGCTCCTGGTACCACTGACCATGTGGCAGGAACACAAAATTGCCTTGCAGGAATCGGGTAAACAAATTGGTGTATGGCTGGACAGTGATGATGACCCGTATGAACTTGCCAATGATGCCGCTGATTTACCCCTTGTGGCGGTAAATTTTCCTGTGTTCAGGGATGGAAGATCATTTTCCAGTGCCGCTATATTGCGAGAGCGCTTATCCTACAAAAACGAATTACGTGCAATTGGTGACGTACTCAGGGACCAGCTGTTTTACATGAAGAAATGTGGCATCAACAGCTTTGAACTGCCAGAGTCGATAAATGCTGAACAGGCATTACATGCCTTTGAGGATTTTGCTGACAATTACCAGAGTACGGTTGAAAATCCAGCGCCCCTGTTTCGACGACGATAGGTTGCGCAGGCCTTAAGTAAAGTTTTCCAGGGATCTATTCAGGAAATTATTTCGTCTTTATTGCCGGAACGCTGTAGCCAGCGGAGCAAGGTATTGTCCAGAGCACTTTCAAGTAAACCGCCAAGTTTGTCAGCAAGTTTCTTTTTCTTCTCATAGACCACGTGATACACATCAGCTGTTTCGCAGGCATCTATAATGATCTCGTCACTGGTCCCTATAGCATCTACCAGACCCAGTTCATGAGCACGACTGCCCTGCCAGGTTTCTCCTGTAGCCAGGGCATTAATATCCATATTGGGCCGTGCTTCATGGATAAAGCCTTTGAACAGTTCATGTACTTCCTGCACATCCTCTGACATTTTTTGCCGGCCCTTGTCAGTATTTTCTCCGAACATGGTGAGCGTACGCTTGTGCTCTCCGGCAGTCACCAACTCAAAATCAACATTATTTTCCTTCAGCAACCTGTTGAAATTAGGCATTTGAACCAGGACACCGATGGAACCGATGTAGGCAAAAGGCGCAGCAATCAATCGGGATGCAACACAGGCCATCATATAACCGCCACTAGCGGCCACCTTATCGACACAGATGGTTAGCGGAATGTCCTTGTTGCGGATTCTATGCAGTTGGGACGCTGCCAGCCCATAGGCATGCACCATGCCCCCGGGACTTTCAAGACGCAGCAAAACTTCGTCACACTCCTTGCGCACCATGGCCAGTATTGCCGTGATGGATTGACGTAGTTCTTCAACCTGGGAGGCCTTGGGATCGCCATCAAAATCTATCACGTAAATCCGTTTGCGCTCTTCAGACTCACCTTCAGGACTTTTGGCTGATTTCTTTTTCGCTTTCTTTTCCAGTTTCTGTTTTTTCTTCTCAGCCTTGGCCGCTACTTTCAGAGTCTGGGCATCTTCAACAACGTGCTTGATCTCATCCCTTAGATGCTCAATTTCCTTGTTCAGGTGAGTAACGGTGATGCTGCCCTTGTCATCCTTTTTTTGTTTCATGGTATTGGCAACGGCAGCCGCCATGATGATAAGTGCTGCGGCTACTACGGTGATGCTCTTGGCAAGGAACAAGCCATATTCAGACAGAAATTCCAACATGCAGTCTCCAGAGTAATAGGTTCAGGAATTTTGCCCTGTTTAAAGAAAAAACAAAAGCGAACAGGTTACTAATAACAGATGTATAATGAAAAAGGGGTCTGCCTCTTTGACAGACCCCTTGAGAAATGAAGATTAATCAGCAACTACTGCTTCGATTACACCAATTGCCGCGTCCGGATTGCTGTAGAAGTCGAAGAACACAGTCATGATGATCGAGCAGATAATCAAGGTCAGGATCATGATAGGTGAGCCCTTTTTAATCCACAGTCCCGGGGTAATAGCCAGATCCGGATTGCCCTCGTCCTTGGCCAGCTTTTCGGAAATGGTGACAATGAAGACATTGGCGGTTGAACCCAGATGACTGCCGTTTCCACCCATACCCACGCCAGCCGCAAGTGCCCACCAGAGGGCATTTACGTTAATGCCCTGCTGCTCCAGGCCAATAATGATAGGAATCATTGCTGCCGTGAACGGAATATTATCGATGAAGGCAGACAGGAAGGCTGCCACCCACATCAACAGGATACAGGCAACCAGAAGGTCTTCCTGAACATACGGCAAGATAAACTGGCCAACATATTCGAGGAATTTGCTGTTTTCAACACCACCGACAATGATGAACAAGGCCATAAAAAACATTAACAGCGTTAATTCGACATCTGCAAAATGCTCATCCATGTCGACTTCTTTGCCGAAAAAGACCAGAAGTGTCAGGCCCATGCCAGCCACGAACCAGGCTTCCCAGTGCAATTGTCTGTGTAAAATGAAACCAACTACCATGACGCCAAGAACGGCCAGAGCCACTTTCCAGGTGTAAGGATCGGCCAATTCTTCCTGCTGGGAAAAATCCTGCAATACCGGTTTTTCTGCCAATTCTTTTTTGAAAATAACTTTCAATGCAAACAAGGTGGCTATCCAGGCAAGGAAAACAATGCCACCCATGTGGTAGAAGAAAGTATTAAAGCCAATGCCAGCAGCAGAACCAATCATCAGGTTGGGAGGATCGCCAACCAGGGTGGCTACACCACCAGTATCAGACAACAGGGCCGCTGCCAAAAGATAAGGAATAGGGTTTACCTGCATCGCGCGTGCGATAAGTATGATCAAGGGGCCGAAAATGACCACCGTAGTGACATTATCCAGCAGCAGGGAAAGCACAGTAACAAGCGTTCCCATCATCGCCATGAGCAAAAATAATCTGCCCTTACTTAAATCAGCAATCTTGTAAGCCAGCATCTGGAAACCACCTGTTGGAATCATGATGGCAACAATAGTCATCATGGCACCCAGCAGAAAAATGACATTCCAGTCGATAGCTTCAATGGCCAGATCAGGATTGTAAAACCCGAAATATTGTCCGGCCAGCACCATCGCGCCGGCACCGCCGAGGGCAAATTTGGCGCGGTGAAAACCATGCACACCTTCAGTAAAAATACCAATAAAGGTTAAAACCAGAATGATCCCCGATACCATCATAGCGGTATCCATTTCGAGTACTTCCATAGGACTTCCTCAACGTATTATTAACTTTGTGAAAACAAGGATTTATATCAACCTGAAGGTCAGAGATTATATGCTGCTGCTCAAGCCTACTTCAAGAAAAACCGGGACCTGAATTATTTAATTCTTTAACCAGAGACAACCGTTTTCAGCGCTTCCATCTATTTCTTTCAAGCGTGCCTCATGAGCTTCAAGTTCTTCCTCTGTGGCCCTGACCACTCTGAGGGGCTGGCGGTCCTCCGCCAAACGCCTGACCTTGTCTGCACTATCTTTCTGACTTCCTTCTTCGTAACCCAGTGAAAAACTGGATTGCCCACCTGTCATCATCAGGTAAACATCTGCAAGGATTTCAGCATCAAGCAGAGCACCGTGCAATTCCCTTTGCGTATTGTCTACCATGTAGCGCTTACACAGGGCATCCAGATTGTTTTTTTGTCCCGGGTGTTTCTTGCGCGCCATCACCAGGGAGTCCAGGACGGCGCAATAATCCGACATGCCTTGATAACCCTTTTTCAGTGCCGCAAGTTCATGGTCCAGAAAACCAATATCAAATGGCGCGTTATGGATGATCAGCTCTGCCCCTTTGACAAAATCGAGAAAACTCTCGGCAACATCGGCAAACAAGGCTTTATCCGAGAGGAATTCATTGGTAATACCGTGTACTTCCAGGGCTGCGGCTTCTATTTCTCTTAGCGGGTTTATATAGACATGAAAATGATTGCCGGTCAGCTTGCGGTTAAGCAGTTCAACACAGCCTATTTCAATTATTTTGTGCCCCTGGGCCGGGTCCAGGCCAGTGGTTTCTGTATCCAGTACTATTTGTCTCATCGGGTTGTAAGACTCATTTGTGAATTGTCACTGCTTGAATTCAACTCTTTATAATTCAACTTTTTATAACTCATCAATGCCACGGTTTGCCAGTTGGTCTGCCATTTCATTTTCCGGGTGCCCGCTATGTCCTTTCACCCAGTGCCAGCTAATATCGAATTGCTGAACCAGATCATCCAGTTGTTGCCAGAGATCGGCATTGAGCACTGGTTTCTTGCTGGCAGTGCGCCACCCTTTTTGCTTCCACCCTTCTATCCATTCCGTGATGCCCTGGATCACGTACTTTGAATCAGTGGTGAGCTCAATGGGCCATTTGTTGCCTTTCAGGCATTCCAGGGCCTTGATCACTGCAGTAAGCTCCATGCGGTTATTGGTGGTAGCTTGCTCTCCTCCATAGAGGGTTTTTTCCTTGCCTGCATGCCGAAGCACAGCCCCCCAACCACCTGGACCGGGATTTCCCCGACAGGCACCATCCGTAAAAATTTGTAAGATTTCAGCCATGATGTCCTGCTTGCTCGCTCTTATTGTTCTTCGTTGCTGGCAATCTGCAGGTCCCTGGAAACGCGGGTAATGTTTTCAGCAATGGGTAGCCCGACATGCGAACTGGCCATATCACGCCAGGATGTCTGAATCGGCGTCAGCGGCAATACCTGTTTCTTCGCAGAAATCATATAGACACCACCTGAAGGCCAGTTCAGTTTTGTGGCGATATTGTCCAGCAGTCCTGAATACTTGATCACCCCGGGAGAATTGATAGGCAATGAATAAGCACCATACCGCACTTGCTCCACCTGGAATTCAAGCAGCTTGAGCCAGTCAGTAATTCTATTCGCGCTTAATAAGCGACCTTGCCAGGGATGCTTCTTTTGCCCCGGAAACCGGGTTCTGATACCCCAACTGCTGAAAGGATTGAAGCCAATGATGACGATACAGCCTCCTGCAATCAGGATTCTGGACACTTCCCTGAGAAGCTGGTGCTGGCTGGAAGAAAAATCCAGGGCATGGTGCAAGAGCACCAGATCAACGGATTCGCTGGCCAGCGGGATTGCCTCCCCCTTGGCAACAATGCCGTGATCCTTGTCCGTATGATCATGTGTGATGGAAAATTTGTGGCCAATCGGGCTATTGTCAAACATCGCTACATTGGTGCAACCAATTTGCAGTAGATGATAGCCAAAGCGCCTGGACAGGTATTCATCCAGCAGGGACGACTCAGAAGCCAGCAGACGTTCTCCCAAAGGCGTTTCATACCACGAGCTCATGGAAGAGTAAAAACCGGGACTATCCAGATTTTCTCTGTTCTTGTGGGTCTGATTTTTATTTTTGCTAAAGAATGTTTTCAGTGGCATTACGGGCAAACAAGCGGAGTCAATTTTTTGTATCATACCTGAGACACAAGGCACTTGCGATACAGTGAACAGGAGAACCACATGCTTGAAGTAAGCCCGATCAAGGCATTTTTTGATAATTATCTTTGGCTGTTCAGCCAGCCCGGAAGTCGCCTGTGCGGAATTGTCGATCCGGGTGATGCTGAACCCGTGCTCAAGCATCTCAGGAAAAATGAACTGGAACTGGCTGTGATTATTATCACTCACCATCACGCTGACCATACGGGTGGTATCAAGCGTTTATTAGAGGAATTTGATGTTCCGGTATATGGACCTGACTCACCAAATATTCCGTCTATAACCCACCCGCTTGCCGAAGGGGATCAAATAGAAATCCTGGGACAAGCCTTTCGAGTATTGGAAATCCCCGGCCATACCCTGGATCATATTGCCTATGTTGCGGAAGGTGATACGGGTCAGGCTTCCATCCTGTTTTGTGGCGACACCCTCTTTGCCGGAGGTTGTGGCAGGGTATTTGAAGGCACGCACAGCATGATGCTCAAGTCCCTGGAAAAACTTGCCGGTCTTGATTCGGATACCCGGGTTTATTGTGCCCATGAATACACCATGGCAAATTTGGCCTTTGCCAGTGCCGTCTCTCCCGATAATGCCTTACTGGCGGAAAGAGTTCAGCGTGAACAGGGTAAACGCGAACAGTCTTTGCCTACGGTACCCACCAGCATCGGCATGGAATTGGCGACCAATCCCTTTCTGCGCTGCCATGAAGACGAACTGGTTCAGGCAGCAAGTCAGCACTGTGGTGAACCATTATCAAAACCTGAAGAAGTTTTTGCCGCAATCCGCAGCTGGAAAGATACTTTCTAGAAATTCTGCTAAATATCCTGCTTGAAAGCCTGGCTGGGTTGCCTGACCAGAGTAGTTGAAACCATGAGCTTTGATTTAATCAGTTGAGAGAGATGACACTTCTGCACTTTTTAACAGGGCTTTACCTGGAATAGCACTCAACAGTGCCTGCGTATAGGCTTCTGTTGGATTTTCAAATATCTGTTTCACAGAACCTGCCTCCACCAGCTTGCCCTCTTTCATGACCACTATTCGATCTGACAAATAACGGACAACCCCCAGGTCATGAGAGATAAACAGCATGGTCAGGTTAAATCTGTCGACCAGCTCTAACAATAAATCCAGAATTTGCGCCTGAATCGTCACATCAAGAGCTGAGACTGGTTCATCAGCAACAATGAAGGAAGGTTTGGTAGCAATGGCACGACCAATGGCTATGCGTTGCCGTTGACCGCCTGAAAACTCATGGGGATAGCGTAAGGCGCCAGCACGGGACAGCCCGACAGAATCCATCAGGTCGAACACAACTGCATCAAGCCCCTTCCTGTCACAGATACCATGTAACAGGAGTGGTTCAGCCAACGTGTCGTAGACAGTCATACGTGGATTCAGGCTGGCATAGGGATCCTGGAAAATCATTTGCATCTGACGCCGCAAAGGCTTCATCTGGGAACGAGTGTGATGACTGATATCCAGATCGTTAAATAAGGCCCGTCCACAAGCCGGTTCTATCAGACGCAAAATGGTCCGGCCAAGCGTTGATTTGCCAGAGCCAGACTCCCCAACCAGCCCCAGAATCTCATGGCGCCTGATATCAAGACTGACAGAGTCAACGGCCCTGACCATATCCTGCCCTTTCCCGCCCGGAAATTCGACACTCAGATCCTGCACACTGACCAGACAATCAGGATCCGGCTCACTTGCCGGTTTTTGTGTTGATGGAACCGCCGCCAGTAAATTACGGGTATATTCATGCTGGGGTTTATTGAAAATGGCATCGCGGTCACCTCGTTCTACAAATATCCCCCTGTGCATGACCGCAATTTCATCGGCAATATCTGAAACAACGCTCAGGTCATGGCTGATAAAAATGACGCCTATATTGCGCCTGGTCTGAAGCTCCTTCAATAATTTGAGGATTTGAGCCTGGACAGTTACATCAAGGGCCGTGGTCGGTTCATCCGCAATGATGATTTCAGGCTCCGTTACCAGGGCCATGGCAATCACTACGCGCTGGCGCATGCCACCTGAAAATTCAAAAGGCCAGGCATTCATGCGCTGTGCTGCATTCTTGATCCCTACCTCTTCCAGAATCGCTATGCCTTTTTGCCAGGCTTCCTTTTTGCTCATTCCAAAGTGCAAACGCAGGGGTTCAATCAACTGGTCCCCGATTTTCAGATATGGATTCAGGGAGGTCATGGGGTCCTGGAAAATAATGGAGATGCCTTTCCCCCGAACCTTTCGTAATTCTTTCTCGGAAAGTGTCAGTAAATCCCGCTCCTGGAAAATCACTTTCCCGGATTCAAACCTGCCAGGGGGCATGGGCACCAGGCCAAGCATGCTGTAACAGGCCACAGATTTTCCCGATCCCGACTCACCAATTATGGCAAAGGTTTTACCTGCTTCCACATCAAAGCTGATGCCATTAACGGCTTCCACGATGCCATTGCGCGTATGGAAGTGAACGGATAGATCCTGTACCTGGAGCAAGGGCATGGTTATTTCTAGTCCTTTGAAGCCTTGGGATCCAACGCATCCCTGAGACCGTCCCCAAGAAAGTTGAGAGCAAACAAAGTCAGGGTGAGTGCCAGTCCCGGGAAAATCAGTAGCCAGGGATATTCTTCCATGGTCTCAACGCCATAGGAGATCAGCAGTCCCCAGGAGGACTCCGGCGGCTGGATCCCAAGTCCCAGAAAGCTGAGAAATGCTTCAAGCAGCATGACATTGGGGATAGTCAGTGTGGTGTAGACAATGACCGGCCCCAGAGCATTGGGAATGAGATGCTTGATGATAATTGCTGCTGGTGACAACCCAAGAGAAATCGCCGCTTCAACATATTCCTGCTGCCTTAAACTTTGAATTTGCGCTCTGACAATTCGCGCCATCACCAACCACTCAACAGCCCCTATTGCCAAAAACAGCAGTAACAGGTTTCTACCAAAGACCACCATTAGCAGGATGATAAAAATCATAAATGGCAATGCATAGAGAATATCCACCAGGCGCATCATGAAGGCATCAGTTTTACCTCCGGCATAGCCGGCAATTGCGCCATACGTGACGCCAATCACCAGGGCGACAGCAGTGGCAATAAAACCGACCAGAAGTGACACCCTGCCCCCATAAAGAATCCTGGTCAGCATATCCCGTCCAAATGTGTCAGTCCCCAACCAGTGCTCCGCTGATGGAGGGATTGCCCCCAGGCGCAGGTTTTGCTCTTCATAACCGTATGGTGCAATCCATGGCGTCAGGAGACAAAGAACCATAATGACGATAAGAAACCCCAGACCAATCATGGAGAGTTTGTTTTTACGCAAACGGACCAGGGCATCCTCCCACAGAGAAGTACCTTTAGGGATGCCATCGTCAAGAGCAAGAATGTCGATTTTTGAACTCATTATTTATTAAATTGATATCGCAGTCTGGGATTTAGCCAGGCAGCCACGATGTCAGAAAGCAAATTAAACACCACAATCAATGTGGACAAAAAAACGGTAGTGCCCAGAATCATGGTGTAATCTCGGTTAAATGCGGCCTGGATATAAAAGCGTCCGAGTCCCGGAATCTGGAATACGGTTTCAACCACAAACGACCCGCTAAGCAATGCTGCAAATGCCGGACCCAGGTAACTAATTACCGGCAACATGCCGCCACGCAGAGCATGTTTGATAATAACGACATATTCCGGAAGCCCTTTCGCACGAGCTGTGCGCAAATAATCCTGGGACATGACTTCAAGCATCCCGGAACGACTTAGCCTGGCTATATAAGCCGCATACATGGCACCAAGGGTTATGCTGGGGAGAATTTTATCCCCGCTCGAATTGCCCCAACCTGAGACAGGCAGCCAATCCAGCAGGATTCCGAATACCAGGACCAAGGTAGGACCAAGCAGGAATGAAGGCATGCAGATGCCGACCATGGCAATACTCATCGGTATATAGTCCTGCAGGGTATTGGGTTTAAGCGATGCAACAACCCCGGAAATACTGCCGACAAAAATAGCGATTAACAGGGCGTAAAATCCCAGCTCCATAGTAATGGGCAAACCCTGCAAAATTAACTCATCGACACTGCGACCGGGATAGTAAAAAGAAGGCCCCATATCCCCCTTGGCCAGATCAACCAGATAGGCGGTGTATTGCTGCAAGGGGGGTAAATCAAGTCGGTATTGGGCTTCAAGCGCAGCCTGCACCTGGGGGGAAACTGCCTTTTCACTGGAAAAAGGTCCGCCTGGTGCCGCTCGTACCAGGAAAAATGTCACGGTGATTACAGCCAGTATGACCGGAATAGCCTGTAAACAGCGTAGCCCAATAAAACGCCACATAGTGTTCAGCGTGCTCTATTGCAAGGCTTCGAGATAGACGTATTTCCAGTTGTAATAATCCATGATATTGGGCGGCAGGCCCTTCAAGCTGGGATGCTTGAGATGTTTGCTTTGATAGGTATAGATTGGAATGATTGGCATTGCATTCATAAGAATGCTTTCGGCTTCCTGATAGAGTTTAAAGCGTTCCTGCTGGTCCAGTGTTGCCGGGGCATCTCGAAGAATCAATTGATCATAGCGGGCATCGCTAAACCCTGTTTTATTATTACCACCGTCCGTAATCATCATATCCAGGAAGGTATTGGGATCAACGTAATCACCGATCCAGCCACGTCGTGAGATGGAATAATTGAAATTATCAGTTGAATCCAGATACACCTTCCACTCCTGGTTCATAGGTGCGGCACTGATGCCCAGGTTTTCCATCCACATTTGTTGAATGGCTACGGCAATTTTTTGATGGTTTTCCTGAGTGTTATACAAAATATCAAATGCCGGAAAATTTTCACCATTTGGGAACCCTGCTTCCGCCAGCAGTTGCCTTGCGCCTTCTGGATCATAGCCAAAAGTAACAGGTGGCTCGTAACCAAGTGTGCCGGGCGGTACCAGGGCATAGGCAGGCAGAAATAGATTTTCAAGAATGGTTTCCACTAACAGGTCCCTGTCTATCGCCATGGAAAGGGCTTTACGCACCCGAAGGTCGTCAAACGGGGCCCGCTTGGTATTAATCAGGTAGTAATAGGTTCCCAGATAGGGAGCAATCTGCAGCAACTCAGGCTGCTCTTCACGGTATACCGGAATTTTGTCCAGACCCACTTCATTAGTGAAATGAATCTGTTCATCCCGGAACATTCTTTCCTCAGTCACTATATTTTCAGTAGGATAAAAATATATCGCGTTGAGTTTGACCTTATCCGCATCCCAGTACAGTTCAGATTTTTCTACTTTGATATGCGAATTAATCTGCCATTCTGTCAATGTAAACGCACCATTGGTGACGATATTGCCTTCGCGTGACCACTGGGAAAACCTGTCACTGGGTGTGCCATGGGCAAGCACGGTAGCCGGGTGCACGGGATATGTACTGTAGTGATCGAATAATTGCAGGATGAAGGGCGTAGGCTCAAGCAAGGTGACTTCAAGAGTGGATTGATCCAGAGCTTTAACTCCTACCTCGCTGAAGTCCTCAAGCTCGCCTATTGCGAAAGCTTCAGCATTTAGTATGGGGAAGAACATATAGTTATATAAACTACCCAACTCTGGTGTTAATGCTCTCTCCCATGACCAGCGAAAATCTTCTGCTGTAACAGGATCACCATTGCTCCAGTGCGCATTATCGCGCAAATGAAAAGTGTAGATTCTCCCGTCTTCACTAATCTCCCAGCTCTCGGCAACACCGGGTTCAGGTTCCAGGGTATAGGGATTTTTGGTGACAAGGCCCTCAAAAAGTGCTCCGATAATGTGGTGTTCCGGCACGCCAGTGACGATATGGGGATCAAGTCCCTGTGGCTCTGTGCCATTCCCAAAATGTAGTACCCCTTCCCTGTTACCGCTTTCAACACGGGATTCACTATTACCACCGCCACAGGCAGACAAGAGAATGGTCAACGTGAGGGTAAAAAGAATCTTTTTATTGGGTGTCATAATCTGGGCTATCCCCGGAATTTCAATTAGAGTGTTGAGAGTTTTAAGGCACATAGGCTTGGGCAGATGGCACTATATTAAAAAGCTTATTAAAACCAAACTGTACCAAGCCTGACTTTCGTTAGAATAAACGGCCTACTCACTCAAGTCTACAAGACTTGATATGTACTGTGACCTGGCTAACTGCTGGATTTAGGCCAGAAAAAAGCCCAAATTTTTTTCTAATTCAGGCTTCTGATTATCAATTATCGGCTTATTTCAGCCCGGTTCTGAAGTCCAAGTATCAGAGCCTCAAAATCAGCATTTGATCCCTGCTGGGCAAGGAATGTTTGCAGGCCTTCCAGTTCACCTTCGTCGAAGTCATCCATACTGCCATCATTCACTTCTTGTAATTCAACAACGACATAATCTCCGTTGGACATCTGGAAACCATCAACACTGTTTTCACCTTCAGCAGGAGCCGGCATATCAAAAACATTCTGTATCAGTTCGGGAGGCAAAAATTGATTATTACGCTCCAGGGCATTTAATTGATTCCAGCTTAAATCCTGTGTTTCCAATAAAGTATCTATATTCTGCCCATTCTGCATACTATTTCGAACAGATTCACCGAGTGCGACAGAACGTTCACGGATCTTTTCAAATTGCAGCAAAATCTCTATTTCACCCCTGACTTCTGCCATGGGCTGTAACTGTGGCTGATTGTGTTCAAGCAAGCGAATTACCACGCTTCGTGACGGGGTCACGGCTATCAGGTCACTGTTCAAACCGTCGAGAAGAATGTCGGTTGAGAAGGCCGCATCAATCACATCGCCAAAGGCACCGATACCTGTTCCTCCACTGCGTCCAAATAAATCGCTGGCCTGGATTTCCAGCCCCATCAATTCCGCAGGATCAGCAAGGTCAAAAGACTCGAAAGCCAGGTTGCCAAGCTCTTCCGAGCGTTCGATGAAAATATCATCGACTATGCCAGCTTTAAGGTCACGTTCAAGACGCTCACGACTATCTTCGAAACTTTCAATTTCGGATTCACTGCGCTCAGCAAGCTTGATCAGATGCACACCAAATTCGGTGCGAACCGGATCAGACACCTCTCCAACCTCCAGGGCGAGTAAAGCTTGCTCAAATTCCTCAACGAAATTATCACCTGTAGTGTAGCCAACATCACCACCAAATTCCGCGGACCCAAGGTCATTTGAATACTCACTGGCAAGGTCTTCAAAACTCTCACCACTATCAAGTCTGACCTTGATCTCTGCTGCCAGCGTCATCGCCTCAGCAATAGTATCGTCATCAAAAGCTTCCAACAGAATGTGAGATGCTCTACGTTCAATCTGGGACTGATATTCTGCCTGCTCTTCATCAAATCGCTGTCGAATTTCTTCTTCGCTTACTGTTACTTCATCGAAAATGGCATCTTTATCAAGCTCCAGGTATTGCAGTGATACCTGCTCTTCCAACATGAATGTTGCCTGGTTGCTTTCATAATAGTCTGTCACTTCTGCATCAGTGATTTCGATACTGCCAAGCTGATCATTCAGATTAATCAGTAAGTAGCGCAGGTCTCGGGTCTGATTGAGTTGTTGAGCCAATGCTTCTATTTCCGGTTTAGTGACAAAACCTGTCAAGCCGTAGGCAAAGGAAATCTGGTTGATGGCTCCTTCTGAAGCCAATGCTGAGCGATAGCTGTTTGGTGTGTAGCCCATACTTTGTAAAAGAATCTGCGCCCGTTCACCGCTGAAAACACCATCTACCTGAAAATCAGCGGTTTGGGCAATACTGCGGTCTATTGAACGGGAAGAAATCACCATGCCCGTATTCTCGGCATATTGAAGCAATAATTCCCTTTGTATTAACTCATTTAAGGCAGCCTCTCTTAGTAATTCCTCGTTGATATCGGAAAGGTCTGCCTCCGGCCCAAGACTTTGGATCATTTCCTGAATACGTCGCTGAGTACTTTGCTCAACTTCCAATTCATTAATTTCCTCGCCATTAACCGTTACAACGGGAATGGCATTGATCACAGAGGAGAGAATAGAGCTGGCGCCCCAGGCACCAAAGACAACAATAATGAACCAGACGAATATCTTGGCACCGATGCCCTGACTGTTGTCTCTAATTTTTTGCAGCATTTTTTAATTTCCAGAATTGAGAATATTTATCTTGAAAAATTTAGTGTGACTATACAAATATTACATTCGCCAGGCGCTATATTACCCGGCTTTTAACTTAAATAATTGCTCTTACGATCAAGCCATTACCCATTTTTGACCCGGTTTATTTATTAAATTCTAAAAGCAGAAGGCGCATCATAGATGCGCCCTCTTTAGAACTGTTTACCAAACCACTTCAGTTAATCCTGTTTCTGGCTCCTATTTCATGAAAGAAATCATGAATAAAACAAAGCAACCAGAATAAAAAGTTCGAATCAGCGGTCCGAAATTCAGTGCTTATCGGTTATTTACTGTGTCTTTCAGAGCTTTACCTGCCTTGAAGGAAGCAACTCTGGCAGCAGCAATCTGAATTGGAGCTCCAGTTTGCGGATTTCGACCAGTACGAGCTGGACGGTCCTTGACATTAAAAGATCCAAATCCTACCAGTGATACTGAGTTGCCAGATTTCAGCGAGGAAGCAATGGCATCTGTCATTGCATCAATTGCTCGAGCAGCAGCAGCTTTTGGTAAATCGGCAGTTTCAGCAACAGCGTCTATTAATTCTGATTTATTCACGTTAGCCCCTTATTATCATTTTATGGTTCAAGTTGATGATGAGAAAATTCGTCGTAGTTTTGAAAGCAGTTAGCAAGCCTGTAAAACAGGAAACTTTATACCAACTGTCCGAAGAGAATGTCAAGAAATACGAGGCTTTCTAGTGAGTATTTATAGGTTTTTTGCCTTTATTTTTGACTTCAGTCTCACTAGTTTTTGAAGAACCTTTTTCAAGTGCTTGAGATTTATTGTCTTCTATTGGTTCTGGCATATATAGCAAAGCGATCTCCAAAACTTCATCAATCCATTTAACTGCTTTGATTTCAAGATCGGCTTTGATGTTGTCAGGAATCTCTTTCAGGTCTCTTTCGTTTTCTTTTGAAATAATTATGGTTTTTATATCACCACGATGAGCCGCAAGAAGTTTTTCTTTCAAGCCTCCAATTGGAAGCACTTGCCCACGTAAGGTTATTTCACCTGTCATCGCAACATCTTTCCTGACAGGGATACCTGTTAGTACGGAAACCAGTGCTGTACACATACCGATGCCCGCACTTGGGCCATCCTTGGGGGTGGCACCCTCGGGAACATGAACGTGTAAGTCATTGTTTTCATGGAAGTTATCTTTAAGACCCAGAGTGGCAGCACGGCTTCTGACGACAGTCAGCGCAGCCTGGATAGACTCCTGCATAACGTCTCCCAGTGAGCCCGTCATGGTTGTTTTACCTTTACCGGTTGTTGCAACTGCTTCAATCGTTAGCAGCTCTCCACCGACTTGTGTCCAGGCTAAGCCATTGACTTGACCTATAGCATCTTTTTCTTCCACTTTGCCAAAATCAAATTTCTGCACACCAACATATTTTTCAAGTTCTTTATCCGTAACCGTGATATCTAACTTGCCATTTTCAAGCGCATCCTCTTTAACAATCTTTCGACAAATTTTGGCAATTTCTCTTTCCAATCCACGTACACCCGCCTCACGTGTGTAGTGCCTGATAAGACCAATAATGGCAGAATCAGAAATGTCTATTTCATCCTTTTTCAGGCCATTATTTATTTTTTGCTTTGGTACCAGATAGCGGCTGGCAATATTCAGTTTTTCATCTTCCGTGTAACCAGGCAGACGAATAACCTCCATTCTGTCGAGCAAGGGCTCTGGAATATTCATGGAATTGGAGGTGCAAATAAACAGCACATCACTGAGGTCGTAATCCACTTCCAGGTAGTGATCGTTAAAACTGTGGTTTTGTTCTGGGTCAAGAACTTCCAGCAAAGCCGCTGCAGGATCACCTCTATGGTCCATCCCCATCTTGTCCACTTCGTCGAGCAGGACCAGCGGATTGCGCACACCTACCTTTGCCATTTTTTGTAATACCTTGCCTGGCAAGGAGCCAATATAGGTCCTGCGATGCCCCCTGATTTCAGCTTCATCTCTTACTCCACCCAGGGCCATGCGAACAAATTTCCTGCCGGTTGCTCTGGCTACCGACTCTCCCAGGGAAGTTTTACCAACGCCCGGAGGACCCACCAGGCACAATATCGGGCCTTTGAGTTTCTTGACTCTTTTCTGAACGGCCAGATATTCGACTATTCTTTCCTTGACCTCTTTCAGACCATAATGATCGTCATCAAGGATCTCCTCGGCTTTGTGCAGGTCAGTTCGAATCTTGGACTTTTTCTTCCAGGGAACACTGATCATCCAGTCAATATAGGTACGAACAACTGAGGCCTCAGATGACATTGGAGACATCATTTTTAATTTGTTCAGTTCAGCAGAAGCCTTCTCTTTGGCTTCTTTGGGCATACCCGCTTCTTCAATCTTGCGCTTGAGCTCTTCCGCTTCGTTAGGAACATCTTCAAGCTCGCCCATTTCTTTCTGGATGGCCTTCATCTGTTCATTCAGGTAGTACTCGCGCTGACTTTTTTCCATTTGTTTTTTGACGCGACCACGAATACGTTTTTCTACCTGGAAAATGTCAATTTCTGCTTCAATCAGAGACATCAGGTGCTCAATACGCGGCTTCAAGTTAGCCAACTCCAGGATATTTTGCTTTTCCTGAAGCTGCAGGGACATATGAGTCGCAATGGTGTCTACCAGCCTGCTAGGCTCATCAATACTGGTGATTGAAGTCAGCACTTCAGGGGAGATTTTCTTGCTTAACTGAACGTATTGATCAAACTGGGAAAGTAACGATCTGACAAGAATTTCAGTGTCTTTTTCTTCAACAGTACTCCCACTGAGACTGGCAGTTTCTGCTCTGTAATAATCTTCGGCAGCAATCAGGTTTCGAATCTGAACCCGCTCAACACCTTCAACCAGGACTTTGACGGTGCCGTCGTTGACATGCATTAGCTGTAAAACTGAGGCAATTGTGCCAATAGTAAACACATCTTCTTCGCCGGGATCATCATCTGAATGCTGCTTTTGCGCGGCCAATACAATTTTCTTGTTGCCTGCCATCGCTTCTTTTAGCGCCCGAATTGATTTCTCTCTGGCTACAAACAAGGGATGCACAATCTGTGGATAGACCACTACTCCCCTTAAGGGCAGAAATGGTAATACAGCGTCTGTTTTTGGTGAGTCCTGGTTTGCCATATATTTCTCGGGGTTGTCGATACCTTGGTTACTGTTTGCGTTACTGTTTGCGTTCCTGTTTGCTCTACCTGCATTGAAAGACATTAACCTTTTCAATGCCAGAGCCTTGGCTGGAATTATCCAGTGATGTTGACATATTTGCCAGAAACTTCACACAACATGTCACTTTAGAGTTGATGTAAATTGCACGTTAACCAGAGAACAGTCAGATTAATTCAATTCTATCTCTACCAATAATTGGCAGTTAATGAATGGCAGGGATTTTCCAGTCAAAAAATCAACAATACACTGGATACTAATTTGAGGGCAGAAAGTGCTATTTCAAGCTTCCTTTAAGTAATAATTCACTACAGAAATAATTCAGTAAATTCTCAGGCGGGGTCTTTACTGGCGGCCTTGCTGTGCCCGGAATCACCTGTCTCATACATCAGGAGAGGTTCTGATTCGCCATTGATGACAGCCTCATCAATAACAACCTTGGTTACACCATCCTGAGAAGGAATGTTGTACATGGTGTCAAGCAAGACTGTTTCCATGATGGAGCGCAATCCCCTGGCGCCAGTTTTTCTTTCCTGGGCTTTCCTGGCTATAGCTCGAAGAGCATCATCGCGAAACTGGATTTCAACGCCTTCCATTTCAAACAGTTTTGCATATTGCCGGGTGAGGGAGTTTTTTGGTTCCTTGAGAATTTTGACAAGGGCTTCTTCATCAAGCTCATTCAAGGTCGCGATCATGGGCAGACGACCGACAAATTCGGGGATCAGGCCATACTTCACCAGATCTTCCGGCTCAACATCCTGCAAGGTTTCACCAACTTTTAATTCTGAATCAAGGCTGCGCACTTCAGCAGAGAAACCAATGCCGCTCTTATCGGATCGATCTCTGATGATTTTATCGAGGCCCGCAAAAGCTCCCCCGCAAATAAAGAGAATGTTCGATGTGTCTACTTGCAAAAATTCCTGTTGAGGATGTTTACGACCGCCTTGAGGAGGTACTGAAGCAACAGTGCCTTCTATCAGTTTTAGCAGGGCTTGCTGAACACCTTCTCCTGACACATCACGGGTAATCGATGGATTGTCTGATTTACGGGAAATCTTGTCGATCTCATCTATGTAAACAATGCCAATCTGCGCCTTTTCGACATCATAATCACACTTTTGCAAAAGCTTCTGAATAATGTTCTCAACATCTTCACCAACATAACCCGCTTCAGTAAGTGTGGTCGCATCTGCAATGGTGAACGGGACATCCAGAAGCCTGGCAAGCGTTTCAGCAAGGAGAGTCTTCCCTGTTCCAGTGGGACCAATAATGAGGATATTGCTTTTACTGAGTTCAACATCATCACCCTTGCTGTCAAAGTTAAGGCGCTTGTAGTGATTATAGACAGCAACTGAAAGTGTCTTTTTGGCCTTGTCCTGACCAATGACGTATTCATCAAGGGTATCGCGAATTTCTTCAGGGGTGGGTAATTTGCGATCTTCCTTGTCGACTGTTTTTTCCTGGATCTCTTCCCGGATTATGTCATTACAAAGATCAACACATTCATCACAGACAAAAACAGAAGGTCCCGCAATCAATTTCCTGACTTCGTGTTGGCTTTTGCCGCAAAAAGAGCAATACAGCAATTTACCGTTATCGTCTTCTTTCTTGTCGTCAGCCATACTTTAGTCCTGCTCTCTGTTTCGGTACTCGGTTCTGACTACTCTTAGCAGGCAACCAATATGCTCAACTAATGTGCAATGCTAATGTGCAATGCTAATGTGCAATGCTAATGTGCTATTTTTTCTAGCTATTCATTTGCTATTAGGGTGTAGGCAGGCACCCAGAAAAACAAGATGAAGGCAATTGCGTGATTTTACAAGGTCTATCTTGCCTTGTCCCTGTTTTCCCTCATTTTGTCCTGCCTTTCCTGCTTTTCCTGCCATTACTAGGCTGGTGCTCCTGAACCGTCACCAGCAGGCATAACTCTTTTTTCAAAAACGCTATCTACCAGTCCATATGCAACAGCTTCTTCCGCATTCATGAAGTTATCCCGGTCGGTGTCCCTGGCAATGACATCAATTGACTGCCCGGTATGATGGGCAAGCACCATGTTTAGCCGCTCACGAACTTTGAGAATCTCCTGCGCCTGGATGTGAATATCTGATGCCTGCCCCTGGGCGCCACCGCTTGGCTGATGAATCATCATGCGCGAATGTGGCAGTGCAAAGCGCTTGCCAGTAGTGCCACCTGACAGCAGTAAAGCACCCATACTGGCGGCCTGGCCGATACACATGGTACTGACATCGGGATTGATAAATTGCATGGTGTCGTAAATAGACATCCCGGCCGTCACTGAACCCCCAGGTGAATTAATATACAAATGAATATCCTTTTCAGGATTTTCAGATTCAAGAAATAACAATTGCGCCACTACCAGATTTGCCATGTGATCTTCTACCTGGCCTACCAGAAAGATGACCCGATCTTTTAAAAGACGTGAATAGATATCGTAGGAACGCTCACCCCGGGCAGTTTGCTCAACCACAATTGGTACCAAACTGGCGTACTCCTGCATTGAGTCTTCCCTGTTATCAGTAGTGTTACTATTTTTCATTCGCGTTGTTCCTGTTATCCGGATTAAGTGTTTTTTCAGGACATGTTCTCGGGGCTAATCCGAATCTGCCTTGCTATTTTCTTCTTCGGCTTCAACTGCTTTGTCTTCTTTACTGTCTTTTTTATTTTCTTTGCTGCCAGCTTTGCCGCCACCACTCTGTTTGCTTTCCAATTTTTCTTAAGAAGCAGCAGGTTTTGGTGGTTGCAGTGCCTCTTCATAGGAGACACTGGACTCTGAAACCTTGGCTGACGCAAGTACCAAATCGATCACCGCTTCTTCCAAAGCCATTGCCTCAACGTTTGCCAGTTGTTCTTTATCACTGTAATACCACTTAACGACATCCTCTGGCTTTTCATAGCTCTCTGCCAATTCCTCAATGAGAGTACGAACAGCATCAGGTTCCGGTTTCAGCGCATTTTTATTTACAATTTCATTCATGATCAGACTCAGGGCAACACGGCGTTCAGCCTGCTCTTTGAAAAGATCGTCAGGAAGCATGGAAGGATCTATGTTTTGACCACCCCCAAACTGTTGCATAGCCTGCTGCCTAAGGACATTGATTTCATTGCCAGCAAGGGCTTTGGGGACTTCCACATCATGGGTAAGCAGCAAGCCTTCAATAATCTGGTTTTTGGTATTGTTCTTACTTGCATTCTTCAGCTCTCGGGACATATTTGATGAGACCTCTTTTCTAAAGGCTTCCAGGCCTCCCTCACTGACATCAAAAGAGGCAAAAAAATCATCATCAAGTTCAGGCAGAACTGCTTCGCTGACGCTGTTTACCTTGACCGCAAATTCAACAGCTTTGCCAGCCAGATCCTTGTTGTGGTAGTCCTCAGGAAAAGACAACGCCAGGGTTTTTTCATCACCGGCGGATAAACCTTCAAGGCCGTCTTCAAAGCCAGGGATCATCCTGTTAGAACCAAGCACCAGATCTGTTCCAGTGCCGGCACCACCATCAAAAGCTTCACCTTCCAGGGTGCCGGTAAAATCAATATTTACCTGATCGCCTTCCTTGCTGGCGCGATCTACATTTTCAAACGTCTTGCGCTGCTCACGCAAAGTCTCAATCATTTTGTCGATATCAGTTTCGGTAATATCAGCGCTTTTCTTCTCAATGGAAATTGCTGAGAAATCCTGCAATTCAATTTCAGGATACACTTCGAAAGTGGCGATAAATTCCAGGTTTTTGCCCTCTTCCAAATTCTTGGGCTCTATTCTGGGCTGTCCGGCGGGTTTTACTTTTTCCTGGGAGACAGCATCCACCCAGGATTGGCTCATAACTTCTCCAACGACTTCCTGCCGAACACCATCACCAAAGCGGTTCTTGATTACCTTGACTGGTACTTTCCCTTTGCGAAAACCCTTCATGTGAAATGTTTTAGCCGCTTCCTGCAGGCGACTTTGTACCTTGCTTTCAACTTTCTCGGCAGGTACTTCAATGGTCATCCGTCTTTCCAGACCGGTCAGGGTTTCAATGGAAACTTGCATGCTTTAATCCCAAAATATTCTAGTGGTGTCTGTGTTCAACATTATATCTGCTTAATGCGCCAATCAGGTGTTTCTATACCTGAAGACCCCATATACCCAAGGCTCGGGTATGTCACTTAAAGCAGAATATTGTCATTTAATTTGAAAATTATGGCTGTTTTGCCAATTCTTGCCTGGTGCCTTATATGTCTTCCTGTCCTGGAAAATCACACATCTGGAGAAATGCCAATAATTACCAGGCAGGCTATTAAGCAGGTAAGGTACTGCCAATTAATGGTCGATTGCTTCCAGTTATCTACTTGCCTGTCATTTTTAGCCAGCTTTGGTAAGCAAAAATACTACTTAAAAATCAGATAGTTATTAATAGCTGTATCGAAGCAGCGGAGGATTGTGCCACATCAATTTGGCTTATTCAATAGCACCTGGATGGGCAATTTAACCGGGCAATCCGGAGGCATATTAAGACCCGCTAATTATTCCTCAGCAAATCTAACTGCAAGACTTTTTGTAGATTTATAGTTATATATTTCAATCGGTTAGGGGTTTTATTAAGATTTACTCTAAAGAAATTTCTTTTTTGACCACTTGGTCCAAAGAAAAAATATTTTTTTATTTTTTTGTAAGTGCCTATGGCTCAATAGGATTTTATATTCACCCTGCACGTAAGTGTCATTCGATGCTGATCAAGGGATCAAATAGTAAGCATTTTATTACTTTAACTACTCCCTTCAACCAACTGATTTATAATGGTTATTTTAAGGCTCATTCCGTAGTTTTTCATGTTAAATGCTTGTTTTATAAAGCATTGGCAAGGGTATTGTGCTCTTGGCCTGAAAAATTTCACAGCCTGTTTTGGCATGCTTATTGCGCTATGTTGCCAAAATCGATTCATGACTAAGGTTCACCTACCCGTTAGTCTGAGGCGAATTACCCAATGCTTACCACAGGCATGTAATTATAAGAACGATAATATAAGGACAATCGCCTCGGGCTAACGGTGACCACTTCTCCTCTATTCAGCAAATCATGTCAGAGATTCATGCTGGCCTTTCAATACCGCTCAATCAAAACAGCAAGACATTAGTACAAAGCAAAGAAACAGGAACCGCAGCAATATTAGCCGGCAGGTTTGCCCAGCGGCTTGAAGACAATCATCAACTGCGGCAATAGAGTCAGAGCACCCGCCAGAGCCAGGCACATCGCCAGGCTTGTCAGCAACCCAAAATAGATAGTGGGTATGAAGTTCGACAGAACCAGAATAGAAAAACCTGCAATTATGGTGAACCCTGTGTAATACATGGCTTTGCCGATACTCCCGTGACAATAGATCATGGTTTCACGGTAATCCATGAAATCAGGATAGCGGCTTTTGAAACGATGAATATAGTGGATGGTATTATCGACACCAATGCCCACCGAAATAGCTGCAATGGTGATGGTCATCATATCCAGGGGTATTCCCAACCAGCCCATCAATCCAAGTACAGAGCTCGCTGCCAGGATGTTCGGAATTATGCCTATAATGGCCAGCTTCCAGGATCTGAACAAGACCAGGAACATTGCCATAATTACGAGCAAAACCAGGCCCAGAGTCATGATTTGGGAGTTAAACAGACTTTGCAGCATGTTGTTGTAAAGCACTAGCATGCCGCTCAAATGAATCTGTTCTTCACTAAAACCAAATTCACTGACCAGCCCAGCCCGTATCGTTTGCAGTAAATCGTTCCTGACCAGGTCCGGGGAGGTTTCCAAAACGCGAATGGAGAATCTGACCTGATCGTCCGGTACCGAAACATAAGGTTTTAACAGGGACTCCTTGTACGTTTCCGGGATTTTGTTATAAAGCACGGCAAGCTCAATACTGTTTAAGGCTTCACCCTCATTTAATTCATAGGCAATATCAAGAAGCGTGGCCAGGGACAGCACCTTTCCTGTTTCCGGCAAACTGTCCAGGTATTCGTGTATTGCAATAATTTCCTGCATTTTGTCACTGGTAAACCAGTAAGCGGCGTCATCAGCCTCGTCTGCAAACTCATCCTCAAACTCATCTTCAAAACCGCCGTCAAAAAATTCATCGGCAAAAGGGTCTTCTCCAAAGCCGTCATTAGCAGAAACAGGCGGACTCATATCAATAATGACATCAAGAGGTGTAGTACCTCCCATATTCTGATCTATGGCAACCATGCCCTGATAGATGTCAGTGCTTTTGTCGAAATAATCAATAAAACTGTTTTCAACCTTGAGTTTAGAGACACCGATCAGACTGAATACAAACAAGGCCGCAGCCACAATTAACACCAGGCTCCCATTCCCTTGTGTAAATCTGGCCAGTGCAGGAGTGATATCAATTGATTTGGCTGCGACAACTGATTGACTCTCTTTCAGCTTTCCCAGTAATGCTGGAAAGAGCAGGAAAGTAAGGCCGAATGCGCAACACACACCAATCACCATCATCCAGCCAAAATCGATAATTGGCGGAATATCGCTGATTACTAATGAGCCAAATGCCACGATTGTCGTCAGACTCGTATACGCACAAGGTTTGAGCATACTTTTCAAGGTCATTCTGATGCGCTCATGGTGATTGCCTGCTGCTCCCTCAGCTTCCAGTTCCCGGTATCGAACAATCAGGTGAACCGTGAGTGAAATAGTAATAATCAGTAGTAATGAGATGAAATTGGATGAAATAACCGTGACTGGCCAGTTAACCAGCCCAAGTAGCCCAACAACACTCACGGCAATGGTTGCTCCACAAGCAAGTGGAATCAGAACATACCGGGGCTTTCGAAACAGATAGGCAAGCGCTGCAATTATAAAAAGCAGAATGGCCGAACCAAAGGTAACCAGGTCATTTCTGACAAAAGTAACCAGGTCATCTGCAATCATCGGAACACCACCCAGATAAATAGTGCCTCGGTCCCTGTAGCGGTCAAGAATTGCCCGAATACTGGCTATGTCCTGGTGCAACTGCTGAGTATCCGCTATCAATGCCGTTGTATAGGCTTGTTCAGTTACCTTAAGTTCAGCCGCATCCTGGACACTTAAACCACCTTCCTGATCCAGGTTTCTTAACCTTGTACGTGTCTCCAGGAGGGAATCAAGTTCGGGGTTATTCAGGAAATTAACAATTAAGGCCGCGGTATTCCCATCTGTACTCAACAACACATTCTGGTATGCCGCATTACTGACCAGGTCATCCTTTGCCTGACTCAAACTGATCCCTGGTGATTCCAGTGTGAGGATATTGTCTGCAACTTCACTCAGGGTGACATTGGCAACTTTGAACAGCGGCACATCGAAAATGCTGTCTACAGATTCAATGCCCTGCACCCGGTCGAGTTCATTTCTCAATGACTTGAGTGTTTCCAGCGAGGCGACAGTAAATAGTTCGTCACCTGGCGTGTACGTAACAAAGACGAAGTCACTGGTCCCGTATCGAGCATCCATCATTCTGGAGAATTCAAGATCAGCATCACCTTCCACAACAAGTGAATCAGCTGAGGCATCCATGCGAAAATCACGGCTATGCCAGCCCAGGGCCAGGGCAATGAACAGGACAATGCCTATGGCCAGATAGGGTTTAGTCAGAACAAAATTGATGTACTTTTCAAGCATCACGTCAGAAATATCTCAATTTACCGGTTTGCCGACCCAAAAAGCCGAGCAGTATAGCACCTGGAATATCAGGCAAGTGCTGAAAACGCCATTAAATGCGCAACATACAGGCCAAGTAAAAATGTGGGATTTTTTCCCTCAACGTATTATACTCGGCTTTATGCAAGATAATTCATCCCTGGAACAAGGCAACAGAACTGTGATCACTGCGCTCAGGAAAATACTGAGACCGCTGGTGAAGTTTATGATTGCAAACCAGATTACCTATCCTTTTCTCATCAACATGCTCAAAGCTACGTATGTTGAAGTCGCAGAAACTGAATTTCCTGTAGAAGGCAAAAAGCAAACGGACAGCAGAATAAACCTACTGACCGGTGTTCACCGAAAAGATGTCAAACGCTTGCGTACTGAACACGAAAGTCAGGAAGAAAGCCCTGCAAACATTTCCATTGGGGCGCAAATAATAGCTCGCTGGGTCGGCGACAAGAATCTGCAAAACCTTGATGGCTCACCTATGGTGCTGCCACTGCAAGATGATCATGAATTCAGCATGAAGTCCTTTGAAGGCCTGGTAAGTAATATTGCCAAAGGCGATATCCGGCCTCGTGTGGTGCTTGATGAATTAATGCGTCTGGATATTGTAGAACTGGACCCTGACCACAGGGTAATCCTCAAAACCAAGGCATTTACCCCGAATCGGGGCCAGGAAGAAAAGCTGTTTTTCTTTGGCAAAAATATTCAGGACCATCTTTGTGCGGGAGTTCACAATTTGGCAGGCGATCAGCCTCCATTTTTTGACAGAAGCGTTTACTATGATGAATTGTCAGAAGAATCCATCAAAGAATTGAATGCCCTGACCAACAGTTTGGGGATGGAAGCACTAATCAAGGTCAATGAGAAAGCATTGGCACTACAGACAGCAGACAAGAATGCCAGTAATGCCAATTACAGAATGAATTTTGGTATTTTCAACTTCAACACTGAGTACGTTGATAAAGTGTTAGGTGAAGATGAGTCTTCCAACGATGAAGAGCAGGCATGATCCAGCCTAAAGCGTATTTCGAGTTGCAAAAAATTAAAGAATTTAGCAATTAAACACGATAAAATAACGAAATGATCCAAAGTAAGCCCGGCATAGCAATAAAAACAGCCACACTGGTGGAGAATCACTCGTTTCTCGCTGGTTTGCTTGCCGTCCTGTGTTTGCTTTTTGCGATAAATTTTTATTTGACCGGTCCCGGCAGTGATGGTGGAAGCGGGCTTGGTGGTACTGGGAAATTTGGCGGTACTGGCGAAAGCGGTTTGGGAGGAACAGGCATGTCTCCTGACCCAGGCTCTGCATTCAAACTTGGTGCGATAGACAGCGATGACCAACAGTATTCGGATGATCTGGAAAGTGTATTTGATGCCATTGACACATCTCTCAATGAAAAAGCCATCGATAAAGCCAGAGAAGAAACTGATTCCTTACAAGTGGCAATAACTGATTCACCCATTTTTGCAGTAGACAGCTTACAGCTCTCTCCAGAAACACTACCTGTATTGTCATTTGAAAATATAAGAGATAGGCAGCAAGCAACACTGGCATTAACTCCTGTTCCTGCTATGGAGGTCGTTACATCTGTAGCAAATACAGATCTGGAAATAGGAAATACTGAAATCAGGGAACATGCTTCGCAGAGCCTGATAAGCAGTTTCGAAATACTTAACAGCCTGATGCTGGCTGAAGCAGAAACCAGCCTCCACGTTGCTGCTAACACCAATCTTGAAACTATTAACAATGCTTCCAACGCATTAGACAGTGCCATCCGGACTCGGATAACGGTTCCAGTTCGTCCAGAACGTCCGGACCGATTTACCATTCCTGCCAGAATAACACCTGTACAACGCGTAAATGTGCCAGCACCACCCCCTGTTCGTCCCATGCGCACATTGTCGACCTTGCTGAACAGATAGACCGCTACAAGCAAGCAGTTCATTTCCCGGTTCTACTTTCTCGATTCTACTTTCCCGGTTCTCCTGTTCTGTTCTCCTGCGCCTTCTCTTTCCTCCGTTTTCCTGGAAGAGTACCGCTACTCAGGGCAAGGTGTAGGACAACTGCATACCGATAGTTTTATCCGCACTGCTTTCAGTAAAACCGACAATGCTATAAAACATCAGGTTCCACTGTGTACCCAGGTTGTAAGAAATAAAAGGCATCAATTCATGACTCTCGAAGCTGTTGCTTGAGGCTTTTTCACGATAATCATAAAGTAAACCCAAATAAGTGTTCTCACCATATTGGCGCATAAACCCAAGTGAGGTATATAGGGAATTTTCCAGATCATATAGTGGTGTTTTACCACGCTGCTTGTATCCGAAGGTCGAGAAATAGGTATTTCTGTCCAGAGTTGTGTAGAAATCCAATTGGTAGCCAATGTCCGTCTCGCCTGTCCCCAAATCCCTGGTTTCATCTGCTGTTGGAATCTTTGCCTGTAAACTAAAATCAACAAATACCCAGCCCTTGAGAATTGGGGGAAGCTGGTAGCTGGCTGAAATAACAACGTCCCCGATGCCTGTTTCATCAATAACGTCGTTAGCAGGCCCTCGCCCCCTTCCTATATTGCCCGTTTCAATAAACACATCACCTGGCCCTTTCAATCCCAGATAAGGCACAGAAACAGACAGAATCCATGGGAATGAGGTCAATTCGTACGACAAGGGGAAAAAGCTGATATCCGTATCCTGTAAAGCACCATAATCCCCTCTGCTTAGATAAGTACCGAGCGTGAATTTATGGCTTGGGCTTGGTTCTTCTTGCGCTAACAATGCTGGTGCCTGTAATAGTGATAATAGACAGACAAGGAGTACTTGGGAAAGGAGTAGTGACGGTGAAGGAATTTTCCGGTGGAGGAAATACATGAATTAAGTCTCGAAACAGCCCTGATGATGGGCCGTACCCTCTACAGATGCATTAATCGGGCAATTTGTTAACTATTTCTATCTGCGGAGTGACCCGCAGTAGTTACATACAGAAGCTATACAAATTGTTAACGGGTAGGCCTAATTACCATTACCCGACTATACAGCGTGCACCTATAGAGTAAAGGTACGAACCTTTTTCACATTTTGACAATGCTTGATAGCCACCACCTCCTATTACAATCAGGTTAAACACAGCATTTAGTGTATGAGGGAAATTTTCCCACGTCAACTGGTATATTGTAAAAATATTCCTTAAAACTCATGAAATACAGGAAGAAAGAGTGATATACCTTGTTGAATTAATTAGTATTAGCTCTATAAGCTATGCGTTGGGTCACATTTTCAGAAAAAAACCCTGTGCTGACATTCACAACTTGGACAAACACAATAACAATCTCCATGTTACGAAAACTGACTAGTATTTTTTTCACCGCCATCCTGATTGCCCAGGTAGCACAATCAGCTACCAATGATGGTTCTGAAGTCGTTGCTCAGCTCAATCTCCTGATTGCCCAAGGGCAGTTTCCCCAAGCCTATACATTGGCACAAGCCAACCTGTTTGACCTCGAAGGTGAACCTGAATTTGATTTCCTTTATGGGTTGGCAGCTCTCGAATCCGGACGTCCGGATGAAGCTGTATTTGCCTTTGAACGGATTGCCTATATTTATCCTGATCAGCAAAGAGTCAGACTGGAATTGGCACGTGCTTATTTTGCCAGTAACAATCTTTCCGCAGCAGAACAGCTATTCAATGAAGTGCTTGCAACTAATCCCGGACCGAATGTCAGCAACAATATAGAAGCATTTCTGGATCTCATTGAACAAAGGCAAAATACTTTAAACAGCTCATTCACCTGGTATGTGAACTCCAATTTTGGTTCAGATTCCAATATCAACAGCGCGACTGAATTAGGCATCATCGACACACCCATTGGCGATGTAGAACTAAGTGCCAGTGGTCAAAAGATTGATGACGACTTCATGGATGTTGATGCCGGTTTTAATTACAGCCACCCATTTGACAAGAATCGTTCGGCCTTTGCCAGAGCAACTTTTAACCAACATAATAATTTCTCCACCAACTCCTTTGATATTGATGTCCTGGCAGGTGAAGCTGGTTATGCACTTATAAGGGACAACAACAGATTATCGATCTCCGGCCGGCTGCAACGAGTCGACCTGGACAGTCAGGAATTTCAGTCGAGCTCTTCGCTGCTGGGTGCCTGGCAACGAAATGCAGGTAATGGCTGGTCTCAGGGTCTCACAGCCGCCTTTACCGCTGTCAGATATGACGATTCTGCTAACCCGGATAATAGTTTAAGGGATGTCGATCAGATGTTGTTCTCAGGCAACCTGGGGAAAGCTTCTGGCAGATTTCTGCACAATTTAAGTGTTTACTATGGTGATGAGGATGCCCAAAATAGTGTAGGTAAAAACAATGCCCAAACATTTTTTGGGGTTGCCTTTTCAGAGCAAATTCAATTTCGACCGGGGCATATTCCCTATTTCAGAATTTCACTTCATAAAAGCGAAAATAAAAGTGTAGCTCCGGTATTTAATATTGATAGAGAGGACGATACTTTTTCTACTTCATTGGGCTGGATCTGGCAATTTAATCGAAATATAAATATTACTACTGATATTACCTACACAGAAAACGACAGTAATATTGATTTGTATGCCTACGACAGAGTGAAATATCAAACGGGCTTACGGTACCAGTTCTAATCCAGGACTCTATACTGCAGCCCCTGTTTTTTATTTTTTAATCCGCACTGTCTTTTTTTACAAACTCCAAAGCTGCTGAATTAATACAGTAGCGCAAACCTGTTGGCTCCGGCCCATCATTAAAGACATGGCCCAAATGGGAGCTACATTCATTACAAGCAACTTCTGTGCGAGTCATACCCAGGCTATTATCTTCAATTTCTTTAACTCTATCTTCTCGTGCTGGCTGGTAAAAACTTGGCCAACCAGACCCCGAATCATATTTGGTCTCAGTTGAGAATAAGACGGCACCACAACAACGGCACTGGAAGTTTCCTTGCTCGTCTGTACACTGCCAATATTCGCCAGTAAATGCACATTCAGTGCCTTTCTCCCGACAGATATGATATTCCTCGTCAGTGAGGATTTCTTTCCATTCGTCATCTGATTTGCTGCTATTAGACATGACTGTATTTCCGAATAGTGTTTCTGTAAAATTCGCTGCCCTCTTCGAACAAGGCAAATATAGCATATCCTTTATGTGAGATTATACAAACCGCATGTTGGCCACCTGGATTCTTCTATGAACGTAATTAATCAAAGCGACAAACTTCGTCATGTATGTTATGAAATCAGGGGACCTGCTCTGCAAGCGGCAAAAAAACTTGAAGAAGAAGGACACCGAATAGCCAAATTGAATATTGGTAATCCAGGTGCGTTCGGCTTTGAAGCACCAGATGAAATTCTGCGTGACGTGATTCTCAACCTTCCTGATTCTCAAGCCTACTCAGATTCCAAAGGCTTATTTTCTGCTCGCAAGGCAGTCATGCATGAAACGCAACGCCTGGGAATCAAGGATGTCGACATAGAAGATATCTATCTGGGTAATGGTGTCAGTGAACTTATCGTATTAGCTATGCAAGCCTTGCTTAATAATGGCGATGAAATTCTGATTCCGGCTCCTGACTACCCCCTTTGGACTGCAGCAGTCACCTTGTCTGGTGGAAAGGCTATTCACTACCACTGTGATGAATCAGCAGACTGGTTTCCCGATCTGGAAGATATGAAAAGTAAAATAACCAGCAAGACCAAGGGTATTGTCGTCATCAATCCCAACAACCCTACTGGTGCGGTATATAGCAAGGAACTTCTGGAAGGAATCATCAAACTGGCGGAAGAACATGGCTTAATACTTTTTGCAGACGAGATTTATGACAAGATTTTGTATGACGAAGCCAAACATATTCCCCTGGCAACATTATCAGAAGATATTCTCACTGTTACTTTTAATGGCCTGTCAAAATCATACCGGCTGGCAGGGTTTAGATCAGGGTGGATGTTTCTCAGTGGAGCAAAGGATAAAGCTAAAGACTATATTGAAGGCCTGGATATTCTTTCCAATATGCGGCTTTGCTCCAATGTACCGGCGCAACAAGCCATCCAGACAGCCTTGGGAGGCTACCAGAGCATTAATGAGCTGGTGATACCTGGTGGACGACTACGCGACCAAAGAGATGCTGCTCTTGATATTTTGAATGCCATACCCGGTGTTAGTTGTGTCAAGCCAAAAGGAGCTATCTACCTTTTCCCAAAACTTGATGCGAATAAATTCAATATCCAGGATGACGAAAAGCTTATCCTCGACTTCCTGTTACAAGAACATGTTCTGATGGTTCAGGGAAGTGGTTTTAATATCGAAGACAAGAATCACCTGCGCATCGTATTTTTGCCCAGAGAGGATGAGTTGAAAGCAGCCCTGAATAAGTTAAGCAACTTCCTGGAAAGTTATAAACAATAAATCAGTCAATTTCAAAACCGACGATTCCAAGTTTCCTGACCAGATTAGCAGAGATATCTGCCTGGTTAATCCTGTAATCAGAGATCTCCTGGCGAAAAACATAGTTGCTTCGAGCTGCATCAAACTGTGTCATGCACTCATTTTGGTCAGTACTTTCATCAATATTCAAAAAATCATTTTCGACAGGATAGGCCTGCTGCAATAGCCGGTTAAACAATTCTTTCTCATCACTAAAGTATTTGAAGTTCAGCAGAGCTTTTTTGTTTTTATTCCCAACACTAATTTTTGGCCTGTTAAAGTATTGGCAAAATTCCGCATGGATGGCTCTTGTCGCATTGAGCTTTCCATTCAGGCTATATCCAGCTATATGAGGCGTTGCTATTGCTACCTTGCCAGCGAGCGCACTGTTGATCTCAGGCTCATTCTCCCAGACATCCAGAACGACGCTTAAATCCTTGCGCGACTCCAGAAGAGTCATCAAGGCCGCATTATCAACGACCTCCCCCCTGGAGGCATTGACGAGAACCGCACCTTCTTTAAGCAGCGCCAACATTTGTGCATCAAGTAATTGGCAGGTGGGATAATTCCCGGCTCTTGTTAGCGGTGTATGTAATGTGACAATGTCCTGAGCAATCACGTCACTTAGCGGTGAAAAGGCATTTGCCAAGGCATGGGATTCAGGGAGAAAGGGGTCATGAATAAGTACTTTCATCCCCATCGCCATCAGTTTTCTTGCCAGATTTCCACCTACTTGCCCGGCCCCAATGATTCCTACTGAACTGTTTTGCCAATCCCTGTTTTTATTCAGTGCTAACCATGCCAGCGTAGAGAAAAAATAATCAGCTACTGCATTGGCGTTGCATCCGGGCGCATGACTAAAATGTATATTATTTTCCTTCAATGCAGCAGTATTAACATGATCAATGCCACTACTGGCGCTGGCAATAAAACGCAGAGAAGTATCCTTGATCAGACCGTCGTCTATTTTTGTGACCGTTCTGACCAACAAGACATCAGCATCTACCAGATGCTCTGTCTTGATTTGCTGACCAGGTAATAACTGCAACTTTCCATGTGATGAAAAAAACTCTTCCACACAGTAAATATCCTTGTCAGCAACAATTTTCATAGGATTCTAATCAGGATAGATTTTTAGTTAGCCGTTGCTTTACGAATAGAATAGCGAAATATCTTTTCATCTTCTGATGAACTGAGCAGTTCGTGACCCAGAAAATGGCAGAATTTAGGAACATCGCGTGATGTTGAAGGGTCTGTGGCTATTAATACCAGCACCTCACCATTATCTATTTCCCTGATTTTCTTATGCAGGAGCATGACAGGTTCTGGACAAAATAAGCCTCTGGCATCGAGCAGATGTTCAGTAGTACTGGTTTCTTGCTTGGTCATCATATTTGATTGGTTAAATGTTTACGACGTTGATCTTGGTTGCAGCATCGTTACATTTAGTTTGATTACTCCCTTCAACTTCTAGACTTTCCATATTTCCCATACTTGCAGATTCTGCTTTTTCTCTGGCCTCCTCTCTCTTCTCTTCTAAAGAATGAAAGTCATACAAGGTAGTGTCGGCCAAATGAGAAGGCGCCACATTAGTGATACTTTTAAACAGCACATCAAGTCGACCAGGATACAAACGTCCCCACTCGTTTAGCATTTTCTTGATTTCCTGGCGCTGCATGTTCTCCTGGGTACCACATAAATTACAGGGGATAATGGGATATTTTTTTAAGGCCGCAAACTTTTCAATCTCACTTTCCTTGCAGTAAGCAAGGGGGCGAATAACAATATGTTTTTTGTCATCGCTTAACAGTTTTGGGGGCATGGCTTTTAATTTTCCGCCAAAAAACATATTGAGAAACAATGTTTCCATAATGTCATTACGATGATGGCCAAGAGCAATCTTGGTTGCACCAATTTTTTCCGCAAATGAATACAGGTTACCGCGGCGCAACCTTGAACACAGGCCACAATAGCTTTTCCCAGGCTCGACCTTGTCCATAACTACTGAATATGTATCACGCTCCAGAATATGGTATCTAACGCCAATGGACTCAAGATAGGTTGGCAGTACTTCTTCAGGAAACCCTGGCTGCTTCTGATCAAGATTGACTGCTACCAACTCAAAATTTATGGGTGCATGCCTTTGCATGTTGATAAGGATATCCAGCATGACATAGGAATCCTTGCCACCTGACAAACAAACCATAACAAGATCGCCATCGGCAATCATGTTGAAATCCGCGATAGCGCGACCAGTCTCTCTACGCAGATTCTTTTGTAGACGATTCAGAGTGAAAGTTTGTTTTCGGTTATCAGACATGGAAAAAACTGCACTTGTGCAAAGGTCGACAGTATAATTCCAGACTCAGGTAAATGCTATTGAGAGACACTATGCCAGGCCCCAGGCTTTTTACGCTAAAAAATCACGCATTTTTGTGGGTAATCCTTTCCCTGTTTGTTTGCTCAAACCCGGCATTAAGTCAAAACCAGGCCGTTATTCTGCAATATCATCATGTCAGCACTGAAACACCGCCTGTAACCAGTCTCAGCCCGGAAGCATTCAGAGCACATATGCTTTTTCTTCAGGAAAATGCATTCACTATTCTCCCTCTGGAAAAAGTTATCAAGGATCTTCAGGATGGAAACCTGCTACCTGATAAAACCGCAGTAATTACCTTTGACGACGGTTATACCTCTGTCTATGAAGCCGCCTTCCCCCTGTTAAAAGAATTAAACTGGCCCTTTACTGTTTTTGTCACTTCTGAATTGGTGGGGAGTAATGACCGGCTTTATGCCACATGGGATCAACTTAGGGAAATGGGAGGTGAGGGAGCCACTCTTGCCAACCATACTGTTTCCCACCCTTACCTGCTGGAGAGAGACAATGGCATCGATGATGAACGCTGGTTGACCCAGGTCAGGCAGGAGATAGAACTGGCAGAAAACACTATTGCCGAGCAGACAGGACAGAATCATAAATTACTGGCCTATCCCTACGGTGAATATAATGATGCTATCCAGGCACTTGTGAGCGAACTGGGCTATGTCGGCATTGCACAACATTCCGGGCCTATCAATGCAGCTTCAGATTTTACCGCCCTGCCCCGATTTCCTTTTTCAGGAATCTATGCATCGATGAATACTTTTCCCACCAAAGTATTCAGCCTGGCATTTTCGCTGGACAATTTCTCGCCCTCATCGCCTGTAACTTCCAGCCCGAGACCTGAAGCCATGCTCGATTTTTCAACAGAACAAGCTGGACTGAGTCAATTAGCCTGTTTTAATAACAACGAAAGAATATCAGTAAACCTGCGCAATGCAGATAACAATACTTATCAGGTAAGCACTCACGTAGAGAACATGACTAGACGCTTTCGTTACAACTGTACCGCGCCCTTTGGTGATGGCAGGTTTTTCTGGTATTCCATTCCCTGGGTGAATCCAGAAATTAGTGAATAGCGATGAGATGTTTTGAAAGCGCTTATAAAAGCAGCGATTAATTGGGCTTATCCCTGTTGGATAACTCGTTGCTGTAAATCATCTGCTGCAGTTCATCGACATAATCGAGCCCCCGGGCAGAATAGCTTTCAAGTCCATCGGCCAGAGAAATTCCATTAATTGGCCTGTTTTGTTGACGCAGTTGTTGCCTGATTCGCCTTAACATCTGGTAACTGGGGAAGGTATTCAGATTATGTATATAGGACTGCACTGATTCTTTCACACTACTGAAGCTCCGCACTTCATGAGTAGCCCCTTCCCTGCGTCTACTGGGCACGAGTCCACAACCGTCGCTATAACACCATTGACCAAAAAAATTCTTGCCATCCTGAGCAAAGCGTGACGTTCCCCAAGCTGATTCATTAGCAGCCTGAGCCAGAGCCAGTGAGGCCGGGATCTTGTCGACTCTACGCAACAATACATTAAGAAATTCCATCGATGTTAGTTCTTCTGTTTCCAGTTCATATAGCTCCGAAAGTGTAGAAAGAAAACGCAAATCACTGGCTGTTGGCTCTTCACTATTCAGCACTTTGTCCCTGATAGACTGGACCCGCTGTCTCTGGCTGAGGATTTCTAAATTCACCTCATCAACAAAGGGTTCAATAAAATCAAAAAAAGTTTCTTTCTTTTCCCGAACGTCCAGAATATTGGCAAAATCCGGTAGCTCTTCCTGCAAGGGGGGAGGCTCTATAGGGATTTCAATCGTCGGCTCTACCGGGGCTTTAGTCAAAAAGAATATCGGTACAAAAAACAGAAGAAGGACAATACAGTATGTCAGGGCGGGTTTACTTGATGTCCAGGATGATCGCATTACAAAGATACTCTTTACCCAGCTGCGGAAAATATTAGCACAGGATCATGACCGGCATCAGCACTTAATTATTGCAAGCGATGGGGTCAGGAAAATTTCCCACCATAGCTAACAACGACAGCATAACATATTGTTTTTATTTGTTTTTTCCTGCGCATAAGGGAGAATCTGGCACACCTTTTTCGGCTTCCCATTCTGCCTGCGAATACAAGTGCAGTGCGAGCGCGTGGACAGGACCATCCAGCTCCTCTTTCAAGCATTTGTAGACGCCCTGATGACGCTTTACGACGGCTAAACCATCAAATGCGGCAGACACCATGATCAGTTTGAAGTGTGAATCTGTCGCCGGTCCGGCATGCATAGCGCTTTCATTATGCAGTTCCAGGTGCAGCGGTTGGTAAGATTCATCCAACTTGTGTTTAATCTGCTCTGCTATTTCCACGCTGGCACCTTGTTAAATTCAGTATCTCTGCTTTGAGATAACGACGTTACTCTGAGTTTTTGAGACAATGCCCCACCACGTAACAGGAGTAATTACAGTGATTGGCTGGTATCCGGGCCATATGAACAAAGCCCGGAAAGATATTATACATACCCTCAAGAAAGTTCATGCCATTCTGGAAGTGGTAGATGCCCGCCTGCCCTATTCCAGTGAAAACCCATTACTGGCAGAACTGGCAGGCGACAAGCCGGCCTTAAAACTTTTAAACAAGGCAGATCTTGCAGACCCTGACATTACTACAACCTGGCTCTCCTATTACCAGGACCTTGATAATCCGGCTGAAGCGATATGTAGCAAAACCCAGAAAGATCTCAGGACTCGAATAATCGCGCATTTCTCAGAATTACAACGTAACACCAAACCTCCTTTCAGAATTATGGTGGCAGGCATACCTAATGTCGGTAAATCCACTCTCATCAATACACTGGCTGGCAGAAAGATCGCCAAAACCGGCAATGAACCTGCAATCACCAAAGGCCAGCAAGTGATAAAACTTGATGACAACATGTTGCTGCTTGATACACCGGGCATCCTGTGGCCCAAAATTGAGGATCAGGATTCAGCCTACCGCCTTGCCGTCACAGGAGCGATAAAAAATACCGCCATTGAAATGGAGGATATCGCCCTTTTCGCCGTGCAATTTCTCCAGCAAGCCTATCCTGACCGCCTGGCTTCCCGCTATGAGCTGGATGGCCCAACCGGTGAGCCAAGTCAGATTCTTGAAGTTATCGGCAGTAAACGCGGTTGCCTGCGCAAGGGGGGAGTCGATTTCAACAAAACAGCGGAAATCGTGCTTAATGATATACGCACTGGCAAGCTTGGTCTGATCAGCTTTGAAACGCCGGCAGATATCAAGTTGCCAGAACCTGAAGCAGAAGATTCTTAACTTACAGCAATTCGGAAAGGGCCCTGCCAAGCACCAGTAATGCCGACAGGGTGCATAGACCTAGTAACCATGGTCTGGCTGTTTGCCGGTCTATCAGGCGCTTAAAGGGCCCAGAGCAAAGAATCCCAATGATCACACCAAGAATTAATAGCAGGCTGTAAACCAGGTCATCAACGTGAAACCGCCCAACCAGGGTCAACGCTGTCAGGGACATGATACAACCCATGGTGAACAATAAGGCCAGGTTTGCCCGTAACTCCGCTCCCCTGGAATTCTGGAAGACCAGGGCCACTGGAGGCCCTCCTATAGACGAAATAGTACTCATGAAGCCCGAAACAATAGAGGCATAAAAGACCTTTGTTGGCGTAGCTGTTATAGAGGTGTGAATCAGGCTCATTGCGACGGCCAATAACACCAGACTGGCAAAAATCAGGTCAAAAGCGACCACAGAAATAGAGCCCATCAAAATTGCGGCTGGTGGCGTACCTAGCAGCCGACCTAAAACAGTCGGTTTGAAATACCTGAAATCAATGGCATGTCTATCGTTATAAGCCATCCATATCACCTGAAACAGTGCTGCAGCGATCAGGGGGCCGGGCACCAGATTACGGTTGATAAGGAGGAGCAAGGGAGCAGCAATCAAGGCCAGACCAAAGCCAACTGCGGACTGAATAATAGTGCCAATGATGACTATCAGCACAGCCAGTACCATATCCAGCCAGGACAACTCCAGGAACACCATAGGGAGGGATTCTCTAAACGTTTTTAGCCCGTCGGGCCAGGAATTCCTCGGTGGAATTACTTTTTGGAAAATCGATATCGGGGACAGGTAAATCCAGTGCGGAGCAGATTGGCTCCCAACCCTGGGTAACATCCCATATCAACAATCTCTCCGGAGGAAGGTCAGCCTTTACTTTCTCTACATGGGCAGAATAAGCCGCCTTGGCCTTGCCCTCATCACTAAATCCTTCCGGGTAAACGTGCGTATAACACTCGAGCACCATATCCAGCCAGGCCCGTCGGGCAGGGCTTAAATCGGCAGGCGGATTTTGTTTGATCGGTAAAATCGTTGAACTGGCACTTTTCCACCAACTATCAGGATCCCGCATGGAAAGAATCACCAGGGCATCCGGGTAATAAGCAGAAATACTTTGCCACTGCGTGGAAACTGGTTCATCAACAGCTGCCACGTAGCCTGAAAACACCTTGTCCCAGTCTACTGTTTCTCCCCTGGCCGCCGCATGCCACAGCGGCGTATGTTCTTCCAGGTGCTCAAATAACTCGGTCATGTGATAGCACGGGCCACCCAACAGTGCTTCCAGGGCCAGTTTCAATGACATAGTCCCCGTTCTGCCCAGACCGGCACCTATTACTTTCACTGTCAAAGCGCTTACCTCGGGTAAAAAGGAGGAATCTTGGCATCAAAATTAACCCAGACTGATTTGGGTTCTGTGTACTCATGCATGGCAAAATGGCCCATTTCCCGGCCATAACCTGAGTCCTTGATACCGCCAAAGGGTGAACCTGGATGAAAGCGCTTATAACAATTAATCCAGACCATCCCGGATTCCATAGCCCTGGCCATCTTATGTGCCCGGGTCAGGTTGTTCGTCCATAGGCCACCACCCAGGCCATAAATACTGTCATTGGCCTGCGCCAGCACTTCATCATCATTCTTGAAAGTGGACACTACAACAAATGGCCCGAACACTTCTTCCCGGCTGACTCTGTCACCGGCTTTTGCCCTGACTATAGTGGGCAAGACAAAACAGCCTTTTTGCAAATCCGGATTATCCGGCTGCGTTCCACCCAGCAAAATTTCGCCTCCTTCCTGTTTGGCTATTTCGCAAAAGCTCAGCACTCGCTCCTGATGCATTTTCGATGTTAAGGGTCCCATTTCCGTTGTCGGATCCTGGGGATTCCCCTGTTTGATGGATGCAGCAAGTGTCATGAATTTTTCCAGGAATTCATCAGCAATGCTTTCATGAAGAAGCAGGCGTGATCCCGCAATACACGCTTGGCCCTGATTATGGAAAATGGCAAAAGCTGAACCACCAACTGCGGCATCTATATTGGCATCTTCAAAGACAATATTTGCCCCCTTGCCGCCCAGTTCCAGTTGAATGCGTTTCAGGTTGCCTGCAGAAGCTTCCACAATTTTTCTGCCCGTTACGGTAGAGCCTGTGAAAGAAATCTTATCAATACCCGGGTGCTCAGCCATGTATTGACCAGCAATATGACCAAAGCCTGGTACAACATTGATAACACCAGGAGGAAAACCGACTTCTCTGGCAAGTTCGGCCACACGTAAAGTTGATAAAGGTGTCAACTCAGCCTGCTTCATAACAACCGTGTTACCTGCTGCCAGTGCCGGCCCCAGTTTCCAGCTGGTAAACATGAGTGGGAAGTTCCAGGGCACAATCTGCCCAACCACGCCAATCGGCACACGCTGCACATAGTTCAGAAAACCGGTATCCACCGGAATGACAGTACCCTCATTTTTATCTGGCATACCGGCAAAATACCGATAGGTTGCAACCGTGCGCAGTACATCCAGGTTGTGGGTGTCTCGAATCGGATGTCCGGTATCCAGTGTTTCCACCAGGGCTATGTTATCCCTGTCCTGTTCAATGGCGTCGGCCAGCTTGCCTATCAGCAAGCCTCTGTCTGAAGGCGCCATATTTGACCAGGCCGGGAAAGCAGCACGAGCCGCGTCGACAGCCTTTTCAATATCCGCTTCTTTGGCTTCTGCAACATTGGCCAGGAGAGAATTGTCAAAGGGATTAAATACTTCGAATGTACTTCCATCCACGGCATCAACAAATTCATTGTTGATAAACAACTGGGTTGGGAATTTGGCTTCAGCCATGAGTTACCACCTTGGTGTTTTTATAATTTACAGAGAATCAAAATAATTCCGGCCTGCTGGGCTTTTATTAGGCAAAGCACCTTACAGGCCGGAGAATTTTGCAGCACTCACCAGATTGGAAGTGCTGCTTGTTTTACCTGAGTTGTTACCAGCGACTGGCAGTGATTGGAAATGGCTCCAGTTCACCGCTGGCATATTTCTCATCCAGTCCAGGAGTTCCGTTTTCCAGCACCATCAACATGGATCGTTTCGGTGAATAGCCCTGGTGACGAATATCGGCCGGCATCGCGCAGATATCACCTGACTTCATAACAATTCGACCACGCGGATTTCCTGTCGATTTATCCTGAATATTCCAGTGAATCTCGTCGGTCAACTGAATAAACCATTCATTACGGTCATTGCCATGAATCACCGGGAGCATGTGCTCTTCACTGGTCACACAGCAAATACAAGCCTTCGTGATAGAGGTAAATGATGGATTCCAGGTCACATCAGCACGAGCGATGTGATCAAACAAGTTGAAGGCATGAACCGAATCTTCAAAACCAGGTTCCACTTCAATATCAGGTTGGTCAAATTCAAGATCAGCAAAGGCGCGGTTGATTGGATGACCAGTTTCATCTGACCTTGGTGATACATCACCTGGTAGTCCCAGCATGCGACGGGCCGGTTCAAAACCACGAATCAGGGGCCCGGATGCTTCCTGTTGTTTGGCGCCCAGTGGCGAACCTGTTTCCAGTGGCGCACTGAGTGGATCGTAACCTTCGTTGATCCAGTTTACGGAGATGGTTTCAAAAGCAACACGCACATCATCAGTGTTGTAGGTTTCCAGGTAATCAACACCTGTGTCTACATGCCCCTTGCTATAGGTGCCTGCATAGATATCAACAGTGCCATAATGGTTTTGGGTACCAAATACATCATCAAAGAAAATCCAGCCATAGAAGAAACCCCAACCAATATCGCGCACCATGGCACGCAGGAAGCGATCGACCTCAATAGTATGAGTACCTTTTGGCCAGGAAATATGGACAAAGTAGGCGTCTCGTTTAAAGTTAAATTCACCAAACTGGAAACTTCTGTATCCAAGAACCGGATCCGGTTCGGAAGCGATAACTGACACCTTTTCAGGAGTGACTTCAGTATTCATGACTTATATCCTCGTTAAATTTTTTTCTGCTGTTCTGTTCTTTCAGGAAAGTAGTTTTTAAACATTAACTATTCCAACACACAAATCTCTGACCATTTTTCAACACTTTCCGGTCCCTGAGAGGTCTGGATAAGCACTACACCTGGAGTCTTGGCACTTAACTGGTAAGCTGCGCCCATCGGCAGCAACACTTCATGGCCTCGACGTGCGGTGACTTTGCCCATACGCTTGCCTGCCGGGTTTGCTGCCAGTTTAGTTGCACCTGCTTCATTGCCGGGCTTTTCGTTGTCTTCCAGCTGATAAAACTCAAACTCCACTTCCCCTTCCATGATAATGGCAAATTCATCATGGGGTGCTGTGTACCAGGAAGATTTACCTTCAGCACGAGTTACTTCAGCGCAATATTCAAGGTTGGAGACAACCATGATACGGTCATAAGGGGTAGCATCCTTACAAATCTCAAAAATATTGGAGAAGGCGTAATGTTTGAGATCATCGTTAAGCTCGATACTCCCTTTGTCGTAGGAGTCCATGGACCCCACCATTGTTTTGTAGCTCATAGGTTTATTTCCCCTTCAGGACTTTAAATAAAACTTTTATCTCTTTTGCGATGTTATATATCACCAAACAAAATGAATTAATTTGACCTGGATTAATACACCGGGCTTGATGTCCAGGCTTATTAACTAGAAAGTTGACAAGTAAGCTGAAAAGACGGTCTGTGCCACCTCCCTTCCCCGGTGATAGCCTGCCGATAATATGAAGTTCAGGTACAGGAATCAAGCTGTCACTCTTCTGCCGTAATTACACATAACGTACTAATCTGGCAAGGCAAAGATATATTGACGGCCTTCTATCCCCGGTGGCGTTCCTTCCAGGTATCGCGCCTGTCCGGCTGTGGTAACCGAGGTCCCTGTGCCAATGGAAATATACTGCTTTCCATCTACAGCGAAACTGATGGGGTATCCCGTGATTGAGGAACCAAGATTAGCTTCCCACAATACTTCCCCGGTCTCCTGGTCAAAAGCCCGGAAATTACCTTCAATATCACCCCCAAATACCAGCCCACCTGCTGTAGCTACCATGGACATGGCTGTGCCAGCCGTTTCATAAGCCCATAGCGTCTCACCTGTCTCTGCAGATATAGCATAAAAAGTCCCTACATTAGTCCGACCCTCTGCCAGCTTTTCCCGGCCGAAAAATCCATACAGGGATTCCTGGTCGGGTTCATCCAGTGTCACTGTCAGGTCCATGCAGGTATTTTGCAAACCGTAGTACATGGCATTCGTTAACGGGCTGTAGGCTCCTTCCCACCAGTTCTTGCCACCGCCTGTGGAAGGGCAAATTTCCCGCTGCTGACCAGATTCGTGGAATAGTGATTCAGGATTTACTGTGGCTTTGCCTGTTTCACCATCAATAGCGCTTAACACGTTCTGGTATACCGTAGGCCTGGCCCAGAGAAACTCTCCGGTTTCCCTGTCAATGGTATAAACAACCCCGGTTTTCCCGGGAATACCCGTGATGACTTTATATTCTTTTTCCGGGTCAATATCCGGATTAATCCAGGGTACCGATTCCGGGTTAGGGCTGACACGCGTATTTACCAGCAAGCGTTCAAAAGGATGGTCAAGGTCCCAGTGATCTACGAGATGTTGGTAATACCATTTGATGCTGCCATCTGCCGGATTAATGGCCAGCGTGGAGTTATGGTAAAGATGCTCCTTGTCATTGCCACCCAGCAGGAATTTGGGGGCCGGAGCTGTCACCGAAGTACCCATGTATATCAGGTTTAACTCAGGATCATAGCTTGGCGCCATCCATGCGCCTACATGCCAACGCCCTTCCCATGGCACATTACCCCAGGTGTCTGTGTCATCACCCGTCTCTTCCTGGATCAGGTTCAGGCGCCAGATTTCTTCACCGGTATTGGCATCATGGGCGGCAATAAAACAGGCTTCCGGGCCAGCTGGTGGTTGGCAGTTGCGCCCGGATACTGCCATACCGTTAATAATCACAGGACCATTACTTTGCTGCGCCGGATGCGTCCTGTAATCAAGTATCTGCGTTTCCCACTTCACTTCGCCGCTATGAACATCCAGCGCAAGTATGTAATCATCATTGGTGGTGTAAATGATGGATTCGTTATAGATGGCGATATTGCGCATGGTCTTATTTGCGCCAAGATAATCACCAAGGTCTTCCGGCATTTGCCTGACGTATTCCCAGAGCATTTCACCGCTTACAGCATTGTATGCCTGTATCACATCACCCGGGTTGGGCAGGTACATAATGCCGTCATAAACCAGGGGCGTTCCTTCCTGTATGGGGACACTTGGCAATACGCCTTCATGCAACTCAACGGACCAGACCAGCTCGAGGGAAGACGCGTTCTCACGGGTAATATCTGTTAACGGGCTATAGCCCCAGGAATTCAGGGTGCCACGAAACATGAGCCAGTCTTCAGGATCCGGTTCCAATATCATGGCATCAGTAACAGGAATATATTGACCTGGCTGTGCGCTGCTTGGTGCTCCCCCAAAAGTGCTAATTAAAAGTACGGCCAGAAAAGATAATCTTGCAATGCTGTTCATAGGGTCCCCTCTAATAATTCCGGAAGGCTGGTGCTACAGAAATCCTTTTATTCTTGTTTGCCTTGAGGCGCGATGACACTAGCAAACTTTGTATACACTGTCACTCTACAATAAGGCGCATTCCAGCTATACTTCTGCCCCTTTACTCTTGCCCATCTTTTCAGGTACCAGAAGGTAATTCACTCTATTATGCAGTTAACGGATTCAGCCAATTCCAGTACGCTTACGAAGTCTCCTTCCATCGGTGCCTTTCCAACATTTGAGCTCAAACGCCAACAACATCTAAAGACCCTGAACCTCACCATCGAGGAATATGTCCACAGGGAGACAGGTGCTGTTCATTATCATATGGCAAGTGATAATACGGAAAACGTATTCCTTGTAGCCTTGCGCACTGTACCCATGGACTCCACAGGGGTTGCCCATATCCTTGAACATACCGCCTTGTGCGGCAGTAAAAAATATCCCGTTAGAGACCCCTTTTTCATGATGATCAGGCGATCACTGAATACTTTCATGAACGCCTTCACCAGCAGTGACTGGACAGCCTATCCCTTCGCCAGTCAAAACCACAAAGATTTCCAGAACCTGCTCGAGGTTTACCTGGACGCAGTTTTTTTCTCATCGTTGAACGAACTCGATTTTGCCCAGGAAGGACACCGTATCGAATTTGCCGAACCTGAGAATCCGGACTCATCACTGCAATACAAAGGCGTTGTTTTCAATGAAATGAAAGGCGCGATGAGTTCACCGACGTCCAGGATCTGGCAAGACTTGTGCAAACACCTGTTTCCCAGCACCACCTATCATTACAACAGTGGCGGTGAACCCGCTGACATACCAAACCTGACTTTTGATCAGTTAAAAAGCTTCTATAAAACCCATTATCACCCCAGCAATGCCATCTTTATGACGTTTGGGGATATCCCTGCCAGCAAACACCAGGAACAGTTTGAAAACCTGGCACTTAAAGAATTCAAAAAACTGGATGTGCATATTGCCGTTGATGATGAAAAGCGTCTCAACAAGCCCATTCAAGTCACAGAACGTTATGCCCTGGACGAAGATGATGCTGACGATAAATCCCATGTTGTCATTGGCTGGTTACTTGGCAAAAGTACCGACCTGAAAGATATGGTAAAGGCACAGTTGCTAAGTGGGGTACTGCTGGATAATAGTGCCAGTCCCCTGTTACAAGCTCTGGAAACGACACAGTTAGGTCGCTCGCCTTCACCACTTTGTGGTTTGGAAGATTCCCACAGGGAAATGAGTTTCATGTGTGGGCTCGAGGGCTGCGCTGAGAACGTCACACAAGATGTCGAAAACCTTATTCTGGACTCGCTCGTTCAAATTGTAGAAAACGGCATTGACCAGGACAAAGTGGAAGCTGCCCTGCATAGCCTGGAATTAAGCCAGCGCGAAATCAGTGGTGACACCTACCCCTACGGTTTACAACTGATTCTTGCCGCACTTTCTACAGCAACACACCGTGGCGATCCCATCGAACTACTTGATATTGATCCCGTGCTGGCCGCGCTAAAGCAGGACATTAAAGATCCCCAGTACATTCCTGATCTGATCAGGGAGTTACTGCTGGAAAATCCGCACAGGGTCACTCTTACCGTTAACCCCGACACCAGCTTATCTGAGATCCAGGCTGCTGATGAAGCATCCAGGCTTGAAGCTATCAAGCAGGGACTCGATCACGATGCGAAGCTGTCGATTATTGAGCGTGCTGCTCTTTTAAAACAGCGCCAGGAAGAAGTTGATGACCCGTCAATTCTGCCTAAAGTAACTCTTGATGATGTCCCTGCAAAAATCCATTGGCCTGATTCCAGCACGCATCAAATTAAGCTGGATTCCGGAAAGGCTAACGCACGCTTCTTTGCACAGGGCACCAATGGCATCAGTTACCAACAGGTAATCCTGACCATGCCCGAATTGAATGGCTCACAGAAGTTACTTCTTCCCTACTACACCACTTGTTTGCCTGAACTGGGCGTGGGCAAACTTGGCTATCTGGAAATGCAGGCCTTGCAATCCGCTATTTCCGGTGGCATCAGTGCAGTTAACTCAGTGCGTAATGACATTGGTGATGAGCAAAGCATCAGCAGTTACCTGATCTATTCCAGCAAATCTCTTTACGCCAACCAGGCAAAAGTCAGCACACTGTTACGAGACACCATATTGAATTGCCGCTTCGATGAACATCAGCGAATAAGGGAATTGATGGAGCAAATCTGTTCGCGCAAGGAACAAAGTATCACTAGCCAGGGGCATAGCCTGGCAATTGGTGTGGCTTGCAGAAAGTTAAGCCCGATTACAGCGATGAATTACCAGAGCTCAGGAATGGCAGGAATAAAACACCTGAAGAATTTCACCAAAGATTTCAATGATAAAGCCTTGCTTGCAGATTTTGCAGATGGATTTGGTGACTTACATGAAAAATTGATCAGTGCGGATAAGCAGTTTCTTTTGGTCAGTGAAGCAGAGGAATGCGACTCCCTGTTAAAGGGGCTGGAACAGGCATGGAGCCAGTATGTTCCTGGTCAAGACGAGGAAACCTCCTTTTCATTACCCGCTACCCGGGAAAACGTCGCAGAAGCCTGGATCGCCAACACCCAGGTCAATTTTTGCGGCATGGCCTTTCCCACTGTTCCGGTTGCCCATGAAGATGCTGCTGCTTTAACGGTACTGGGGGGCTTCCTGAGAAACGGCTTTTTGCACAGAACTATTCGTGAACAAGGAGGTGCCTATGGCGGTGGCGCCAGCCAGGATTCAGGTACAGCGACTTTCCGATTCTACTCTTACCGTGACCCTCGTTTATCCAGCACGCTGGAAGACTTTACTCGTTCCATAGAGTGGATGCTGGAAACAAAGCATGAATACGCGGCCTTAGAAGAAGCAATAATCGGGGTTATCTCAAGTCTGGATAAACCCTCTTCTCCTGCAGGTACAGCGCGGCAGGCTTTTTATAATGAACTGTTTGGCAGAACCAGGGAGCAAAGAGCCACATTCCGGCAACAGGTGTTGCAAGTAAGCCAGGAAGACCTCAAACAGGTTACGGAAAAATACCTGGCGAATTGCGCCTCGAGTATTGGCGTTATAAGCAACAAGGCTCATTCAGCTGAACTGGAAAAATGGGGACTGGAGGTTCATCAACTTTGAAGTGAAACGCGATGAATTTCAGGGGAAAAAATACTGCTGAATTTTGTTAACGCAGGGAACTAATCAAGCCTCTATGACTCTTATATTACGGAGGCAAATGATTTGTGGTGAAGTTTTCATTTATCTCCTTCTTGATTTACAAGAGCCTGACGCTAGTCAGGCTTTTTTTTCATCCGACTTTTCTATCAACTCTCTCAAGTCTCTCAAGCTATCAGTATCAGGATTATCAATAATAATATAGCTATATATCAATAGGTTAATAGGTATATTTAATATTTTACTTAAATGAATAGCAGCGGCGGAAATCTATCTTTTGCGAGATGATTTTATGGTCTCGTAGGCAGTTTTGATGTCTTGAACTTTCTTGTTTGCCAACTCCATCATTTCTTCTGGCAAGCCTTTCGAGACCAGCTTGTCCGGGTGGTGTTGGTTCATCTGGCGGCGGTAAGCTTTTTTCACGTCCTGATCAGTGGCTGATTTACTGATACCCAACAGACCATAGGCGTCTTGCAGGTCCATATGATGATCAGAGCTGGAATGGGCATGCCGTTGGGCCTGAATGCGATGCAAAATACTGGCGTATTCTTGTCTGGAAAAACCCAGAATACTGGCAGCGTTTTCGAGAATACGGCTTTCGGCAGCATCGAAGTTACCGTCTGACAAAGCTGTGGCCAGCTGGATCTCCAGAAACATTTGCATCAGATTGCGCTGGCGTGAACATTCCAGCCGAAACTGCTGCAGTACATCATTTAGAGGAAAATCCGGCTTTTTGCCCTCATTGAACAGACCCCTGGCGACTTTTTTCTGTTGGGCATCAAGATTCATCTGCCGCATAACATCTTCGGCCAGGGTGATCTCCATTTTGGACACCTGGCCATCGGCCTTGGCGATATGGCCCATGACAGAGAAAGTCGTCGTGAAAAAGGCGGTCTGGAGTCGTTCTACATTTAGACCAGGCCCACCCTGACTGCCCAGGACATTCAGACCACGATCAAAGTTATGTCCAAAGGCCGCCCCAAATACCGCGCCCAGCGGGCCACCCAGCATAAAGCCCAGGCCCCCGCCAATGACTTTGCCCCACCAATTCAGAAAAATAGCCTCATAAACCAGTTACGACTGAGATCTTTCTCGCATTGAGAATATTGGCGCTCATACAGATTGGAATTTGCCTGAACCTGGCGGCTTACATCTATAAGCCAGGATTTGTTTGAATAGGTCCTGCGCGTAAAACCACCATTGCCTTCGTGATAGGCTAAATAATGGTTATACGCATCATTTCTGGCAATACCGTTGATACGATTTGAATTGTTGGTATACCAACCAACAAAGTCGATGGCGTCATCAAAACTGGAGCGCCTTGCGCCCCAATTTCCGGCATCTTCCTTGTAATCATCCCAGGTGCCATCCAGGACCTGGGCAAAGCCAAAGGCCGAAGAAGGCCTGGTCCAGGGAATAAAGCCAAGCAGCATAGTACGTTCTGGTTTTGCCCTGGCATTAAAGGAAGATTCCTGCTCAATGATAGCCATGGAAACATAGACAGGCGTTTTCCAGCGTCGCTCGGATTTGACCGCCGCTTTATACCAGTTACGTCTTTCTTCGAACATACTGCATATATTGGTGGTATTTTGAGGGGGTGTCGAAGCACAGGATGCCAGCGCCAGGACAACCAGGAATACCATTACACCTTTCATGCAAGGTCTCCGTTCTATCATTTGCATAATTATGCGATTACTTATGAGCCAGCTCAGAATCCAGTATGAATCCAGATTATGTCTTTCTTAAGGCAATATCAGGCCCTTATAGAGGCTTTCAGGCTCCCAAAGGGTACTTTACACGGTTTTAGGCAGTTTTGTCATGCTGCTCAAGCAGTGACAAAAAATCGGCCTCATCGAGGATATCGATGCCCAGCTCCTCTGCCCTGGTAAGTTTCGAGCCTGCGCCGGGACCGGCTATGACACCATTGGTTTTAGCTGAGACACTGCCGGATACTTTTGCTCCCAGCTTTTGTAATTTTTCCTTGGCTTCATTGCGTCCCATGGATTCCAGGGTGCCAGTGACCACATAGGTTTGCCCATTCAGAGGCAAGGTAGCCTTGTTTACAGGCGCCATTTCCTTTGGGCTAACGCCAGCCTTTAACAATTTCCGGATGATGCCGAGATTATGTTTTTCAGCAAAAAAGGCATGGATATGATTCGCCACGACTTTGCCTATGTCCGGAATTTCTTCCAGGGCTTCTTCAGATGCCTCGGCAATGGCATCCAGACGACCAAAATGGGAGGCGAGTCCCTGGGCTGTCGCCTCACCGACTTCACGTATTCCCAGGGCAAACAAAAACCTTGCCAGGCTGACTTGTTTGCTCTTTTCAATGGCTTCTACAAGATTATTGGCTGACTTCTCCGCCATACGTTCCAGACCAGTAAGTAGAGACACATCAAGCTCGTAGATATCTGCCACTGATTTTAAAACTTCCTTGTCGACAAGCTGTTCAATGATCTTGACACCAAAGCCGTCAATATCCATTGCCGGCCTTGAAGCAAAATGAATGATGGACTGAGTTCGTTGAGCTCTGCAGAAAAGACCACCGGAGCAACGCATGTGTACTTCATCCTCACTGCGCTCAATATCTGAAGCACATACCGGACATTTAAGCGGGGTGGTGATCTTGCGCAGCCCTTTGGAGCGCTTGCTTTTAATGACTGAAACAACCTTGGGGATAACGTCGCCCGCTCGTCTGATGATAACGGCATCACCAATTTTCAGGCCAAGTCGCTCTATTTCATCCATATTGTGCAAAGTTGCATTACTTACCGTTACGCCACCGACAAAAACGGGTTCCAATCTCGCAACCGGGGTAATGGTCCCTGTCCGACCCACCTGGAACTCCACCTCTTTCAGGATGGTTGCAACTTCTTCTGCAGGAAATTTATAGGCGATAGACCAGCGCGGTGTTCTGGCATTCATACCAAGGTGATCCTGCAGGTCAAAATGGTTAACCTTGATTACAACACCATCGATTTCATAATCAAGGGCATCACGTTTTCCAAGCAAGTCGAGGCAATAGTCATAACAGGCGCTGACTCCGGTACAGGTAGTACGCTCCGGGTTTACAGGTAAACCCCAGGCATCAAAACAACTAAAAACCTCACCAAGCGTTTCCGGGAGGCTGCCCTCTTCCAGCAAACCATGACTATAGCAAAACATGGTAAGGGGGCGACGGGCGGTTATTCGGGAGTCAAGCTGCCGCAGTGTTCCAGCAGCAGCATTGCGCGGATTTACAAAGACCTTTTCACCTTCAGATTTCGCGAGTTCGTTCATCCGCGAGAAACCGGATTTTGTCATGTAAATTTCACCACGCACTTCCAGTTTGCCCGGAATGCCCTTCCCTTCCAGGCGCAGAGGAATTGCGTCTATGGTTTTTACATTATGCGTAATGTCTTCCCCGGTAGTGCCGTCACCCCGAGTTGCTGCCCGAACCAGAATGCCTTTTTCATAAAGCAGGCTAACCGCAACTCCGTCAACTTTCGGCTCACAACTAAAAACGATGGCTGAATCTGACTCGAGGCGTTTCTGAAGTCGGCTTTCAAAACGCAGCAACTCATCTTCGCTGACAACCTTGTCAAGAGAAAGCATGGGGATTTCATGAGTGATCTGGGAAAAGCCACTGAGCGGTTCGCTGCCAACGCGTTGACTGGGTGAGTCCGGTGTCAGCAGCTCTGGCCACTGACTCTCTATTGCCAGCAAGCGGTCAAAAAGCTTGTCATACTCCTGGTCGGGTATTTCCGGGGCATCATGTCGATAGTAAAGCCGACCATGATGTTCAAGCACTTTACGTAACTCGCCCAGCTCTTTGATTATTTCTTTTGAAGGTGCCGCCATTGGGGATTTACCTGGCAGTTGCCATCAGGCCGGACTTATTTTCGAGCCAGCATCTCCAGCTCAAAATCACTGATGCGCTGGCGGCTGTGCTCGATGGTTTGTCGGGTAAAAACGCTGCGGTTTTCATCTTTTAATTCAGCATCCAGTTCTTCTTTCACGGCCTGCGCTGTCTTCAGCATTTGCTCAAAACATTTAATGTTGCCAAGCTTGTTGGGCAATTGCATGAAAAAGCTGACACCCGGCGTGGTTAATTGCTCCATATCCGCCAATGAAAATGTACCCGGCTTTAACATGTTAGCCATACTGAACATGACAGGCCCTTTGCCATCGGAATCCGCATGACGGTGAAAAATGCTCATATCGCCAAGGCGCATACCATGCTTGAGAAGCACCGGTAGTAATTTGCTGCCTTCAAGGGCTAAATCGGGCCTGGACATTACATTGATAATAAGGACTTCTTCGGCAAGTCCCTGTTCCTCATCGCCTTCATCATCTTCCAAAGGTTCATGATCTATCAGGTCGTGATGTTCAAGATCCAGCTCGCCCTGGTCATCTCTGCCGAAGGTGAGATCTTCATCGCCAAAAGTTGGCTCAATGCGACCCTCTGTGTCTCTCCCGGAAATTTGCTTGCTACCGAATAATCCGGATTTATTTTGGTCTGGAACACTATCGTCTTCCAGTTCGATATCTGTCGAATCCTCTTCACTCTCTTCCTGGTCTTCTTCCTGATCAATATGAGATTCATCAGCATCTTCATATTCATTGACTGCATTCTCATCCCAGTCATCAATTTCAGTCTCTGCCGCGCTTAATTCTTCATCATCTTCACTATCTTCATCAGCCCATTCATATAGAGCTTCATCCGCTTCTTCTTCAATGAAATATTCCTCGATATCCTCACTATCTATATCAACTGATTCCATCAGCACTGGCACATCCTCTTCAGAGCTCTCATCTGATAAAGCGGTTGCACTTGTCCGCGGCTTGATCCTCGCACCACCTGCGGGCAATTCTGAACGGGTTAGGACATCGGCCTCATCCTCGATATCAACAGCAGGAATATTCTTGTCCAGTTTCATGACAATGCGATTTTTTCGCTCTAACCATTTACGTCTGAAGCCATCAAGCAGGATCAGCACTATAAAGAGTATGAGTATGACCGCTAACCAGTCTCTGATATTCATGCGTATATATTATCTATGAATCAGGGTACAAACGTAGAGTTATTACTTTCTTATTGTTATAAAACGATAACTTTATACTAAAAATATTTCGCTCGAAATCCTGCACATCTAACAAACTATACAGCCACCATCTCAACAGCTTCATCGACGTCTACTGCAACCAGCCTGGAAACACCTGGCTCATGCATGGTGACCCCCATCAACTGATGCGCCTGTTCCATGGTGATTCTGTTATGAGTAATAAAAATAAACTGAACCAGTTCAGACATATCCTTGACCAGGTCAATATAGCGGCCCACATTGGCATCATCCAGTGGTGCATCAACCTCATCCAGCATACAGAAAGGTGATGGATTGAGTCGAAAAATCGAGAAAACCAGCGCTATGGCAGTCATCGCTTTCTCGCCACCGGACAATAAGTGAATAGTGCTGTTTTTCTTGCCGGGCGGCCTGGCCATGATTTCCACACCAGTATCCAGCAGGTCTTCACCAACCATGTTGAGATAAGCGTGTCCGCCACCAAAAACCTTGGGAAATAATTCCTGAAGCCCATTGTTTATTTTGTCAAAAGTTTCCTTGAAGCGTGTCCGTGTTTCCTTGTCGATTTTGCGTATGGCATTTTGCAGGGTCTTCAGCGCCCTTTCCAGATCTTCATTTTGATCATCCAGATAGACCTTACGCTCTGACTGCGTGTCATATTCATCAATCGCTGCCAGATTGATCGGGCCCAGACGGTTTATTCTGTTACCCAGTTTTTCCAGCGCTTCTTCACAGGATTGTTCAGTGACATCCTCATCAATCTGCCCCAGGACCTGTTGCTTGTCATACCCATTTTCCGAAAGCTGCTGTTCAAGGGCTTCCCGTTTTACAGTATCCCCTTCAATACTCAGCCGCTTGTTGACAAGATCATCTCTGACCCGCTGCGCTTCTTCCTGGGATGCATTCCTGGCACTTTCCAACTCTCTCTGCTGATATTCAATTTCATCGACGCGGGTTTTAGCATCACCAAGACTGCCTTCCAGAGCAAGTCGTGAAGACAGCTTCTGCTCAAGTTCTTCTTTCAGTGCCGGTATGGGCACGTCTGCCTGTTGCAAATAATCCTCAAGTTGTTTTTCCCGACCTTCGTAGGATTCAACCTGGGTGGATAGACGCTCCATATTCTGCTGTAGTGATTCAAGCTGTGCAGTTAAGGTCTGGTGTTGCAAAGCCAGCTGATGCGACTGATCCTTATCACTCACCGCTTGTTCCCGTGTATTTTCCAGCAAACTCCGAAATTCATCCCGGCTTTCGATCAGCACTTCGCGGCGCACCGTATGTTGTTCCATGATGTCGAGAATCGCTTCCAGGCTTTCCCTGGAGTTGCGGATATTTTCTTCCTCAGTCTCAAGCTGGAGGACCAGGTCGCTGATTTCCGCAGTCAGGATTTCCCTGCGTTTTTCTGCCTGCTCTATTTTGGTCAATCTGGCAGATTGGTCAGAACTCTTTTCGGTAAGCTGGCGATTTACTACTGTCAGATCTTTCAACAAGCCATCGCGATCTGCTTCAAGGGTCTCAAGCAGAGATTCTTCATTGGCAAGACGCTCTGCCATCTGCAGGATCTGGTTTTCACTCGAAGCAATGTTCGCTTCCAATTCCTCCAGCTCATTTTGGCGCTGGATCACCCCAGCCTGCTCATCGAAATCCTTGGATACTCGTAACCAGGAGGCGCCAATCCAGACACCTTGTGCCGTAATCAGAGATTCATTTGCATTCAGATGTTGCCGTTGCGCCAGAGCTTCCTGCAGGGTGCTGACACAGTAGATACCATCAATAAATGCATTGAGCTTTTGTGAGGAACGGATTTTGTCAGACAAGGGCGCAGCCTGAATTCTGGTATTACCCGAATAGGTATTGCCCTGGTAGGCCGTATCGATTATCTGCAAATGGCCATTGTTAAAGTCGCCCAGCACTTCACCAACAGCATCCAGATCATCTACGCAGACAGCCTGCAGGCTGTCGCCAAGTACCATTTCTATAGCCGTCTGCCATTGAGCATCAACCTGCAGGTTGTCACCCAGTCTGGGCCTACCTGCCAGGTTGTTTGTTTCGAGCCAGTTGACAGTGCTTTGATCATTTCTGCCGAGCGCGGCTTTTTGCAATGCCTCCAAAGACGACTTCTGCCCCTGCATGGATTGTAATTGGGTTCTACGTTCGTTCAGGCTGCTATTGGTAGTCTTGATTGCCTGCCTGGATTTATCAATTTTTTCGTTCAGTTCCAGGCGTAATGATTCCTGGGCTTCCTGCTGCCCCATTAACTCCTTGAGGCTTGCTTCCAGGCCTGCCAGATCAGTAGTATCCGGAGATTCCAGGTTTTCCAGTTCATACTTTAATGAAGCCTGTCGTTGTTTGCCACGCTCAACGATATTCTCCAGGTGATTAATACGTTCCTGCTCAACTTCTGCCTTTTGCGAGGTGTCAGAAGCATCTTCATTAAATTTATCCCATTCATGCTGCCAATGAGTCATTTTTTGTTCAGCCTGCTCAAGAGCAACTGAAGAACCTGCCTCTTTATCACGAACAGTATTCAATTCAGGCTCTAACTGGCTAAGGGCTTCTTTCAATTCAGCAATTTTCTGGACATCCAGTTTCAGCTCATTCTGGATATGCTGCAGAGATTCCTTGATTTCCCCGAGATCCAGTTCCAATTGCTGCTTACGCTGCCCCTGGTACTCAATATTCTGCTCAATGCGGGTAATTTCACTGCCCAGGGCATAGTAACCACTCTGAACTTCCTGGTAGCTGTCTTTGGCTTCCGTGTTTTCCTGGCGGTTTTTTTCCATATCCGCTTCCAGAGAGCGGGTTTTGGCTACGCAGGCTTCCAGCTTGATCTCCAGCTCACTAATTAACTGCTGTGCATTGCCCACTGTGTCATCAAGGCGCTTCCAGCGTAAGGCCTGGAAGTTTGCGGTGGTATCCCGTTCCTGCTGCTTATATTCCCGGTATTTTTCAGCCGCTCTGGCCTGGCGTTGCAAATGTTGCAGCTGACGTCCCAGCTCTTCCCTGATATCGGTGAGACGTTCCAGGTTTTCGCGGGTACGCTTGATGCGGTTTTCTGTTTCCCGGCGCCTTTCCTTGTATTTGGAAATACCCGCCGCTTCCTCAATAAAAACGCGCAATTCTTCAGGCTTGGATTCAATCAGGTTTGAAACCATGCCCTGCTCAATAATGGAGTAACTTCGCGGACCAAGACCAGTGCCCAGGAAAATATCCTGGATATCCCGGCGCCGACACTTGGTATTGTTCAACATGTAGGTGGATTGAGCTTCGCTATTGACCACCCGTTTGATCGAAATTTCCGCATAGGCGGCATATTCGCCCTTGATGGTGTGATCTGAATTATCGAAGATCAGCTCTACAGAGGCCTGTCCGACAGGCTTGCGGTTGGCGGAGCCGTTAAAGATGACATCGGTGAGATTTTCACCACGCAGTTTGCTGGCAGAACTTTCGCCCATGACCCAGCGCACAGCATCAATAATATTGGATTTACCACAGCCGTTGGGGCCAACGACTGCACAAAGATTACTGGGGAGGTTGACTGTTGTCGGGTCTACAAACGACTTGAATCCTGCAAGTTTAATACTTTTCAATCGCATGGATTGCGAATACCCTGACTGTCAAAAGATGCTACTACGAATGCGACTAAGTTTATCCGATATGACAGGTAAACTCATTAAGAATTTATCCACAGGCAGCATAACTTTGAGCAATTTTTAGCGCTTCGAAGTCTACTTTGGAACTCTTGCTTATCGGCGCACTCAAAATAGATTTAGGTGCATCCTCTTATTCAGTGATAGAATGCAACTGACAAACATATTCCTCATAACAATTTGATTTTTAAGCATTTTTTAAAAAACCTCGGACCATACCTGGCTTTAAGTCTTTCATATCCATCATGTTAGCCCTCTCCCTAAGCTCTGCCTTTTTCATTGCCTTAATCAGTATTCTGATTCTGCGACCTTTAGCCAGAAAGGTAGGATTGGTCGATACCCCCGGCGGCAGAAAATCACATAGTAAAGAAACCCCTGTGATTGGAGGTATTGGGATTTTTCTCGGGCTTCTTATCGGCAGCTCAATAGTTCCTGGGCTGTTGAATCATTACCAGCCCCTGCTACTGATTTCCTGCATCCTGTTAGTAACCGGTTTGATTGATGACTATTTTCCCTTGCCCGCACTTGCAAGGATGGGCATTCAGGTACTCGCTGCCTGGTTAATGTGTATCTGGGGAGATAACCAGCTAATTACACTGGGTAAATTATTCGGTGAGCAGGAATTGTTGCTGGGACGCTATTCGATGCTTATGACAATATTCGCCACGGTGGGCGTCATTAATGCCATCAACATGATAGATGGGATGGATGGTCTTTCTGGAGGGCTGGTGTTGATTTGTCTGGCTTTTCTATGCATTGCTGCAGCTGGCAGTGATCATAATCCGGCTTTGCTCTCCTTATCTCTTATTTGCATAGCTACTCTGGCGGCTTTTCTGTTGTTGAATTTCAGAGCTGCACTAAATAAACCGGCATTAATTTACCTGGGCGATGCAGGAAGTACCATGCTAGGTTTCATTCTGGCCTGGCTGTTAATTGAAAGCTCACAGGGAGGAACGCAGCGCGTGATCCCGGCAACAGTCGCACTCTGGTTTATGGCTATCCCGTTAATGGACACTGTCTATCTGTTTATTGCCAGGCCATTAGCAGGAAAATCCCCCTTTGAACCAGGCACAGATCATCTGCACCATTTACTGGCCTCACACGGGCTTTCTAAAGCAAAGGTGGTAGTGCTTCTTTATATAGCGGGAATTGTACTTGGAGGCGCGGGACTGTTAATTCTTTCAGCCCCGGAATTGGAAAGGTATTCTGTTTACCTTTTTATGGCGGTGTTTGTCTTGTATGTATTACTAATGAGAAAAGAGCTTAAGAACAATACAGGTTCGTAAAGCTCCAAACTTATATCACTTTCTTGCTCGCTGTCAGTGCGGAAACAATCTGTGTAACAGCCGCAGCAGATGAAAACTGAGAGGCAGCCAATTGCTGGCAACGCTCCTTCATCTCCACCCCCTCTTCATCTTCACTATCAACTTCGATCAATTGCTTAGCCAGTTTTGTTAAATCTTCCAGTGAGTTGTTTGTAACCACATGACCGACCTTTTGCTCATTCACCAGTGTTTCAAGATCATTCCCTGCATTAATGTTGGCCAATACTGGTAAACCAGACTGCATATAGGCAAGAAATTTACCGGGTATATTGTCATTTCTATGCCGGGGATCCAGAGCAATCAAACCAACATGACATTGCGCTAACAATGAAGGTATTTCATTGGGATTGATTTCATCAAAAAACAGGATATTCTCAAGCTCATAACTGGCTGCTTTTTGTTTGATTTTTTCTATAGCACTGCCTCTACCTACAAAAACAAACCCTGCTGTTTCGTCATTTTTAAATTCATTGGACAGATCAATAAGAATATCCATTCCCTGTGCAATGCCAATATTTCCCGTGTAGACAAATATTTTTCGACCAGCAAGTTGTGTCTCGGAAATCTGAATGCTGGATATTTCTGGTGTTGGCTCTGATAGCCAGTTGTTCAACACTTCAATGTTTGCGTCAATATCTTTGTGATCACTCTTGAAGTAATCAAGATTTGACGGGGTTTGAACTCCAATGCTATCAGCCTGCCTATATTGGGAGCGCTCTACCTTCTTAAAATACCTGAAAATAATTCCCCTCTTTAGCAAGCCCATATCTACTGCCCATTCGGGAAAAATATCCCGGAGAATCAAGTAGGCTGGGCAACCAGAGCGATGCTTTATTTTCTTTACAAGTGAACCAAAAAAGATACTAGGGGAATACCAGATTACAGCATCCCATTGATTTTCTTTCAAAGGTGACTTCAAGAGATTTTTGAACATAAAAAAAGAGAGTAAACACTCTCCTATAAATCGTTGGACGTAATTGACGTCCTTGGTTTCGAATGCTTTTAATCTTAATAGTTCAATATTCCCTTTTTTATATGATTTATAGTTTTCAGGAAGCGTGGCATCAGGGAGTAAAACAGTAAGCTCATGTCCCTGTTTATCAAGTTCACTTACAAGATCCCTGATTTGAACTGCACCAGATGTTTTCATCGGAGGGAAAGCGTCTGCTATTACTACAATTTTCACTTTCGAAATTTTTCTTAATATTTCTTCCAGACTACGCGATTAACGTAATCTGTATAACTGAGAATAATACGAACCACTTTCTCTGAAACATTAGTCACATCATAATCGTTTACAATTTTCAGAGTTCTATCTTCTCCCTTTTCCTGACTTTCAAGAATACTTAAACCCTGCAACACTCGCTCAGGAGACAGGCCTGTAAGCATAACAGCGCCCTCTTCCATGCCTTCGGGACGCTCATGTGCCTGACGGATATTCAGGGCAGGAAAATTCAATATAGAAGACTCTTCCGTGATAGTTCCGCTATCGGATAGCACTGCTTTGGCATTAATCTGTAAATTGAGGTAATCCTTGAACCCCAGTGGATCAAGAAAATTAACAAGGTTTGAAAATTTTTCAGATGACAATTCTACTTTTTTCCTTGTGCGCGGATGGGCAGATACAATAATGGGTAGTTTCCCATACTCCGCCAGCGCATTTAAAGTATCTACGAAGCCCTTGAAGTTTACAGGATCTTCTATATTTTCTTCCCTATGGCAACTGACTACAAAAAAATTGTCTTTTTTCAGATCAAGGGTTTTGAGAACAACTGATTCCTGAATTCCCTTGCTGTAGTAATACAACACTTCGCCCATCGGGCTGCCTGTTTTGATTATCCTATCAGCAGGAAATCCTTCATTAATCAGGTATTCCCTGGCAATTTTGCTATAAGTTAAATTGATATCTGCAGTATGATCGACAATCTTGCGATTGATTTCTTCCGGTACACGCTGGTCAAAACAACGATTCCCGGCTTCCATATGGAATACAGGTATTTTAAGGCGCTTGGCTGCAATAGCGACAAAAGCACTGTTCGTATCACCCAGAATGAGTAATGCAGAAGGATTTTCCTTTGCTAAAATCTTATCAGCTTCAATGATACAGTTACCAATGGTTTCACTGGCAGATTCTCCAGCTGCATTCATGAAATAATCGGGTTTTCTGATTTCAAGATCGTCAAAAAAAATCTGATTCAATTCATAGTCGTAATTTTGACCGGTATGAACAAGAATGTGCTCACAATGGATATCAAGACAGGCAATAACTCTTGAGAGCCTGATGATTTCGGGCCTTGTACCTAGCATTGTTATTATTTTCATTTTGTTAGTCATTTCAGAAAGAATTACTATTTAGAATATGTATCAGGTTTATTTCTATCGAAAATTTCATTAGCCCATATCATCACAACTAATTCTTCTTTGCCTATATTTTTAATTTCATGAATCCAGCCTGGAATAGTTTCTACTATTGTTGGATTTATACCAGAAGTGTTCAATTTATAACGGTTTTTATTTAGTAGATGTTCGAAGGAAAATTCTGCTTCCCCTTTAATTACCAGAAACTTTTCGGATTTTGAATGATGGTAATGTATACCTCGAGTTATTCCTGGCGCTGATGTGAAAAAAGAAAACTGACCTGCATCTTTAGTCTTTAAAAATTCAACAAAAGTTCCTCGAGAATCCATATACGAGGGCACTTCATAGGAAATATTCTCTTCATCAAGATAAGAAATGTATGTGGCATATAAAGCGCGAATAAATCCAGTGCCAACATTTTCTGTTACTAATGATTTCCTGCTGTCTGAAAATTTTTGAATCTGACTGGCTAAATCCCCAACAGTAACCTCATAAGTAGGCTCTACAGTGCAAAATTCTAACTGGGAATATTCGCCATTTATTATCTGAGAAAATGTATCAACAAGATCATCAATATATACAATTTTAAGCAAATAGTCAGGATCATAAATTGAGACAGGAAGTGCATGAGAAATGTTGTAGCAAAATGTTGCAATAACTGAATTATAATTAGGCCTACACCATTTACCCATAACATGAGAAAGTCTAAATATGTAAATAGGAGAGCCCGTGAGTTTTGAATAATTTAATAAATGGCTTTCAGCTTCCAGTTTGCTTTTACCATATGCATTATCACGCTCCACATGAATTGAAGATGTAAAAATAACAGGAATTTCTCTATCATTCTCGCTGGCAAAATCGCAAATTATTTTTGTTAATCCTGAGTTAGTACGGTAAAAATCTGATTCATCATCAGGTCTATTTACACCAGCTGTATGACAAATAAAATCCGATTCTGCAATTAATTTTTCCAGCTCTTCCAAAGAAGATTTATGATTAAACTGCAATAATTCATAGTTTTCTTTAACAAGAAACTGTGTAACCAGGTTTTTCCCAATAAATCCTTCCGAGCCTGTAATCAATACTTTCATTAATAATTAGTCCAAAGGCCTTGAATAATTTCCTATAAGTGCATTCTGTATAAATTCCAGTTTAAGTAAAAGATCTTTTGTTTCATTTATGGTTAATTGGTAAGTATTATGAGAGGTGTAATCATCTTTCTCCGAAATAATCTGCTCTCCAACTTCGACATACTTGTTATAGCTAAGATCCCTTTTATCTGGAGAAACCTGATAATAATTTCCTTTTTCTTTAGCACCTGCTATTTCTTCCCTGCTTAATAATGTTTCATACAATTTCTCGCCATGACGCGTACCAATTATCTTAACTGGATGCTCTTTTTTATCAAATAACTCCAAAAGTGCTTTAACTAGAGTATCCAAAGATGATGCTGGAGCTTTTTGTACAAAAATATCTCCATTTTTTGAATTATTAAAAGCGTAAAGAACTAAATCTACAGACTCATCGAGACTCATCATAAATCTGGTCATGTTTGGATCCGTCAATGTAATCGGTTCATTATTAATAATTTGCTCTACAAACAAAGGTATAACTGAGCCTCTTGAAGCCATTACATTTCCATACCGGGTACAAGATATTACAGTTTCTGTATCTTTAAGATTCCTTGATTTGGCAATCATAATTTTCTCCATCATGGCTTTGGAGATTCCCATTGCATTAATCGGATAAACTGCCTTATCAGTACTTAAACAAACAATTCTGCTGACTTTGTTTTCAATAGCCGCATCCAATAAATTTTCAGTGCCGAGAATATTGGTTTTAATCGCTTCAGATGGGAAAAACTCACATGAAGGCACTTGTTTTAGAGCGGCTGCATGAAAAATATAGTCAACATTTTTTGTAGCTGACATAAGGCTATTTTTATCTCTAACATCACCTATATAAAATTTTAATTTTTTATTTTGATAATATTTCCTCATGTCGTTTTGCTTTTTTTCATCACGACTCAAAATTCGTATTTCACTAAAATCTGACTTTTCAAAACGATCGACTACAGTTCGACCAAAAGATCCAGTTCCGCCTGTAATGAGTAATTTTTTATTTTTATACATAATCAATAAACTATATTTATGTGTTACCAGTTATTTTGTTCAAGATAGTTTTGACCAATATTAAACATTTCACTACAAATCTCATCCCAATTGGAATAATTAAATAAATGTCGATTAACAATATTATCAACGTATACAAACTCTTCCATAGAATCTTTTAATATCAGATCGGATTTTTCCAGACCATTGATTAATTCTAGATGAGCTGGTATTGAGCTTAATATTGTATTTTTTGCAAGTAACAATCCTTCAAGGCTTGCCATTGATCCGTTTTCAATCTGCGATGCTGAGATATAATATTCAGCATCATAAATTAATTTTAATAGTTTTTTCGTGGTAATGCCTGAAAGTATCTTTATTTCAGGGTCAGAACGTATACTTTCAGGTATCTCTTCAGGTTTACCAATTATATATAATTGGTCTAAGTTGATATTTTCTTTTTTCAGTTGCTGATAAATATTCTTTACTACATCCAATCTTTTGTATCTGTAACTTCCCACAGTAATTGCATATCGTTTACAGTCTGATTGACTGCTATTCCATAATCTTTCAAATGGTTTTTTGTCAAATCCATTTTTTAGTAGCAATACCTGTATATTTTTATATGAGTTAAATGTTTTTTTGAATAAATTAATTGAAAATAGTGACTCACAAGTAACAACATTTGTTTTGGATAAACTTTTTTTTAAGCGTTTTTTCAATATGATTTGCTTAAATTTAGTAAGCAAAGGAAGATTTATTCCTTTAGTGGTTAACGATAAAGCATTGCTTAGATGGAACCAATTTAACTTTCCAAATTTTTCTGAAACAGGAATTCCATATGAAAAATAAATATCTGGTCTACCTACCTCATTAATTATTTCCTTCACATATTTAAATTTATTAAAATATTTCCGATTAGAGTCTGGGTAAACAAAATAATATGTATTCCCTTTAGCCAAATCAACTTGATCTTGAACAGCTTTGTTTACTATAAAGACAGCTCCTCCCGAACCTGAAAACCATTTTGCTGTCTCTTTTAAGCGGGTTAATCCTCCACCAGTATAGGAATGTGAAAAATTGAAAAGCCAGAGACAATCATGATTCTGTGTAACTGTCATATTATTGTAGAAAGTCCTTCATTCTACTTTCAAATACTTCAGTTGCAGTTGCATAATCATCAGGTCTACCTATATCTAGCCAATACCCTGAATATTTAATCACTTTAGGAAACAATTTCTTTTTAATTAATAAGTACATCAAATCATCGAAACCAAATTTTTCCTCAGGTATATATTCAAGAACCGGCTTACTAAGCATGTATATACCCATGCTTACATCAAATGAAAATACTGGTTTTTCCTGAAAATTAATCAGTAAATTATTTTCATTAATCCCCAAAACTCCAAAATTTGATTCAACGTCTCTTTTGTAAGCAGATATAGAAAATAAATCATTTATAGTATGACTTTCATAAAATTTTTCAAAATTCAGATCTGTTAAAATATCACCGTTCATCACAAGAAACTTCTCTGGTAAATCAGCCACAAATTTTAAAGGTGCCATAGTGCTTAGGGGCCGTGTTTCTAGGGAGTAATCAATAAATACGCCCCATTTATCTCCATTTCCAAAGAAAGATTTGATTAGATCAGCCTGGTGATTAACTGTGAGAGTTATATGTGCAAAACCATATGAAACCAATTGCCTGATTACGATTTCCAGTATCGTGTATTCACCAACTGGCATTAACGGTTTTGGCAATACAGTTGAATAAGGTAAAAGTCTTGTCCCTTTCCCTCCAGCTAAGATTACGGCTCTTCTACGCATATGGATTTTCTTGATAAGTATTTTTTGTTAAATGAGATAAATTAACTATGCAGTCTCTCACGTATTTTATAAAAACGTTTAGCTCCCAGCACAGAAAACAGGAGAACTTTCAACCAGCTTTTATCAAATGGAGGCGATAATAAATTGTAGAAACGTTTATTTCCAAAGAATGAATCCAGTAGTGCTTTTGCTCTTTCCCAAAATTGGATCTCAGATTTTGAAGATAAAAAGGGCTTGAATTTATCAAGATACAAATAGCGCCTGATGTTATCTTTCTCCAGCGTACTAAAGTCAGTCCCTACTCCCATATCATTCCCGTTGTGTATACGATACAGAGTAACAATGCTACGTACTAAACTTACTTTGTCTAGCCTCAGCAAATGAAATGAAATCCACCAATCCTCAAATGCCAGGTCTTCAGGTATTGGAAAAACATTTTCAAGAAGTTCTTTGGGTGCTAGAAAGCAGCCACCACTTAAGTAATTCTGAAGTAATATCTGATGAATAGTAACTGCTTCAGGATAAACATCCCTAATTATAGTTTTTGATTCATTTTCGTATACGCTGTATCCACCGTATGCCGCATTTCCAGTTCTTACAGAGCAATTTAAGAGGTGGGCTGTTCTATTACTTGTAACGACGTCATCAGCACCAAGGATAGAAATATATGAGCCAGTACATAACTCATATGCCTTGTTATAGGCAGCATTTTTTCCTTTGTTATCCTTAAATTTGTACAGTACTAAATTTTCGTTGCTAGAATAGTTTTCGAGAACAATATTATAAGAATTATCAGTTGATCCATCATCCACAATACAGATTTCTATTTCTATATTCTCATCGGCCTCATTGAATATGGAGTCTATTGCATCTTGAATAAAAGCTTCTTTATTATAAAGTGCTACAAGATAGGAAACTTTTGTTTTCAATTTAAATAGACTAAATTAAGGATACAGTTTTTTCATGATTTAACTGCTTCACTTAATTCATTGATAATTTTACTTATGTTTTGATCAGATAAATAGGGATGCATTGGTATGCTTAAGACAGTATTGGCCGCCTCGTTACTGTATTCAAGAACATGAGAGCTGGACTTATATGCAGGCTGATTACAAATAGGGACAGGATAATGAACAGCTGACGGAATGTCTTTTTTGGCCAACCTTTCTTTTACATCATCTCTGTTTGATAATTTGATTGTATATTGTGCAAAAACCGATTTATTGAATTGCTTAACAACTGGTGTCTTAATAGCACTAATGCCACTTAATTGATTTGAATAAGTCTCAGCTATTTTATTTCTCGTTTCAATTTCATCATCCAAAACGGCTAATTTTTCAATTAATATCGCTGCTTGTAAGGTATCTAGCCTGCTATTAATACCAAATCTTACATAATGATATCTTTCATGCTGCCCGTGAGTAGCAATTTGTCTAATGCTCTCAGCTAGATTGCTATTATTGGTAAAAATTGCACCTCCGTCTCCATAGCAACCGAGGGGTTTACTGGGAAAGAAACTGGTACAAGCGATATCTGACAAATTACAACTTTTCTTATTTTTGTATAAAGCGCCAAAACTTTGAGCACCATCTTCTATAACTGGTATTTTATGTTTTATAGCTATTGAATTAATTTCATCAAAGTCAGCACATTGCCCAAACAATGAAACAGGTATAATAGCTTTGGTCCTTGGTGTGATTGCCGATTCCAGAAAATCAGGATCCAAATTGAATGTTTCAGGATTGATGTCTACAAAAACAGGTTTTGCGCCTAAAAGCGAAATAGTTTCTGCTACAGAAACAAAAGAAAAAGCTGTAGTAATTACTTCATCCCCTTGTTTTATTCCAAGGGCCATTTGTGCGATCTGTAAGGCATCTGTTCCATTAGCCACAGATATACAATGTTTACTGCCTGTATATTCAGCAAGTTTTTCTTCCAGCTCAAAAACTTCAGGCCCTTGAATATATTTTCCGTGTTTTAAAACCTTTTTAATAGCCTTATCAATATTGCTTTTAATTCGACTTTGTTGCTTGGCCAGATCTATAAATTTCACAGCTTTAACTGATTCGCCTTAATTTTTCGTTTTCAAGTAAATATTTTTCACCAGATTTATTACAAGTAACCTCACCTGAACCACTTTTCTGAATATCTAGTTTTTCACCAAATTCGCTTATCCATCCAATTTGCTTTGCAGGTACTCCTACCACCAAGGCATAATCAGGAATATCTGTATTGACTACAGAACCTGCCCCAACAAAAGAAAAACGCCCTACTGTCACACCACATATAATTGTGGCATTTGCACCCAATGATGCACCACATAAAATCTTTGTCGTTCTATACTCTTTTTTTCGATTAATGTGAGACCTTGGGTTGTACACATTTGTAAAAACAACGCTTGGACCACAAAATACACCATCTTCAAGAATTACATTGTCATAAACTGAGACATTATTTTGAATCTTGCAGTTATTCCCAATAGTGACATTATTTCCAACAAAAACACCTTGCCCCAATGAAACATTAGCTCCTAGCTTAGCGCCACTACAAACATGAACGAAGTGCCAGATTCTTGATTCGGGTCCAATTTGAGCTCCCTCATCAATGATTGCTGTAGGATGACTAAAATATTTCATATTATTTTTTTAATTTTTTATCAAGGAATCTATGATAATTTCCTTTCTTGCCAACTGGAGATTGATTCCTAATATCTGCAACGGTTGTTATGGTTATTCGATTATCTTCTAATGAAAAACCATTTCCTGACAAAATTTCTTCATAACTTCGTGTATGCAAATCTGTAAAGCCTCCGGAAAATTCGATTTCTTCATTGTTTATACTGATAGATCGATAAGTGCGCTGATCAAGTTTCCTGACTTCATCTGGTAAATCATCACTGTCGATAGATAAAAACCATCTGACTCGGGCCTTATTGTATTCAAGATAACCGGCTGTGGTAGTTGGAGAGGAATAATGGACAGTATTTTCCAATACTTCACCAAAAAGGTAATGCAGCATGTCAAAAAAATGAACCCCTATATTAGTGGCTATACCTCCAGATTTATTAATATCTCCTTTCCAGGACTGCAAATACCAGTGACCTCTGGATGTAATATAGGTTAAGTCCACATCATATTTTTCATCTAGATTTTCTTTTTCTATTTCGTGTTTTAATTTTACTATTGCATCGTGTAAGCGTAGCTGAAGAATTGTATGAATATTTCGACCTGTATCTTTTTCAATTTCAATCAACCCATCAATATTCCAGGGATTAAGGACCAGTGGTTTTTCGCAAATAGCATCAGCATTGCTTCTTAACGCAAACCTCATGTGTGAATCATGTAAATAATTAGGGGAACAAATAGAGATATAGTCAATTGCACTACCAGATTCTTTTCTTCGTAATTTGTCGATATGTCTGTCAAATCGTTCAAATTCAGTAAAAAATTCAGCTTCAGGAAAATAACTGTCAATTACACCAACAGAATCATTTTTATCCAGAGCAGCGATAAGAGAGTTGCCTGTACTTTTAATTGCATTCATATGACGTGGTGCAATATATCCAGCAGCACCAATTAGAGAAAAGTTTTTCATATACTGATTGTTAATTATTATTTCGAGTTTAAATACACAGATTAATCGTCTTGAATATGTACATGATTTATCATCTTAATTAATTATGTCTTAACATATTATTTATTTTAATTAGCTTATGCCAAAAATGTATTCCAGAAGAATATGAAGAATGCATGACATTTTCGCCTTCTAAATAGTTTCTAAGATTGATCTCACTCCAATTCATTTTTTTTAAAAAATACTTTAAATCTTCATCTTGAGCTTTATTTGATGGGTAAGGAGAAGACTGCATAGTCATCAATGCTTCTTTTCTTGATAACTGCTTGGACATAATCAATGTACTTAAATGAATACGTCTTTTGTCTACATTAAATTTTAAAGGTAAAAGATACCCTTGATAAAATCGTGTAAATATAGATTCATAATGTTTATAAGGATAGGGTTTATAACCGTATTCTGATTCCAAAGTTTTTAGGGACTCAGCTTTGTTAAAATTAAAATAGTCAAGAAATGGTAGCCAGCTAATTTTTTTTACATACCGATAATATAAGTAATCTGAAATCCCAAAAGCCGGGAATGTTTTTAGATTAATGTTTCCGAATTTTTTTCCAATTGCCTTAATATTAATTTTGTCAAATTTAAACCAATTCCATTCTTCAGGCATGCTCATTCCCTCCGTGGCCTCATTAACTCCGCTCAGTATGTATTTAATATTGAATTTTGAGGCTAATCGGTAGTTAACTGCCAACATGGCATTGTCATACAATAATTCAACATCTATCACACCTGCATCAAAAAATGCCTGCATCAAATTTTTATATTCATTCCAATCTATAACATGTGTATGTAAATCAACATCAAGTTTCCGCACCAAATTAGCAATGTTGTTCTGGGCAAGTTCAGAATTCCATCCATTATCCATATGAACAGCCAATGGCTTTAAACCTAATTCAACAGCTTTGACGAGAGCCCATGAGCTATCAACTCCTCCAGAAACACCAACCACACAATCATAACGATTATTTAAGCCCTTATAATTTATCTCTTTTAATAATGGTTCAAGCCTTCTTTTCTTTTTCTCGGGATCTTCGTAAATAACATGAGAAGATCTGCTAATAAATTCAGTGCAGAAATTGCAGACACCATTATTATCAAAGCATATATTTTTTGCTGATGTATCCATTATGCATCGAGTACAAATTACATATTCCCGTTGATTAGTTTTAATTTTCAATTTTCTGTACTTAAAAGTGTTTCTAATTCACTATATTCCGGATAAGTAATTAATACAGCCCGGTGTGGGCCATGAAATACAAAATATGATCCCACAGATACTGCACTAGCCCCTGAATCAATGGCATTTTTTATATCTTGCAGGCTACCAATACCTCCTGAAGCTATTACAGGAACTGATAAAGAAGTAGAAACTTCACGTATTAAATTAAGATCTGGCCCTTTAAAAGTGCCTTCTCGGTCAACGCAAGTTAACAAAACCTCGCCTACACCACTATTTACTATATTTTTTATTTGTTGTATCCACGGTTTACTCACATTTATTTTTCTATTATTAAAGTAAAGTGAATCACGTTTTAATATATTTTTTTTAATATTTACGGACAATACAATACTTTGAACACCAAATTTATCAGCTAATTTTGACACTAGATTGGGATCAGAAAACGCCAGTGAATGTAATAATATTTTTTCTATGCCAATATTAAACAACCTGGTTGCCTGATCAATTGTTCGTATACCTCCGCCATAGCATAGTGGCATAAAACATTCACTGGCAAATTGTTCAATTAACCTGTAATTAGGTTCTCCTCCATTTTTTCCTAAGCCGATATCGATAACCATTAATTCATCAACTTCTTTTTCATTAAAAATACGTATTGCGTTAATAGGGTCTCCTATATATTTAGGATTCTTGAATTGAATGGTTTTTACCAAGCCTGAATTTTTTAGCAAAAGGGAAGGAATAACTCGATGTTTTAACATTACAGATTTATAAATTTCTGAAAAATAGAATAACCAAACCTATGGCTTTTTTCAGGATGAAATTGAACGCCATAAATATTATCTCTATTTACAGCTGCAGTTACACTAGAACCATGATTTGTAAGAGCTATAATATCTTCTTTATTTTTACAATCCACATGATATGAATGCAAAAAATAGAAACGCAATTCTTCGAAATCAACCGGGAATAAGACATTATCGTTAACAATCGTTACTGTATTCCAGCCCATATGTGGGATTTTAAAAGGGCTACCTTTAGAAAATTTGAACTTCCTGGAATTGCCTTTTAGCCAGCCTAAACCAGATTGTATTCCTTCATCACTACCTTCAAACAACAATTGCATACCGAGACAAATTCCTAGTATTGGAGTTTTCCTTTCCATAACTTCGTCATTTAAAATATCTAACCAACCCTGTGCTTTTAGGGCAGTACAGCCTTCATCAAACGCACCAACACCAGGCAATATTAGTCTTTCATTTGTAATAATATTTTCAGGTTTAGTACAAACATGGATATCGGCACCAATTTTGGCAAACATATTTTTTACAGAATTAATATTACCTATTCCAGCATCAATTATTTGGACTAATGGACGCAAGAAATTTCCTTTTTAATCAGTTCTATACAATCAACTGAGTCTTCTTGTGAATACAAAGGAGTAAAACGTTCTATATTTTGCACCCACTTCCGTAGATCAAATGATTCATCAGAACCTAATTCTGCATATCCTGGGTCAAAAAGTTCTCTGAACCAGTTTTGATAAAAACCACCAGGCTTCAAAGTAGGACATAGAAATAATGTCTTTACACCGAAGAAAGCACAGTCAAATGCAGATGAACTTGACATGGTTATATGTCCATCTATATTTTGAATAATACTGGGTAAAGGTATATGTAGAAATTCTCTCCAATGGCAGTTTTTGTTTTGAGTGCTTAAGTTTTCAAGCCATTTTTGTAGAAATCTAAAGGAATTATGGCGTAATTGAACTGGATGGGGTTTTATAATCCAATTTATTGAATTTCCTGATTCCTGAATAATATTCAGTAATTTTTCCGGTAATAAACCATTTTCTAAAATACCGTTAAACTGTTCATATTCTCCTGCATACCCCCATTGCAAGGTAATCAGTATAGTTTTATTTTCTGAATAAATATTATCGCCGGGAAAATACCATTCTTCAGGGATAGAATTTTTATCTGGCTCCCCCCAAAACAGACTCAACCATGGATCTTTTACTTTTAATACATTTACAGATATTTGTTTTAATACTGAAAATGTATTTTTACTAGTTGTATCAAGACATAATATATAGTTTGGCAACTCATCAGGTGATCGCTTGTCATAGTCCCAGCAAACTTCTGCATACCCATATCCATGTAAGAGTTCCGCAATTGGGATATTTTTGGCTTTAGCAGCTATTGCAAGTTCTACTGGCATTCCTAAACAAAGAATATATTTTGGTTTTAAAAGACCAAATATTCCATGGTACAACTTAACTCGCTCATTGAGCTTGTCTGGATTAAATATTTTTATTCCAATTTTTAAAAATATTTTTGCTATGAAACATTTAAGAGTAATCTTGAAATAACTACGATTATAGATAGATGGGTTTCCCGCAGCCGCGTTATTTGTCAGTTTTGAATATGGTAATGATAAATGCACACAAGTAATACCGTCTTCTTCAAGTTTGTCAGAAATACTATTCAAAAATCTTGAATATGCCCTTCCTTGCAGTTGGTCTCCCCTATCACTATCATGACAAAAGAACAAAACATCACACTCAGTTTTATTATTATAATTATCAAGGTATGTTAACGAACCAAACGTATTTAGAAAATTGAGAAATGATTTCAAAGTTACTTGATTAGTAAAATATCTTTTCATCTATACCAGAATGAATAAAAGTTCCATATTCAAGTAATATATTTAAACGTTTCTGTTTGATCTGGCGAATAGTTCAGCAATCTTCCAATCCCATTCGGTATCAATATCAAGCGATTCGACGGGATCATCAATGATCAAAGGAAGCATATTTTCTGATATAAAGGAAAGATCATTTCTTAAAGTTTCCGGATTTATAAGATAAAAAGCTCCATTTAAGCTATAGGATGGGGGTAAATCCTGAGACCTTATTTCGAATTTCTTTCCTGATATAAAAGGTTTTAGAGTGCTGTCTTGAATATAAAAACAATGCTGCGGATGTTTTTCAGTGGGAGATACACCAATAACTGTGCGTTGATTATTTTCAAAATATAAATTTATTCCTTTTAATAAGGTTTTTATTTTACGAAAAGGAGACGTAGGCTGAAGCAGTAATAAACCATCAATTCTGCCATGAACAGTTTCATACCAATCCAATGCATGTAACGCAGTATCAACTGAAGATGTTGAATCAGTTGCTAAATTGGCCGGCCGTAACCATGGAACCAAAGCGCCATTTTCAATACAAATATCTTTGATTCCTACGTCGTCTGTTGAAACAAGGACATTGGATATACCTGGAATTTTTTGTATTATATCAAGGGTCCAAACTATTAGTGGTTTATCCCCCAATTGTTTAATGTTCTTTCCGGGTATTCTCTTAGAACCACCTCGGGCAGTTATCAATGCAAGAATTTTCAGAGAAGTAAAAACCGCTTTAAAATTTCAAGCCCATATTCCCCACTTTTTTCAGGATGAAATTGGCAACCTATAGTTTTTTCTTTTTGAATTACAGCTGGTATTAGATGGCCTCCATAATTACATTCAGCAATTCTATGTAAAGGATTTTCAGTCACGGCCATAAAGGAATGTATGAAATATGCAAAATTTTCAGGTCTTATACTTTCTAATAATGTGCCTTCCCAACTGCTATAGTGACTACCATACAAAAGAGAGTCCCAACCTATGTGTGGAATTTTAAGTGATTCACCATTTACTGTATGATTAGGGACTGGTATCACATTTCCTGGGATAAGTCCCAATCCTTCTTGTTTTCCAAATTCCTCACTTTCGTTGAGTAATAATTGCATTCCCAAACAAATACCCAGAATTGGTTTGTTCTTTTCAGCTGCAAAATGGATAGCTTCTATCATATTAAGATCTTTTAGTTTGCGCATTGCATTCCCAAAAGCACCTACACCTGGTAAAACTAACCTATCGGCTTTTGTTAATTCGCTCGGATCAGATGTGATGTGAATTTTTGCATTAAAGTGCTCAAATCCTCTACGAACACTTAATATATTACCCAAACCATAATCAATAATTGTTACATCAGATTGCAAAATCCCTTACTCCCAATGATGCTTTTTTTGCGCTATTTCTGATTTCACCAATTGTTGCGCGGTTGTAATGTAAAAAATCTGCCATGGCAATTGCATCTGCCCCCCCATTTAAGACAACATTTTCAATATCTTCCATTTTACCCATACCGCCACTGGCTATAATGGGTACGCATATTTCATTACTTATTGCAGAAGTTAATTCCAGATCAAAACCTTTCCTTGTACCTTCCCTGTCTATTGAAGTTAGCAGTACTTCTCCAGCACCGAATTTCACAGCTTTTTTTGCCCAGTCAACAACATCAAGACCTGTTCTTTCCCTACCGTTATCGGTGTACACTTCCCAATGTTCATCGCTATATTTTTTTGCTTCTATTGAAATTACCACACATTGACTTCCATACTGATTTGCTATTTCGCTAATTAATTTTGGCCTGGTAACTGCAGCAGTATTAATTGCCACTTTATCTGCACCACTCCTCAAAATGGCAGTCACATCATCCAGTGTTCGTATCCCTCCTCCAACAGTCATTGGCACAAAAATATTTTTGGCAGCTTCTTGAATAATATTCCCCAAGTGATTTCTACCATATAAACTTGCTACACAATCCATATAAATAAGCTCATCGATCCCCTCATTGTAGTAACGCAATGCAAATTCATTTGGAGAACCTAATACTCTCAGCCCTTCCAAATGTATGCCTTTAATCAAGTTAGGCCCTTTAATATCTAGACGGCCAATTAAACGTATATTTTTCAATTTGCAGTTAGCTACCAGTATGCCAAACGGCATTGCGAAGAAACCACTCACCATCAACATATTTCCAAATATGAGGAGATCGGAAATTATTTGACAACCTTTGGAAATATTCCAAATCCATAACTTCCTTTTCAAAGGCCTGGGAGGCAACTGGGAATTCATTAACAGGTAAACTTAAATAATCAAATAATTCATCGGCAAATCGTTCTGGATATTCATGGTCAAACCTTTTTACCAGTGCAATTCCTTCATCACGATTAATATCACCAGACCTTATTTCTTGAGCTGCATCATAACTAGCTCGACCGATTCCGAATTTAATACCTGTTGTGTAGTAATGAAGGTCATCAATCCTGTCATCTATACTGTTATATTTTGAATAAGTTCCAGGTGTCCTCTCAGGAGAAGCTGTAAAACCTCCATGTTCGACTGCGTAGTAATAGCAAGATTGTGGATGCCATTTTAAATAATAGCCTAAATAATGTGTTTCAATATTCTGGCTTTCTATAAGCTCTTCATCGATCGGTAAATATGGGTTTAAATCATTTAGATCCAGCCCGAAATCTCCAATTAATTCATCAACCGAAAGACCTGATATTTTTATTTCTTTTTTATCCAATCCTGAAAAATAATTCTTATTCCTTTGAGGAGTAGAAGTATTTTCAATAGGATTTCCGTATTCTGCTTCATTTTCACCAAAAAATATCAAGGGAATATTAAATTTTTCTGCCATTTTTGGCGCTAATGATTTTTGTCCCAACATAAAAGCCTGAAATGGGTGAAATAATAATTCTGTAGACAGTCTGGTTAGTAATCGATGCACTCGTCCATTGGGGGTCATTAAATAATTATCATGCCCTGCATGTATCCATGATTGAAAATTCTGCCAACCCCAGGGAGTATAGATATGAGGAGCCCAGGTTACTGTAAGTGGATGCATCCCATATTTATTTTTTAATAAATGCGATGCATAAAAACTGTCTTTGCCACCTGATCCAGGCAAAATACAGTCATAAGAGCCATCTTTTTTCCTATGTTTATCGCAAAGTTCCAACAATTCCTTTTCTCTATCTTCCCAATTGATTTGCGAATTTTTCTTTTTAGTGAAATTACATGCATCACATACGCCATTTTTATCAAACCTGATTGTATTTTTTTTAGTATCAGTGCTGTGTTTATATTCAACGGCTGAATTTGGGCGCTGGTTTGATATAACGCAATTTTTACAATAAATTACTTCTTCGGGTAATCCATAAAAAACTTCGTGTTTACTAATAGTTGGTGAATATTTAGATAAATCTATTTCTTTTGGATATTTGATTTTGGTCATTTTATATTAACTACTTTAATTACTTTTTTCAGTATTGGCTTTCAAAAGATCAGCGGGTTTACCTACATCAAGCCATGGTTCATGCATAGGGAATGCAATAGTTTTTTTGTTAAGAAATTTCAATTTTTCAAATAATTCCGGCATATCGAGTTTTATATTTTCTTCAATCCCTACTATAACTTCAGGCTCAATTGCATATACACCAGCATTTATATGACTTCTATATACCGGCTTTTCTTCCAGCCTAACAATATCAACCCCGTTGGTTTCAACAACTCCAAATGGATGTTGCCATTCATGAGATCTCACGGCCATTGTTGCTACAGCATTATGACGTTGATGAAAATCAAGTAATTCACCAAATCGAATATCAGAAATAACATCTCCATTGGTAATAATAAGAGATTCTTCAGGTACAGGGTTAATCAAACCAAGTGCCCCAGCTGTACCAAGGGGTGAATCTTCATGAAGATATTTAATGACTACTTCAAAATTTGAACCATCCCCAAAAAATTCTTCAATCATAGGAGCTAAATAACCTACTGACAGAATAAAATTGGTAAAGCCTTCTTCTCGAGCCCTCTCAATGATATGTTGCAACATAGGTTTTCCTGCAACCGGCAAGAGCGGTTTAGGACAATTTTTAGTATGATCACCCAGTCTAGACCCTATGCCCCCTGCCATTATTAATATCTTATTGGTTTTAATTGATGGTGCTGAGATTTCATCCCATAATTGGAGCCCCTCAACAACTCCTTTTTGATCTACAATAGGTATCTGCTGAATTTTATTTGCTTCCATTAATTGAAGAACCATATGCCTTGGCATTTCAGGAGGTACAACGAATGGATTTTTATGGAGAATATTTTCAATCGGACTTTCCAAGTCTAATCCTTTCAGTATTCCCCTGCGTACATCTCCATCTGAAATAGTGCCAATTAACTTTTGATTTTTATCCGTAACTAATACTATTTTAACTCCAACGTCATCAAGGTTTTTTATTGCCTCCTGTATTGAACAATCCAAAGAAAGCAAAGTACGTTTCCATATCTCATTATTTAAATTTTTCATATGTTTATTTGAACAGCCAACTGTCAGAACGTCTGGTCAATCAATAATTAGGTTCTATATATTAACATCCAGATTAAAAAATGATTTTTTGACCAGGTTATCTAAATCAAGAGATTTCAGGATAGATACAGTTCTAGAACTTGCTCCAGGAGTTCCGTACGGATTAATAGTAGTATTGACTGACTCCTGATATTTTTGACTAAATAGGGTATTCAGTGCTTTTATTATTGCATTCTTATCCGGCTGGCAATTAATAATACTTGTTGCCTGCAAACGCCCTTTTTGGCGATCACCAATATTTATAGTGCCTTTTTTGAAACTAGGAACTTCCAGCAATCCACTTGATGAATTGCCTACTACTCCATCTACTTGTGTAAGAAGTGAAAAATAATCTAACTGTCCTAATGATTTGAATATATAAACATTATTATTGGCAGCGAAATATTCTAATTTTTGTATTAATGATCTACTTCCTGTATCTGAATTTGGAAAAGTAAAGATCAGCCCTACATTTTCCAAGGTGGATAAAGCATCTAGTAATTCTTGAAAGTGGAATGCGGTTGACGCCTTTTCTAATGTTTCAGGATGAAAGGTAATTAATAAATTTTTTTCTAAGAAGCGAAAATCTAATGATTTTTCTATTTCTTCTTTAGAAACTAACTCCAGGTTATTAATGCTATCCAGGCCAAAACCACCTACGTTAAATACAGAGTCTGGATGTTCACCGAGTTGAACAACCCGTTTCCTGTATTCTTCAGTACCAACAAAATGGATATGAGACATTTTAGTAATAGAATGCCTAAAAGCGTCATCAATGGCCCCTTCCGTAACTTCCCCGCCATGTAAATGAGCAACAGGTATACACGCAACAAGTGCAGCACAGGCACTTGCAAATATTTCAAACCTGTCTCCAAGCAGAATTACTATTTCTGGCTTAAGCTCTTGTAATGCATCAGCAATTCCTATGATGCCAAGTCCAATAGATTTTGAAATCCCTGTTGGTGTGTCTGAACTAACAAGCATTTCAACTTTCTTATCAATTACGAAATCATCATTTTCAATTTCTTTATATGTCTGTCCAAATTCCGGAGAAAGATGCATGCCTGTAACGATTAGCTGTAAAGCCAATGATTCATCATCCTTAATTTCCTGCATTACCCTTCGTAATAATCCATATTCGGCTCTTGTTCCTGTAATGACACATATTTTTCTTGTCATAAATCAATCACTTCATCTTTGTTGAAATCACGCGGCGCTTTTGTGCCAATTATTTCATCCCACCTTGTTGGTGAAATTCCAGTACCCGGTCTTTTAGCTACAAGATTAGATTCACAAAAAACATCACCTTTTCTGATTATAGTTTTCGCCACAACAGATTTCCGAACAACTTTTGCATTTGCCAGCTCACCTGGTGTTGGAGTTTTTAACCCATCTCCTAACGCACTTTCAATATCCCTAATTGAGCTTACTAATGACTTCATTTCTACTGGAACTAAACTGGCTTTATGATCCGGACCAGGCATGTTTCTATCAAGAGTAAAATGTTTTTCAATAACACAAGCACCCAAAGCAACTGCAGCAATAGCTATATCTTTCCCTTCTGTATGATCCGAATAACCCACACTTACACCAAATTTATCTTTGATGGTAATTATCGCATTAAGATTGACTGTATTAATTGGTGCAGGATATTCTGAAGTACAATGCAAGACAGTTATATTTTTCCTCGGAGACCCGAATTCCTCTAAGATTTTAATTGCAGCTCCAATTTCATCCAATGTTGCCATGCCGGTGGAAAGAATAATTTCCTTTTTCAATGCACCAACAAACCTAAGAAATGGTAGGTTTGTAATTTCACCACTTGGTATTTTAATTCTCTTCAGTCCTAGCCCCAAAAGCATTTTCATACTTTCTACGTCAAAGCCTGTGGACAAAAATTCAATTTTTTTATCTTCACAGTGAGCCTTTAATTCTTCATGTTCTTTGGTATTGAGCTCCAGTCTTTTTAACATCTCATACTGGGTTTCATCATTAACTGAAGCGTTTTTTTGGTACTGTGCTTTCATCGCTGTTTCTGTAACCAATCTAGCAGCGTTAAATGACTGGAATTTAATAATATCGGCACCGAAATTGGATGCTGCATCTATCATTTTTTTGGCTATATCAATATCACCATTATGATTAACACCTGCTTCTGCAATAATTAAAACTTTTTTATTCATTATCCGTTCACTAAAAGAGAAGTGCTGTCAGCAAAGTCAACTTTTACAATACATCCCATATCAATAACACATTGTGATCCAATCTTTATTCCTTGCTTTAGAATTGCACCACTACCAATGAAAGAACCTTCAGCAACTTCAACTCCACCATTGAGAATTGCGCAAGTAGATATATGGCAATGATCATCTACCTTGGAATCGTGCTCAATTAGTGATTTGGAATTTACAATGCAGTTTTTACCTATTACTGCACCTGAATTTATAGTAGCCCCATGCATTACAATGGTTCCTTCACCAATAGACGCATGGGGGGAAACATAGGCTGAAGGAGAAATTATAATTGGGAATTCGAAACCAATACTTTTTAACAAATTGAATTTTTCAATCCGAGCATTAGCAGTCTTTAATTGTCCAATGACGATAATTGCATAGCGATATTGTTTATATAGATTGGCCAAAGAATCATCTGATGCCAATACTTTATATCCCAAATGAACATCACCTATGGAATTTTTATGTTGTTCTATTAAACCAGCAATTTTATAATTTGCTTCCTGTTCAATAACATCTATACATGCACGCGCATGGCCACCCGCACCTATAAGGATGATCTCAGAATTAGGCACTATTGAATCCGGATAAATATGAACTACTTGGGAAATTTATTAATCTTTTGGATAATGAAAAAGCACTGTCTAAGGGCATACTTGGACATTCCTTATAAGGATCTAATTCATTCAGAAGTATCCATGCTGGCCTTGTCATATAGCCTTTTTCATTTGTCTCTTTAAGTATATTGTCACGTTCATGAGCCAAATCATTATCAAGCAATATAGCCTGCAACCAATAATTACTCTGGCAATTTTTTGGCTCGCAAAAATAAGTTGCCCCTTGAACTTGGCAAAAAGCTTTCTTATAAAGTTTTGCTAATTTACGTTTTTCGGATAGCAATACCGGCAATTTTTCCAATTGAGCACATCCCAGTGCAGCATTAATATTTGGTAACCTGTAGTTATAACCTATAGCATCGTGACGATATTCCCATTGGTGTGGAACCTTAGCGGTTGTTGACATATGTTTTGCTATCCCTGCAATATTTTTATCATCAGTTAGTATCGCTCCACCCCCACCAGAAGTTATAGTTTTATTTCCGTTGAAACTTATTATGCCCATAACTCCAAATGTACCAGTGTGCTTGCTGTTATATAGACTGCCCAAGGATTCAGCTGCATCTTCGACTAACTGCAAATTAAAATCATGAGCCAGTTCAAGGCACCCATCTAAATCAACAGGATGACCAAAAGTATGCATAGGCATTAAAACCCTGATTATTCTGCCGGATTTTCTATTTACACATTGACCTCTTATTTGTTCTGTTTGATCATTGAGATAGCTATGTAATTTCTTCACATCAACACCTAACGTTGCTTCATCACAATCAATAAAATGTGGAATCGCGTTACAGTAAGAAACAGCATTTGCTGATGCTACAAAGGTAAGTGCAGGTACTAAAACCTCATCATTCGCTTTAACGCCTGCAACTAATAAAGCAATATGCAGTGCGGAAGTACCATTAATCATAGAAACCGCATACTTAGAGCCGGTAAAAGCAGCAAGCTCCCTTTCAAACTTGTCTACAAAATTACCAACTGATGAGACATACGTTGAGTCCAGGCATTCTTTTAAATAAATCCATTCATTTCCTGTAAAACTAGGTTCGTGTAAAGCAGCTGGGCCAGGACCAATGACATTTTCAATCGCTGAAATGATCTGTGTTGACAGTGATTGAGGGGGGGATTCCACTATCATAAATTATAAATATCTGATTTATATGATTTTATATTTTCAGGATTTGAAAACCATTCAATTGTTTCTTTAAGTCCGGTTAATAACCCCTCTCCTCCCCCATATTCAGGCCGCCAACCTAATAAATTAAAGGCTTTCTCGTTATCTGCCCATAACCTTTCTACTTCAGAGTTATCAGGTCTGATTCTGACATCATCACTAATAATTTTTATTTCCTGTCCCATTATCTCGGCAATTAAATTAACTGTATCCAAGATTGAAATTTCAAAGTTACTGCCAATATTCACAACTTCACCAAGACCTTTGCTGGATCCAAGAGCGGCCATAAAACCAGAAACCGTATCATTTACGTAATTAAAATCCCTCGTGGGTGATACAGAGCCCAGTTTTAATTCCTTCTGACCTGATAATATTTGAGTAATTATAGTGGGAATTACTGCTCTCGCTGATTGTCTAGGTCCGTAGGTATTGAATGGCCTGATAATAACAACAGGCAAGTCAAAGGAGGCATAAAAGGAATACGCCAGTTGATCAGCAGCTATTTTTGTTGCTGAATAAGGCGATTGGCCTTGAAGGGGATGTTCTTCGGTAATTGGAACAAATTGAGCTGTTCCATACACTTCACTTGTAGAAGTATGGATAATTTTTTCAATAGCTAATTCACGTGCAGCCTGTAATACATTTAAAGTACCTGTAATATTTGTTTCAACGTAGGTATTTGGTGAGTGATAGGAAAATGGGATGGCTATTAATGCTGCCAAATGCAATACAGCATCACATCCTTGCATTGCATTTTTCACACCATATGGATCACGAATATCACCACTAAAAACTTCAAATTCTCCTTTGATTTCATCGGCACAATGATCCAGCCATCCCCAGGAGTTGAAAGAATTATATAAAACAAATGCTTTTACTTTATGCCCTTTTTTAACAAGAGCTTCAACCAAATGCGAACCAATAAACCCATCCGCACCTGTTACAAGAACATTACTCACAAATATACCTTTTCAATTATATTGCTTTACCTGTTATTTGCTAATCTGGGTTTTGGAAAGTATGCACTTAATGCATAATTCAAACATGAAAAGATAATATTTGATGCTCCTGTCAGATATTCATTACTTGTATATACTTTATTGTGATAACCGGTAATAAACCCTTCTTCCATTGGCCTCTCTGTCATTGCATTTAAACAGCCGTCAATTAAATCATTTAATGACATGTTGTTGAGATTATTCTTTTCTAAAGTAATATCCTCAATATCAATTTCATCTACGCTTGAAACCACTACAATACCAGGAAACCCTTTGGCAAAACTGTTGCTAAAGTGTATTGAGGGGACTCCTAACTGAATGGATTCAAGGGCTACAGTTCCAGATGTTGAAACAGTAAAAAGCGCTTTTTCCAATATTTGTAAATATTTCTCACGTGAATCAGGAAACAGATATCTCACATTTTTCAGTTTAGATAATTCCCTAAGCGCCCTTATACTTCTATATTGATTAATTTCAGTTCTTCTTATATTTCCAGGATGCTCTCTAACCAAAATTAGCTTATCCGGATATTTTTGAGCCAGATTAAGTACTCTTTCATCCTCAAAAGGAGTATCTAATGCTGATGTTGATGTTGTTTGTTCTGGGTGATATTGCAGCAAGACCAGGATATAGTCCTTCCCAATTACCGAATCTTCTTTTGTTACGAATAATTTTTTTATTAACTTTATATATACGATACAATAATATTTTTTTAGTTTAAAAAAAACTTTATCTGCAAAAATACTCAAGCTTTTATTTTTGGTAATACTATAAATTTTTTGGATCAAGGATTTATGAAAAAATATACTTTCTGGCTCTGGTATTGAAGGCATATTTGTATTCGGATTTTCCATGTAAGACGGCTCTTCAATATTAATTTTTAGGTTTCTTCTATTAAATTCCACCTTAAAATCATGTATTAATGTATTACTAACAGGGTAACTGGCAGAAATATTTATATTATTATTCATAAGTACAGGATAGTTGAAATCTCCAATATACGGCCCGCCTCTTATTAATATCTTTATTTCCAGACGTTGCGCGGCATATAAAAATCCCAAATCAAGCAATGTATGAGGCATTGAAATAAAGAAACATAATTGAACATTATTAGTTTTTAGCAATGTGTAGCAATAGTTGGTAATTTCCGTATATATTTTTATATCATTTTTATTAAATCTGGCTGGATCCCGGAAAAAACTCAGCCTTGAATGCGTATATGAAAAATGCTTTTTTTCCAATTCAGTCAGTTTTATCAGTTCATAACATTCAAGTGGTTTCCTGAAATAACCATGCCAGCCTTTTCCAGCATCAAGAAATTTACATTCAGGGAACAAATTATTAACTTTGCTTTTAATACCATCTCTTGCAGTCCAAATTGAAGGATTGATGAATATTTTTTCATTTTTAAATTTACTAATTGCCAGTTTTAAAGCTTCCACACTGTGCAAATATTCAAATGCAAGTATAGCTACATTAATATTCATTCTTTTCTATAGCCACGGAGTCTTCAATAAAATATATTATCCTTCAGAAAATTGATTCCAATTTGTAGGTGTCCCCTTGGACACATCAATCGCTAATTTCTTCCCAATCAATTCGTCATAATATTTGGGCGGCAAGCCCAATCCAGGTCTGATTCTTCTTATGTCGGCTTTAGTTACTAGAGAGCCCATCGGTAAATCTTTCACAAAATATATAGACCTCCGAAGCATTTTATTACCTTCCTCATCATCCGGCCGTTTAAATCCTGGCTTTCCTAAAGCGGTCCATGCTTCTTCAGCCGATTTACATAAAAACGACAACTCATCAGGTTCAATTGAAAAGTCACTGTCTGGTCCTTTATCCTTTCGATTTAAAGTAAAATGTTTCTCTATAACGCATGCCCCCATAGCAACAGCTGTTATTGCGATGGTAGTTCCTAAAGTATGGTCAGATAATCCTGCTAATACATTAAAGGTATTCTCCAACTCGCGTATTTGTTTCAAATTGGATTTTTCTATTGGAGCAGGATAACTACTAATACAATGCAATAAAACCAGATCTGTACATCCTTCATCATGTACAGTCGTAACTGCTTCCTCTATCTCTTCCCTGCTTGCCATTCCAGTAGACATAATCATTGGTTTGCCAGTAGAAGCTATATAACGTAAAAGAGGTAAATCCAATAATTCGAATGAAGCAATTTTGTATGCAGGTGAATTAAGACTTTCCAATAAATCAACAGCACTTTCATCAAATGGAGTAGAGAATATTGTTATATTTTGTTTTTTTGCGTACTCAAAGAGATCCTTATGCCATTCATAAGGAGTTTCAGCCCACTTATACAAATCATATAATTTATAACCATCCCATAATCCCCCCTTGATTAGAAATTCAGGATTGTTGCAATCAATTGTCATCGTATCCGCTGTATAAGTCTGGATTTTTATTGCATTTGCACCACACTTTTTTGCGGCTTGAATAGTTGCGAATGCGCGTTTTATATCGCCATTATGATTTGCAGATAATTCGGCAATTATGTAAGGAGGATGATCAGGGCCAATTTTTGTCCCTGCAATTGATATCGTCATTGGAAATATTTTTGGTAGCTAATTTTTTAGAAACTAATTATTTATCGATAACTGGAAGTTTATTGTTATTTATATACAGCAATATATGATTCTTATGAATGTTCCAGTGTGTATGTGAAATTTCAAATTGAATATATGAATTAGTATCTTTGCTTTCCAGGTTATTTTGTACAATTTTAAAGCCCATTTTTAGATGAAATTTAATACTTTGGATATTATTTTTTTTTACATTCCCATAGATGTCTCGAATACCATGCTCATCAATAGCTTTATTTAATCCTTCATACGCCAATATAGTGCCAGTACCTGGTTTTGAATGAATATTTTTAAAAAATCCCCACTCCGCTCTGTTATATGGTTCTGAATTAATTCTAAAATTGACAATTCCTTCTGGAACAAGATCCTTATTTTCATATATATACCAGATATATTTCGGGTCCGATTTTATTTTTTCATACCATAACTGATGTTCAGCTTCACTGATGACATGAGAGGTATGCATTACAGACCTGACAGCAAATGAATTCCGCCATTCCAGAATTAGTGATAAATCAGATTCTGTTATCAACCGTAGGGACATTGTTTTTAACTAAATCAAGAATATTACGTGAAATACGATTTATCCCCAAACCATCTACCAATCTTTTCCCAATTTTCGATTGCTTTTTTAATAATTCCTTTTTACTTAATAACTGTTGTAACTTAAGAATGATATTTTCTTCAGTTACATCCAAATAATGTCCAATATAGTTTATATATCCTGCTTCCATTAATGATTTATTCATCTCAATTTGATTATTGGCAATACTTATTACAATGGAAGGCAATCCAATGCACATTTTTTCCCAGGTTATAACACCTCCACCACTTATCATTAAATCAGCGGTGTTCATTAAAGGGGCCAGAGAAGGAATATTTTGAAATATCTTGGTTCTTTTTCTGATCAAGGCCAAAGAATTGATGTTAGCAACAAACTTGTGATTGATACCCAAAACAACATCAACATGAATATGTGAAAAAGAAGGATGTGAGAGTGCATTTAATACTTTTGATGTTTGATTGTCAGGATCACTACCACCTAAAAAAACGAGGATACTTTTTATAGCACCATCTCTGATGTTCTGATTTATTTCTGGTTTTTCATAATCTGGACCAAGTAGTGCGTATTTTGGGCCAAGATAATATTTACAAATAGCAGGTAAAAGAGAAATATAGCGAGTCTCAGTTTTTTCTCCAAACCAATTCTGATCGACAAGCATGTCGCAGGTATGTTTTCTGTCAGCAAGATCATCAATTACTACAATATTACGGCTAATCGACTTAATTAATTTTTCCCATCTAAAGTCCAGTGAATAATGGTCAACAATAAGACAATCAATTTTTGCGTTTTGAAAAATATTTATACACTGTAAAGCATCCTGTTCCCAATAAAAATCTGGACCATTAGTCTTCTCGTCAAGTTCAAAAACCGGAAAACCTCTTTCATGAATAGTTTTTATTAAATTACCCTTGAGGAGTTTACAAATAAAAACAATATTTACTTTATAAGCTTTTAATTTAATCGCCAGGGCCAGGCATCTAACCACATGTCCTGTTCCTATTGAATTAGAAGCATCTACTCTGATTGCAAAATTCATTTACTAGTTTTATGTATTTTCTCTTGCAGCCTAAAATAGTCATGTGCAGTATCTATATCAGACGTTTCTTCTTCAGGGACCAGAAATCCCTGCAAGTGTTCTCCGTAAAATGTTTTTTCCTGAACAAACTTTTCGGCATTGACCCATACAAATGTTCCATTGCTGACCACAAGCTCAGGATGAAATTGAGACTGGATACCTTTGAATTCGGGCCACATATATTTCAAATTCCCTGTGCTGTTTTTCGTTAATGCTTGTACAGGCGAGTATTTGTATTCTGAAACTCCCATAAGTGATGATGCAGATTTATTACTTTTGAATTTATCATACGCCGCAGTTATCGTGGCCGCTTTTAGCAAAACAGATGTTGCATAAATACAACAGAATTCATCAATTGCTATTTGTGAAATTGCATGAAGACAAACTTCAACGATTGTTGACCGGTCTTGAGCAAGAGTTTTCGGTCTATTTATTACATCTGCACCAGCATTTAATGCTATTTCAGCGATTTCTTCGTCTTCTGTAGAAACCATTACTGAATCAAACAACCCGGTCTCTAAAGCAGTTTGAATTGGATAACAGAGCATGCTTTGACCAGAGACTGGTAGGATATTTTTTCTCGCCAGTCTTTTTGATCCACCCCTTGCTGGGATAATAGCTATCCGTTTCATTGTTCTATACTGGATATCATTATGTAACACCTTGCTTCATTACATTCAGGCATACTTACCATCAGTTATTGCATGAACGACAAGATCAGATTCAATTACAGTAGGGTCAATAATTTTTCCACGTTCCAAATGTGATTGAATCATGGAAAAAGCTATATTGTGACCAAGTAATATATCTTCTTTATTTTTCTGGTTTCTTGAAATGGCATTTGATTTACCTTTAATGCAATCAACAAGTTCTGTTATTGGTAACAAAGTCCCACCATTAATTGTCTCTAAATATTCAGTATTAAGTGTTGCATAAGATGGGTACTTTTCACCCTTTTTGACTGAATATAATTCTAATGAATATCCGTCAGCGCGAACGGTTATTTCAGCTTTTTCGCATGAAAGAATCATGTCACAACCTAAGGCCTGTGTAATATGTCCAGTCACACCATCGTCAAAAAATATAGTTGCAGATAGTATTTTAGGGTCATTTTCGATTTCATTTTTTGAATTTCCATGTCTAATTTCCTGCAGGTTTGCCTGAATTCCATTTACAATCCTATTTCCACCAGCAAACAAAATCAGATCAATCGAATGTGTGTGAGCCCAATATAAACTAGCCGAACCAAAGCACACTCTAATTTCCTTTAGTTTTCCATATACACCTGAGTCAGCTAACTGTTTCGCATACTGATAAATCGGCATATATCTTCTTATAGCGCCAAAACTGACGAAAATATTATTTGACTGAAATAGTTTTTTTGCCGTTTTTAATTCACGAGTTGAATTGCATAACGGTTTTTCTGTATGTACTGCTTTTACCCCACTATCTATAACCCTTTGAATAAGATCCATGCGTCCCTTAGCCCTTGTAGCTATGCATACCAAATCAAGGTCTTTTTTATCGCACATTTCCAAGGCGTCACTGTAGAGGCTTTCAGGTTTATAAGTTAAACCCGCCTTTTTTAGAATAGTTGTATTACTGTCTGATATTGCATGAAGAATTAATTCCGAATGAGCCAGAATGGCTTCTATATGACTTAAAGGAAACCAGCATGAAGGAGCATGATTTCTGACGCTATCAGTAGTAAAAGCACCCATTCGGCCACAACCTATAACGCCGGCCTTCAGTTTTTCCATTTTAACAAGTAAGTGATAGGTGAGTTTTTACGTACAAGTAAATCTTTATAAGCTTGTTCGAGGTTTTCAGAATTATAGGTTCCTGAGTTAATCAATGAAGCATCAACAGATTTACTGCGTAATATCTTGCCAATAAATTCCAGATTATCTTTCTCATTAAATCTAGCAAAACCTCTATCATCTGGAAATTCTGGTGAAAATCCTACTGCTTCAATTTTTATTTGTTTATCATAAAAATATTGGCTATCTAGAGGGTTAAATGGGCAAGAATTTTCACCTCGACCTGGAAATCCAAGACATGCAATTACCCCCAATTTTCCCACTGACTTAAGCGCAATTTCCCAGTCTGTCCAACTATTCGTTGTCACAATGACGACATCGGCAAGCTTATTACCAAAAATTTCCAATACATTTTCGCTTAGTTTTCTGGTAAGCACATCATGTGCACCATATTGAAAAGCAATCTCAGTTGGTTTTTCATTGTCTGATATCCCAATAACAGTGGATCCTGATTGCTTCGCCATAGCTATTGATGCAAGCCCCAATACTCCTAACCCGATTACCAGTACATTGCTCCCCAAAGAAAGATTGGATCTTAAAATCGCGTTATATCCCAGGTGAAACAAATACGATAAGACAAATTCCTTAGGGTTATCATCTTTTCTTAGAATTAATTGTATTTCTCTTTCCACAGTCAAAAAATGACTTCGATGAGAATTGGTTGTAAGAACTCGATCACCAGGCTTGACACCTACAACTGATTGACCTACTTCAATTACAGTTGCAACATTGCAATATCCCTGCAACCTTGGATAAACGGATCCTGGTCTTAATGGAGGAAGCCCAATATATGCAGATAATTCCGTACCTGGAGATATCGCAGTAAATTCTGTTTCACAAAAAATATCCAATCTGCCTATTGGAGCGATTTCTTCTTCTATAAATTCTAATTGATAAGGTGAAACTAAATAATATACTTCAGCTTTCATGGTCAGCAGTGTATTTGTTTATTATATTCAAATTCACAAGACATTAAATTTTATTGGATAATTATCTAGGGCATATTCACCGGATGAAGGGGGTGGTTTTCCTGGATTAAAGTAGAGCTTGCTGTTCACGTCACTAAATATCCTGTCAGCACTTTGTTTTACTCTTACACACTCGTTCATTTCAGTTATTTCATGCTTGAAAATAGCATCAGTAACTTTCCATTCATTGCTGTCATTTTTTTTCCAAATAGTAGTATCACGCATGGGTTCAACGATCTTGTAAAACTCTTCGACAGATATGCCCATAAATTCACAATAGCATTCCAATGTTCTCGGAACAGTTGAATCATATCTTTTTACTAATTCAGCACCTTCTTCGCGCGTCATCCTTCCATGTCTAATCTCGGTGGTAGCATCATCTGTAGCTCTTCCATAACCAAATTTTAAATATTTCAAATAGTCATGAACGTCGTTTGCATGGTCTTCAATTTTTGAATATAAATTAAATGTTCTATCTCGCTCATATGTAACAGGTGCAAAATTCCATTCTCGCATCATTATTTCACCCTGTGTTTTACCATCCCACTTGAAAAAGTTGCTCATGTATATCCCCCTGACACCAACTCTTTCAATTTCTTTATCTTCCGGATAAATATAAGGAAAAATATCCTTTTCTGTTATATCAGCTTGTCCTACCAATTCATGAGCCTCAATTCCACGCATGGCATGTTCTTTTCTGGTCCATTTTGTAAACTCAACAAAATCTTCAAGTGAAACAATTCCTGTTAGTTCTGCATAACCATGCTCCCCCCAGATAATAAGCGGAATGTTTTTTTCAACTGCGACTCTGAAAGGCAGTGTTAGTATTCCTGCATGGTAATGCCATGTCAGGTCACCAACAGTGTGAAGCATATGCCTTGATAACTTTCTTACGGAGTCCAGACCCGCGGTATATCGAACAAAATCGCAACCTGATTTTTCTACCAAATTAAGCAAATTTCTATTACCAGCTGGAGAATTAAATGCATGATTATATGTAACCAGTAGAGGGTTCATCCCATATTTTTCTTTAGCTAGCCAGACCTGGTAGTGAGAATCTTTTCCTCCGCTGACAGGAATAATACAATCGTAAGAATTCCCACGATCTTTTGCCATCTTTTTTGCTTCCTCACATAACGTTGCAAATTTCTTTTCACGATCATCCCAATCTATATTTGCCAGATTGCTTTCGCGACTTTCGTGATATCTGCAGCCACTACAAACACCATCCTCTTCATCGAAAATTATGGTGGGCTTTGCGTTAAGTGGATATAAACAGCGTGTACAATATTCCATAACTATCCTTCTGATGTTAATGCTGGACTTCTAATGCGCCACTTCGTCTAACATCTATATTATTGTCAATTAAAAATCTTTTCGCTTTTTTCGTGCTTTGCTCTGTGTAGTGGAAAATATTTGCAGCTGCTACTGCATCTGCACCAGCCATTACACCTGCTAATAAATGCTCCCAATCAAAAACGCCTCCGAATGCAATAACAGGAATTTTAACTACCTTGCATATTTTCTCCAGATTTTCCAGGTCATAACCTCTTCTTGCGCCATCATGATCAATAGAATTAAGTAATATTTCTCCCACTCCCAGTTCCTGAATCTGATTAGCCCAATGTTCAGGATTTTTCCCTGTATCAAATCGCCCTCTGTCAATCCAAACTGTAGATTGGTTGGAATCAGACTTTTTTATATCTATTGAACCCACTATGCATTGTGCGCCATAGCGACTGGAAAGCTCTTTGACAAGTTCTGGATCATTAACAAGTGCACTATTCAGGATCATTTTGTCTGCACCGGATCTGAGGATTTGTTGGGCATATTCTGGGCTGTCTATCCACCCGCCAACAGCTAATGGTATGAAACAATACTTTGATGCACTTTCTACAACACTTAAAAATTGATCTTGTGAATCTTTTTTACGTGATACATTAAGCAGTACCAGTTCATCCACTGCCCAATCATTAAAAGCTTCGATTGCATGTATTACATCGTAATGAATAACATTGGTGTGCTTGAAATTTACACTTTGTACAACCTGCCCATGTCTTACAATAATAACTGCTATCAATCTTGTTTTTAGCATTCTCTAACCGCAGTCATGAAAAATAATTTTTTAATAAAGTAAGACCAACATGTTGACTTTTTTCAGGATGGAATTGCATAGCGCAAATATTATCTTTTTTAAGTATGCTGGCGTATTTAATACCGTACACGGTAGTCGCAAGCACATCTGACAATTCATTTGCACTCACGTAATAACTATGGAGAAAATATACATCAAGATCTTCATTTATATTTTTAAAAAGATTAGTCTTTTTTTCGGGATATAATTGATTCCAGCCCATTTGCGGTATACGTAAGCCAGACTCAATTGGAAAGTTTTCAACTGTCGCATCAAACCAACCAAGCCCTTTATGAAACCCTCCTTCTTGTGACGATTGACACATTAGCTGCATTCCTAGACAAATTCCAAGAAATGGTCGATCAAGCCTCAAGAAATCATTCATGGCCTGATCAAACCCCTGGTTATGTATGGTTGTAATTGCTTCAGGAAATGCCCCAACACCAGGCAAAATAAGCCCATCGTATTCCGAAAGACCTTCAGGCTTTGAGATTATTTTTGAAGTATGACCTACTTTTTCAATTGCATTAGCGACTGATTTTAAATTTCCCATTCCATAATCGATTAAACCAACCTTCATATTATTGGTTATCTACTTTGGAAGGGTTTAAGTCTTCAGCATAAATACATTTTCCTGCTGGGAATTTTTTTTTAAAAGAATATTTCAACATATTTTCAAATTGATCAGGTGATACTCCAAACCCAGGTCTTCTAAAACTAATACTTACATTACCTAACAATTGCCCAGGCTCAACTTCTTCTTCCAGAAATACACTTCTTCTTATTTTTTTTCTATTTTCGATTTCAATGTCAGTCATAACTTTTACCGACGATCCCAAAGCAATTTCCAGGTCACGCACTGTCTTAATAAATTTTTTCATTTCAGCAGGCTCAATTGACATTACATGTTCAACACTTCTTGTCATTCTGTCTTCAGTAATTGTTTTTTCTATCAGATTCGCTCCTATTGCAACAGCTGCAATATCCATTTCAGCTCCAGGCGTATGATCAGAAAATGCTACAGGATATGGAAGCTTGCTTTTCAAAGCAGGAATCATTTTCAAGTTTATACTGTCCAATCTGGCGGGATATCCAGAGGGGCATTGATGAATAATAATATTTTCATTACCTTCTGATTTCAAAACATCGACTGCACTTTCAATTTCATCAAAAGTAGACATACCTGTATCTATTTGTACACACATTCCTGTTTTTGCTACTTTTCTAAGCAATGGAAAATGATTCACATCAGCTGAAGCAATTTTAATGGAATGACAACCAAGTGATTCAAGAAAATTGATATCTTCTTCGAATCCTACTGTAGCAAAAAATGCTAAATTTAAATTATCACTATGCTTTTTAACTTCACGCCACTGATTTTCAGTAAGTGACCTTCTCGCCAAAATGTCATATAGAGGCTCTTCCACTTTTTCAGTCTTACCTGTTTTTCTGTCTATCAACACCTCATATGAAAACAACTGCTTTCTATCTGCTACGAGTTTATCAGGATCAAATATCTGAAATTTAATTGCATCTGCACCTGCTTCTGCTGCATGGGTTATCAAGCGCTTTGCGCTTTCTACACCATCATGAGTAGGTCCGGCTTCATAAGTGATAAAACAGGGTTCTCCATCCCCAATTTTTCTATCTCCTATAGAAACAATTTTTCTTTCATTGAAAATAGTTTGATTTTTCATTAATTAATAGTTTTTTTTAGCAACGAACAAATTGATTCTAGCTGCTCTCCTTCAAGCCCGACGAATATTGGTAGACTAATGGCTTCAGAATAATACTTCTCTGCTTCCTGATAGGCCGCATTGTCTATTTCGTACTTGGCATAGAAGGGCTGCTTATAAACAGGAATGTAATGTAAATTTACGCCTATTTTATTCTTGCGTAATTCATGAAATATTTCTTTATGTGACTTGTTACAAAAGTGGGTATTTATTCGAATTATATACAAATGCCAGGATGAATATGAGTCGGCCAACTGTACAGGGGTTTGAATATTTTCTTGTATTAAATTTTCGTTATAAAATTTCGCGATATTATGTCTACTAGTTACTATTTCATCGACTCTTTTCAATTGACTAACACCCAAAGCTGCCTGGATGTCAGTCATTCGATAGTTATAACCCAAATCAATTTGTTCATAATACCAATCACCATCCGGTACTTTTTTCATTTCGGCAGGGTCACGTGTAATACCATGGCTGCGTAACCTTGACATTTTTTCTGCTATTTCCGGGTTATTGGTTAATGCCATGCCGCCTTCACCTGTGGTTATTATCTTCACCGGATGAAAACTGAAAACAGTTATATCACTATATTTGCAATTTCCAACCGCTGAACTCTGGTATTTACCTCCTATTGCATGAGATGCATCTTCTATTACACTGAATCCATACCTCTTTGATAGTGCATGTATCGATGCCATATCACATGATTGCCCAGCCAAATGGACCGGAATCACAACTTTAGGCAAACACCCATTTTTATCTGCAATCTCCAACTTCTTTTCCAACTCTAATACGCTGAGATTGTATGTTTTTGAATCTATATCAACAAAATCAACATCCGCTCCACAATAAAGAGCGCAATTTGCTGAAGCTACAAAGGTTATTGGACTGGTCCATACCTGATCACCTTTCCCTACTCCCAAAGCAAGGCATGCCAAGTGCAGGGTACTTGTTGCACTATTCATTGCAATTGCGTGCTTTGAACCGCAATACTCTGCTACTGCTTTTTCAAACTTGGGTACTGTACTTCCTTGTGTAAGCCATTCACTTTCCAGTATCTCGACGACTGCGTCGATATCGGCCTGACTTATTGAGTGTTTACCATATGGAATCATTAAAAGGACGCTTCTGGATGATCAACTTGCTCTGAGATAAGTTTTCGCAATTCTTCAACAGTAAGAAAATGTGGATTAATATCGCTACTATATGCGTATCCTTCTTCAACAGCTTTGACACCGTACATTTCACAATACTGACCTATTGTATATTTTCCATGGGAAGGTAGAATTGCAAAATACTTTCCAATTTCAACAGTGTTAAAACTATCACTTTCAGTAATCATTAATTCGTGAATTTTTTCTCCAGGCCGAATTCCTACTACGGTGTGCTCACAATCTGGACCAATGGCTTGTGCAACATCCGTAATTCTATAACTGGGAAGTTTTGGTACAAAAATTTCGCCGCCGTGAGCATTTTTCATAGCCCAGAGCACCATTTCCACACCTTCCTGTAAACTGATATTAAATCTGGTCATGGCGGGATCGGTTATCGGCAATACTCCCGTTTTACGTTTTTCCAGGAAAAAAGGTATAACGGACCCACGGCTACCCATTACATTTCCATACCGAACGACTGAAAGGTGAAAGTCAGGCTTCCCACTCATATTATTGGCCGCTACAAAAAGTTTGTCTGAACAAAGTTTTGTAGCACCATATAAATTAATTGGCTCTGCGGCTTTGTCCGTAGAAAGCGCAATAATTTGTTTCACTTCATTATCCAAAGCAGCTTCAATAAGGTTCTCTGCTCCGATAATATTGGTTTTAATAAATTCAAATGGATTGTACTCGGCTGCAGGAATCTGCTTTAGTGCTGCTGCATGAATAACAGTATCGATCCCCTGCAGCGCCCTTCTTAGCCTCATTCCGTCCCTGACATCACCTATAAAATATCTTAATCCCGGATATTCCGAGACGCTGAATTCCTGCTCCATTTCAAATTGTTTTAATTCATCTCTGCTAAATATAACCAGTCTTTCGATGTCAGGAGCAATTTTCAGAATAGATCTGACAAATGCCTTACCAAATGAGCCGGTTCCACCAGTAATTAATATATGTTTATCTTTTAAGTTATTTTCCATAGTTTAAATCTTTTCTAGCTTTCGTTTCTTAAGGTTTATAAATCTGGACTGACTATTTCTTGAAAGGAGCCTTTTCGGGAGATATATCCATTCTTTAATTCAATTATCTGACTACATTTCTTTAAAGTGGAAAGCCTATGGGCAACGATCAGTATCGTTAATTCTGTTCCAAGATTTTCTATCGCATCCATAACTGCTTGTTCTGTTTCATTGTCTAAAGAACTCGTCGCTTCATCAAAGACGATGACGTCAGCTTTTTTGTATATTGCTCTGGCAATCCCAATACGCTGTCTCTGCCCTCCCGAGAGTCTTATTCCTCTTTCCCCAACCACAGTCATATACTTCTCGTCCCATGATTCAATATTTTCAGCGATTTGGGCTTTTTTTGCGGCTTCCTTGACAAGATTTAATTTTATTTTGTCAGAAGGCACACCAAACGCAATATTCTCCGCAATACTGCTATCGGCAAGGAAGATGACCTGAGGCACATGTGCGATATGTAATTGCCACGAGCGATGATTCTGAACTGTTACCGCCACTCCATCAATCGCCAAACCTCCCTGAGTTGGGGAAAGAAGGCCCATTATGATATCAAGCAAAGTACTTTTCCCACTTCCTGTAGTACCTATGATTCCCGTGCAACTTCCTTTTGGAATTGACAAATTCAAATCTTTAATAATCCATGGATATGTTTCACCATATCTGTAAGAAAGGTTTGTTAAGGAAATATCCTGTTTAAATTGGATTGGATTTACCTTCTGTTGGTCTGCATGAGCAGGCAACTCTTGTTCAAGAAGATCTAAAGTATCTTGCAGTGAATTTTGCCCGCCTTTAATTGAAGTCCAACTAACATACCCCTGCTGCAGTACAGGCAGCAATCTCTGTGCACCTAAAGCCAAAGCACCCAACACTGGAACTACGGTAGAAAACTCTCCTGAGCGTTTTACTAATGAAAAAGCCAGACCAGCAATTAATATCATTCCAAGTGCTTCTATTCCATAACGTGGACTGTTACCGATTATCTGAATATTTGCCTTGGCACGCCTTAATGGCAAGTCAGCCTTCCTATAAATATTGCAATATACAGATTGTGTCCCATCTATAATGACATCCCTGATTCCGCCCAAGCCTTCCTGGAGAGCTTTGATTACCTGATTTGATTCAAAACTGATTATTCTGCTGGCGTTTGCTAAATGTGTTTTATTAAAAAAGACAACAAGTCCATAAATACAACCAAAACCTATAAAGGCACTTAAAGCTATTACGGGTTCAATTGCCAACATGGCTATCAAGATGGTCAACAACATTAATACAGAACTCAAAATGACCAGAATAGGCATTACAATGACAGATACTACGCTATTTGCCTTGTTGGATATTGCAGAAATAATTTCACTGCTATTTCTGGAAACATGCACAGCGTAAGGCTGAAATAATGTACGATGATATATACTTATGCTGAAATCTGCGCCAATGGCATGACTAAGTCTTGTTTGTGCCCACAAAAGTAGAAGCCTCAATCCACCAGAAACTAAAGCAGCAATACCAAATAGAACAGTCAAGGGTAACAATAACTGATCCGGTTGGGTTAAATTGAAAAGTCGAATCAAGGGTTGAATATATTCACTACTAAAAACTTCTTCAGGAGATGTAAGGACGCTCAGGAAAGGTAAAACAGCACCAATGCTTAATATTTCTGCAAAGGATGCCAAAATCATTAAAATAAATAGAAAACAAAACTGCACACGTCTGCGATGACTAATATGGTGCCACAATCGAAGCAATAAGTTTTGTAACGGTTGCTCATTCATCAATTTCATTTATTGATTGGATCTATTTTAGAGTCTGGGCCTCATCCTGAAGCTCCTGAATTTCTGTTTTCAATTGTTCGTATTCCTCTTTTTTCCTTTCAAGGAAGTCAAACGTTACTTTTGCTTTTTCCTCTATTCCTCTCAAAGTAAGTAAGTAGACATAAGCTTTCTTATTGGGACTTTTACTGAAATTACCCGCTTTCACCCACCCCTTTTCAACCAGCGCTTTAAGACAAAAATTAACCTTCCCCAGGCTCAAGCCCAGGATGGAGGCAATCTCGCGCTGATTCATTTCGGGGTTTTCGTGGAGGAGTTTGAGGAGTTTGTAGCGGTTTTCTTCGCTGAGTATGGGCATGGAATTGTTCTTTTGTGGGAAAAAACACGCTACCGCCCTACTGTTATAGGGCGGCAGCATACTTCAAGGAGAGATTTTTATTACAAGTACTACCAGAAAGTACTTTTACTGCTTTACAGAAGCTTGTTCATGTAATGAACAGAGGCAAGTATACATATTGTTCAAGGCATGAACAAGGCTTTTTTACTCATGTTCATAGTTTGAACAATACTGTGCTTCTTAGTCTCAGGAGGTAAGTTAGCGCAGTTTGTGTCACTGCGCAAATGCAGAAATTTGGGAAAGGTTAACTGGTTGATTTTACTTGCTTTAAAGAGATTTCCAGCTCCTGCTCTTTGCCCAACAGGTTGAGTAATAACAGGACTCTGTCATCGGCGACTTGCTCTTTGATGATGGCTGTAATACCGCGAAAACTACCTTCGGTGATTTCGATTTCATCCCCTTTTGAATAGACAAAAGGCTTTTCCCGGGTAGTGTCGATAATGTTGTTTTCAACGCATTGGTTCTGCAAGGCTGCAATAAGGGAGTCAGGTACTATGGCTGGTAAATCGGTAAACCTCACCATTTTGGCGACTCCGCGAGTTGATCGGATCCTGGACCAGTTACCGAGTACATCATCCAGGCGGATGAAAATATAACGGGGGAACAGGGGTTCTGTAACGACAACCTGGACCCCTTTTTTGATCTTGTGTTGTCTGAGCAGCGGCCTGAAAAGCTCATAATCCTGGTTCAGAAGATGGGCTTCTGCCCTGTCGTCTTCCCGGGGTTTGGTCATGAGCAAGTGCCAGTGTTTCATAAATATTTATTATATTATTCTTTATATATTAGTATGTTAAAGTATATATCTATATTTTACTTTAATATTTATCCTAAAGCTTTTCTGATTTGTTCTGTGTCAAAACCGCGCTGGCTCAGAAAACGGTATTGCTTCTGACGCTCATTCATCGAGTCAGCTGGGCCCTGGGGAAACTTTTTTGCCACGACCTCGCGACAATGGCTAAACCAGTCGATATCGGCATTATATAGGGCCGAGTAGATAAGGTTATCATTAATCCCTTTCTGCCCCATTTCCATGCCGATTTTCAGTGGTCCCATGCCCCGGGTTTGCCGATAACGTGCATAGGCCTCCACGAATCGCTCATCTGACTGAAGGTTTTCATCTCTGAGCCTTTCCAGTGCAGGCAGGATGACCTCAGCCTTGTCCAGGTCGGGATATTTTTCAGAAAGCTTCTGGGTGAGTTCGAAAAAAGACTGCTCTCGACGGGCTAGCAAGTTCATTGCCGCCCGCCGGACAGTAATCAGGGGATCTTCATCTGCTTTGGGGGCCATTTGCTTCCGCTACAGATCTTGTAAAAGTGGCCTTTAAGTCTTATGAAGGCTACTTGGCTTCAGCCACTTCCTCGGCAGGCTCATCACCTGCATCAGGAACATCTACTTCAATCTGCTCATCCCTGCTTTTCGGCTTGGCAATGAGCTTATCAAGCAGCGCCTTCTCAATTTCTTTGGCGGCTTCAGGATTCTCTTCCAGGTAGATGACCGCATTCTTCTTACCCTGTCCTATCTTTTCGCCATTGTAGGCATACCAGGCCCCGGCCTTGTCTACCAGATCATGTTGTACGCCCAGGTCAATGATTTCACCAAGCCTGGAAATGCCTTTTCCATAGAGAATCTGGAACTCGGTTTGTTTGAACGGCGGCGCCACTTTGTTCTTGACGACCTTGACGCGCGTTTCATTACCTATCACTTCATCGCCTTCCTTGATCGCGCCAATGCGACGGATATCCAGACGCACAGAGGCATAAAACTTCAGGGCGTTACCACCAGTCGTAGTTTCAGGTGAACCAAACATCACGCCAATTTTCATACGGATCTGGTTGATAAAAATCACCAGGGTGTTGGAGGTTTTGATATTGCCGGTCATTTTACGCAGAGCCTGGGACATCAATCTGGCCTGCAGGCCCATATGGGAGTCACCCATATCGCCTTCAATTTCAGCACGGGGAGTAAGGGCTGCCACGGAGTCAATGACCACCACATCAAGAGCACCGGAGCGCACCACCATGTCGCATATTTCCAGGGCCTGTTCACCGGTATCCGGTTGGCTTACCAGCAAGTTATCCACATCTACCCCAAGCGCTTCGGCATAAATGGGGTCCAGCGCATGCTCAGCATCAATAAAGGCACATGTGCCGCCCAGTTTCTGAGCCTCCGCGACAACCTGCAGGGCCAGAGTCGTTTTACCCGAGGATTCAGGACCATAGATTTCCACAACGCGCCCCCGGGGCAGACCGCCAACACCCAGGGCTATATCCAGACCCAGGGATCCTGTTGAAATCGCAGGAATGGAAATACTTTCGGAATCGCCCAGGCGCATCATGGAGCCTTTGCCGAACTGTCTTTCTATCTGTGTGAGTGCTGCAGCGAGTGCCTTGTCTTTATTTGAGTCTTTATTTGAGTCTTTACTGGAGTCTTGTTGTTCAGCCATTGCCGGAGTGAATCCTTAGTTTTAAATAGTGTGAGTGTTACTGGAGTGAACTTACTGTTTTTTATGCCAAAATTGATGACAAAAAAAGAGGCGCTTCCTGATAATTTTGCTTCACGATCCGCCACCCTGTTCTTGCTTTTCATTAAAGCAGATAAAGGGGTTTTATACAAAATAGAAATCACTTTTGCTGACTAAAAACGGCAAATAAATGGTGCCTGTTTTCAAGTTCACGTAGAATCAATTGCTTCGAAAACAATTGATAAAACTCCTCACAAATCAAAGAAAATCCAGTAGTCATTTGAGCAAGTCTTCCTCCCAGCATACGCCCATGATGCAGCAATACCTGAAGGTAAAAGCTGAGCATCCAGATGAATTATTGTTTTACCGCATGGGTGATTTTTACGAGCTTTTTTTCAAGGACGCTGAAAAAGCCTCGCGCTTGCTGGACATTACGCTCACAGCACGAGGCAAAGCATCGGGCACCCCCATTCCCATGTGTGGCATCCCCTACCACGCGGCAGACAGATACCTGGCCAGGCTGGTGGAGGCCGGGGTCTCGGTTGCAATCTGCGAGCAAATTGGCGATCCCGCCACCAGCAAGGGCCCGGTTGAGCGAAAAGTTGTCCGTCTTATAACGCCTGGCACCCTCAGTGACGATGCCCTCCTCAAGGAAACCAGGGACAATCTGTTGCTGGCTCTGTTTCATCATGACAAACACTTTGGCCTGGCCACTCTGGATATCAGTTCCGGGCGTTTTTATGTCATGGAAGTAGACTCGGCAGAGGCAATGGTCAGTGAGATCAATCGTATACAACCAGCTGAAATTCTGGCCCCGGATTCTCTGGAGTTACCTGGAGAAATTGCACGGCATCCGGGCCTGCGCCAAAGGCCAGGCTGGGAATTTGACCTGGACACCGCAACCCGTCTGCTTACACAACAATTCAACACAGATTCTCTGGAAGGGTTTGGCTGCACCAACCTGCCTGGCGCCCTTCAGGCCGCAGGGTGCCTCCTGCAGTATGCCCGGGATACCCAGCTAACAGATTTACCCCATATCCAGTCCATCAAAGTTGAGCATAGTGATGATAGCCTGATACTCGACAGCATCAGCCGCCGTAATCTGGAAATTGATCGCAACATGGCCGGTGGTACGGACAATACACTGCTCAGCATTTTGTCCCGCTGTGCAACACCAATGGGCTCGCGCATGCTAAGCCGCTGGTTGCATCGTCCAGTCAGGGATCATAAGCAGATCCAGCTTCGTCAGCAGGCCATCACTGCTCTTCTGGATGATTACCGTTATGAAACAATACAGGAGTGCCTCAAACCCGTTGGTGACGTCGAGCGTATTCTTTCCCGCATTGCCCTGCGCAGCGCCCGGCCCAGAGATCTTTCCAACTTGCGCAATGCCCTGGAAGCCTTGCCAGAGCTACAGGTCCAATTAAGTGCCATTGATGCCCCAAGGTTGCAGGAACTTGCCCAGGCCATAAAAGCCTATCCCGGGCTAGAAAAATTACTGAATTGCGCTGTGTGTGAAAATCCCCCCGTGGTTATTCGGGAAGGCGGCGTTATTGCCGACGGCTACGATGCGGAACTGGATGAGCTACGCCAACTGAGTAGCAATGCCGGTGAGTTTTTAAGCAAACTGGAGCAGGAAGAAAAGCAACGATCCGGTATTGCAACGCTCAAGGTTGGCTATAACAGGGTCCATGGCTATTACATCGAAATCAGCCGCCTGCATTCAGAGCAGGTACCCGCAGATTACATTCGCCGGCAGACACTGAAAAATGCAGAACGCTTTATTACCCCGGAGTTAAAGGCATTTGAAGAAAAGGCGCTTAGTGCCCGCAGTAAATCCCTGGCGCGGGAAAAGCAGCTCTACGATGAACTCATCGAAACCATAGCCAGGGACCTGCCTGAGCTACAGCAGACTGCCTACAGCCTCAGCGAACTGGATGTCCTGGCTAATTTCTCGGAACGTGCCCGTGCCCTGAATTTCAATTGCCCCATGCTCTCGGATGAACCAGGTATTGAAATACAAGAGGGACGCCATCCGGTAGTGGAGCAAGTCATGGATGATACCTTTGTGGCCAATGGCATCAAACTGGGGCCAGGTAATACGATGTTAATCATTACCGGACCCAACATGGGCGGTAAATCTACCTACATGCGGCAAACTGCACTAATCGTCTTGCTTGCTCACACTGGCTGCTTTATACCTGCTGCTTCAGCCCGAATCGGCCCTGTCGACAGGATTTTCACCCGTATTGGCTCATCCGACGATCTGGCTGGCGGGCGCTCAACCTTTATGGTGGAGATGACTGAAACAGCCAACATCCTGCACAATGCCACAGCCTCCAGTCTGGTCCTGATGGATGAAATCGGGCGTGGCACCAGTACCTTTGACGGACTCTCCCTGGCCTGGGCCAGTGCCGTGTTCATTGCCTCGGAGGTAAAAGCCTACACTCTGTTTGCCACACATTATTTTGAGCTCACCGCCCTGCCCGAGTTATATCCCGATATCAGCAATGTCCATTTGAATGCCACCGAGCACGACAAGGGCATCGTCTTTCTTCATGCCGTGGAACCAGGCCCTGCCAATCAGAGTTATGGACTTCAGGTTGCACAGTTAGCCGGGATACCACCGCAGGTCATTGCCAGGGCAAGGAAAAAACTGGGGCAACTTGAACAACCATCATCTACACAAATGCATCCGTCTTCCCACCTGCAATCTGAATTATTCACTTCCCGACCAGAGCATCCTGCCATGACGACACTGCAGGAAATCAATCCGGATGATCTGAACCCCAAACAAGCACTGGACATGCTTTACCGCCTAAGGGAAATGCTTGATTCCTGAGGAATTGACACAAACCACACGATTTACTAATTCAAGTTCTATCAGGTAAAATGACGCCTTCCGGGATGAGGACATTAAGAACCTGTCTCACAAACCGGAACATAACTGGAACACAATCTGTAAGTACAGGAATCAGAACGGAGCGAATAGCGATGACCTTTGTAGTCGGCGAAAACTGTATTAAATGCAAGCACACAGATTGTGTGGAAGTTTGTCCTGTAGACTGTTTTTATGAAGGTCCAAACATGCTGGTCATCCATCCCGATGAATGCATTGACTGTGCTTTATGCGAACCTGAATGTCCTGTTGATGCCATTTATGCCGATGACGAATTGCCTGACGACCAGAAGGAATTCCTGGAACTTAACGCCGAGTTAAGCGAAAAGTGGGAAGTCATCACTGAAATGAAGGATGCCCTGCCTGATGCCGAAGAATGGGCCAACAAATCCAACAAACGGGAATTTCTGGAAACTGAATAGCTGTTCGTGCTGGTAGTAAAACTGGTTAGTCACTCATGACTAACCAGTATTTCAAGATTCAAGCCTTCCTTTTCGATCATCAATCTGAGTTTTTTCAGTGCTTCAATCTGAATTTGCCTGACGCGTTCCCGGGTCAACCCGACTTCTTTACCGACCGTCTCAAGTGTTGCCGCCTCATGCCCCCTAAGTCCAAAACGACGGGCGAGAATCTCCCCCTGTTTATCTGAAAGACGATCCAGCCAGTTATCCAGACTGGCTTGCATATCCTTCTCCTGAAAATCCACCGCAGGATCAGTATCTGGCGCATCAGGCAAGACATCCATCATGGTCATTTCTTTATCCGTTGTCAGAGGTATATCTGCAGACGTTGTGTAAGTGTTGTGGCGCATGAGCCTCTTGATTTGTTTAACGGGCTTTCCTGAACGCTCTGAAATCTCTTCATCTGTAGGAAAACGATCGAGCTCTTCGCCCAGTTCTGCGACAACCTTTAAACACGCGTTCAGGTCTTTCATGACATGGATAGGCAAACGAATGGTTCGCCCCTGATTCATTAAAGCCCTGTCGATATTTTGCTTGATCCACCAGGTGGCGTAGGTGGAAAAGCGGTAGCCAAGTTCCGGATTGTATTTTTCAACAGCCCTGATCAAGCCCAGATTGCCTTCAGCAATAAGGTCCAGTAAGGACAAGCCCCTGTGAAGAAAACGCTTGGCTATATTAACCACGAGACGCAAGTTAGCCTCTATCATCCGCTCCTTGCTGGCCTTATTGCCTGCAACTACTTGTCGCGCAAGTGATAATTCTTCGTCTGCAGTCAACAAACGTGTTTGCCCAATTTCATTGAGGTACAGTGTCATCACATCTTTCGTTTCGGAAAAATCAGGATTCTGAACAGGCACTTTCCTACCACCTTTGAACAGGACATGTGCTTCACGCACAGAATGCGTTGACGATGAAGAACCCGAACTGGAAACACTTGTCCGGTGAGATGAATGTCGCGCTGGAAATTTTGAGGAGTGTTTTACTGAAGTGTCAGAAAGAGAAACTTTAATGCTGGAGATTTTTGAGTTTGCCATATTTAAATCCTTTTAAATATTGGTAGTGGTGTTTTTGTTATCAAACCCTCCTTGATTGACTTCCCACTTTTTCAGTATACACCGAAATATTTTTCTGTCGAATAATTTGCTTTAAGATTTTGGTGGCAAGTGTCCAAGAGGATCAACTGGTTGTCCTTCCTCCCGAATTTCAAAATGCAACATGTCCCGGTCGATACCTGTTGAACCAAGCTCTGCTATTTTTTGACCCCGGCGCACACTCTCACCTTCCCCCACCAACAGTGCACTGTTATGCGCATAGGCACTCAGATATCGGTCATTGTGTTTGATAATCACCAGGTCACCATAGCGCAACAAACCACTACCAGCATAAACGACTTCGCCATCGGCAGCCGCCATCACTGGATCACCCTTGTTGCCGGAAATATCGATACCCTTGTTTTCCACGCCCGCAGCAGAAAAGTTTCCGACAATCGCCCCTTGAGCTGGCCAGCCCCAGGAAACCGGGCCCTGTTGAACCCGCACCGGGGTAGTCCGGGCAGGTGTCCCTGTTGTCGGACTGCGCGTTGCTGTCGCAGCAGGTTGTGCTGTACTCGAGCGAGACGAGGACGCAGTAGTGGCCTGAGATTGGCGACTGGCAACAGACGGTTGAGAGCCGGGAGCCGCCTGTTCTGCCCTGGGGTCTACATTCAGAATCTGACCCTGGAAAATAGTATAGGGTGAGAACAAATTATTGACCCGCGCGATATGCATAAAATCCAGGTCATATATCCAGGCTACCGAGTAGAGGGTTTCGCCCTCATTAACCCGATGTATGCGATCACTATCCAGAAACCGGGGCTCATCAATATCACCCACAGGTGCCTGGTAGGCACTGGTGCAACCTGCCATCAACAGGAAAATTACGATCAGGTTAGTAAAAGTGAACTTTGTATTCATGGCTTTTACGAATTATTTCAACAGTTGTTTATTGCCTGCCAGAAATTCCAGCAGCAGTACCAGTCCTGCTCCGCAAACGACCAGGCACAGACATACCCATGGCGGAAAAGCCGTGCCAGACAAGATCAGGAATTGATCTGGAGACACATGCTGATATTGAGTAAAGGCATGGGAATCCAGCTCAAGTTCCGTGGCAACACGCCATGGCCAGAGCAAATAAAGTGAACCGACCAGCAAACCTGTCAGTGCAGACAAGGTTAAATTATGATGCTGGTGCAGTAACCAGGACAGTAATCTGGAAAATGCCATCAACCCGCACGCACAACCACTGCCAAAAACAGCAATGACCAGCCAGTTGAATCCGGTCAAGGCTTCCAGAACTGCTCCATAAACGCCCAGCAGTACCAGGATAAAAGCGCCGGATATACCTGGCAAGATCATGGCGCAAATGGCTATGGCACCACTGAAAAAATAATACAGCAAACTATCGCTGGGCTGTACCTGCGGCAAGATAGCCAGCCCTATGGCTAAACCCATGCCTGCCAGTAACAACAGGGCTGTTGCCATATTCCACTTTGAGATTTGCTTGCCAACAAAGTAAATGGATGCCAATACCAGGCCTGCAAAGAATGCCAGAAGATAAGGCAGGTAATTCTCCATCAGGGCAAGGACCAGGCGCCCCAATATTAATAAGGAGCTGAGAATGCCAAGTAACAGCGTAAGCAGGAAATTACCATTGATGCTTTGCCAGGCGGCTGCAATGCCTTCTTTTTTCCAAACCAGAAGGACATGCCAACTGATGGACTTGATGGCGTCCAGCAGCTCTTCATAGATGTTGGTGATTAATGCCACCGTGCCACCGGAAACGCCGGGCACTGAATCTGCTGCGCCCATGGCCATACCCTTGAGAAATAGAATTACCCTGTGACGATTAATCAACATAGTGATATAAGACATGGTTTCCAATCAGTCTAATTTTCCACGCCCCCAAGCAAGGGAACGAAACGCACAGCTTCAAGGGTCTGGTCACTTATTTCGCCTTCCTGCTTGCGATAGAGTTTCAACTCCTGTGCTTCCCTGCCACCAACGGGTATAACCAGCACGCCGCCTTCAGCAAGTTGCTCCAGCAGGGCTAAGGGCACTTCGGAGGCAGCCGCTGTGGTTATGATGCAATCAAAAGGCGCATGCTGGGGCCAGCCCAGATTGCCATCTCCGCATTTTAGACTGACATTACGGATTTTCAGTTCCCTGAATCTGTCCCGGGTTTTTTCCAGCAAGGGCCTGATGCGTTCAATGCTGTAAACAAAATCCACATGTTGGGCAAGGATGGCCGTCTGGTAACCGCAACCGGTACCAATCTCGAGTATTTTAGCCTTGTCGGGCGCAGCATTGAGGATGGTTTCCGTCATGCGCGCCACGATATAGGGTTGGCTGATGGTCTGATTAAAACCAATTGGCAGCGCCACGTCTTCATAGGCTCTGTGCGAAAGCGCTTCATCAATAAACATGTGACGCGGCGTGGTACGAATTGCCTCAAGGACATCAATGCGTTGTATGCCCTGTTCGATCAGCCTGTTAACCAGTCGCTCCCTGGTTCTCAGGGACGTCATGCCGATGCCTTCCAGTCTGTGTGAGCTCAACTTTGTACAGCTCCCCTGGAAAGTTCAGAAATCTGCGTATTAATATCACTGGTAGACACTTCAGAGAGTTCTGATAACACCCTGCTGTGCGTCATATCGGCATAAATGGGAGTAATGGAAATGTAACCATTGGTGACTTCATGAAAATCAGTGCCGTCAGCATCTTCAACCGGACCTCCGGCCTTGCCTATCCAATAGACAGTTTTACCCCTGGGATTTTCTGTACGAACAGGGCTTTCACTTTTCAAGCGCCGCCCCAAGGTAGTGAATTTAACCCCCTTGATGTCTGCAACGGACAGATCCGGAATATTGATATTCAGCACAGTGGCATCGGGCAGTTTCAGATTTTCAAGGAAGTGTAGCAAAGTCAGAAATACAGCAGCGGCAGAATTAAAATCTACCTGCGCCTCTTTTGCTTTAGTTGTGGCCAGGGAAATGGCGATAGCGGGTTCAGCCAGAAAGCGCCCTTCCATAGCCGCCGCCACAGTGCCCGAGTAAAGCACGTCGTCTCCCATATTGGCCCCGTAATTGATGCCGGAGATGACCCTGGCAGGGACGGGTCCATAAATACCGGATGTGCCCAGGTGGATACAGTCCGTTGGGGTACCGTCAACGCCAATATAGTTATTGCTGAGCTCTTCTACTTGCAGGGGCCTATCCAGGGTCAGACAGTTACTCACGCCGGAGCGATCATAGGAAGGTGCAATGACTTGCATGTCGTACTCTGCTGACAAGGCATTTGCCAGCGCAGTTAATCCAGGCGCCCTGACACCATCATCATTGGAAAGCAAAATACTCATAAACCTGGTGCATCCACTAATTCACGCAAAACACTTGTTGCGTAGCCGCCTTTTGGAAGACTGAATTCTACCACCAGTTCATCCGCTCCATTTGCCATCAAACTCAGATTTTCCGGTTTCAACCTGAGCGCCCTTCTTTCCTGTTTCAGTCCAGCCACTTCCAACAGAGCAGTAAATTCCGGAAATTTCTTTGCAATAGACACTTCAAGCTCCTGCACATCATCCTGGCATTTAAGATTACCTTTCCCCCATAAGGGACCGGTTGGATGGATATCGCCTTCTGCCAATCGGGATGCCAGCTGAGCATCATCCTTTTCTGACAGAAACACACTGGCACTGCCCTCCAGGCTCATAACATCACCTGCAACATAATCATTCCAGGTGTTTTCCCTAACCCTGCTGGCCAGTACCTGATTGAAAAGAAAAGAGCGTGCCGCAGACAAGTACAATCCCTGTTTGAAACGGGAACATCTATTCAGGGTGCCATTAAGTAAAGATTTTGCCTGTTCAAGGTTTGCACCCTCCTTGCCAAATCGTTGCAAACCAAAATAATTTGGTACACCCATAGCGCCGAGTTTTTTATTGCTCTGTAACTCTGACAGGTCACCTTGTATTTGTCTCAGGTGGATCCGGAACTGATTGCCATGATGACTGCCCCGACGCAGCTTTTTTGCATTACGGCTTTGTGCCAGCACCTTCAGCTTGCTGTCTTTTCCGAAATCCTCGTTGCCGAAGTCTTTGCTGGTTTTGATGCTAAACCATTGCCGTGTCACGGCCTGTTTATCCTTTAAACCAGCAAAGCCGATGTCGCGAGCCTTGACCCCACTAAGTTCTGAAAGTTTGTTTACAACATCCATAGTATTGAGCCCGGTTTTCTCCACCTGCAGCCATAAATGCTCACCTTCCCCTGTCAATTCAAAGCCCAGTTGCTCGTCCACAAAAAAATCTTCAGGAAGATGCCGAAACAGGGCTTTGGGACGCTCCATATCAAGGGCGCAGGGAAATGCCAGCAAGTCATTCATCATAGGTGTCCTGGCAATCCGGAATCAGTGTGTCGCACTTATGCTTTGTTCAACAGGACGGTCACGAAAACGGCAATGCCTTCTTTACGACCAGTAAAACCCAATTCTTCACTGGTTGTTGCTTTCACACTGACCTGATCAACAACAACATTCAAAACAGGTGCCAATGACTCTCTGATCTGTTGAATATGTGGGGCCAGTTTCGGGGCCTGGGCAATAACCGTAATGTCAGCATTTCCCAGTTGCCAGCCTTTGTCTGTGATAAGCGCCATGACTTCTGCCAGCAAACTCAAACTGCTGATATCCCGATACCGGGAATCTGTATCAGGAAAATGACCTCCTATATCGCCCAGCGCAAGGGCTCCGAGCAAGGCATCCATCAGTGCATGTGTCAGCACATCCCCATCTGAATGGGCTTCGAGATGCTGGTCGTGGGGAATGCTTACTCCACCCAGAATGACGACTTCCTCTTTTGTTACCCCGCCGGCAAAACGATGTATATCAACGCCATTGCCTATCCTGATATCCGTCATGTTCCTGCCTGTTTTCTTGTGTGGTTTCTTGCGTGTTTTCTTAAGTATGGAACAGAATTTTTCATTGTCTATGTCTTAGAAGAATGCTTTCTGCAAGAAGCAGATCTTCCTCGTGAGTGATCTTGATATTATCCGAACTGCTCTGCACCAGGGTCACAGTATGTCCTGCGCTTTCCATGGCATGGGCTTCATCAGTCATGCTGGCACTCTTGTCCAGGGCATCTTCAAGGGCTGCTTTTAGCAGGCCATATCTGAACATCTGTGGCGTTTTAGCCAGCCAGTAATTTTCTCGCGGCACGGTACGGGCCACTGTTTTTCTGTCTGTGTTTGTCGCGCTCACTTCTTTCAACGTTTCAGTGACCGGGGCAGCCAGTATGCCGCCAGTGTCATTATTCGCCAGCGCCTCAATCAGGCTGTTGATTTCCTCAACACTGACACAAGGTCTTACCACATCATGGACCAGGACCCAGTCATTGTCCTGCGCCTTTTCCGCCAGGGCATTCAAGCCATTGACTACCGAATTAGCCCGCTCCGCTCCTCCTGTTACAGTCAACAAGGGAATCGAAGTATTTATATCAAGCTGCGGCCACCAGCTATCATTCTCAGCCAGCACCAGAACAATGCCATCGAGCGACTCAATGCGGCTTATTTTTTCCAGTGTATGTTGCAGGATTGTTTTACCCTGGATTTCCAGGTATTGCTTGGGAGCACCTTGTCCAGTTCCGGCCTGCATCCGTCTGCCGATTCCTGCTGCAGGTAATACAGCCCAATACTTCTGGCCGTTATGAAGCGGTGAGGTCACTGCTGCGAGTCTCTGGCAGTGACTTCTGAATTGTCTTCTGCATTGCTGGACTGGGCATGGTCCGGACTTTCTTTTTCCCGGCTTTCTTCCTCTGGATCGACGATCATGTAGAACGTTTCCCCTTCCTTGATAAGACCGAGGTCATTCCGGGCCATCTCTTCTATGGCATCAGTACCGTTTTTCAGTTCTTCCACTTCAGTGAGCAATTCAAGATTACGACTTTCAAGCTCGGCGTTTTCCTCTTCCTGTGCTGCTATGGATTCTTCCAGCCGTGACATTTCCGCAAGGCTGCCGGGACCCGTCCACAAGCGAATTTGCAAACCAAGTATGATAATAATGAGTAAACCCTGAAGTATGCGCATAGTCACCTGTCAGGCGATGTAAAAGAATGCAGCCTGGTATGCTTCTGGCATGTTAACGGGAAAATTCCGCCCTGCCCTTGTAGACAGCCGCCGCGCCCAGTTCTTCTTCAATAACCAACAATCTGTTGTATTTTGCCACTCTGTCCGATCGACACAAGGAACCCGTCTTGATCTGACCGGCAGCCGTAGCAACTGCCAGGTCGGCAATGGTTGTATCCTCGGTTTCCCCTGAGCGGTGTGATATCACAGCTGTATATCGAGCAGCCTTTGCCATGTTAATGGCGGCCAGGGTTTCGGTCAGCGTTCCGATCTGGTTGAACTTAATCAGGATGGAATTGGCCACACCGGCATTGATGCCCTTTTCAAGGATACGGGTATTGGTCACGAATAAATCATCACCCACCAGCTGCAGCTTTTTCCCCAGCACCTCGGTCAGGATAGCCCAACCTTCCCAGTCGCTTTCATCCATACCATCTTCTATGGAAAGAATGGGATATTGATCGCTCAACCCAGCCAGGTAATTGGCAAATTCTTCACTGTTAAAGGCTTTACCCTCACCACTAAGGTCATACTTGCCATTCCGATAGAATTCCGAAGCCGCACAATCCAGTGCCAGGCAAATGTCAGAGCCTATTTTTAAACCCGTTTTTTCAACTGCCTCTAAAATGGCGTCCAGGGCTGCAGCATTTGATGGCAGGTCTGGAGCAAAGCCCCCTTCATCCCCTACCGCAGTGCTCAAACCCTTGGCAGTGAGTACAGATTTCAGGGCATGGAATACTTCGGCACCATAGCGCAAACCCTCGTGAAAACTTTCTGCGCCAACTGGTTGAATCATGAATTCCTGGATATCCACGTTGTTGTCTGCATGTTCACCGCCATTAATGATATTCATCATGGGAACAGGCATCGAGTAATCACCGCCAGGGTTGGCGCCTGGCAATTGGCTGATGTAGGCATACAGCGGCAGATTCTCGCTCTGTGCAGCTGCCCTGGCCGTAGCCAGGGAAACGGCTAAAATGGCATTGGCACCCAACTTGCCTTTATTGTCCGTGCCGTCCAGCTCAATCATGGCGTTATCTATACCAAACTGATCCCCGGCATCCATACCCATGAGGGCAGTCTGGATCTCATTATTTACCGCTGCAACTGCCTTCAGGACGCCTTTGCCGTTATATCTGCCAGCATCCTTGTCACGTAATTCCAGGGCTTCACGGGAACCGGTTGACGCACCGGAAGGTGCACAAGCTGTTCCTGTCTCTCCTGAGCTGAGTTTTACATCTGCTTGTACGGTTGGATTGCCCCGGGAATCGAGAACTTCCCTGGCTTTGATTTTTACAATTTCACTCATTTAACTACTTCCATTTCTAATTAGGACATTCCTTGAATGCCATGCCGGATAACGCACGCTTTACCGGCCTACAATTCTCAATTTTTTATCTTTTATCCCTTTATCCCTTTATCCTTTCATCCCTTTATTCCTTTATCCCGTTTTACTCCGTATCAATCTCTTCCTGGGATTTCACCAGATCATCCAGGGCTTTGATTTGCTCAAGAAAGGGTGCCAGTAATTTGAGTGGCAAAGCACAGGGCCCGTCGCACAGGGCCTGCGCTGGATCAGGGTGAGCCTCAATGAACAGGCCGGCAATTTTTTGCGCTACACCTGACCTGGCCAGGGAAGTCACATCTTTGCGTCTGCCCCCGGCACTACTGGCCTGCCCGCCAGGCAGTTGCAATGAGTGAGTAACATCAAAGATGACAGGATAACCAAGGGCTTTCATGATCGGGAAGCCCAACATATCCACCACCAGATTGTTGTAGCCGAAACTGCTGCCCCGCTCACAGATCATCAGTTGTGAGTTCCCGGCTTCCTCAAATTTCTGCAAAATATTTTTCATCTCCTGGGGCGCCAAAAACTGGGCTTTCTTGATATTGATGAGCTTGCCAGTTTTGGCCATAGCCTCTACAAGGTCAGTCTGCCGTGACAGAAAAGCCGGTAACTGCAGAATATCTGCCACTTCAGCAACTGCAGCAGCCTGGTCGGGCTCATGTATATCAGTAATAACCGGTACCTTTACTGTATCCCTGACCGTGGCCAGTATCTGTAAGCCTTTATCGAGGCCAGGCCCACGATAGGATTTGATAGACGAACGGTTGGCCTTGTCGAAGGAAGCCTTGAAAACATAGGGTATCGACAGCGACCTGCAAACTTCAGCAAAGGCTTCGGCAGTATCCAAAGCCAGGGTTTCACTCTCCAGCACATTGAGTCCACCTATAAGGACCATAGGTGCATCATTGGCTATGGTGATATCGCCGATTTTGAGTACTCTTGTCATGGCAATTGCCCTGTCAGCTATTGGCAGCTGTTGGCTGGGCCTCGGCAGCATGCAGTTTATCATGCTGGCCCTGGTCATGGGCTATCGCTGCATTGATGAAACCGGTAAACAAGGGATGGCCTTCTCTGGGGCCTGAAGTGAATTCCGGATGAAACTGGCAAGCCAGGAACCAGGGGTGATTGCTGACTTCCAACACTTCCATCAGGCTCTTGTCCATGGATTTACCGGTGAAATGCATGCCGCTGTTTTCCAGGCGTTCCACGTAATTGTTATTCACTTCATAACGGTGCCGGTGCCGCTCAACGATAACGTCCTGCCGGTAACAGGATTTTATAATGGAGTCATCTTCCAACCGGCATTCCTGACCACCCAGACGCATGGTGCCACCCAGATCAGAATGTTCGTCGCGCAATTCCACCTCACCTTCTGCATTAACCCATTCTGTGATCATTGCAATTACCGGGTCAGCGCAATCCTTTTCAAATTCAGTACTGTGCGCACCTGTCAGTCCCAGTACATGCCTTGCATATTCTATGACTGCCACATGCAGGCCAAGGCAGATGCCCAGATAAGGAATATTGTTTTCTCTGGCGTATTTGACCGTGGCTATCATGCCTTCTATGCCTCGTTCACCAAAGCCGCCAGGAACGACAATGGCATCAATACCGGCAAAAATTTTGGCCAGCCCTGCTTCCGACTCATCGATCAGGGTTTCCGAATCTATATAGGTCATATTGACCCGCGTACGGGTCTGTATACCGGCATGCTTGATAGCCTCAATCAGGGATTTGTAGGCATCCAGTAGATCCATGTACTTACCGACCATGGCGACACGTACTTCCCTGTCGGGGTTCAGCGTGGCTTCTACAACACTTTCCCATTCCGAGAGATCAGCAGGCGGGCACTCCAGATGGAAACGTTTAAGGATGTGCTCATCTATACCGGTGTTGTGCAGTAATAACGGGGCCGAATATATCGTTGCTGTATCCTGTAATGAAACAACAGCAGGTAATTCAACATTGGTAAACAGGGCTATTTTCTGGCGTGCCGATTCCGGTAACTCATGATCAGAACGGCAGACCAGAATGTCTGGCTGGATACCGATGGAACGCAGGTCGCGAACTGAGTGCTGGGTCGGTTTGGTCTTGGTTTCTCCCGCCGTACTGATATAGGGCACAAGGGTCAGGTGCAGGAACATGGCACGCTCAGAACCCAGTTCCACCTTCATTTGTCGCACAGCTTCCAGGAAAGGCTGAGATTCAATATCACCCACGGTTCCACCAATTTCCACCAGGGCCACATCAGCATCTCCGGCACCATCCAGAACCCGTTTCTTGATTTCATCAGTAATATGGGGAATGACCTGAATGGTTGCACCCAGGTAATCTCCGCGACGCTCTTTCTTGATGACTTCTTCATAAATACGACCGGCAGTGAAATTGTTTTTCTGGGTCATGGTGGTATTGATGAAACGCTCATAATGTCCCAGATCCAGGTCAGTTTCTGCACCGTCTTCGGTGACAAAAACTTCGCCATGCTGGAATGGGCTCATCGTGCCAGGGTCGACATTAATATAGGGATCAAGCTTGAGCATTGTTACTCGAAGGCCACGAGCTTCAAGAATTGCGGCAACGGAAGCAGAGGTGATCCCTTTGCCAAGGGAAGAAACTACACCACCTGTAATGAAAATAAATCGGGTCACTTAGGGTCCATCAGTTGTTGTTTCTGATGGAACTACAGGTTAACAGAGCGGCCTAATAACCACAATGTAAATCTGCCCTGTCCCATTGAATTCTGTACAATTTCTTCTGGCCTCTAGTGGGATTAGTGGCATTTTTTACTTGCCGTGGCTCGCAAATAAACAGGTCCCCCACTGCCAGCAATTCTCCCTCCAGATAGACCAACGGGATTTTTGACCTGAGCCAGGGTGGTACATGGTAATCCTGCAGGATTTTCTTCAATGATCGTGTTTTGCGACCTGCAGGCTTCGCTGTTTCACCGCCTTGCCTGAAGCCTACTTTCATTGGGCTTTCAAACAACTCAAAGCCCTCACTTTCTGTTTCTACCAAACTGAGTGTGCCAAGTTCTCCTGGTAACTGCAGGGCATGACCCTTTTCCAAAATCAGGGGGTTTTCCTCTAAGTCCGCTTTCGTATCCTGGACCAGGTAAATCCGCTCGGCAAAACGCCTGACGGTTAATAATTTGCCTTCCTTGTTCCAGGATACTTCCGGTTGGCCATCTTCAGCTGCAGGGACCAGCTCTGTCAGAATGCGTTCAACCACATAATAATCCGGTACCGGAATACCGTGGCTTGCTTCCAGCGCAAGAAACCAGGTACGCAGGATATTACGCTGTCGTAGCGGGGAAAACTCAAGCAATTGGGGAATGGAGAGCCGGTGTAGTCCCTCGCGCACTTTCGCCAGATCCAGCTGTCCCAGCTCCTGTTGCAAGACCTGCCCTTCCCCGGCTAACTGTGCCAGGCGCTGCCAGTTTTTTTTATATCCAGGCCAACGTTGTGTCAGCAAGGGGAGGATTTTATGTCGGAGAAAGTTCCGGTCCAGACCTTCATCCTCATTACTTTCATCCTCTATCCATACAAGCTGTTCTTGCCGGGCATACTCAAGTAACTCCTCCCGACCGAATGAAAGCAAAGGACGACACATGGATCCCTGCCCAAATTCGCGGGTATGCCGGATACCGACAAGGCCGCGCAAACCGGTACCACGCATAAGACGGAACAGCTGGGTTTCCACCTGATCATCCAGATGATGGGCTGTTAACAGGTATTCGCCCGGGCCCAGTAATTGCTCAAAAACTTGCAAACGTCCTTGCCTTGCCGAGTCCTCTATCCCTTTACCTTCCTGTTTGACGGAAATACTTGTCACCTCAAGAGATACCTGAAGTGATTGGCAGACAAGTTGACAATGATTGCTCCACTTACTGGCATGAGCACTCAAGCCATGATTAACATGTACTGCCCTGATATTCCCTTTGAAATGACCACTATCTCTGAGCTTGCACAGGGCATACAGCAGCACATGGGAATCAAGCCCCCCACTATAGGCAACCAGACAAGCCGATCTGTCGGCAGGGAGAAATTCTATGAGGTCTTGTGGTGTGAAGGCCATTGGCTGTTGCCTATTGCCTCGTTAGCAGGAGACTCACGCTACTGTTCACGTTATTATGAGCTGCCGTGGCTCATGAGACGTTTATAACGACGTTGCAACAAGGCCTCTGTATCCATATTGCGAAATTGATGAATCTGCTCCAGCAGTTTCTCCTTGATTCGCTCGGCCGTAAGCTTGATGTCCCTGTGAGCACCACCCAGGGGCTCTTCAATGGTAGTATCGACAATACCAAGCTCTTCAAGCCGTTCAGAAGTGACGCCCATCGCCTTTGCAGCATCGGCTTTGAAATCAGATGACTTCCATAAAATAGTCGCACAACCTTCTGGTGAAATGACAAAATACGTAGAGTACTGCAACATATTCAGGTGATCACAAACACCAATTGCTATAGCCCCCCCTGAGTTCCCCTCACCCGTGACAGTCGCAATAATCGGTGTTTTCAAGCGCGACATGATGGCCAGGTTTTCCGCAATGGCCTCATTAATTCCCCTGGCTTCCGAATCAATACCCGGATAAGCACCCGGCGTATCAATGAAGGTAAGCACAGGAAGTTTATAACGCTCTGCCATAAGCATCAGGCGCCTGGCTTTGCGGTAGCCTTCAGGTTTAGGCATGCCAAAATTTCGTTTTACTTTTTCTGATGTGCCGCGACCTTTCTGGTGACCAATTACCATCACTGGCAAATCATCCAGATAAGCAACGCCACCGATAAGAGCCTGGTCATCGGCAAACAAACGATCGCCATGCAACTCATCAAAATCGGTAAACATATGCTGGATATAATCGGCCGTGTAAGGTCGCAAGGGATGGCGCGCCAACAAGGAAATCTGCCAGGGTGTGAGCGAAGAAAATATTTTTTCAGTTAGCTTCTGGCTTTTGTCCTGAAGCTTGATAATTTCCTCGTTGATATTCAGTTTATTATCTGCACCCACCAAACGCAGCTCGTTAATCTTCACTTCAAGATCTGCAATGGGTTGCTCAAATTCAAGGTAATCAGGATTCATGACGGCGTTTCTGTATAACTCAATTTAGTGAATGGATACTGTTGACTGCTACTTTTAATAAATAATTAATACTGCAAAATATCGTTTTTTTGTTAGCCTTATTGATAGTTTACATAAATATGACTGGCCCCATATTGCTCACGCAGTTTGTGAAGCAATTCATCCTCTACGTGGACACGCCATTGTTTCCCTAAAACGATGCTGCCATTGACACCATCCCGGGAATAATTCACCACAATATCACAAGCATTATTGCTCCCGTTCACGCTATCAGAATCAACCTTTAAGCCTGGAACAGAGCCCGGAACAGAGCCAGCTACAGAATCACTAACAGCGTCAGAACTTGTGTACTCAGAAAGGATATTCTGCAAAATTTGCAGCGATTCTACAGGCAAATTGTCCTGTTGCAAGTTCAGGGTAATATTGCGAATGTATTGCTGGCGTGCTTCCTTGAATGGCCTTAGCTTACGTGCACGTATCTGCAACTGGCTGTTGCCGCTATATTCGTCAACATTGACCACTCCTTTCACGAGCACCACAATATCTTTTGCCAGGATCTCACGGCAGCTTTCATAAGTTTCACCAAATAAAGACACTTCAATGCGTGCACTGCGATCGTCCAGAGTCAAAATAGCAATAGTGTCGCCACGCCGGCTCTTGATAATACGCATATCATGTATAAGTCCCACTACCACCTGAATGCCCTTATCTGCTTTCAGATTGGCAATATTACACTTGGTCATGAGCTGAATTTCTGGCAGATATTCCTCGATAGGATGCCCCGAAAGGTAAAGCCCCAAAGTATCTTTTTCCTCCTGAAGGCGGCGCTGCTCACTCCAGGATTTCACATGGGCGTAGTTTGAATACACATCCTCTTTATTCTGTGTTGGTACCAATTCACCAAACATGTCATCAACACCACTTGCCTGCGTGCGATCACTTTGTTCCGCTGTTTTGATTGCTTCATTCATACAGGCAATGAGAACCGGTCTGTCTGTGCCAAAACCATCCATAGCACCGGAACGTATCAAAGCCTCTATAGAACGCTTGTTGATGACCGACATGTTAATCCGACTGCAAAAATCAAACAGGTTTTTAAAGGGACCAGACTCTTCCCTGACGCTTATGATATTTTCAATGGGACCTTCTCCAAGACCTTTGATAGCTCCCAGGCCATAGACAATCCTGCCTTCTTCATCAACCGTAAAGGAAAACCTGCCACTGTTTACATCGGGCGAAATAATGGTTATTCCCATGCGCCGACATTCCTCGATAAAGATAACTATCTTGTCGGTATTTTGCAGATCCGCTGATAACACCGCAGCCATGAATTGTGCGGGGTAATAGTATTTAAGCCAGGCGGTCTGGTAGGAAACCAGGGCATAGGCCGCCGAATGTGACTTGTTGAATCCGTAGTCGGCAAACTTTTCCATCAGATCGAAAATGGATTCTGCCTGTTTGGCATCAATACCTTTATTGGCGGCACCTGTGAGAAATATTTTGCGTTGTTCCTGCATCTCTTCAGGTTTTTTCTTGCCCATGGCACGACGCAACATATCTGCACCGCCAAGCGTGTAGTCAGCCAGCACCTGGGCAATTTGCATGACCTGCTCCTGGTACAGAATGACGCCATAGGTATTCTTTAACACAGGCTCCAGATCCGGATGCGGATAGGAAACTGACATTTTGCCGTGCTTGCGGTTGATGAAATCATCCACCATGCCCGACCCTAACGGTCCGGGACGAAACAGTGCTACCAGTGCAATAATGTCTTCAAAGTTGCTGGGTTTCAGACGTTTGATCAGGTCTTTCATACCACGGGATTCAAGTTGAAAAACTGCTGTGGTATCGCCCTGCCCAAGCATGGAATAAACAGCCTTCTCTTCAAGTGGTATAGCGTTGATGGCTACCTTATGCTCGGGTGAAGACTCATTTATCATTTTTACTGCCCAATCGATAATGGTCAGTGTGCGCAACCCCAGGAAATCAAACTTTACCAGTCCGGCACTTTCCACATCGTTTTTGTCGAACTGGGTTACCAGGTTGTTGCCGTTTTCATCACAATACAGAGGTGAAAAATCAGTCAGTTTGGTTGGCGCAATGACCACGCCCCCCGCATGCTTGCCGACATTACGAATCACACCTTCCAGTTTGAAGGCCATTTCCATGATTTCTTCAGCTTCATCGTCAGTGGCAATCATTTCCTTTAATTGCTTTTCTTGCTCAAGAGCTTTTGTCAGGGTCATACCAACTTCAAAAGGCACCAGTTTCGACAGTTTGTCAGCCAGGGCATAGGACTTTCCCTGTACCCTGCCCACATCCCTGATCACGGCTTTAGCAGCCATGGTGCCAAAGGTAATAATCTGGGACACCGCATCATGGCCATAAAGATCTGCTACATGCTCAATGACTCGGTCCCTGCCTTCCATGCAGAAATCCACATCAAAATCCGGCATGGAAATACGTTCGGGATTCAAAAAGCGCTCAAAGAGCAGGTCATACTCCAGTGGATCAAGGTCGGTAATTTTCAAGGCATAAGCCACCAGCGATCCAGCGCCTGATCCTCTGCCCGGTCCTACAGGAATATCGTTTTGTTTTGCCCAGCGAATAAATTCCATTACGATCAGAAAATAGCCGGGGAAACCCATCTGATTGATAATATCCAGTTCGAAATCCAGGCGTGCCTGATACTCTTTCTGCATTGCCTGGAATTCAGGGCGCGCCTGCGCAAGTCTTTCTGCCAAACCGCTTTCACTTTCCTGGCGTAAAAACTGCTCAATGGTCAGTCCTTCTGGAATCGGGTAATTGGGCAGGTAGGGTTTGCCCAATTCCATCGTCAAAGTACAACGCCGGGCAATTTCCACGCTGTTTTCAAGTGCTTCAGGTATATCGCTGAACACTTCCTGCATTTCCTCGGCAGAGCGTAAATACTGGTATTGGGAATAGTTGTGGGGACGGCGCGGATCATCAAGTGTTCTGCGTTCATTGATACATACCCTGGCTTCATGGGCTTCAAATTCGTCTTCTGCAAGAAACCTTACATCGTTGGTAGCAACAACAGGACAGGCCATTTTTTCTGCCAGCAATACTGCCCCGGAAATATATTCCTCCTCCCCGGGCCTGCTGGTGCGATGCAATTCCAGGTAAAAACTGTCGGGAAATAACTGCATCCAGACCTGTAAAGCTTCCTCAGCCTGTTGGCTGTCTTCATTCAGGATGGCACGGCCAACATCTCCGTTTCTGCCACCTGACAATGCCAGCAAACCTTCTGTTTTCCCCTGTAACCACTCCCGTCTGATACAAGGATTGGAGCGATACTGACCTTCCAGGTGGGCCCTGGAAATCAGCTCCGTAAGGTTTTTGTAGCCAGCCAGATTTTTAACCAGCAAAACCAGGACGGTAGTTTGTTCGGGATTCTCTTCGTCTGTCACCAGCACATCACAGCCGCAAATCGGCTTGATGCCGGCCTGGTTTGCGGCAGTATAAAACTTTATCAGCGCGTACAGATTGACATGATCCGTGATTGCCACGGCTGGCATCTGGAGTTCAGCTGTTCTTTGGGTGAGCGCTTTGACCCGGACCAGGCCGTCGACAACGGAGTATTCTGAATGTACTCGAAGATGAACAAAGTTTGCTTTTTCGTTCATGCCCTCTTTCCGCTTTTGATATAACTACTGGATATAACCATGAGTAAGTGCTTCAGACTGAAAGCAGATTGTATCGCATTAGCTCGCCATATTGCTCATTTGAGAAGCTCTGAAACAGGTGAAAATGATTTTCTGTGCACAGGAGTGGGTCCCAATTTGCGCAGTGCTTCCATGTGCGCCCTGGTAGGATAACCCTTATGCCTGGCGAGGCCATACCCGGGGTATTTAGCATCAAGTGCTTCCATTTCGCGGTCCCTGGTCACCTTGGCAAGAATGGAGGCGGCAGCGATGGAGGCGATTCTGCTATCCCCTTTTACCACTGCCTGGGAAGGATAATCCCATGAGGGCAAGCGATTACCATCCACATAAACAAAATGTGGCGCTCCTGGTAATCGGGACACTGCACGGTGCATAGCCAGAAGGCTGGCCTGAAGGATATTGAGCGAATCAATCTCTTCCACGCTGGCTCTGGCAATAGAAAAGGCAATCGCTTGCTCCCTGATTTCAAGGAACAGGCGGTTGCGGTGAGTGGCACTTACTAATTTGGAATCTGTAAGACCACTTAAGGTGTGCGATTCATCCAGAATTACGGCAGCGGCCACAACATCTCCGGCCAAAGGACCACGCCCTGCTTCATCCACACCTGCCACCAGGGTCAGGGCAGAATGCTCTTCAAGAGTTCTGGGTAGCCTTACCTTTTGCATACATCCAGAACGGCTTTGGCTGCAGTAGTATTGGCATTTCGGCGCAATGAATGGTGAATGCCTTGCCAGGTAGCGATAATGTCCTGTCTGTTGTCATCACTGCCGAGAATACACTGTATTTCCTCGAACAGCGCCTGTGGGTGTGCGGCCCCTTGTAATAATTCTGGTACCAAGGCTTTTCCTGCCAACAGGTTTGGAAGTGACACGTAGGGAGCCTTGAGCATTCGGGAAATAATGGCGTAGGAAAGCGCTGCCATTTTATAGGCCACCACCATGGGCTTCTTTAGCAACAACCCTTCCAGCGTCGCCGTTCCGGAAGCCATTAAAAGACAATCAGCAGCGGCCATCACTGTGCGTGAGTTACCATCAACCAAGGTGATATCCAGTTCACCATAGGGGCCTTCCAGCAGGTGTGTCATTTGTTGTTTTCTATCCTGACCGGCGCAAGGAATGACAAACTGCATGTCAGACCAAACCTCCTGGCAGCGTTTTGCCGTATCGAGAAAAACCGGCCCCAGTCTGCTCACTTCCCCACCCCGTGAACCAGGCAACATTGCAAGTATCAGTGCATCCTGGGACAGGCCCAACTCGTCCCGGGCTGCAGCTGTATCGGTTTCCATGAGAAATTCATCTGCCAAAGGATGCCCTACACAGCTTACCGGGATGTCATGCTTGATATAGAAGTCTTCTTCGAAGGGGAACAAGGTCAACATGCGATTGACTGCCTGCTTGATAGTCCTAAGGCGCCCCTGTCGCCAGGCCCAAACTGAAGGACTGACATAGTGAACGGTTGGGATACCAGCAGCTTTTAATTTTTTCTCAAGGGCCAGATTAAAGTCCGGTGAATCAATACCTACGAAAACATCTGGTGGATTGGTAGTCAGCGTCCTGTATACCTGTTTACGAATTCCCAGTAGTTCAGGTAGCCGTTTGAGCGGTTCAACCAGACCCATCACAGCAAGACGCTCCATCGGCACCATTGACTGGAGTCCACAGGCTTCCATCTGTGAACCACCAATGCCTGTAAAAGTAATATCAGGATGAATGTCGAGCAAGCCGCGCATCAAACCTGCGCCTAGGGTGTCTCCAGATGCTTCACCGGCCAGCAGGGCAACATGGAGATTAGAGGACATGCTTATTCAGCTTCCAGATGCAGGGAATTTGCCAACAAACCTGAACATATCAGCGAAGGATGCCTTTTTGTGAGGCTTTGACTGAATTGATGAGCAGTTTCAATTCTGCATGTTCACTCGCCAGTTTCTCCATTTCCTGCAATGCCTCTTCAACTTTCAGACCTTGCCGATACAGGAGCTTATATCCAGTCCTGATTGCCTTGATGGCGTCTTTTGAAAAACCGCGCCTTTCCAGACCGGTGATATTGACACCCCGGGGAGCTGGTGGGTTACCTTTGACTATTACAAAAGCAGGGACATCCATGTTGATATGCGTCAGTCCGCCTATAAAACTGTGGGCTCCCACTCGCAGGAATTGATACACACCCGCATAGCCACTGAGAATGGCCCAGTCTTCCACCACGACATGACCACTGATGGCCGCATTATTGGAGAAAATGGTGTGGTTACCTACGATGCAATCATGCGCCACATGGGTGTAAGGCATGAAGAGATTGTCAGAGCCTATACGCGTGACACCTCCCCCGACCTCTGTGCCGCGATGCAGGGTTGCCCCTTCCCTGACAATATTGTTGTCGCCCATCTCCAGCGTGCTGGCTTCACCCTGATACTTCTTATCAGAGGGGTCTTCTCCTACTGAAGCAAACTGGAAAATACGATTATTCTTGCCAATGCGGGTATGGGCCTTGATGACGACGTGGGAGGCAATTTCGCTGCCATCGCCAATTTCCACTTCCGGTCCGATAACAGTCCAGGGACCGATTTTGACATCCTTTCCGATTTTCGCCGTTGGATCAATGACGGGCGAGCCGGCACTCATTATTCTTTCCTTTCAGCACACAGGATGGTTGCTTCACAGGCAGTAAATCCATCCACAGAAGCACGACATTCGAATTTGTAAATACCCCGTCGAACGGGCCCCATTTGTGCTTCCAGAATTAATTGATCACCGGGAACAACCGGTCGTTTAAGGCGGACTTTATCAGCGCCAACAAAATAGTACAGATAGCCGTCTTTTGGCTTTTTTTCCTGTGATTTGAAGCCCAGTACTCCGGCAGCTTGCGCTAATGCTTCAATGATAAGCACCCCTGGCATGATAGGTTTTTGTGGGAAATGTCCTTCGAAAAACTCTTCATTGGTCGTGACATTTTTATAGGCCTTGATGCTTTTTCCTGGTTCCATTTCTATGACCCGATCGACCATCAGAAAAGGATACCTTTGTGGTAAGTATTCCTTGATATCTCCAACATCCATCATATTGTTTACCTGTTAACTTCAAATTTTGAGTCGGCAATATTTTCCCGGGCGATCTCAGCTTCCGGAATACTAAACAATCTATACTTTATTCACTGGTTGATGTGTAACCAGGCTGCGTACTTTTTCTCGTCTTACTAGCGTTTCTTGCCAGCGCCTTTTTCCAGGGCTTTAAGCCTGGTGGTCAGGTTATTCAACTGCCTGAAATGAACAATGTTCTTCTTCCATTCAGTTGTTTCTGACAGGCCAGTGCCGGAAGAATAGTTACCCGGTTTGTTGATTGATTTATTCACCAATGACATTGCTGTCACAGTAACCCCATCAATTATGGTGATGTGGTTAATAATGCCAACGGCTCCAGCAATAGTACAGTTTTTACCAATGGTTGAGCTACCAGCCACTGCACTACAACCGCAGATAACTGTGTTTTCTCCCACCCTGACATTGTGAGCTATCTGAACCTGGTTATCTATCTTGACACCATCTTCAATGACGGTGTCTTCGAGGGCGCCTCGGTCAATAGTACTGCCTGCACCAATTTCAACATCATTCCCGAGAATGACACCACCTAGCTGGGCAATCTTGACCTGTTTTTGTCCGTCTTTGGCAAAACCAAAACCGTCGCTGCCAATTACGACCTGGCTATGAATAATAGCTCTTTCTCCACACTGTACACCGGGGTAGAGCGTTACTGCCGGATGTAACAGGGAATCCTTGCCAATGGTACTGTCAGCACCAATGATGCAATTCGCACCGATTGTACAGCCATCCCCTATTTTTACGCCGGCCTCAATAACGACATTGGCAGCGATCGAAACCTGACTACCAATTTCAACTGTAGTATCAATTATTGCTGAGGGATGAATCCTGGTTTCCTGGTTTGCATCCACTTCAAACAGACGACTTACTTTTGCATAAGCCACATAAGGATTATCAGAGAGCAGCTTGTTGTTTTTACAATCAGCTGCAGCTTCTGGCCTCAGAATGACGGCTGCAGCCTTGGTTGATTTAAGGTCTGGAAAAAACTTGTTGTTGTGATAAAAACTGAGATCTTTGGCGGAAGCGCCTGACAAGGTTGCAAGTCCACTGACAACACAATCAGGGTCACCCTCAAGAGTCAGTCCCAGAAGCTCTGCCAATGAAGCCAGCGTAAATTCTTTTTGCTTATCTTGCACTGGGATAAGTCACGGCGAAGTCAGGCAGGCCTTTCCTGTTACTGCTGGTTCAGTTTAGCCGTTACCTTTGCGGTTATATCCACGACATTGTCATGGTAAAGTGCAGCTTCTGAACGAAAAACAATATCGTAGCCGTCTTCTTCTACAACTTCACTGATAGCCTGAACCAGGTTAGGCGCATAAGTTTGTTGAAACTGTTGCATCCTTTCGTTGCTCAGCGTCTGAATTTTTTGTACCAGGAACTGATATTGATTCTGTAATTCCTGCAATTCGCCCACAATTCGACGCTGCTCAGCTTCGCTTAGAACCTCAGCATCTTTTTGCAATTGTTCTTGCAGCGTTTGCGCTTGTGTCGCCAGGTTTCTGACTTTTTCCTGGTCATCAAAAGTTTCCTGTTGCAGCCCTTCTTCCACGCCTTTGGCCACATCAGAATTCAACAAGGCAGTCGCCATATCCAGAATGGCAATTTTTAAAGAGCCGTCTTCCTGAGCAATAGTTGAACCGGCTCCCAATAATAAGGCAACCGCAAAAATCATCGTGCTTGCAAACTTTTTCACTTGTTTCTCCACCTGTTCAGAGGTTTGATAAATAGTTGTGATCCATTAAACAAATTTACTGTATACAATAAATCACGTATCGCATATTAGACTGTGATTGAACCGGATTGCTTCCCTTTTATCTGGCTACTCTCCAGCATTTATCTGGCTAGCTTTTAACTGGCTTTAATTTAGCCACTTCTGGCATAAGTCCGCTTCTTCTGGCGCGTATTCTACCCGGTTTTTGCCACAGGTTCGAATACTGGCTGTTAAGCCGGTATTAAAAAGTCTGACCCAGATTAAACTGGAAAATTTCTGTTTCATCGATCTCGGTGGTATTGAAAGGCTTGGCCAGACTAAAGGACATTATGCCAAAAGCCCCCGAAAACCAACTCACAGAAATACCAGCCGAGTAGCGAAATTCCCCAATATCAAAGCCCGAACAATTGTTCAGCCTTTCCTGTTCAAGCGTACAGTAGGAAGAAAACACATTACCGGCATCAATAAAGATAGAGGATCGTACCCTGCTTCTGTCTTCTATAAAGGGTAAGGGGAAAAGCAGTTCCAGCGTACCAGTGGCCTGTACATTGCCACCAAATGGGGAAGGTATGCCTGAATAAAGGCGTTCTGAACCCAATACCTGTTCCAGTACCGGTTGACCCGTATCATCAAAAAGTGGCTGCCCATCGGTATCCACTGCCTGCTGGAGGATATATGCAAGATCAGACGTTACATCCACAACAGGTTCGCCAAAAATATCCTGGGCAATATTGCCATTAGCATCTCGAATAAATTGAGTATTGTTAGTCAAGTACCGTTCAGGAAAAGTAGCTCGCGGCCCAAGAGTATTTCTTTCAAAGCCCCTGATTGTGCCCAGCCCTCCCGCATAAAAATTCTGGAAGAAAGGCAATTGCTCGGTTGATCCATAACCATCGCCATAACCCAAATCTGCCCTGAAATGAACAATCCACTCTCCTCTGATAGGAATATAGTTTTCCCGGTAATATCTAAGACGATAATAGGAAAGCTCACTGCCAGGCACAGCCAGTTCAAGAGCAAGGCTTTGTGCTTGTCCCGCTGTTGGAAACAAGCCCCGGTTTAGTGTGGATTCGCTCCACGTAATCGATAAATTGAAATTAAGAAATTCGCTGCCATCCCTGTCCAGAAATCCCTGATTCTGATTGAATGCGGTCGGTGGTAGTTCGGAAATAGGAGCAATCACTGCGTCAGCAATGGGATATATTTGCCCTGTGACTGGATCAAAATAAGACTGGGTCCTTGCAAGCTCCTTTATATAATTTTCAATACCTGGAATAAGATCAGGACTGGATTTAATTTCCTGTACCGGGCCAAAACCTTCGTCAATAGTGGTATTGGTCAATCCAAGATTAAAGGAAAGCCTTTGGGTCTCTCCCAGAGGATAACCATAACTGACATTGGCACTTAGTTGATTAGTACTATAGGAAGCCAGCCCCAACTCTGCAAAGTCGGACTGCGTGTAGGAAACACCAAAGCCACGACTAACATTATCAATGGTGTAATAAGGGTCAAAATAATTAAATTGATAGCTGGTACTGAAAGCACTGGTATTTACACCAATGCCAATGCTTTTCCCCGTGCCCAGGAAGTTTTGTTGTTGCAGGTTTGCAGAAAGCACCAGGCCCTGAACCTGACCATAACCGATACTGCCACCGATTGTGCCTGACAACTGTTCTTCCACAGTAAAATCAACATCAATCTGGTCAGAAGAACCTGCCACTTCAGTAGTTTCAAACTCAACTTCGCCAAAGTATCCTAATTGCTCCAATCGCACCTTGGACTGCTCCAGAGCTATATTGGAAGCAGGAGCTCCTTCCATCTGGCGCAATTCCCGGCGCAGCACTTCATCTGCCGTATTGGTATTACCGTAGAAACTTATACGGTTGACGTAGGTGCGATTACCAGGAATGACAAAAAATGTAACATCAACTGTCTTGTCATCTTCATTGATGGATGGAACCCCTTCCACTTCGGCAAAGAAGTAACCACGGTTACCCAGGAGTTGGGTCATGAATTCGGATGTGGAAGTAACCAGTTGTTGCGAAAAAACCTGGCCTTGGCGTAACTGAATCATCAAACGCAGCAGCGGCTCAGAATCCACAAGATCACCCGCAAGCTCAACTTCATTGATGGTATAGACTTCGCCTTCATTAATATTAATCGTAATATATACCTGGTCCTTGGTAGGGGTTACTGAAACCTGAGTGGAAGTGATTTCAAAATTGATATAGCCCTGGTCCATGTAGTAAGACGTCAGACGTTCCAGGTCACCATTGATTTTTTCACGGGCATACTGATCATCCTTACGTACCCAGGACAGCCAGTTCGAAGTTTTCAATTCAAATAAGTCGCTCAGCTCCTCTTCTTCAAATACGGTATTACCAACGATATTGATATGAACAATTTTTGAGGCTTCGCCTTCATTTATTTGAATGTCCAGGGCAACACGGTTGCGCTCCTGTTGTATAACTTCAGCTTCAACGCTGGCCCCATACCTGCCTTGACCCACGTATTGTTCCTGCAACGCCAGGCGCATACCATCCAAAGTCGAAGGCTGAAAAACCTGACCAATGGCCAGCCCTGCATTTTCCATATTTTCAAGCAGCGCTTCCGTAGGAATAAGTTTATTCCCATCCAACTGGATATCACTGATAGTAGGACGTTCTTGTAATCGGATGATGAGGACATTGCCTTCCCTTAACAGCTCAACATCAGCAAAATTTTCAGAGGCAGCAATGTCACGAATAATGTTGGCAAAATCCTGACTCGTTAGCTGATCGCCAACACTGATATTCAGCAGGGCAAACACGTTGGTTGCAGAGATCCGCTGCAAGCCTTCGAGTCTGATATCAGCAACGGTGAACGACTGGTTAACTGGAAGTGCCAGAACCTGAGCCGTTACAACCGGTGAGGGTAAGGAAACCAGGAATGCCCAAAACAGGCATGAAAATATTTTCTTTTTATACTTCAGAATCATTTTCTGCCTTAAAAAAGTCTGTTTATATCATTGTAGAAAGCAATGAACATGATGCCGGCTATGACCAACAAACCGAACCGCATACCTATTTCCTGAACACCTTCCGGAATGGGCTTACGTATTATCGCTTCAATGGCATAGTAAAATAAGTGCCCACCATCCAGGACTGGAATGGGAAGCAGATTCATCACACCCAGGCTGATACTAAGAATAGCCAGAAAGCCAATAAAATATTCCAGACCATCACTGGCAGAATCGCCGGCAATCTGGGCTATGGTGATAGGACCGCTGATATTGTTGACTGACATCAGGCCAATAATCATTTTTTTGATAGCGCCCAGGACAAACAAACTGTTTTCCCAGGTTTCCCGAACCGCCTCACCCATTGCCGCGAAGGGAGAAAAACGCATTTCACGAACCATTTCTTCTGGCAAGACTGGAAGCTCTACGGCTGCACCAATATAGCCTTGAAAATTTCCGTCCGAACCGGTTTGCGGATCACCGCTTTCATCTCGACGCAGGTCGGGTCTGAGGACTAACTCAACCACCTGTCCACGCCTGTCTACCTGTACTGCAAGATCAGTTTCAGGACTATTACGAATGACAGTAACCCATTCATCCCAACCATCTATAGCCAGACCATCAACGCTCAGAACAAGATCGCCGCTTTCAAACCCGGCGTCCATTGCCCTGCCGGCAACGAGTTCGCCAATGCGTGGTGGGATATCCATGTAGATAGGTGTAATACCTAAAGAACCTAATATGTCTGGTTCGCTCTCACCCATCAGCCAGGATTGCAATGGAATAGAGAGGTCTTCAGCCAGCGTGGAATCTTCTCTTTTAACAACCAGCTGGAGGTCACCACTCTCTCCCAGCCTGTCCAGCAATTTTTTCCTGACTTCCTGCCAGGTTCTTGTTTCCGAATCATCCACGGCAATAATTTCATCGCCGTAATTCATGCCGGCAATCCCGGCTAAAGAGTTTTGTTCTATGTTGCCGACAACCGGCGCAAAATCTCTCACACCAGACATGAACATGACCCAGTAAAGCAATATCGCAAGCAGAAAATTGGCAGCAGGTCCTGCCGCTACGATTGCAGCACGCTGAGAAAGCGGTTTGTGATTGAAGGCAAATTGTTTGTGGTTTTCAGGAATTTCGTGATTCTGCTCGCCAAGCATTTTCACATATCCACCGAGAGGAATTGCAGCGATAACAAATTCAGTCCCTTCATTGATTTCGTTATTGGCAGAGTCCTTACCCACTGTTTTTTGCTTTTCGCGCCATCTGATTAAAGGCTTCCCAAAACCAATGGAAAATTTTTCTACCTTGACTCCACACTTTTTCGCCACCCAGTAATGTCCATACTCGTGAAAGGTGACGAGTATGCCAAGGGTGACGAGCATCGCGAGCACGTCAAATAAAATATTTCCAATCAGTTCCATGGTTAAACCAAATAGCCTAATTTAATTACTTGCGCTGTTACTTCTACCTCTACTTTCAACTACCTCTACTTTCAACTACTTCCACTTCCATCATTACTTTCAATAGTTAACTTTAAAATTGTAATTCAAGTATCCGAATTCCAGGCAATTCAGGAATACTGTTTTGACCACTGAAGGCCCATAATTATCCAGGCTGACAGCTTAAATCTTTGCAGCCTTTTTGAGCAGACCGGCCCCGAGTTCCCTTGCTTTCCTGTCTACTTCAAGTACTTGCGCCAGTGACTCAGTTCTGGTGACGGGTTGTTCCTGTAAAGCGGCGTCTATGATATCAGGAATTTGGTCAAATCTGAGCGTGCCAGCCAAAAAAGCAGCTACGGCCATTTCATTGGCGGCATTTAATATAATAGGCGCTGATTGGCCGGTTTTCGCTGCCTGTCTGCCCAGTTTAAGACAGGGAAAACGTTCAAGGTCGGGTTTTTGGAAATCCAGTGCCCCTACTTCTATCAGGTCCAGATCTCGTACGCCGGCCTCAATACGCTCCGGCCAGGCCAGGCCATAGGAAATGGGAGTACGCATATCCGGATTTCCCATTTGCGCAAGAACGGAACCATCACGGTAATACACCATTGAGTGCACAATACTTTGCGGGTGAATCATGATCTCGATGCATGACTCGTCCACTTTAAACAGGTAGCAGGCTTCAATCAGTTCAAGGGATTTGTTTACCATGGTGGCCGAGTCCACTGATATCTTTCTTCCCATGTTCCAATTGGGATGCGCGCAGGCCTGGTCCGGTGTGACAGAGGCCAATGATCCTGGTTCCGCATTCAGAAAGGGTCCTCCAGATCCAGTCAACACAATTTTTTTAAAGCCGTCATGATCCTGATTTTCAAACCGGGCCCACTTATTAACCGGCAGGCACTGAAACATGGCGTTGTGTTCACTGTCGATAGGCATTAACACAGCATCTGATGCCGCAACAACATTCATGAAAATTGAACCAGCCATTACCAGCGCTTCCTTATTCGCGAGCAAGACTTTTTTCCCGGCTTGAACTGCCGCGAAAGTTGGCGAGAGTCCAATACCGCCAACAATAGCCGCCATTACGCAATCTACCTCTTCGTGAGATGCAATGATTTCAAGTCCTTCTGTTCCGGAAAGAACTTCAATACCTGCGCCATCCAGACCAGCTTTCAACTTTTGTGCTGCGTCCTTGTCATACATAACGGCAAACTTTGGCTGCATCGTGCGACACTGTTCAAGCAACAGATCCACATTGTTATTGGCTGACAAGGCAAACACCTTGAACCGATCCCGGTGTGATGCAATAACATCAAGTGTGTTGACACCGATAGAGCCTGTGGAGCCAAGAATGGTTACGGATTGCATAATGATCTTATCAGTTTGCTTTAATTGAATAGCGGGGCAAGAAAAAGCAGCAATAAGGCATAGACTGGTGCTGCTGCCGTCAATCCATCGACTCTGTCCAATATCCCGCCATGCCCGGGTAATATACTGCCACTATCCTTAACATCACGATTGCGTTTAATCATGCTTTCAAACAAATCTCCGATCACGCTAAAAGATGCAATCAACATGGCACAAGCAATCAATATCAGCCATTTGCCTGCATCCAGCATACTTACCCTGGAAATCAATATCAGGGTTATAAGCGAGATTACAATTGCGCTGGAGAGCAACCCGCCGATAAAGCCTTCCCAGGTTTTGTTTGGACTCACTCTGGGCGCAAGTTTGCGTTTGCCAAAGGCTCTGCCAGAAAAATAGGCGCCGATATCTGCCGCAGCCACCAATGCCAGAAGTGACAGCAAATGAAAGGCAAAATATTCCTGATCTCGTAACCAGGTGAAGGCTATCCAGCCAGGTATAAATAAAGGTAAACCCGCAAGTGCAAGTACAAGCTGTTTTGACCCGCTGACCTGAATTCCAGAATAAGCACAGATAAGGAAGAAAGCGACAAGCCAGAATCCGATACCTGCTACAAAAATACTGCTTACAGGTAGTGGGGCATGCAATGTTGCAAACATTAACCCCATCATAAAAAGCAGATACAAGCATTTTGACGGCAAGGATTTTAATCCTGCCAGTGAAACCCACTCCCAGATCCCAACACTGATGATGAGCCCAATAAACAGGTAAAACAGCTTGGCAGGCAACGCAAATACTGCACCCAGAATAATCGATAGCATGACAATGGAGGTCAGTACCCGCTGCATCAACATGCTTATGAGCTCTCCACCTGGTCGCTTATTTTCCCAAAACGCCGCTGTCGTCCGGCATAATTCTTCAAAGCCTTCTCAAATTCCTTTTCATCGAAGTCTGGCCAAAAAGTGTCGGTAAAATAAAATTCCGTGTAGGCAAACTGCCATAACAGAAAATTGCTAATGCGCTGCTCTCCCCCGGTTCTGATACACAAATCAGGCATGGGTAAATCACCAAGGGCAATATGCGCATGCACCAGATCTTCATTAATATCTTCCGCTGCGAGTTTTCCCGCCTCAACTTTGCTGGCCAATTGTTTGGCAGCATTGGTCATATCCCAATGCCCACCATAATCTGCAGCAACCACAACTGTCATTCGGGTATTATTGGCTGTCAGTTTTTCAGCGTTTTCCATATGAGTAATCAGCTTGCTGGTAAAACGCTCTCTGCTACCGATAAAGCGAATTTTAATATTTTGTTTATGGAGTTTGGATATTTCGTTTTTTTGGAGCACGTTCAGAAACAAAGCCATCAGGCTGTTCACTTCTTTTTTGGGGCGCAGCCAATTCTCACTGCTAAACACAAACAAAGTCAGGATAGGTATGTTTTTTTTGAGACAGGAATCAACCAGATTACGGGCCGTGACAGCTCCTGCACGATGCCCTGATATGCCATTCTTATTATGTTGTTTTGACCAGCGATTATTGCCATCCATAATCACTGCAATATGGCCAGGTAGGTTTTCTTTTGAGAGAGTATCAATCCTGGATGCAGAGCGTATTGAGGGGGGCATAAATAGTAGTGACACGCTTTCAGATGGTCAGCAGGTCCGCTTCCTTCTCATCATACTTGGCATCTATTTTTGCGATGAAGCTGTCAGTTAATTTTTGTATGGTCTGTTCAGCTTTACGCTCTTCGTCTTCACTGATTTCTTTTTCTTTCAGCAAATCCTTTGTGTGGCTATTTGCATCCCGGCGAATATTACGAATGGCTATACGGGCATTTTCAGCTTCCTGTTTGGCCTGGCGTGTATATTCCTTACGTGTTTCCTCTGTTAGAGCCGGCATGGGCAGACGAATGACATCACCATTGTTCGATGGGTTGAGTCCCAGGTCTGATTTGAGAATGGCTTTCTCTACTTCAGGTAACATATTCTTTTCCCAGGGCGTGACCGCAATAGTTCGGGCATCTTCAATAGTAACGTTTGCTACCTGCTGTATTGGCGTATCGGTACCATAGTAAGACACCATGACACTGTCGAGTATGCCAGGATGAGCACGACCGGTTCTGATCTTGTTAAAGGCAGAATCAAGGCTAAGCAAACTTTTTTCCATACGCTCTTCGGCATCGGTAATTATTTCATCAAGCATCTTAATCTCCCCTCTCTATCAATGTTCCTTCCTGCTTACCTACAACGATGTTGAATAAGGCCTCTGGCTTATTCATGTTAAAGACCCTGACTGGCAAATTGTGATCCCTGCTAAGGCAGATAGCTGTTAAATCCATAACACCAAGTTTTTTATCCAGCACTTCATCGAAGGTCAAGCGGTCATATTTTTCTGCATCCGGGTTGGTCACCGGGTCTGCCGAATATACACCATCGACCTTGGTCGCTTTAAGTACGAGATTTGCATCTATTTCTATGCCGCGCAGGCAGGCTGCAGAATCTGTAGTGAAAAAAGGATTGCCTGTGCCGGCAGAAAAGATAACCACGTCACCGTCTTTCAAATGGCGAATCGCGGTACGGCGATCATAATGCTCTACTACACCGCTCATGGGAATTGCAGACATCACTCGGGTTAGAATATTGGCGCGCTCCAGAGCATCACGCATGGCAAGAGCATTCATTACTGTTGCCAGCATGCCCATATGGTCACCAGTAACTCTTTCCATGCCAGCTTCATGCAACTCTGCACCACGGAAAAGGTTGCCGCCACCAATAACCAGGCCAACTTGCACACCTATCTCAACCAACTGACCAATTTCCATGGCCATGCGATCCAGTACTTTCGGGTCAATACCGAATTCTGCACTTCCGGTAAGGGCTTCACCACTAAGCTTCAAAAGTATCCTGTCATATTTACGGATTTTTGTAGCCATTTCCTGCAACCCCAATGCTATTTAATGGTTCGGCGGATTACTCGTCGTCTTTGTCCTATTTAGAACCTTTTAATTGTGCAGCGACTTCTGCGGCAAAATCTTCAGATTTCTTTTCAATACCTTCGCCAACTTCAAAACGTACAAATGAAATAATATCGGCACCAGCATCTTTGACAAGTTTACCTATTTTTATATCCGGATCCTTGACGAAAGCTTGCTCCATCAAACTGACTTCTTCTACAAATTTGCGCAAGCGTCCACTGACCATCTTTTCAACAATATCGGCCGGCTTTCCACTTTCTGCTGCTTGCGCTGTATATATTTCACTTTCCTTGTTCAGCACTTCCGCAGGAACATCTTCTGCCTGCACCACCAAGGGATTAACTGCGGCTACATGCATGGCAACATCTTTGGCAAGTTCCGGACTACCACCTTTTAGTGAAACGAGTACCGCAATTTTATTATTGGAATGGACATAGGAGCCCACTGTAGCGCCTTCATCTTCGATCAATTTTGCCCGACGAACCGAAATGTTTTCGCCAATATTCTGGATCAATGCTTGTCTTTCCTGCTCCAGCCCAGCTGCCAGCAAGGCATCAACATCATCTTCCTTTTTAGAAAAAACAGTTTCAATTACGGTATTGGCAAAATCTACAAATGTCTCATTACGTGCAGCAAAGTCTGTTTCACTGTTCACTTCCACCAGCACACCATAACTGCCATCGTCAGCAATTTTAGTCAGCACCAGGCCTTCTGCTGCAGTCCTGCCTGCTTTTTTGGCTGCTTTCAGACCGCTCTCCTTACGCAGATCTTCAATGGCTTTTTCTATGTCGCCATCTGCAGCCTGTAGAGCCTTTTTGCAATCCATCATGCCCAGGCCGGTTCTCTCACGTAATTCTTTTACCAATGAAGATGTAATTTCCGCCATAAATGGCCTCCCTCAACTAATCTAAATTTTTTACTTTAAATTGTGGCAGGAGTTCTTACCCCTGCCACAGCACTTCAAACACATGCAATTTTTTGCGACTGCTTACTCAGCTTTTGCTTTTGCTTTTGCTTTTGCCTTGGTTTTAGCCTTGGCTTTTGGCGCAGATTTCTTTGCAGCAGCTTTTTTGGGTGCAGCTCTCTTTTCAGGCGTGGCTTTAGCTTTGGCTTTGGCTTTCGTTTTTGCCTTGGCTTTAGCTTTAGGTTCCGCCTTTTCTTCGGTAGCTGCTGCAGCCACTTCTTCTGAGGCATTTTCTGTCTCAGGTTGTGCCGTAGATTCTTCTACTTTAACTTCTTCAGCTTTCTCTACAGCTTTATCCTCAACTTTATCCTCAACTACAGCAGCAGCTTCTTCAACTGCAGGGGTGGATGCTTCAGCTGTTTCTGCTTCAACCTGGTCAACTTTTTTGCCTTTACCTTTAACCTTGATTTTTGAATCTCCGGATTCAGACTTGTCGTCATTTACCTCGACAAACTCACCCTTCTTCGATTCAGCATCGAGGGCAGCCTTGCCGTGGCCTTCAACACAGGCATCAGCAATTGCACTTACATAGAGATTAATAGCCCGGATCGCATCATCATTTCCTGGAATGACTATTTCAACACCTTCAGGATTACTATTGGTATCCACTATGCCAAAAACGGGAATACCCAGTTTGTTTGCTTCCGTAATGGCAATGCGCTCATGATCCACATCAATAACAAATAGAGCGTCAGGTAAGCCGCCCATGTCCTTGATCCCACCTATGCTTTTCTCCAGCTTCTCCCGCTCCCTGATGCGCATCAAGCCTTCTTTCTTCGTCAACTTGTCCAGAGTGCCATCATTAGCTTGCACCTCCAGATCTTTAAGTTTCTTGATAGAAGCGCGAATTGTTTTGTAATTGGTCAGCATGCCGCCCAACCAGCGTTGGTCAACATAGGGCATGGAAGCACGGCTTGCTTCAGCCTTGATTATTTTACTGGCAGCACGTTTGGTGCCGACAAAAAGTACTTTTTGTCTGCGCTCAGCCATTTGCCTGACCTTTTCTATTGCGCTGGTCAGTGCAGGCACAGTGTGCTCTAGATTGATGATATGGATTTTATTGCGGGCCCCGAAAATGTATTGATCCATTTTGGGGTTCCAATAGCGGCTTTGGTGTCCGAAATGCACACCAGCCTGTAACATTTCTTTCATGCTTACAGAGGTCATAATATGTCCTTGGGTTAAGCCTCCATACACCCCTCGGAACCAACCTGCAACCTGTTGATATTAAACAGATTTGTGGCACCCGGTCCGAAGTTGCGATGTATGTGTGACAGTATTGTGTTTAAAGTTTTACAGGGATTCCCTGCGCCAGAATCTGCCCAGCGGGCAAAAACGTGCGGCTTTATACCACAAAGGCTAATCAACTTAAAGAGAAAACAGGTACGGGAGGCAGGAGGCAAGCGGCAAGGAACTACATGAAAACATTGATGAAAATTCCTGTTAAATTACCTAAATCAGTAACTTTTGAGCCTTTTCATTAAAATTTCTACCACTTGTCTCTTGTCTCTTGCCTCTTGTCTCTGATCTTACGTTTCTTTGTGCCGGCAGTTGCCCTAAAATAGCGCCTTTTTTCACGCTCGAACATTTCATGGCTGTAAGTATCAAAACACCCGAGGAAATCGACCGCATGCGAGCAAGCGGTCGGCTTGCTGCTGAAGTACTGGAAATGATTGAGCCACATGTGGTGCCAGGCATCAGCACTGGTGAGCTCGACAGAATTTGTCATGATTATATTGTTAATGTTCAGCAGGTCATCCCTGCCCCACTGAACTACAATGGTTTTCCCAAATCTATCTGCACTTCGCTTAACCATGTCATATGCCATGGCATTCCCAGCGATACCGCCATTCTGAAACAAGGCGATATAGTTAACATTGATATCACTGTTATCAAAGATGGTTTCCATGGAGACACCAGCAAAATGTTTCTTGTTGGCAAGGTTGCTCCACATGCAGAAAAGCTGGTCAGTATTACCCAGGAGTGCTTATACAAAGCTATCGATATAGTTCGTCCCGGCATTACTTTGGGAGATATCGGCCATATTATTCAGCAGCATGCTGAGTCCAATCATTTTACTGTGGTAAGAGAATACTGCGGCCACGGCATTGGCAAAATCTTCCACGAAGAACCCCAGGTCCTGCATTATGGTCAGCCCAATACAGGCATGACTATAGAAGAAGGCATGACTTTTACCATCGAGCCCATGATCAACGCAGGCTCAAGGCATACCAAACTTTCACGCAAGGATGGCTGGACCGTGACTACACGTGACCGGCGCCTGTCGGCACAATGGGAACATACGCTTGCTGTCACCACCAGCGGCTGTGAAGTTCTAACCCGTCGCCAGGAAGAGCAATTCTGATTTGAATACGACCCCGCCAAAACCTTCTGTTTCCAGGATTCGCAGCAAACTCTTCAACAAGGAAAATTTTCTTTCAACACTTGCTGAAAGTAATTCCCCTGTAACTTGTTACCGGGATGCAGTTCAGCAGGCTCGTGAAATTCTTGATGAACGCTTCATTCAGAATGCCCCGATCAATCAAATCATTCTTGACCTGGCCTGGCTTATAGATCAGCTGCTAATTACAGCCTGGGAACAGTACCCATGGATAGATTCTGACGACATTAGCCTTATCGCTGTTGGTGGCTATGGTCGCGGCGAACTGCATCCTTATTCCGATATCGACATCCAGATCTTACTGGCGAAAAACAACAAGAATAAATATAAGGAGGATATTGAACAATTCCTTACTTTTCTCTGGGACATCAACCTTGAGATTGGCCAGAGTGTCAGATCCATCAAGGAAAATCAGCAGGAAGCCGCCAAAGACATCACCGTAGCCACCGCCCTTATTGAATCCCGAACGCTTATCGGCAATCCCGAATTACTTGACGCTGTCATGTCCCAGATTGACAAGAAAAAAGTATGGAAGCCCAAGCAGTTCTTCGAAGCCAAACGGCAAGAGCAGTTTAATCGGCACAGCAAGCAAGATGATATTGAGTCTGCACTTGAACCCAATCTGAAGGAATCGCCTGGCGGACTTCGGGACATACAAAACATTGGCTGGATTTCCAAACGCCATTTTGGCGCTTCTGATTTCCAGGACCTTGTGGCCAGGAATTTTCTTGAACAAGGTGAATATCAGGATTTGCTCAGTGGCCGCAATTTTCTCTGGAAGATCCGTTATGGACTGCACATGATAAGTGGCCGGCGCGAGGACCGACTGCTTTTTGAATATCAACGCAAACTGGCAGAGATATTTGGCTACAAGGATGACAAGAACAGCCTTGGCATAGAAAAACTGATGAAGCGGTATTACCGCGTTGTGCAAATCTTACGCGAACTCAATGACGTTCTCTTGCAATTATTTGATGAAGAAATCCTGCGCTCAAAAGAAAGAGCAAATATCAAATCCATCAACAATCGCTTCCAGATAAGAAACAACTGGATAGAAGTAAAAAACAACAAGGTATTTGAACGCACACCTTTCGCCTTGATTGAAATCTTTGTACTGCTGGCACAAAGCGAAAGCATTGAAGGCATTCGCGCCTCCACCATCCGGCTGATCAGAAACAGCCGGCATTTAATCGGCAATGAGTTCAGACGCGACTTGCGTAATATTTCCATGTTTATGGAATTACTTCGTTCCCCCCATTATATGGTTGGGCGGCTGCGACAAATGAAACGCTACGGCATCCTCTCTGCGTACTTGCCGGAATTTGGTCGCATCGTCGGACAGATGCAACATGACCTGTTTCATGTCTACACAGTTGATGACCATACCTTGCAGGTTATGGAAAACATGCGACGTTTTCGCCACCCAAATGCCGAAGAAAAATTTCCCATAGCAGCCCAGCTCTTTCATCGCCTGCCAAAAATTGAATTACTCTATATTGCCGGCCTTTACCATGATATCGCCAAAGGCCGTGGTGGCGATCATTCCGTGCTGGGCAAAAGGGATGCCGAATTGTTTTGTAAACGGCATCAACTCGGAAAATGGGACACAGCACTGGTAGGCTGGTTGGTTGAACACCATTTACACATGTCCAGTGTTGCTCAGCGTGAAGATATTCAGGATCCGGAGGTAATCAAAAAATTTGCCAACCTTGTGGGTGATCAGACACGACTCGATTACCTGTATGTACTCACGGTGGCAGATATCAATGGCACCAACCCTACGTTATGGAATACCTGGAGAGCTTCGCTATTAAGAAGCCTGTATTCGCATACAAAAAGGGCGCTAAGCCAGGGGCTTGAAGAAACTGTGGGTAAAGCTGACCTGATTCGTGAAAACCAGAAAAGCGCCATCGCCCTGTTGGCAAAAACGGGATATACGAACAAGCAGGTCAAGGATATCTGGAACAACCCTGACAATGATTACTTTCTGCGTGAATCGGCTGAAGACATTGCCTGGCAAACCCAGGCTATTGCTACGCATAAAAGCAATACAGAGCCGCTCATCATCATCAAGAACAGTAATGAAATAAGCAGTGAGGGCGCTACTCAAGTTTTTATTTACACACAGAATTCCCATTTCCTGTTTGCCAATATTGCTACGGCTTTTGATCGTCTGAATCTGAATATCCAGGATGCGCGCATCTACAAAACTGACAGCGACTATTCCATGACGACGTTCATGGTACTTGAAAGCAACGGTCAGCCAATCGGGAAGAATCCCCAGCGCCTGGAAGAAATTAATCAAACACTGAACAAATACGTCAGCGCGAAACAGGCCATCAAGCCTGCTGAAATCCATCGTGCCTCCAGAAAACATCGCCACTTTACCCGTAACACTAATACCACTATCAGCAATCATGAGCACATGCCCTATTCCGTTCTCGAAGTACTCTGTCCGGACCGGCCAGGATTGTTGGCAAAAGTGGCAGGCATTTTCGTCGAAATGGAAATCACCTTGCACAATGCCAAGATAACCACGCTGGGAGAAAATGTCGAGGACGTGTTTTTTATAACTGACACCAAAGATGAACCCATTACTGATCCAGCCTTCATGGAAAAATTACAGGAAAAAATCAAGAAACAACTGAATGCGGAAATAGCACACTAGGAAAGCGCCCAATGACAACACTGTTTGGCATCAGCAACTGCGATACCATAAAAAAGGCCAAACGCTGGCTGGATGCCAATGGCGTCGACTATACCTTCCATGACTACAAAAAATCCGGCATTGATAAATCTACCCTGACACAGTGGTGCCAGGAATTTGGTTACGAGTCTTTACTTAACAAGCGGGGAACTACCTGGCGCAAACTTGATGATCACCTGAAAGAAAGTGTCAATGAGAGTTCTGCAATAAAAATCATGATGGAAAATACTTCGGTGATCAAACGCCCTGTCCTTATCAGCGGCAAAATCAGGATCCTGGGCTTCGATGAAGCGTCCTATCAGTCCTTGCTCTGATTTTTTGGCGTATTTCCCTGCTATAATTCGCCCCCTTTTCTTTCTATTAATCAGGAACACAAGTCACAATGTTTAGTTTTGCAATTGGCGCAGGCACAAAAGATTCCGCAGGTAACTGGCTGGAAGTATTTTATCCAAATCCACTTCTCAACCCGGACGCAGAAATGCTCGCCCCTGTGCTGGATGCACTGCAATACCCGGGCGGCAATCAGGCCATCGAAATCAGTGCGGAGCAGACAGCAAGCCTGGCGCAAACTTGCTCAGGCGACATGGGACAATTATTTGCTCAGCTACAAGACAGCAGAAAAACCCAGGTTGTGGTGATTCTTGAGTCGGATGACAAGCCTTCCTCAGTACCTGAAGGCTATCTGAAACTGCATCTCTTATCACACCGACTGGTTAAACCTCATGGCTTAAACCTTGAGGGTTTGTTCGCAGTTCTGCCCAACGTTGTCTGGACCAATCAGGGCGCTATTGCTATTGATGAATTGGCAGACAGGCAACTTCAGGCACGACTTGCCGGTGATACTCTGGATATCCAGTCAATCGACAAGTTTCCCAAAATGACCAACTATGTTGTCCCCAAAGGCGTGCGTATTGCAGACACCTCACGTGTTCGCTTGGGTGCCTATGTTGGCGAAGGCACTACTATCATGCATGAAGGGTTTGTTAATTTTAATGCTGGCACCGCAGGGACCGCCATGATCGAAGGCCGTATTTCTGCCGGAGTATTTATTGGCAATAACAGTGATCTTGGCGGAGGCTGCAGCATCATGGGGACTTTGTCAGGCGGCGGTACCGAAGTTATTTCTGTAGGCGAAGACTGCCTCATTGGCGCCAATGCCGGACTCGGCTTTCCTCTGGGTGACCGTTGCACCATTGAATCGGGACTGTATGTCAGCGCCGGCAGTAAAGTGACTGTCATGGACAGCGACTTGAATCCGGTGCAGGTAGTTAAAGCAAGAGAGCTATCCCATAAAAGTGATCTGCTGTTTATTCGGAATTCACAAACTGGCATCCTTGAGTGTCGAACCAATAAATCCAAGGTCCAACTGAATGCGGAATTACATTCCCATAACTAGGACTCAGCCAAGGAAAACGGACCCCCATGTCGGCAACTCTGGAACTTAGCCAGGCTCTGATTAGCAGACCATCCATAAGCCCTGACGATGGTGGCTGCCAGGTACTGTTGTGCGATCGTTTGGCACAGATAGGGTTTTCGATCGAAGCCCTGCCTTTTGGGGAAGTCACCAATACCTGGGCCAGAATTGGAGACCAGCCCCCCCTGCTCTGTTTAGCTGGCCATACGGATGTAGTCCCTCCTGGCGACCTGACACAATGGCAGTCTGACCCCTTCAATCCGGAAATCCGGGATGGGCGCCTTTACGGTCGCGGCGCTGCCGATATGAAGAGCAGTCTGGCTGCCATGGTCACGGCTTGTGAACGTTTTCTTGAGGCCAATCCAGACTTCAATGGCAGCATTGCCTTTCTGTTAACCAGTGATGAAGAAAGCATCGCGGTGGATGGCACAAGAAAGGTGATGGAAGTATTAGAGGCCAGAGATGAAAAAATTGATTACTGCGTTGTTGGTGAACCCTCCAGTAGTGACACTCTTGGCGATTGCATTCGAGTTGGACGACGCGGATCCTTAAACGGCACACTGACTGTCCATGGGGTTGAAGGCCATGTGGCCTACCCGGATCTTGCAAACAATCCGGTTCACCGCTTTCTGCCAGCATTGAGCGAATTAAGCGCGCAAGAATGGGATCAGGGTAATGCCTATTTCCCACCCACCAGTTTACAGATCTCAAACATACATGCTGGAGAAGGCACCAATAACGTCATACCAGGTGAGATGAGCGCACTATTCAATTTTCGTTTTTCTTCAGAGGTCACTGCAGAAACCTTGATGGCCAGGACTGAAGCAATTTTTAACGCCCATCATGCGAACTACACACTGGACTGGCAATTAAGCGGCAACCCCTTTATTACTGAGGAAGGCGTATTGACCAATGCCGTGACCAATGCCATCAGGGAAGTAACTGGTGTCAAAACAGAGCTTTCTACCGGAGGTGGTACCAGTGATGGCCGTTTTATCGCCCCGACGGGCGCCCAGGTCGTTGAAATAGGCCCCTGCAATAAAAGCATTCACAAGATTGATGAAGAGGTTCTGGTTGATGATCTCGATACGTTGTCAGCTATTTACGAATCCATCCTGCAGCAAATACTCATCTAATTCACCTTTCACGCAGTGAGAAATACCTGGAAATGACAGGCACGTCCGGACACCTGGAAATCCGGCTTTTGCTTTGGGTGCTTTTCCATTTTCCCTGGACGCTTCAGGACAACCCGTTTTTTGGCTCGCTGACAGGCCAGTTCCAATAGTTGCTCAATATCCTCATCTTGATTAGGCGGCAGTAATTGCTGCATCAAGGCCATGTCCTTTTTTACCCTGGCAGTTTTTTTTCTGGGCGGGAACATGGGATCAAGAGTGATTACATCAGGATCATCTTCCATGCTGACCATATAAGCATGCGCATCCGCCATTACCAATGCCATATTGCCCAGGTGGGCACGAATATCTCCAGCGCCCGCTTGCAAGCCACGTCGAAGACCATCATATAATAAAGCAGCTATGAGTCCGGACTTTTCCAGCATCTGCACCTGGCAACCAAGAGCGGCCAGAATATAGGCATCAGCGCCCAGGCCGGCTGTTGCATCAATCACAGACAACGGGCCTTTGGCCTTGTCCAGACCTGCTGCTTTAGGCAACCCTTCCGATCGACGTGTTGTAGCCAAACGATGCTGGAGTTTTTTGGATAGAAAATCCACTCGTGTTGGACTCACCGCTTGGTCCTGAGTAAAAGTCATGGATAATCCTTTACTGTCATAGTGTATGATCGGACCTGAAGTCTCTGCAGGAATAGAAATTCCCTCTGAAATTATTTCTAAGTTCTTGATATCCAAGAATTCGTCAAGCCACAAAATGTCGGCTGGATCACACTTTTGAAGAATTAACTGCATTATTATTGTGTTTTATGAACTGGCTCAATGTTTAACTATTACTTACTTTAAGTATATCTCGTAATAGATTGTTTTATAAGAGTATTTAAATTGAAAAATGCATCATCAACAATTCCCATCCAGCCACTTAAGCCTGCTGGCAGGGACGGCATCAACATTTTGCCACCCGCAACAGGTGGTGAAAAATTGTTGTTTCGGGTCTTTGATAATGCTTCGCCTATTGGTTATGCCCGTCTGAGAAAAGTCACTTCCCGCAAGCGCAGACCAGTTAATGTAGTCGACATGTTTGACCCTGAAGGTTTTGATGCCTATGAGCTAAAAATGATCGAAATTGCACAGAATTATCGCCAGCAAGGGGTAGGCACGGATCTGTTGCAGGAAATCATTCGCTATTGTCGCACTTCAAATATCAAACGCTTAACCGGTGAAATCAAGGGTGACGCCAGAAACCTGAGACACTGGTACCGTAACAATGGCTTCGTCGTCAACAAAGACGACAAGATTGAATTAATGCCCGTGATGAGTTGCCTCTAGCTTAATCCCCTTTCCTGTTTTAATAATCTCATTCTGTTCAGCGCTGTAGTTATCAGTCGTCATCACCGCCTGCTTTTCATCAATCATTACAAATAAGGCGCTGCAATGTACTTACAAAAATTGTACTCACCAAAGTAACAGGGTACTTTAGTTCAGTCTTGTAACTAAATGAAATTATGGACTGGCTAACTACACTTCCTCCTTTGCTTGCCGTTGTTATTGCCATCTGGAAACGGGAAGTGATTCTGGCTTTACTGTCCGCGCTTTTGGCTGCCGAATTTATCCTGGCTTCTTTCAACCCTCTCACAGCCTTCCTGGGTAGCGTAACCCGAATAAGCGCTGTATTTGCCTCATCTGGAAACACTAAAATTCTGTTGTTCAGCCTCCTTATTGGCGCCCTGCTAGCCTTAATGAGCTTTTCCGGTGGTGTCCTCGCTTTTGTTGACTACCTGCTGGCAAAAAATATCGCCAGAACTGAACGCTCAACAGGAATGTTGACGACTTTGCTTGGGGTGGTGATTTTTATTGAGAGTTATCTGAGTGTTCTGACTTCAGGAATTTTTGCCCAGAGCCTGTTTGACCGCTTCCACATGAGTCGTGCCCGACTGGCCTATATCATTGACTCCACCTGCTCCCCGGTGAGCGTCCTGATTCTGTTGAATGGCTGGGGTGCCTACATATTGGGATTACTTGATGGTTACGGCCTGGAGAATCCCCTGGCTATCATGTTAGCCAGCATTCCTCTCAACATGTATGCCATCATCACCCTGATCATGGTTTTCTACACATGCTGGTCAAACAAGGTCATGTTTGCCCTGGCAAGGTTTGAGGCAAACCCACAACCAGAAGCGATTAATGAGGAAGTGCAGAGTAATGGCAAGGCAGTGTTTTTCATTTTGCCACTTTTCATACTCATAGGCAGTTTTATCGGTTTTATGTTCTACACCGGAGATGGGAGCATTATTGACGGATCCGGATCCAAGTCTGTTCTTTATGCAGTGCTGATGGCCATTACCACAGCCTTTATTCTGCTTTCCCGTGAAAAAGGGAATACCGTGAAGTCCCTGATGGAAACCAGTTTCCAGGGCATGGGCAAATTGTTGCCGGCAGTTAGCATAATCCTGCTTGCCTTCGCTTTGGGCAGCAGTATGCAGGCACTGGGAACAGGGGCTTTTGTTGCCAATTTAATTTCTGATGCCTTGCCGTTCTGGCTGATCGCTCCTGTGGTGTTTATCACGGCTGGCATCATTTCATTTACCACAGGTACTTCCTGGGGCACTTTCGGCATTCTGATTCCGGTGGCTATTCCCATCGCCCTTGGCAATGATCTGTCCCCTGCCTTATTGTTGGCAGCAGTGCTCGGTGGCGGGGTCTTTGGCGACCACTGTTCGCCTATTTCCGATTCCACCGTGCTTGCCTCACTGGCTGCAGGGTGTGACCACCTTGATCATGTGCGCACCCAACTTCCCTATGCTCTCCTCGCAGCCGGGTTGTCACTACCTCTGCTGGTGCTGTTCAGTCTTTGAATAACTCGTTTGCCCCATGAGGATGCAGCACAGAGAAAATCATAATAGACTCTTAACAAAGACCAGAACACCTGTGGAGAATGCCGCATGGCAGAACTAACTATTAACGGGGCTACTATCAATACAGATGCCAGCTCCGATACCCCACTGCTCTATGTACTCAGCGATGAACTTCAACTCCAGGGGCCCCGATTTGGCTGTGGCCTGGCCCAATGTGGCTCCTGCTCCGTTCTCATTGACGGTATTGAAACACGTGCTTGCGTCACGCCCATAGCGAACCTTGCCGGGAAAAATATTACTACGCTGGAAGGTATCACAACCTATTACGCGGCAGCCACGGGTCAGGAACGCGCATCCAGCACACCGCTGCAGGATGCCCTGGTAGAAGAGCAGGCCTTGCAATGCGGTTACTGCTACAACGGCATGATTATCAAGGGTACAGAATTATTACTGGCCAACCCCAACCCCAGCGAAACAGAAATACGTAGCGCCATGAATGGGCATTTGTGCCGATGCGGGACTTACCCGAAAATAATCAGTGCTATTCAAAAAGCCTCACAACATATGTTGGCTACCAACAATGCTGAGCCAGCCTGCGAGACGCTGGCATGAACAGTTTAAAATCAAGATTGCCAATCAAACGCCGCTCTCTACTTAAAGCCGGCGGCACGCTGGTCATCAACTTCAGTTTTCATCCTCTGGTCAATGGTCAAACAAGTAACCCGGTTGCTGGCCCACCTGACCCTGAACAAATTGACAGCTGGATAGCAATTCACGCAGACAATACAGCAACAGTTTTTATTGGTTTTGCCGAATTGGGACAGGGCTGTTCCACAGCGCTTTTACAGGTTGCTGCAGAAGAGCTGGATTTATCCATGGCCCAGGTTAATACGACTGGCCTGGATACACACATCACACCAAACCAGGGCGGCACCTATTCCAGTTCCGCCATGCGTCGCGGTGGTCCCCAAGTACAACAGGCTGCCGCTGAAGCCAGGCAGGCCTTGCTTGAATTGGCAGCCCAGCAACTGCAGGTTCCTGTTGCTTCCCTTCAAGTGAACAACGGCATTATTACCAGCAGTGCTGACAACAATGCCCGTATTTCTTATGGTGACCTGATTGGAGACAGGCAATTCGATTTAGCCTTTACCGGAAACGCACCTGTAAAAAACCCTGCTGAGTACAAACTGGTTGCCACAGCAGTTCCGCGCAATGATATTCCTCTCAAAGCCGCAGGTACTTACCGTTACATCCAGCATTTATGTTTGCCCGGCATGTTGCATGGGCGCATTGTGCGACCCCGTGGCCAGGGTGCGTACAAGGACGGCGTCAAGGTGCTTTCTGTTAATGAAGCTTCTATTGCCTCTATTCCTGATGCCAGAGTCATCCGGCAAAATGATTTTGTTGGTGTAGTTGCAATTCGGGAATGGGATGCAGTAAAGGCAGCACAACAACTTGAGGTGAACTGGGAGCTTCCCCGGAGCTTGCCTGGTAATGACAACCTGTTCCGGCAAATGGAAAACGGCGATACCAATGAACGTGTTGCCCTGGAAGAAGGCGACGTAACTGCCTTTAATTCGGCAGCAGTGCGAACAGAATTCAAGGCCACAGGCCCTTACCAGGCGCATGTGCCCTTTGCCCCAAATTGTGCCCTGGCTGATGTCAGTGCTGAGTCAGCGTTGGTAATGTGTTCTACCCAGGATGTTTATAACACGCGCACCAGTATCGCCAACTTGCTGGGTATGGAAACCGAACAGGTGCGGGTGCAATACCATGAAGGTGCCGGTACCTTCGGCCACAGTTGCTGGGATGATGTAGCCCAGGCTGTAGCGCTTATGTCACAACTGGCCGGCAGTCCTGTTCGGGTTCAGCTCATGCGCTGGGATGAACATGGTTGGGATACTTATGGTCCGGCGCATATCGGCAAGGCCAAAGTCTCTGCTGACGACAACGGCAAACTGGTGAGCTATGAATACGAAGGCTGGCAACATCACTGGAGCCTGATTGAAACCACCGAACAAATTGCTAAGGGAATACCTGCCGCAGAATGGCCACCCTTCCCTGCGCAGCAAATCAATCCGCTGACGCTTGGCGGCATGTATGACATTCCGAATCGCTACCTGTTAAATCATCACGTGCCGGGGCTGGATTATCTCAAGGGGGCCTGGTTGCGCTCACCGGTGGATTTATCTTTTGCCTTTGTCTCGGAACAGGCCATTGATGACCTGGCCTTTCAGTTGAACATGGATCCCTGGCAATTCCGCCAGCAAAATATTTCTGAGTACCACTGGCTTGGTGTGCTCAATGCTGCTGCTGAAGCGGCGAACTGGCAATCTCGGCCAGCAGCTGTAAATGCCAGTACTTCGGGCATCGTCCAGGGCAGAGGTATCGGTGTGGGGACGCATCTTGCCTCTTATGGTGGAGCGGTTGCCGAGATCGAGGTCAATACGCAGACTGGTGTAGTAAATATCCTGCACCTGACTGGCGCTATTGATGCCGGGCTGGTGGTTAATACCTCCAACGTGGAAAACCAGATCATCGGTCAACTGGTCCAGACGGCCAGTCGCATGTTGTTGGAAGAAGTCACTTTCAATACCACCAATGTGACTTCACTGGACTGGAATTCCTACCCTATTCTGCGTTTTGAGCAATGCCCCGAAATTACCCCGGTAATCGTACAGCGCCTGGATGAAGCCCCTTCAGGGGCCGGCGAGGAAGTCATGGCCGCTGCAGCGGCAGCGATTGCCAATGCGTTTTTCGACGCCACCGGCAAACGCATGACCATGTACCCTTTCACACCAGAGAGAGTTTTGGCGACACTGTCGGCCTGATCGCGCTATAGCAGGGATTTGATGGTGTCCAGGCAGCCATTGTAATAACTGCTGCCGAACAGGTTCAGGTGGTTGAGCTGGTGATATAACCTGTACACATCAATACGGCGGTCAAAGCCCGATTGAAATGGCCAGACTTCCTGATAGGCGGCTTCACAGGCAGGACCAAAACCACCAAATAGTCGCATCATGCCGAATTCAGCTTCCCGGTGACCGTAATAAGAGGCCGGGTCAAAAATGACGGGCTCCTCTTTTTCATTCGCCGCGGCATTGCCGGACCAGAGATCTCCATGTAATAAGACGGCAGGCTCTTTATCACAGCCAAGAATGCCATCCAGTTTCATCAGCAAGTCATATCCAGTTTCAAGAAGTGGGTCGTCTGACGTGGCGTGTGCTTTGAACAAATCCAGTTGATAGCCAAGACGTTGATCCCGCCAGAAATTCAGCCAGTCGTCCTGCCAGGTATTGATCTGGGGCGTAGTACCCAAAAAATTGCCGACGTCAAAACCAAATTTTTCCTGCTGTGTTGCCTGATGTATCAGGGCAAGCCCCCTGCCCATTTGTTCCTGCCAATCATGCGCGGGCTTTCCTTCAACATAACATTCCAGGATGAGAGTGTTTTCATCAAAATATAATGGCTTGGGTATTTTTAATACCCCCTGTTCCGCCATGAGGTTCAGTGCGAGGAATTCTGCCTTATACATCCCGTGAATGGTTCGAACCACATGGCTTTTAACAAAAACTTTCCTGTGATTGCCCAAAGTGAGAATTTCACAATAATTAATACTGCCACCTGTTGCAGCATGTGACTCACGTATTGTTACCGCTTCCCCAAGGGCATTGGAGAGAAAGGCATCATTCAAGCCGGGCTTCATTCGCACTATGCTACGCCTTTTCCAGGGCATAAAAAAAGCCGGTAGAAATACCGGCTTTTTAAAACAATTTATTGCTTTCGTCTTAACCTTATTCAGGTAATGGCACAACACCACATGGCACATCAGGAATGGGAAGTGGTAATGTTCCAGTAGGATCATCAATCACACAATCGCCATGTTCAAGGTGAGCAAGTGCGGCTGCAACTGATACTTCGATCTCTACAGAGCCTTCAGCTGAAGCACTGCCAACTGCACTGTTAGAAGAAGGTGGGGTATGTTCTATAAGAACTTTGGCTTTACCCTTACCTGTCTTGGCAATCGCTACGCCAGAAATTGAAAGTGCAGCAGCAAGGAATACGGTGAGCAGTAATTTGAACTTCATAGATCAGGTCCCTCAATAGAAATCTTTAGTTAGAATGATGTAATGATAGCTTTTTAAGACTAAGGAAATACCCAAGCAACAGGAATTTTTCCTTTCTTTGTTGTAGCTCAAATCACCATTAATTATGTGAACTGGTTCACACTCTGTTTTTCCAGGCTCCCGCTCGAATCACCAGGACAGGTCTCCTGAATTTTGGGTAATATGCTCTTCAATTCCCAAATGACAACAATAACAACGAAAAGGCAGGGCCAAATTATGAAGACTTCACCAGGCAGCTCCACACCTCTTATTGACAGATTACTTGTTGGCTTATTGTTGGTCCTGACCCTGCCAATCAATGCGGCCGATTCACTTCCACCTGATATACGTACAGATACCCTGTCACGCCTTGATCCGGTAAATCCGGATAACCTTGATGATTACGGAAAGCAAATTTACGACAGAGTTGTCGGATTGGACAATCCCGGTCCCATTTATGGACCGGCCATGTTTTCAGTGCACATGCCGCGGGTGGCTGATGGCATGGATCTCATCAATCAGTACCTGCGCTATGACAGCGAGATTGGTCGCGCCTTGATTGAAACGGCGATCCTGGTCGCCGCCAGGGAAATGGATCAGCAATATGAATGGGCGGCGCATGAAGCTTTGGCGCTGGCTGAAAATGTCCCGCAGTCACATATTGATGTCATCAAATACCACCAATCCACTGACAGCCTCCCGCCCAGGCCCAGTCTGATTGTTCGCTATGGCAGGGAAATCTTTCGTGAGCATAAATTGAGCAGTGAAACCTGGGCAGAAGCTGTGTCACTGTTCGGGCAACAAGGTGCGCTGGAGATAGCGGCCATCATGGCTGATTACGCCATGGCGGCAGTTATTCTGCATGCGATTGATCAACATGTTCCAGAAGATCGCCCCCATCGCATGCCGATCGAGTAGTTAATCACCACATATTCACCGCGAGTAGTTGTGAACACCGCTCTCCCTCTGTATTATGGTAGTGATACAGATTATTATCACCTGAATTCAGTTTCCTGAAACCTTTTCCTGAAACCTTTTCCTGAAACTGTTTTCAGTAACTGTTTCCAGTAACCGTCTTCCAGTAACTGTTTCAAGTAACAACAGATAAATCAATCATAGGAAAACCATGAAGCTCGAACTTGAATCGGAATCTCCCACTCCTGTATTTCAACAAATAATTGACCAGATCCATTTCCAGATAAATACCGGTGATCTTTTACCGGGTGAGAAATTGCCAAGCATTCGTAACCTGGCAGCAGAGTATGAATTAGCAACCAATACCATTGCCAAGGCCATGCGTCAGCTGGAATTTAGAGGCCTGATCATTGCCCAGGATCGTAGCGGTTACCACGTTGCGGATACTGCTGGAAAAGGGGCGGACAATGCCAGCCGTTACCAGGCCCGTGGTGTCTCTTCTGATAAAACAGAAGTCCATAACGTGGTGGATAACCTGGACCATGGCCTGTTCCGCAACGCCTTTTGCAAAATCACCGAAGATTTTCTGACCGGCAATCCCGAGCAGTGCAATGTCATCCATGCCGATGGCAGTGGCACCAAGTCCATTATTGCCTACCTGGCCTACAAGGAAACCGGCAACACCGACGTTTTTCACGGCATATCCCAGGATTCCATTGTCATGAACCTGGATGATCTGCTCTGTGTCGGTGTTAATGGCCGCATACTGATTTCCAACACAGTCAATCGCAATGCCCTGAGCTGTCCCGGCGAAGTCGTTGGTGCCCTGATCAAGGGCAGTGAAGACTTTCTGGCGCAATTGCGGGAGTTCGGTGTCAACATTTACAGCGGTGGGGGTGAAACAGCGGATGTCGGCGATCTCACTGGCACTATCGTCGTTGACAGCGTTGCAGTATCAGTTATGAAGAAAAAGGACGTCATCACAGGTGAGCACATCCAACCAGGACTGGCCATCGTTGGTTTATCCTCAACCGGGCAAGCCAGCTATGAAGACAAAGAAAACAGCGGTATTGGCAGCAATGGTTTGACCAGTGCCCGGCATGACATGCTTGGTCATTATTATGCAGAGAACTATCCCGAATCATACGACAGCAATGTCGCCAAAGAACTGATGTATTGTGGCCCTTACAAACTGGATGACCCCCTTCCAGACTCTTCAATGACAGTGGGAGAAGCCATTCTCAGCCCAACACGCACCTATGCACCCGTTATTTATAAACTTCTGGATGAACATCCCGGCCTTATCAAAGGCCTGATTCATTGTTCTGGAGGCGCCCAGACCAAATGTATGAAATTTGGCAGCGGCAATGTGCATTTCATCAAAGACAACTTGTTTCCGACCCCTGCTGTGTTCAAGGCCATCCAGTCAGCCTCAAAGACCGACTGGAAGGAAATGTATAAAGTGTTCAACATGGGCCATCGTATGGAAGTGTACTGCCACCCGGACGATGTGCAGTCCGTCATAGAGACAGCAAACACTTTTGCCATTGATGCCCAGGTTATTGGCAGAACAGAAGCCAGCGATTCTGGAAACAGGCTTTCATTGACACACGCGGGCAAAATCTTCGAATACACACCATGAAAAAAGCCACTATCAAAGCAGGCAAGGACTGGAAAAACGCGTGGTATGACACTGAGGCAACTGGTGGTCGCTTCGAGCGCCACGATTCTCTGTTCCGTAACTGGATTACTGCAGACGGATCCCCTGGACCTACAGGCATAGGAGGCTTCACGGCAGAAGCTGGCCGTTACCACCTGTTCATTTCACTGGCCTGCCCCTGGGCACATCGTGTTTTGATTTTCAGGAAGCTTAAAAATCTTGAAGACATAATCAGCATCTCCAATTCCTGCACCTACATGGGCCCGGACAGCTGGACCTATGAACCCGAACAGGGGCGGATATTTCTGGCAGATGGTGATGACGACGAATATATCGAGTATCTGTATGAACTTTATCGGCTGGTGGACCCGGATTACGAAGACCGTGCAACCGTACCAGTTCTGTGGGACAAAAAACGCCAGACGATTGTCAGCAACGAATCTGCTGAAATCATTCGTATGCTTAACACTGAATTTAATAACCTGGGTGCTGAAGCTAACCGGGATTTCTATCCAGAATCCTTGCGTCAGGAGATAGATGCCTTAAACGAATGGATTTATCCTACTGTGAATAACGGGGTCTATAAATCCGGCTTTGCCACCACACAGGAAGCCTACGAAGAGTCAGTCATACCTCTGTTTGAAACCCTGGAGAAACTGGAAAGCCTGTTAAGTGACAAACGCTTTCTGCTCGGCGACAAACTTACCGAGGCAGACATACGCCTGTTCCCTACACTGGTGCGCTTTGATTCTGTGTACGTTTCTCACTTCAAGTGCTCTCTGAAGCGCATCGTCGATTATCCTAACCTGTGGGGCTACACCCGGGATATCTACCAGCTGCCAGGCATCGCAGAAACCGTGGACATTGAATATAACAAAGCCCATTACTACGGCAGCCATGACACTGTAAATCCCCACCTGATTATTCCCGTAGGACCGTCACTGAATTTCATGGCACCACACGATCGAGTGGATCTGGCAGATGACCCTTCACCCTTCTAAACGGATGCAGGAGACAAGAGACAGGATGCAAGAGGATGAAATTAAATTACAGGCTCTTTTTTTACATAGTGATTTATAGCTGAAGTCTGAATAGGCGCTTTGAAACAATAATCTTACTGTAACCCCCCCTGCATCCTGTCTCCTGCATCCTGTCTCCTGCATCCTGTCTCCTGCATCCTGCCTCCTGCCTCCTGCATCTTGCATCCCTGCTGGCTTTTACCATCCGTCTTTCCTACAATTCGCGCTCTTCCACTTCCCTAGAATCCAAACTGCAACTAAATCCAGTTGTAGAGATCGGCTGTTATGTTGAAAGACTGGCAATTTAATCCCGACACTCTGTCGACCCTGATCCGGATGGCGCTGCCCATGGTGGTATCCCAGGGTGCTTTTGCGATCATGATATTCACTGATCGCTGGTTTATGGCACAGATCAGCCCTACACACATGGCAGCAGCCCTGGGTGGAGGAGTAGCCTGGTATTTCACCATCTCTCTTTTCAATGGCATTCTTGCCTATGCTACTGCTCTGGTAGCTCAATACATGGGCGCGCAGGAGTTTGGCAAATGCTCTCGTGTGATTACTCAAGGCGTGCTGATGTCGATTGCCAGTTTGCCTTTATTTCTGGTATTGGCTTTTGTTGGCAAAGGCATGTTTGCCGCCATGGGGCATGACCCTGCCCAGGTTGTTGAGGAAGAAACTTATTACACCATCATGACCCTGTTCGGAAGTCTGATGCTGGCACGCACCTGCTTATCCTGTTTCTTTTCAGGCATCGGGCGGACAAGCGTTGTGATGATTTGCGATGTAGCAGGTGTCCTTTTTAATATTCCGCTGACATGGGCGCTGGTCTTCGGACAATTCGGTTTGCCAGCTTTGGGCATAGCAGGCGCCGCCTATGGCTCAGTGGCCAGTATGGTCTTTACGCTGGGGCTGTACCTGGCATTTTATCTTGCCCGGGAAAACCTGCAGAAATTTTCTATAGCTTCCTCATTAATCTTTGACAGGGGAATTGCTCGCCGGTACCTGCGACTGGGTTTTCCGTCCGGCATGGAAATGTTTCTGAACATCGCAGCGTTCAACCTTTTCCTGCTCATGTTTCAGTCCTATGGCATTCCCGAAGCGGCCTCGGCCACCATCGTCTTCAACTGGGACATCCTGTCATTTGTGCCTCTTCTGGGTTTAAACATTGCCATCATGAGCATGATTGGGCGCTTTGTCGGTGCCGGGGACATGACCAAAACCAATGAAGTAACCTCAGCAGGCTACATTCTTGGCATTGGATATTCCCTGATGCTTTGCCTTCTTTTTATAGTATTCAGAAATCAGTTGGTCGAGATCTTCATCTTCTATGAGGAACAGTCTGAAGAGATCCGCTCTCTTGCCCGCTTCATGATGATAGGCCTGAGCTGTTATGTCTTGTGTGAAGGCATACTGCAGGTGGCTGCGGGTGTACTCAGAGGTGCCGGTGACACGCGCTGGATTATGGCTGCCTCCGTATCCCTGCATTGGGCGATGTTGGTACTGCAGTTTTTTATTATCAAGGTCTGGGACTTTGGACCTCGGGTGTCCTGGCTTGCTTTTGTACTCATGATTCTGGCCATTTGCGTAGTGTTCCTGGCCAGATTGTGGAGTAACAAGTGGAGAGATCCGGATCGCTTACTGGCTGTAATGGCCGAATAAAGATCAGGTAGTTAACGGTATTCTCAGAACTACAATCACACCTTCTTCCTCCAACAGATTATCTGCATAGATGTACCCGTGGTGGAACTCTGCAATCATCCGCGCAATATGCAATCCCATGCCCAGATGCGGCTGCTTCTTTTTGCTTTCCGGCCGTACGCTGACCATCGAGTCAAAGATTCTGTCTTTCATATCATGATCCAGGTAAGGCCCTGAATTCGCCACACTGACCACTGCCTCCCCATTATCTTCATAACAGGCTACACGAACAGGCTTGCCTGCATTGGAAAATTCCACGGCATTGGCTACTACCTTGTCCATGAGCTGGACGATGTAATCAGCATTGCCCACGACCCGCACCGGCGAGAGGGAAATCTTGCTTTCAAACTCCAGCGTAGGATAGATCTGCTGGTAATTCTGCACACAGGCATCAATAACCTTGGTGAGATCAGTGCGCTCCTTTTCCGAGGATTGCAGAATTTGCTCCAGTCTGGCTGCTTCACTCATATTGGTCAGGATCAGGTTGAGACGGGTGATGCCCTCTTCTGCGCGCTTGATATACACCTGCGCCTGCTCATCCTGCGTCACAAGTTCCAGATTTTCCAGAGACGAACGCACTACGGTTACCGGCGTGCGTAATTCGTGGGAAAGCCTTGAAGACATATTCTCCAAATAATTAGTGTATTGGCCCAGACGATCAACAATGCTGGCAAAAGAGCGTGACAGGTCCCCCAGTTCATCAGCACTACGGGAAGGTTCTATAGTATTGGTAATACGTCCTGCATCATCAATAATTTTTTCTGCCTGGTTACGCAGACCACGGATACGACCGGATAAACTGGTAGCGAACAGGAACAATGCAGCCATGGTGAACACCAGAATCGCCAGCATGGTGTCAAACAGGGTTTCAAGAGCCTGGTTTCGAAACGTGCGAATACCATTCATGTTCTGATCAACAATCACGGCGCCCAGTACCTGACCATCTGCTGTAATGGGATAAGCCGCTTCCAGGATGCGCGTCGTACTGCCATCGGCTCCCTCATTACCGTTGTTATTAACCGTGCGATAGTTGATAGAGGCCTGGCCGGTCAATGACAGAATCAGATGATCACTGTCCAGCACCCCGCCCTGATACAACTCATCGACAAACTCTGTCGTGGGGCGAGTCAAAACCTGGTAATACAAGGGATGCAAGATAGTCTCTTCCACCCAACCCACGACACCTGAACCGACTTCTTCCTCCGTTAACATCAAACCACTAGCGGTCTGAATATCACCGACACTGAGCAAGACACGCTGGCTGCGGTCCACTACCTGTACCCGGGAATTGGTATGACCCATGCCAGCGACGATGCGATCAATTTCTGGCGTTGGTCTCCTGAGTGTCCCCAGTTCAACCGGGTTGTCGATATTTGAAGTGGCAATGACAGCAGACACTCTTCGGGTATCCAGATCATCAACATCGTAGAGCGCCAGGCCCAGTTTATTGCCAACCATCTCGATAGGCAGGCGCAATTCTATTTCATAGCCCTGCGGAATACGTCGCCACTCTCCCGTAATTCTGGATTCGTATTCAAACGATGAGAAATCCCTTATGTCTGTTCCAATCCGGTAAGGGTAAATAATTTCATCATCATAAGGCGCAATGATATAACGCTCGAACACGCCGTCACGATTGATCAGGGAAAGTCGCAGGGAATCACTGCGATCAACTCGAAGCCCATCCCTGCTACGCAACACAACATAGTCATCCAGCACTCTGAAATAGGCAAACAGGTAGCCATTGTGCTCGCCAAGCATGAGACGAAAGCGCAAGGGATCTCCAAAGATTTCTTCACCCGGAATATTGCTCAGGGGATTTTCCGGATTGGGTATCAGGCTTGAGGCCTCAAAGTGTTGCTCGTATTGTCGGTAATCTTGCCAGTCAGCCAGCGACTTATCATCCACCGCGAGAGAATGGAAGACGGGATAGACATAAAGCTCATTACTGTTTTCCGCCCGACTGTAACTGCTTTCATTGAATAATTCAGGTCGTTCACTAAGCGCTGTGGCCAGGGCTCTTGCAGTGCCCAGGACGGTCTGCTCCTGACCGCGACTCAGATACTGCTCCATTTCCAGAATATAGCTGTATCCAAGCCAGGGAATAACCAGCAGCAACAGGGATAACAGCAACAATTTGAAGCGGATGCTGAGGAGTTGTTTAAGAAATCCTGTCATGTCTTGCTCTGATTCCCTTAAGCGTTCCAGCGATAACCCATACCATAGACGGTATCAATCTGGTCGAATGCAGAATCGCTCAAAATGAATTTCTTGCGCATGCGTTTCACATGGGAAGTAATTGTGCTGTTGTCCACGTAGATTTTGGATTCCTGCATCAGTGCATCGCGACTCTTAACATGACCCGGAAATTTCACCAGGGCATGCAACATCCAGAATTCTGTAACTGTCAGTTCTATCGTTTGTTGTTTCCAGACGACAGTAAGCCTGCTCAAATCCATTAACAGATCACCACGCTCCAACAGGCTGTCTGGTGAAGTCGGCTGATCCATGGCTTCCTGGCGACGAAACAGGGCTGCAATTCGTGCTGTCAGGTGTGGCAGGCTGATATCCTTGGTCAGATAATCATCGGCGCCCATGCGCAAGCCACTGACGGTATCAAAATCATTATCGCGAGCGGTAAGGAAAATGATCGGTAGCGTTTCAGATTGGGATCGTAGCGATTGGCAGAGAGTAAAGCCTCCATCGATTTCATCTTCCAGACCAATATCAATAATGGCCAGGTCAGGCAACCTGATCACAAAAGCATCCTCAGCTTTTTTCCTGTTGGGATAGGTCAGCACTTCGTAACCCTGCTTACGCAAAACATCTGCGTAATTTTCCCGGATAGCGGCTTCGTCCTCGACGATGGCAATTCGTTTACTCATAGGTGCTTCATCACGTATACAAAAGAAAATTTATGCTGACACCACTTTCATGAATCAACAGTAAGCAGGGGATTTGATGCAGGATACCTGAATTAATTCCCTGCTTGCAGGCAAAAAAACCCTGTCAGGATGATTGCCATAATCTTGCCATATTTAATCAGCACAACGCCCTTTTTGCTCCATTAAAAAGCTACAGGTTGGCTCTTAAATAGGCAGCGTTCCCAGGTTGAACCTTGAATTAAACCAGCCAACCCGGACCACTTGAATTTTTTTTAGGACAAAGGAGATTTTGATGAAGCATACCAGATCAACCCTCACCATTCTGTGCAGTCTAAGCCTGCTCTTGATTACTCCCATGCTGCAAGCCGCTGACAGCCAGATGATCAGCGAAAAAGAAAGACATCGTCAAGAAAGTACCGGTGTCATTGGTGGCGCCGTGGTTGGAGGAATTCTTGGCGGTCCATTGGGCGCCATTGTCACCGCAGTATTTGGCGGTGTTGTCAGCGACCAGGCCTATTCCAGAAAAGAAAATAAACTGCTAGCTGCCGAGCTTGAAGGTCAGCGCCAGGAACTGCTGGCCATGCAAGCTGATTACCGGGCTCTGCAAGCCAGCCATCAGGTAGCTCTAAGAAATGCTGAATCTGCCAGGGCAAGGACAGTTAGCCTTTCACAGAGCACTATGCTTCAGAATCAGAATGCGATTACCTGCTGTAAAGATACTGAGCTGTCACTGCATTTTAAAACAGGCTCATCAATCGTAGAACCCTTTTACAACGAGAAGCTGATCGAATTTGCAGCACTGGTAAAGGAGCTTCCTGAAACTGTCATTGAAATCACTGGCCATGCAGACCGACGTGGCGACTCAGGTGCAAACCTTGCGCTATCCCAGCAACGGGTTCAGGCCGTGGAACAAAAACTGCTCGCCCTTGGTGTCCGCAATGTCTCATTGAAAACAAACGCCTTTGGGGAAAGCAAACCAGCCACAGTTGACGACTCCCTGGAAAACAATTTTTTTGATCGCCGGGTGATTTTAAAACTGCTGAGCGCAGAAAACGGACTCCTGACACAAGCTGACGATTAATCAGACATTCAATCAACAATTACAGGTATAGCTGCCATGACTGATCTGCAACTCATTACAGGAAACAAAAATTTCTCACCCAGTTCTTTGAGGCCGTGGCTACTGCTAAAGGAATTCAATGTTCCCTTTACCGAAATTGCCATTGACCTGTTCAAGGCAGACTCTGCTGAAAAGTTAGGCATGTATTCGCCTTCGCTCAAAGTGCCAGTTCTGATACATAACGACATCAAGGTCTGGGACTCTTTGCCAATTTGCGAGTACATTTCCGAGACTTTCCTGGAGGATAAAGCCTGGCCTTGCCATCTGAAGAAAAAGGCTGCTGCCCGTTCTGTCGTGGCTGAACTACATAGCGACTTTCAGCACTTCAAGCGGGAATGGCCCATGAATTGCCAGTTGCAGGTAAAAATGCAGCCGAACGACGTGCTGGAAAGGGAAATCGCTCGACTGGATGCCATCATGTACTGCTGTAGACGTAAATATGGCGATGGCGGCAATTATCTCTTCGGCCGTTTCTCCATTGCCGATTGTTTCATGGCACCCGCTGCCATCTCCCTTCGTGCCTATGGCGCCGAACTGAGCTGGAAGACCAATCTGTACCTGGACACACTCCTGGGTAATTCCTACATGCAGTGGTGGTTGGACCAGGCACATGATGAGCTACAAGCCCTGCCCCTGGAGAAAGCCGGATAGAAAGCCCGATAAAACAACAGGAAAGTATTTGACGGGTGGGTGGGATGGAAGGAACGCTTGTTCGTCACCAGATTGACCTTGAGCTGCGATGCTTTAGCCCGGAACTAAAAATTCCGGGCTTTTTTTTGGGGCCCTCTGATTAATTGTTAATCCGCTTTCAGCCTGAAACTCTCTCCACATTCATTCCACCTGCTGGGTTTTTCGATGGGCGTTAAAATTTGTGTCGCCCTGAGCGCGGGCATTAGCAACTCATCAAAGGCCTCTATATTTTTGAAAGACGGCGCCAACCACTGATTGATTAATGCCCCGTCATCCAGCGGCAACATTAATGGCATTGATTTGGGATGAATGGCTGACCACTGTTCCAGAGGTGGCAACGTGATTATTGATGCACTATGAATGACCTCTCCTGTGTCCTTGTGTATGGTTTCTCTATGCAAGCCACCAAAGGCAATTGCTTCATCCTCAAGCTCTATTTTGTGATAAGTCTTTTTATCGCCCTTACCTTCCAGGAAAGCCGTTGCCGGTATGATGCAGCGGGATTCCCTGAAGGGCTGATAAGCGATAGACCGGGGAGTATTTAACTTGTCTGATCGGGAATTGAACGAGGCATATTTGTAATTAGGCTTTCCTGTCGCCGCATCAATCAGCAGCCACCAAATAGCAGGAATTACAACATTTCTGTCTTTTTCACGACGTATGACTGAAATGGTACTGCCAGGGGCCTTATCCCTTGAAAACAGGATATTTGCCCCGTCTACATCCAGTTTATTCAGGAGTTTTCGGGATTTCTTGTTGTTTTCTATCTGGAAACGGCCGCACATGGCGAAAGTGTACGGTGATTTCGGACATTGAACCAGATACGTGTCCATGACCTGGGTCATGAAATAACTACGCAAAGTGTAGCCTATTGGGAAAAGGGCTTTTATACTTCAGTCCTGTTTAGGGACTAAAACGACTGTCCCACACTTACTTGGGAGGCGGAATGAAAGCAGTTAATAGTTTTAATGAAAAGGCCAGGTTCATCACTATGCTTGGCATATTGGCTGGTCTTGTTGCAGGATCAAACCTGGTAATGTCTGCACAAGCTGACATTCCTGAACTTACTGGATACTGGTCGTTTGGGCAATGTGCTGGGGGACGCTTTTCTGGTTGTATGACCCTGGAAGAAAATGACCCGAAATTAACTGAAAGAGCCCGGGCCTATCAGGCTGCTATTGATGAGTTGGCCCAGCCAAAATATGACTGCGCGCCAATGCCTATTCCACACATGTACACTGACCCTTACAGCTTCCGGTTAGAGCAACTCGAAGACCGTGTGCTGGTTTACTATGGCAAGGATGATGTCGTACGCACCATTTGGCTCGAAGGTCATGGTCACCCCACACCGGCAATCAACGAATTCTTCTATTTTGGCTATGCTCAGGGTCGCTATGAAAATGGGGCACTGGTGGTAACAACAGACAGGTTTACTTTTGATCCACAAGGTCTGAATGCCGATTTCCGGATTCCCTCGTCCACCCAGAAACAACTCTTTGAGCGGTTTTCCCGAGATGGTGACGACCTGGTTCTGGAAGTAAGCACCACTGACACCTTTTTCCTCAAGGAACCCTGGGAGTTCACAATCCGTTCTACTCCTGTAACTGACATGGGGGATGCCTGGACGTGTGAACTTGATGGTGCCAGACGCAGCCTGCGTTTCGAAATTTCCAAATATCCCAATGATCCCGAAGCCGAAAGAATCGACTATCGCTAATCAGGAGTCAAAACATATGAATTTATTTAAACGATTTACTCTCTTCCTGGCCAGTGCAGCATTTCTGATCCCCCAGGTATTTGCCCATCACAGTACTCGGGGTATTTATGATGACGACCTGGTTATGGAATTAACCGGAACGGTCAAGGAATGGGCCTTCGTCAACCCGCATCCTTATCTGACCCTTTCTGCTGAAGATGAGAATGGTGTGCTGCGTGACTGGGATATCAGCTACGGTGGTGCAGCAGTTGTCCATTTAACACGCCAGGGATACCGATCCGATACCTTCAAGCCCGGTGACATCATTACCGTGCACGGAAATCCTGCCCTTAAGCAAGGAGTTTACGGCTTGCTAATGGAAGGCGGTAATAACCATCCAACTCGGGAAGATGGCACACCGGTGGTTGCTGGTGGGTCGATGTTTTAGAATTGCTTTGAATAAAAAAACCCGGCTGGAGCCGGGTTTTTTATTTATGGCGGTGAGGGAGGGATTCGAACCCTCGAACGGTTTAACCCGTTACACGCTTTCCAAGCGTGCTCCATCGGCCTCTCGGACACCTCACCAATTAATCTGAATAAGCTATTCTTGCTTTAACTTTAAACACCGGTCGGGATTGACTCGTCACTTTGTTCCTCGCCCTACGGGCGCCCTACAAAACGGGCGTCAGCACTGCTATCGCAGCATGTGATTCGCAATTTGGCTAAGCCAAATTACTCACCCCTTCGGGGCGCGCTGGGACTACGAGCGTCTGCGCTGCTATTGCAGCTTTCGAACCCTCGAACGGTTTAACCCGTTACACGCTTTCCGTTTAAGGTGTGCTTGCATGCCGCGCTTTTTGCGGCCTCCATCGGCCTCTCGGACACCTCACCAAATTTTATAATTCCAGCTTTCGATCACCTTCACCAAAAAGGGTTCGCACTCTATCCCATGAAAACCCCAAACTCAAGGATTTGCTATGGCCACTCCCTGAAATAATCCTCAATTTTATTTTCCGGGACTTCCCTTTTAACAGTTGGTGTCCCTACATACAATAATCCAACAATCTCATCTTTTGCACTAAAGCCCAGTGCTTTTTTTACTCCGCTATCAAAAGCGGCCTTCCCTGTTCGCCAGATGGATGAGAAGCCAAGGGCATGAATTGCGACGGACATATTTTGTATCGCCGCTGCAGTGGCAGTTATTTGCTCTATTGGAGGGATTTTTGGATGATCCTGGACCTCTGTAACCGCAATAATAATGAGTGGCGCTCGCAATGGCGCGTTAAGCAGTTTGTTTTTCTGCTCTTCTGATTCGGGGTGTAAATTTTCTACAAACACTTCTCCAAGCCTTTCTCGTGCCTCCCCTTTTACGACAAGAAAGCGCCAGGGACGCAACATTCCATGGTCAGGTGCCCGCAAACCCGCCTTGTATATAGCCTCCAGTTCTTTGTCAGAAGGAGCCGGTTCAACCAGCCTCGGTGAAGCTGTTCTTTGCTGTAAAGCGTCAATTGCGTCCAAAAAAATGATCCTTAGTAAGTTTACTGGCGAATATAGCGTGGGAAGTTCTGATAATTCAGACTATTTTCAGTTGTTCTGATGGGATTGATATCCAGCCCACCCCGGCGTAAAAAATTTGCCTCTACCGTCAGAAATTGTGGAGAAAACACAGCATTCAGGTCGCAAAATATACGTTCAATACAGTTCTCATGATAATCATTGTGCTGGCGATAGGAAACCAGGTATTTCAGCAATGCACCGTGTGGAATTTTTTTACCAAGATAACTGACAGTGACAGTCGCCCAATCTGGTTGATTAGTAACAGGACAATTCGAACGAAATAAATTGGTGTAGAGTATTTCTTCTGTTATCTCATCGAACAGCTGTCCTGAACTCTCATCAAGCAGTGCTTTGGATACCTGGTAATCCTTACATTCAATTGCCTGATCATCCAGGCAAAGCCCTGCAGGCAATTCAGGCATTCCTGGTTCATCAGGTCCAAAAACCAGGACATCAACAGGCACTCCTGCCGTAATGCCCAGATCCTTGCTGATGGTAGCTGCAAATTCTTCAGCAGACTCAAACTTCTTCTGGTTCAGAGAATTCAGGTAAAGCTTGAGCGATTTCGACTCCACCAGATGTGATGAAACGGCAGGAAAAACAAACCTTCCCAACAGGGATACAGGTTTACCGTTCACGTCGAGAAAAGATAATTCATAGGCATTCCAGACATCCGCCCCCTGGAAAGGCAATGCTTCGTCATTCAGGCCAAGGGTTTCCCTGTTTTCCTTTCTGGAAATACCAACAAGCAGCCCTGGATCGTATTGCCTGGGATATGAAGAAACTTTACCGAGAGGATTTTCAGTCATTTCAGTCTGCTGAACTAGTGCCTCAAGCCTTTTCCACGATGCAATAAAAACAGGGAAAAAACAAAGAGCACTACTGTAAACAATACCAGCATGGCAAAAGCAAACACGACGTTGACATCGGACACACCCAGAATGCCGAAGCGGAAGGCATTGACCATGTAAAAAATAGGGTTCAGTTGCGACACCAGGCGCCAGAATTCAGGTAACAATTCAATGGAATAAAACACCCCTCCCAGGTAAATCAGTGGAGTCAGCACAAAGGTTGGGATGATAGTAATGTCATCAAATTTATTGGCGAAAATTGCGTTGATAAAACCACCCAAAGAAAAAACTATTGATGACATTAATACGACCAAAAGGGTGATTAACAGGTTGTGCATGTGCAGGCCGCTGAAAAACAGCGAAATAATGGTTGCGATGACGCCAATCGCCAAGCCTCTGGCTACGCCGCCAAGTACAAATCCAGAAAGGATTACGTAGTTCGGGACAGGTGAGACCAGCAGCTCTTCAATACTGCGCTGGTATTTCTGACTGAAAAAGGAGGACACTACATTGGCGTAGGAATTATTGATGACGGCCATCATGATCAGACCAGGCACAATGAATTCCATGTAGGTATAACCACCCATCTCTCCTATGCGACGCCCTATAAGATTCCCGAAAATTACGAAGTAGAGTGAGATTGTTATCACGGGAGGAACCAGGGTCTGCACCCATATCCGCAGGAATCGTCTGACTTCCTTCCAGACGATGGTTTTAAACGCCGTGAGTTTGTAATTTATGGGCAAACTGGACATCAGGTGAGTTGCTCTTGCTTCTGTACTGGATTCTGCTCATGTTTCTGCTCTGGTTTTTGTAACAGGGACACAAACAGTTGTTCCAGGCGGTTGGATTTATTACGCATACTTTTTACCTGTATCCCCAGAGACTGCAATTCTGCAAAAACATCATTCAGATCCTGATCACTATCCAGTGTCACTTCCAACATTGCAGGATCCACTAGCTGGCAATCAAATCCATTCAAATCAGGCGCACTACTTAATTCCGAACGAATATCCAGCACAAATCGCTCCTGGTGGAGTGTTTTGAGGAGGTCTTTCATGTTGGTATTCACCACGATTTCGCCCTCGTCAATCATGGCAATATTTCGGCACAGGGTTTCCGCTTCTTCCAGATAGTGTGTAGTCAGAATGATTGTGGTGCCGGAACGATTGATTTCCTGGAGAAATTCCCAGGTTGACCGGCGCAGTTCGATATCCACACCCGCTGTAGGCTCATCAAGCAGTAATAATCGCGGTTCATGAACTAACGCTCTGGCAATCAGCAAACGTCGTTTCATGCCCCCTGAGAGATTTCTGGCCTGCTGATTCTGCTTGTCCCACAGGCCGAGTTGTTTCAGGTATTTTTCTGCCCTTTCCTTGGCAAGCTTTACAGGCAGACCGTAATAACCGCCCTGGGTAACCACGATATCAAAGACTTTTTCAAAATGATTGAAATTGACTTCCTGTGGGACTACCCCAAGTTCCAGCTTGGTCTCATAGCTGTTGGTATCTACATTTTTCCCAAACACCTGAACACTGCCAGAGGTTTTCCTGACCAGCGTAGAAAGCACGCCAATGGTTGTGGACTTCCCGGCCCCATTGGCCCCCAACAAGGCAAAAAAGTCCCCTTCAGCAACTTCAAGGCTAATTCCCTTGAGGGCCTGGAAACCATTGTCATAGGTTTTAAATAAATCTGTAATTGATATGGCGGAAGTCATGCAGAAACATCTGAAGAATGGAAAAAGCGCGCCATTATAACAATAAAGAGAGCTCTCACGCTGTCTCTTTTTAAGGCCCTTTTTTACCTATATCTCAAAGAACTAAATAGCTTCCGGAAGCTGGCACATCCATGTACCTGCTTACAACATAGTATGCAATTGGAGAAAATTCAAAATTTCCCCTGAAATGACTATCCTCGACCCGCTAAAGAGCCCCTGATAGAATTCTTTGACTTTCTTCTTGCTTAAAATACAAGTACAAAGGAAGCTCACTTTCTTACTGACACTTTATAGTTATTTTCACAGGCATTACTTCTGAATGCAGTTATTTGTTGTTTTACTCATCTTCACCCTTTTGATCTCAGCTGTGATCGGGTACCTGCACAGGAATCAGCTGAACAAGTCCAAAGAAGCCGCAGATCTCAATAGCCCTCTTCCTCCCCTATCAGATGATCAGGTGAAAGCTGGTACGCGGCAGCCCATCGGGGTTGTGCCTGCATTGCATACACAGGAAGACAAAGGGCTTACCTGGCAGGACGAAGTCAGACAATTACGAGACTCAGGGCAATTCATGGAGGCCATCAGTCTGTGCAAAAGGCAGTATCCCAAAATCCTGGCTTTTAGACAGACGCTCATTACTATAAGGGCGCAATTAAAAGAGGATCCCAGCATAACGGAGGAAGTACTCGAATCTCTCTATAAAACAGCTATCCTCGGAAATTGGGTAAAATCTGATACCAGCAACCCTGATACAGAAATGCGCCATAAATTGGAAACGCTGCAAAACTCAAGAAGATACTGGGAAACATTGGGTTATAAGCAGCTGGAATACCTGACTAAAACGGATTGTAAATTCCTGGTAGAACATTGGGGTGAGCCTGAAGCCCATAACAGTATCAATATTTTTCTGGATTCATCTATTCAGACGAATATCAGGCAGTAATTAATCAGAACAATAGTATCGTCGAACACGCTAAGAACCATCGGTAAATTATTATGCTCAAAGAGACACAGGCCTACATCATGCTTGAAATGCAGTCTGGCATGAATGCCAAAGTAAATCCGAATTGGGTTGAAGCTGCTTATCCCTATTTACGGGCTGTTGTGGTTGAGGGTGCAGAGGCCATTGAACACCATGGTTGGAAATGGTGGAAAAAACAGGAGTGTGAGCAGGAGCAGCTGCAAATGGAACTTGTCGATATCTGGCATTTCACGCTGTCGCATATTCTCCTTGAACACCAGGGTGACGAAAAAGCCGCCTTTGCTGAATTAAAGACTCTCTCTAAAGCAGGAAATATCATTGATTTTGACAAAAACAGTATAAATATCAATAAGCTGGACGCCTTGTCAAAGCTGGAGTTATGCATTGGACTGGCTTGTGCGGGTCGCGTCAGTATTGTTCTTTTTGAAGCACTGCTCCAGGACTGTCAAATGGATTGGAATGAGCTCTTTTGCCAGTATGTTGGCAAAAATGTGTTGAATTTCTTTCGCCAGGACCATGGTTACAAGGAAGGTACCTACGAAAAAATCTGGGATGGTCGTGAGGACAACGAGCATCTTGTCGATGCCATGGTGGAGCTGGATTCAGATCACGCCGATTTTAAACATCTTTTGTACCAATCCTTGAAAGACAGGTACCAAAAATCAACGTAACTAACTAATATTTAAAGAATTTGTTAGATTGAAATTGCTTGAAGGCTCGATCTCCCCTTCATGGACAGAAAAGTCCACCAAAAAATCGTCGCTTTCTCTATTGGCAGGAATATTGTTTTGCATCAGGCACAGATGAGCCATTAACTCATCCATATTAGTTTCCTGATTGAGCTCCAGGGTTATTTTCACTGTAGATCCATGTTTTGACATAGTGCCTGATTCCTTAATGGGAATATCCTTATTTCTCGCTCACTCAGGCGTTAGCTGAAAACGCCTTTTACTTCGTTATTGCCTAGTCCGAGACGTTCAAAAGCCCTTTGAAAACTAAAGAAACACCTCACAAAAATGGCCATTACCCAAAAATTTAATCAATATTTACAGCTTGGATAATGCTATGGATATCAGCACAGGATATACCCGTCAAATGATTGTTTAACCAAAACGGAATTTCTTTTTTGCAAGAGCGAAAAAGGCTACTATAGTTGCAATTTCAAAAATGAAATTTCATATTTTTCTAATTATTTCAAATGGATAGATCAAGCAGAACTCTAGGGAGAACGGGAGCATGGTAATTAACGGAAATTCTCAAATTCATGCAGTTGGCGTCTCTTTACCACCACAAATTGTAACTTCGATAAGCCTTATGGAAGAAATCGATTCAGCAAATAGGTTCGATTTGCCCGTAGATTGGATTGACACTCGTGTTGGTATAGAAAAAAGGAGAGTAGCTGCTCCAGGAACAATGCCTTCAGACTTAGCTACCGAAGCTTCAATAAATGCATTAGAAAACTCAGGAATTAATCCTGAACATATATCAATGATCATTTATTGCGGTATAGAAAAGGATTTTATGGAACCAGGAACTGCCCATATCGTTCAAAGAAATTTAGGCTCTAATGGTGTTTGTATGGACGTTACAAATGCTTGTCAGGGGTTAATTTCCGGTGTTTCTGTTGCAGATGCATTTATAGCTTCTGGGGCTGCAGAAAGCGTATTAGTCTGCTCTGGTGAAATTATGAACAAAAATGTGCGTAGAACCATTGATAAAATTAACGAGTATCCCAAAGATTTTTTAAGAGATAGATTGGGTTTTTTAACTGTTGGGGACGCAGGGAGCGCAGTAATTCTAACAAGAAAAAATGAAACTTCTGGAATTAAAAATTTGCTATTTGATTCACAAGGTGAGTATGCCGATTACTGCTATTATCGTTACAAGGATAATGGTGATATTGAAGGTCAAATGTTAATGAGAGGTATTAATTCGATTATTAATTCTATTCATCTCAAAATGATATCAAATACATATCACTACTTAGATTGGGAACCTGCTGATGTAGATGTTTTGGCATGTCACCAAGTTGGTAAAAGATCAGTACGGGATTTATGCAATATTGCTGATATTAAAGAAGATATTGTACCTATAACGTATAAAGAATATGGCAATACGGCATCTTGCTCTATACCATTGGCATTAAGTATTGCAAACCCATCTAAGGGTGATAATATTTTTACTTATGGGCGGCGGTAGTGGCCTCTCGAGTTTTCAGGGCGGCTTGATTTGGTAAGATTTACCAAGTATTGAAAATGGTAAAATCTTTCTGAAAAATAAAAGGAATTATTTATGTTTCAAAATTTTTGGCTAGCTTTTCCTTCTTTAACAGCTTTACTAATTCTTTCCTCTCTTTTTGTAAAGGCTGACAAAAGAAACATACTTACTAATAGCAAACCGCTAGCCTTATTGTTTGTAAGTTTGTTTTGTATTAATTCTATTGAATTCTCCACATATACAAACTTGATTGCACCCAGCCTAATAATGATGAAATCATTTTATGCGGCAGTTTTCTTCGGAATTCTAGGGATATTTTTAACATCTTTGAAAATATCTCAACTGAATATAAATCTAAAAAAGATTTTCAATATAATACTTCCCTGCTTAACAGTTTCCTTAGTAATACTTATGCTAACCACAAACCTTTTTGTTAAGGGTTTTGAATTTATTGGATATTCATACACGCGTACACCAGGGAATTATTATTGGATTGTTCAACTATATTTTCCTGTATATGTTTTTTCTTCGTTATTTTTACTTTTTATGAGCTCGAAGCAAAAAAAAAATGTGTTAAATTCCAAAAAAGCAGGACTGCTTTTATTATCTCTATCCCCAATAATGATAGTTGGAATCGTTGTACTCATATTGATGAACATTGGAATTTCAATTAATGCTTCAATTATTTTCCCTATATTTACAACATTCTTTCTAATAATTCTCATTCAAACAGAAAAAGAAGAGTCGTTTTTTTCTTTGCTAATAAAAATTCCTTTTTCTAAAGAGAGGAAAACTTACGCTAAAATAAAATCTGAAATTCAACAGTTTATGCTAAATACAGAATTATCAAGATCTGCTGAACTGGATACTAAAACTTCATTAAAAGCACTCACGACCTCTATTGAAAATTTAATCGTTCAACACATTGTTGAATCTACAAATGGTAGTCAAATTCAGGCAGCGTCAATTTTGGGAATATCTGCAAGTTCAATTTGCAGGAAGAAGAAAAAGTAAAAATTAATATTTTGTATGAGACTTACAGGTGATGATTTAAGCAAAATAGAAAAGCCCGCATAAGCGGGCTTTTTTGTAGGTAAATTACCTAGAATTGGGGTGGCCGATGGGGCTTGAACCCACGACAACCTGAGTCACAGTCAGGGGCTCTACCAACTGAGCTACGGCCACCATTTAAAACTATTGCAACTGTCCATTTTCAGTATAAATGAATTGCAATTATCCTGCCTTTTATTATCAATCCAGGTATAAATTAATAACTGCAGGATTGAATTGGCACGCCCGGCAGGACTCGAACCTGCTACCCTCGGCTTAGAAGGCCGATGCTCTATCCGGATGAGCTACGGGCGCTCTCATCAGGCCCTACACAGTACTGGAAAAATCCAGTTCAGGCAAAAAATTGGTCGGGGTAGAGAGATTCGAACTCCCGACATCCTGCTCCCAAAGCAGGCGCGCTACCAGACTGCGCTATACCCCGAAAAATCATTCCCTGCGAAAAGCTCGGCATAATACTCATGAGAGTATTCTCCGTCAATCAATTCTACACGAATCTGTACTGGTAAACTGAACAGAACCTGTTTATTCCCTTTCAATACGCCAGGTAGTCACACCATCTTTATCTTCCAGAACAACATTCAGCGCTTTTAATTCATCCCTGATTTCGTCGGCAACTTGCCAGTTCTTTTCTTCCCGGGCCAGGTTTCGTCGTGCAATTAAAGCCTCGATAGCGTCTGAATCCTTGGTATCCGAACCCTCTTTCAAAAAAGTATCAGGTTGCATTTGCAAAACACCAAGTACAGCTCCCAGTTTGACCAGCAAAGCCGCCAGAGATTTCACAGCATCTTCCACGGATTTTTTCCTGTTTATTTCCCTGGCCAGATCAAACATAACGCCTATTGCTTCAGGTGTATTAAAATCATCTTCCATGGAAGAAATGAAGCGGCTTTCAAATTCAGTGTTTTGCGCAGGGATTACCCCTTGAAGATCAATATCCTTCAGAGCATTGTAAAACCGCTCTAGCGAACTATATGCCTGCTCCAGCGTATCCTCTGAGTAATTTATAGCACTTCGGTAATGACTTGAAATCAGAAAATACCTGACAACTTCGGCAGGATAATTAGCCAGTACCTCTCTAATGGTGAAAAAGTTATCCATTGATTTGGACATTTTTTCGTTATCTATTCGCAAAGGGCCATTATGAAGCCAGTATTTGGCAAATTCTTTCCCGGTTGCACACTCCGATTGGGCAATCTCATTTTCATGATGCGGAAATATCAGGTCACTTCCACCACCATGAATATCAAATGTATCCCCAAGACATTTAGTAGACATTGCAGAGCATTCAATATGCCAGCCAGGTCGACCAGCCCCCCAGGGAGAATCCCAACCAGGTTCATCTGGTTTGGCGGCTTTCCACAAGGCAAAATCTCTGGAATCCTGCTTGGCAGCTTCAATGTCTACTCTCGCACCCGACAGTAGCTCATCCATATTTTTGTGGCTTAACTTGGTATAGCCTGGAAACTTCTGTACAGAAAAATAGACATCACCGTTGTTTGCTTCATAGGCAAAGCCCTTTTCTACCAGGCTACTCACCATCTCCAGGATTTCATCCATATGCCCGGTAGCCCGGGGCTCAATATCTGGAGGCAATATATTTAAAGCAGCCTCATCTTCATGCATGATATTGATAAATTTTTCACTTAATTCATCAAACCGGACACCCAGTTCATTTGCCCGATTTATTATTTTGTCATCAATATCTGTAATATTTCTGACATAGGTAACATCAAAGCCACTAAAACGCAGGAAGCGTACAATGACATCAAATACAACCAGCATGCGTCCATGCCCCAGGTGGCAGTAATCGTATGTTGTGACACCACAGACATACATACGGATTTTTCCTGGATCAATAGGAGTAAACTGCTCTTTTTTCCGGGTTAAGGTGTTATAAAGTTGAATCACGGCTTTTTAGATGAATAATATTCTAAGACTAGTTAGTGGAATCATTTTCAAACTTAAGAAGCTATTCAGTAGCTATCAGGAGCTAAATGACAAAAGAACCAGATCATTGATTCTTTTGCTTCGCCCAGGTATCTCTTAGGGTAATGGTCAGATTAAATACCGGTTTTTCTGGTGTTGAATCTTTAATATCAACACAGAAATACCCTTCCCTTTCAAACTGGAAGCGCTCTTCTGCACCAGCGTCTTTCAGACTAGGTTCTGCCTTGCATCCGGTCAGTACACGCAGCGACTCAGGGTTAATAAAATCCCGGTAGTCACCCTCAGCACCATCGGGGCTTTCGTGATTAAATAAGCGGTCATAGAGCCTGACCTCCACATCCAGCGCCTCTAGAGCTGGCACCCAGTGTATAACCCCTTTTACTTTACGACCTTCCGGTTTTGCGCCTAGTGTCGCTTCATCAATAGTGCAAAGCAGCTCTGTTATTTGGCCATTTGCATCCTTGATGACCTCATTACATTTCATCACATAAGACCCACGTAGCCTGACTTCACCGCCAGTGATCAGGCGTTTAAAGCCAGGTGGCGCAACTTCTTCAAAATCAGCCTGGTCAATATAAAGTTCTCTGGAAAAATTGATTTCTCTTTCCCCCAGGCTTTCATCCTTGGGATGTCGTGGCATCGTTATTCTTTCAGTTTTGCCTTCAGGGTAATTTTCAATGATAACTTTTAGTGGGTTTAGCACACACATTGCGCGCGGAGATGTCTTGTCCAGATCCTCACGCAAACAATGCTCCAGCATGCCTGCATCCACAACACTATTTGATCTGGTTACCCCCACCATGTCACAAAAATTACGTATGGATGCAGGGGTATATCCCCGTCTTCGCATACCGTCCAAAGTTGGCATTCTTGGGTCATCCCATCCATAAACAAGGCCTTCATCAACCAACTGCTTCAATTTACGCTTGCTCATTACCGTATAGTTAATATTCAACCTGGCAAATTCTATTTGTTGTGGATGATCAAGAGATTCCAGTTGATCCAGCACCCAATCATATAGCGGGCGATGATCTTCAAATTCCAGTGTGCATAAAGAATGGGTAATTTTTTCGAGGGCATCTGAAATACAGTGGGTGTAGTCATACATAGGGTAGATACACCATTTATCACCTGTTTGATGATGGTGCTGCCTGCGAATCCTGTACAAAACGGGATCACGTAAATTCATATTGGGCGATCCCATATCTATTTTTGCCCGTAATGTATATGCCCCGTCTTCAAATTCACCCGCTTTCATGCGCTCAAAAAGGTCCAGATTTTCTTCTATTGAACGCTCCCTGTCCGGACTGTTTTTACCGGCTTCGGTCAAAGTGCCTCGATATTCCCTGGCTTGTTCCTGGCTCAATGAGCACACATAGGCTTTATCCAGACGAATGAGCTCAACAGCAAATTCATAGAGCTGGTCGAAATAATCTGACGCAAAGTACTCCCTGGCCTCCCAGTCAAATCCCAACCACTGGATACTTGTTTTTATAGAGTCAACAAACTCCAACTCTTCCTTTGCCGGATTTGTATCATCAAAGCGAAGGTTGCAGAGCCCGGAGAACTCACTGGCGGTGCCAAAATTAAGGCAAATGGATTTAGCATGGCCGATATGCAGATAGCCATTCGGTTCCGGAGGAAAGCGGGTGTGTACCCTGCCTTCATTTTTATTATTCTTCAGATCTTCACGAATAATATGGTGAATAAAATTGGAGGGTGTTGGGGAGGAATCACTCATTAAGGCTACAATCTTCCTTCAGCTTTCGCATTATTCGTAAAGGCCGTATTATAGCCGTTCTCACCACCGCTAACTACACACAAAACCAAGAACACAGCTCTAATACAAGGATTCAACATGATCGTTTTACACACCTCTGCTGGCAATATTACCCTTGAACTGGATTTTGAAAACGCGCCGGTTTCAAGTGCAAATTTTTTGGAATATGCGAAGTCCGGGCATTATGACGGCACAATTTTTCATCGCGTGATTAATAATTTCATGCTCCAGGGAGGAGGCTTTGAGCCTGGCATGGAACAAAAGGAGCCTGGCAACCCTATTCAAAATGAAGCGGACAACGGTTTGAAAAACGAAACAGGCACCGTTGCCATGGCCAGAACCATGGAGCCTCACTCAGCCACAGCCCAATTTTTTATTAATGTATCCGACAACGCATTTCTCGACCATACCAGCAAAGACGCACAGGGCTGGGGATACGCTGTGTTTGGAAAAGTTACTGATGGCATGGATGTTGTGAACTCCATTAAAGAATGCAAAACAGGCTCTATGATGGGCCATCAGGATGTCCCCCTTGAAGATATCGTGATTACATCGGTTACAGTTTCTGATGGCTAAATCTGAACGGATACTGTGCATTTCTGATCTTCACCTGAATGATCAGCAGCCTGAAATTTTCCATGCCTTTAAAGTATTTATGCAGGAACAGGCATCTAAGGCTCAGGCCTTATACATCCTTGGTGACTTTTTCAATATCTGGATCGGCGACGACGACCCTGCTGATTTTACCGCCAAGGTAAAGCAGGAATTACTCACACTGGCCAATTCAGGGACAAAAATTTATCTCATGCATGGCAATCGCGATTTCCTACTGGGCAGTAGTTTCTGTAATTTCTGTCAGGTCCAGCTCATCAATGAGCCTTTTGTATTGGAATGCTTCGGCTCGTCCTATTTACTGATTCACGGCGATTCACTTTGCACCCGGGATGTTGGCTATATGGACTTTCGCACGATGGTACGCAATCCGGTCTGGCAACAAGACTTTCTCTCAAAATCCCTGACTGAAAGGCGAACCTTTGCTAATCAGGCCAGGCAGCAGAGCAAGGCAATGTCCAGCAACAAGCCAGAAGACATTATGGATGTCAGCTCTGAGGAAGTGGTTTCGTTAATGCAGGAGTACAAGCAGGAAATCCTTGTGCACGGGCATACCCACAGGCCAAACATTCACGCTGTTGATCTTGAAGCTGGCAAGGGTAAACGCATTGTCCTGGGGGATTGGGGCCAGTCCGGGTGGTACCTTGAGCTATCACCCGAAGGACATGAACTTATCAGTTTTGCTATTCAGGCTTAGCCCTTTCAAGACCACACCCGTTTTGAAGATTTCAGGGAACAGAATTCAGGACATCATTATTCAGGAACACGCGTACCCCTGAAAAACAAGGGAGTACCGTCGGCAAAAGAGATGTCACGCCCTACTGCTTTCAAACTGCGGTCACGCGCCTGATAACCAAAGACATTCAGTTCAGCACCAATAGGTATTGAGTCTTTTGTAATCCCTTGTCGAAACAGGGAGTTTGGGCTTCCGCCTTCAATCATCCAGCTTTCCTCAACGCCGTTTTCGTTGACAACCGCAATATGAATCCAGGAGTGAGGATTGATAAGTTCGACCTTGGTCACTGTTCCGTTTATCTCAATAGGAAGGTCAACACTGAATTCCTGGGCAAAAGCGTGATGGGCATTTACCTGACAGGATTGAAAAACCAGAATAGTAAACATCATCTGCAGTAATTTTTTCATCTGTTATTCTCTCTGAATATTTCGACCAATTTTCAAAGCCTGCATTTATTGCCCGGCTGCCCTAATTGCGTCCAGCTCTTCTATGCGTTTGCCGCTCAGGATATTTTCTATGCCGTAATTTCCCTCATGGCAGGCATATTCAAACATGGGCCCGTCGATACTCTTGAAGGGGTAAGTCCCCGACCAGCTTTGCGTCCACACAGTGGGGTCTGTAATGGTGAATTCATATTCTACCGTGTCATCTGCAACACGGGTAAAGCGTTCAACAACATGATTATTGGTACTTAGTGACACTCCCCGCATCCCATTGGCATCGGTTCTGCCAGAGAACCCTGTCGTTTCAACTACAAGTGTGTCGCCCTCCCAGTGCCCCCTTGAATTTCCCAACCATTGCGGAAGACTGTTTTCTGAAGGATCGCCTCCATCCAGGGGAATAATGCGCACATCATGGATCATTTCCAGTTGCAGAATGACAAAATCTTCAGTCTGCATGAACTGGTAGGTACTGTTATATCCCAGCGGTAACATAGGTGGACCTTCCTGCCCCCAGATCAGGCAGCGCTCTGACAAACCCCGGGTTTTGGCACTATCCCACTGGTGTTCCGTGCGCCAGGCATTGTATTCAGCTTGCCGTGCTCGTGCTTCTGCCGTTGCTGCCGGTATGCGGCCATTGGGCGGATCGTAGATAATTGACGTTCTCAAATTAGGGGCAATAGTGTCGGCAGTCCTGTTCATCAAATAATCGTCAAACTGGTAATGTACATCTTCCGCTGTTCCAGCCTGGGTTTCATCGCTTTCCCCTTCAAAGGCAAGTCGTAGCCTTTCCTGATATTCCTCAAGCGAGTAAAACTCTTTATTCCCAAGCGCGGCCGGGCGCTGCAAAGGCACCATGCTTGAATTGGTGAAGTAACCCTGAATCGATGGATCTCCCCATGAAGTTCGTGGCATCTGCCAGGTTTCGTCCTGAGCCATTACAGAAAAAGACAGCACATATAATCCAGCCAGAACCGAAGCTACCAGTTGATGATTTTTAATCATTGCTTTCTCCATTTCCCTCGTCATTAAGTTCAATCCCGAGGTTTTTAAAATAGTTTTCCCTGCTGACGTGGCTATACATGATTTCTTCAGCAAATTCCGGGCATTTGAAATCATACAGCCTCGCATTCTCTTCTACGCGCCTATACAGGGGCATGCTAATAACCCAGGGTTCTTCATAGACTTCCGGGTCTTCAATAGTCACTTCGTAGTTCAGATGATACGGCGATAAAAGTGTATAACGTTCAGTCATTATCGCCATCGAGGTATAGTAATTACCTGATCGATCAAGCCAGTTCGGGTTTAAGCCTTTTACTTCGATAACCAGCGTATCCTCCTCCCAATGGCCGTTAGACCAACCCATCCAGCTGTCAATGGGGGCATTGATATGATTACTCATAAACACCGTTCTGACAGCTCCCGCAAACTGGTAGACCATCATGATATCGGTGTCTGTCTGGAATATCTGAAAGGGCTGAGGCATGTAGGTCGCACGAGGGATACCAGGCATAAAGCATTTGGCTTCTGGATCTTCTGTACGGCGATTGGCGTAATTTTCCTGGCGCTGGACTAGTGCTTGAGTCTTATAGGGAATTGTTCCACCTGCAATCACACTCTGACCGGGGGGGACAGCACCAATAGCACCAAGGGATTCAAGTGCCCCCTGTTCTGCCACCTGGGCTTCAAGGTTCCAGTTGGCATTATTCAGGCTCTGCCAGATTCCGCTAAGATCTGGTGATCCATCAGGACGACGCGGAATATCATTAGTTTGGGCCTGTAAAAAGCCCGTGAATAACAGCAAACTACAAACAACTGTTACTTTGATTTTCTTTCTAAACATCGCATTTCCCCTCTCAACCCCAGAGAATAAACTGCGCTTTCTTAAAAGTCTATGCCGCCCGGACCCCTCAATTTGAGCTGAAATTGCCAATATACCGTTCAAAATGGGCCTGGCTTAAATCAAAGAGCTGTTGATTGATATCCAGGATCAGATCTTTCAGATCGGCTCCAGCATAGTCAGGCTTCAGTTCAACTCCCAACTCATTCAAGGCAGTAATTCTGTGTAAACGCTTTTGGAAGAGATTATGCAGCCAACAGTAGGGTGACATTTCCTTATCATAGAAAAATCGGTAATCATCCAGGGCCTGCTGCAATTTACTGACAGAATAAATGTTAAACCTTTCCGCCATGATCTGAGTAGTAAGTTTGTCAATTCTACTCAAGACAGCTCTTTTTTCTTGATCGCTATACTGGTTCCAGTGGATAACTTCATAGTTGAACCGTTTGCAGCCACGGCATATCTGGTCCCCCAGGGAAGTCGTGGAACAGATACCAATGCAGGGAGTTTTTACACTTTTCATGGCAAGAATTGTACCTTGCAGCCACGAACTGACCTAGTCTTGGCAGTCCATTTCAAGTAAAATCGCCGCTTCTTAATGCCATCATGGCATCTCCCAAGACACATTTCTATTCGTGAGGAATCAGTAGTGCTTGAAGCTTATCGACGCCACGTGGAAGAACGTGCTGAACTTGGCATTGTGCCAAAACCATTAGATGTGGAACAAACCGCAGCCCTGATAGAATTGCTCAAATCACCTCCAGCAGGTGAAGATGACTTCCTTCTGGATTTAATAAGCAATCGCGTACCAGCCGGCGTCGATGAAGCCGCTTATATCAAGGCTGCTTTTCTATCTTCAATCGCCAAAGGGGAAGACAATTCACCTTTGATCTCCAAAATGGACGCCGTGAAATTACTTGGCACCATGCTGGGGGGCTACAACATCAATACACTGGTAGCCTTGCTGGAAGATGCTGAGTTAGGCCAGGAAGCCGCAAAACAGCTTTCACATACCCTTCTCATGTTTGATGCCTTCCATGATGTGGTTGAATTGGCTGATGCCGGAAATGCCAATGCCAAGGCTACCCTGCAAGCCTGGAGTGATGCAGATTGGTTTAAAGCCAAACCCAAGGTACCTGAAATAATCACCACAACCGTATTCAAGGTTCCAGGTGAAACCAATACAGATGACCTGTCACCTGCACCAGATGCCTGGTCTCGACCTGATATCCCCTTACACGCCCTTGCCATGTATAAAATGCCTCGTGAAGGCGTTACCAATGCTGTCACCCAGATCGAAGAACTCAAACTGAAAGGGCATCCTGTCTGTCTGGTCGGAGATGTAGTCGGCACTGGGTCCTCACGTAAGTCTGCTACCAACTCGGTGCTCTGGCATATGGGTGATGATATTCCCCATATACCAAACAAGCGCAATGGCGGCATTTGCCTTGGCAGTCAGATAGCGCCTATTTTCTTTAACACTATGGAAGATGCTGGCGCCCTGCCCATTGAGTGTGATGTCAGCAAGATGGAGACCGGGGATATACTGGATATTTACCCCTATGAGGGCAAGATCACCCGCAATGGTACTGATGAAGTTATCGCCACATTTGTAATGAAAACAGACATGCTGCTGGATGAAGTTCAGGCTGGTGGCCGTATTCCCATGATAATTGGTCGCGGCCTAACAGATCGTGCCAGGGATAAACTGGGACTGCCGCCTACTGATATTTTCAGAAGGCCCAAGGCTGCAGGGGAAAGCAAAATTGGCTTCACCCTGGCCCAGAAAATGGTTGGCAAGGCCAGTGGCGTGGAAGGTGTGCATCCAGGTACTTATTGTGAACCCAGAATGACCACTGTAGGCTCCCAGGATACAACCGGGCCAATGACACGGGACGAATTAAAAGACCTTGCCTGTCTGGGCTTTACCGCAGATCTGGTCATGCAGTCCTTCTGTCACACAGCGGCATATCCCAAGCCGGTAGATATAGATACGCAACATTCTTTGCCTGATTTTATGCAGACACGCGGTGGAGTATCTTTGCGTCCTGGCGATGGCATTATCCACTCCTGGCTTAACCGCATGCTCCTTCCGGACACGGTCGGCACAGGTGGAGATTCCCATACCCGTTTCCCCATCGGTATTTCCTTTCCTGCAGGCTCAGGCCTGGTCGCTTTTGCTGCAGCAACTGGTGTCATGCCTCTGGATATGCCTGAATCGGTTCTTGTGCGATTCAAAGGAGAAATGCAGCCTGGTATTACCCTTAGAGACCTGGTCAATGCTGTCCCCTATGCGGCGATTCAGAGAGGTCTGCTTACAGTTGAGAAAAAAGGCAAAAAGAATATCTATTCTGGCCGAATTCTGGAAATCGAAGGCTTACCAGACCTTAAAATTGAACAGGCTTTTGAGCTCTCAGATGCCTCGGCTGAACGCTCAGCTGCCGGTTGCACCATCAAGCTGAACAAAGAACCTATTATTGAATACTTCAAGTCAAACATTACCCTGCTACGCTGGATGATTTCCCAGGGTTATGGGGATCCTCGCACATTGGAAAGACGTGCGGCGGCCATGGAAGACTGGTTGGCAAACCCTGAGCTCCTTGAGGCCGATGCCGATGCCGAATATAAGGAAATCATTGAAATTGACCTCAATGAGATTACCGAGCCCTTGCTAGCCTGCCCGAATGACCCTGATGATGTAAAACCTCTGTCAGAAGTTAAGGGCACCAAAATTGATGAAGTCTTTATTGGCTCATGCATGCTCAATATTGGTAATTTCAGAGCAGCTGGCAAGGTCCTTGAGCAGGTTGAAGGCGCTATTCCCACCCGACTATGGATTGCACCACCCACCAAAATGGATCAGCACCAGTTGACTGAGGAAGGCTACTATTCCATTTACGGCAAAGCTGGTGCTCGCACAGAGATGCCTGGCTGTTCCCTGTGCATGGGTAATCAGGCAAGAGTAGAACCTGACTCCACTGTCGTATCTACATCGACGCGAAATTTCCCCAACCGACTGGGTGATGGCGCAAACGTCTACCTGGCCTCTGCAGAGCTTGCAGCGGTGTGTTCCATCCTGGGTAAAATCCCGGATATGGAGGAATACATGTCGTATATGGATAAGCTCAATACCATGGCCGATGATGTCTATCGCTACATGAATTTCAACGAGATTGAAGCCTATATGAAAGGAGCAGAAAACGCGGCGAATATTCCTTTGCAGAATATCCAGGAAGTCCAAAGATCCCCGGATGCCTGATCAGGAATAAAAAAACCGCTGAAATACAGCGGTTTTTTTTACTGCAACTTTACTCAAGCGGGTGCTGGCTTCCCGGCAACCTCGTCTGTCTCTGCGTCTGAAACTGTACTGCCTTCAGACTTTTTACTGGAATCAATTTTCAGTCCCAACAGAATGATTGCTGCAATCACGGAACCTCCCCCCATAATAATAGAAAGACTGGGCAATTCCAGACCTGCCTCCAGAAGATAACCTGCAAGAATAGGTGACAGCACTGACCCTCCCCTGCCAATACCGACAACAAAACCGGTACCAGACGCTCGGGCATGGGTGGGAAAAACCTGTGCCAGGATAGCGTACATACCCACAATACCGGCATTGGTAAAAAAACCAGCCATGGCGACATAGAATTTAATGCTGGTCAGTTCTGCAGGTGAGCGACCATATATCGCGGTAAAAACCCAGGCCATGATAAAGGTGAATATGGTCAGGGATTTCAGGCTAAAACGAATACTGAGAATACCGAAGAATACACAGCCCAATGCGCCCCCTATGCTTGCCCATGTCAGTGCCTCGCCCGCCAGGAAAGCAGGAAAGCCCATATCCACTACCAGCTTCGGGGTCCATTTCAGAAGGTAATACAGCGTGATGACGTGCAGGAAATAGGCAAGCGTGACTATGATCGTGGTGCGAATCATAAGTTTGCTGAACAGGAATGACGTAGATACCTTTCTGGTCGCTTCATCAATATCGGGTAATTGCGCGATGGCAGCGTGACCCAGTCGTTTCATCGTGGCATTGATCTTGTCCAAAGCGCCTTTTGGCTGTTTTCGGGCAAGCCAGTGTACGGATTCCGGCATGACGAAATACACAATCGGAATAAAGGCCGCAGAGACGGCAGTGCCGAAATAGAATATCGAACGCCAGTCAAAGACCTGCATCAACTGGGTAACCACCAAGCCGCCAATGACACCTCCAACCGGGTAGCCAACGGCCATGGTTGCGATGCAAAAACCACGGTTTTTGTTATTGGAAAACTCTGCTGCCTGGGCATTCAAGGCAGCCAACATACCGCCAATACCGAGGCCAGTGATCACACGCCAGAAGCCCAGTTCTGCCAGGCTGGAAGTTGTAGTCACCATGAACATGCCAATCACCATTGCCATCAGGCATCCCATGATTGTTGGTCGCCGACCCATTCTGTCTGCCACGCCACCGAGAAAAACAGACCCTAGCATCATGCCAATGAGTTCCATGGATAGGACATAACCCAAGCCTGCATTACCAAGCTCCCACTCTGCTGCAATACCTGGTCCTGCAAAACTGATTGCCAGAATATCGAAACCATCCAGGGCATTAAGACCAACGGTAATTGCGATGATCAGGTATTGAAGGCGCCGCATGGCTGATTGATCTAGGGTTTGACGCGGATCTGTATGCATGGAATTCCCCTGGAAATGTTCTGGCCGCATTCAATCTCAGCCAAAAAATCTATTAATTTATTATTATTCTTACCGGGTAAGGACAAGCGCAGCAGGCACAAGGTTAATTCAGAGCCTGGGCCAATACAACTTAGTAATTGATCCTGATTATTTATTGAAGGCTTTTACTCACCACCTCATAGACATCACCGGAAAGACCTTCCACATCCAATATTCTTTGTAATTCGGTCTGCATCAACTGTTGTCGTTCAGGGTTGAATTTTTTCCAACGTGTTAATGGGGTCAGGAGTCTTGAAGCGATCTGAGGATTAATATCATTTAACAAAACAATCTGGTCTGCCAGAAACTCATAACCACTGCCATCAAGCTTATGAAAGCCCACCGCATTATTATGGCAAAAAGCACCAATCACACTGCGCACCTTGTTCGGGTTTTTGATATCAAAGGCTTCATGTTTCATCAGCTTTCTGATCTGTTCAAGATTGTCAGGAATACTTGCTGCACTTTGCATTGAAAACCATTGTTCCACCACCAGACTTTCATGCTTCCATTTAGTATAAAAATCGGCAAGCATCTGCTCTCTTAAACCAGAGCTTTGACTTGAAGGATTATTTACCACTGCCCTCAGAGCCGCACTGGAATCTGTCATATTAGTAGCTGATTCGTATTGGCCTTTGATGAGAGTCCAATATTCCGATTTATCCAGACACGCCAGGTAATTCAAGGCGGTATTTTTAAGGCTGCGTCGTGCGACATCCTCGGCAGTAAAGCTGTACCCTGTATTACTTTCACAGTGCTTATAGACAGCCAGAAACTTTTCTTCCAACTCTCCAGCCAGGTGCTTTCTGAGTGATTCTCTTACCTCATGAATGCCATCTACATCTACTTCTTCTGACAACTCAGCCAGGTAGGCTTCGGTCGGTAAAAGCAATAAATTGGCCAACATTGCCATATCCTGTTTTTCAACATGAGCATCATCAAGTACTGAATCCAGAATACTTGAAACAGCAGACACTATTCCGGGATCAATCTCCACCTCACTCTCCTGCCCTCTGGCAGACAGTAAATCATCAATAACTTGCAAGGCCATCTGCTGCGACGCTTCCCAGCGTGTAAAGCCATCGCGTTCATACTGCATAAGCAAGGTAAGTTCATCGCGTGTATAGGGATAGTTCAATTTGACCGGCGCAGAAAAGCCCCGCAGTAATGCTGGTATTGGATAAACCTGTACATTTTCAAATATAAATTCCTGTTCTGCTTCACTCACATGAAGCACTTCTTCCACCTCACCAGCATTCCCGTTTATTGTAAGTGGTAAAGCCTCGCCATCAGGACCAATCAATCCCATGCGTAGAGGAATATAAAAAGGCTTCTTATCCGGCTGCGCAGGTGTAGCCGGGCATGACTGTCGTACCTTTAAAGTAAATATCCTGTTGTTCTCATCGTAATCACCTGTGACATCCAGTTTCGGCGTTCCAGCCTGCGAGTACCAACGCCTGAATTGCCCCAAATCCATACCTGATACTTCTTCCATGGTTTGTACAAAATCTTCAGTAGTCACTGCCTGCCCATCAAAGCGCTCAAAATACAGATCAGTGCCTTGCCTGAAGGTTTCAGGGCCAAGCAGGTTAGCCTGCATTCTCACGACCTCTGCCCCTTTTTCATACACAGTAACGGTATAGAAATTGGAAATTTCCATATAGGATTCCGGCCTGACTGAATGCGCCATGGGACCAGCATCCTCAGCAAACTGAACTGTCCGCAAAAAACTGACATCTTCCACACGCTTTACTGCCCTTGAACCCATATCAGCTGAAAACTCGGAATCCCGATATACGGTGAAGCCCTCTTTCAGGCTTAACTGAAACCAGTCACGGCAGGTGACCCGATTGCCTGACCAGTTATGAAAATATTCATGAGCAACAATTGCTTCTATTCGCGCAAAAGCCTGATCTGTTGATGTAGCAGGGTTTGCCAGGACACAGGAGGAATTAAAAATATTCAACCCCTTGTTTTCCATTGCACCCATATTGAAATCATCTACGGCGACTATCATGAAAATATCCAGATCATATTCACGCCCGTAGACTTCTTCGTCCCATGCCATGGCTTTTTTCAATGAAGTCAGTGCGAATTCACATTTATCCAGATCTTTTTCTTCTACAAATATACGCAGTTCGACCGTTCTGCCTGAGCAGGTAGTAAATTGGTCATCCACAGATTTAAGATCGCCTGCTACCAGGGCAAACAGATAGCTGGGTTTTTTAAAGGGATCCTGCCATTGCACCCAATGACGACCACCTTCCAGCTCTCCAGAATCTATTAGATTGCCATTGGAAAGCAGGACGGGATAACGGGATTTGTCGGCCTCAATACGCGTGGTATAGCTGGATAGCACATCTGGTCGGTCGAGGTAGTAAGTGATTTTTCGAAAACCTTCTGCCTCACATTGCGTACAAAACATCCGCTTTGATTTATACAGACCTTCCAGGCTGGTATTGTCCTGTGGCTTGATTTCAGTTTCACATTCCAGGGTGAATTGTTCAGGTACGCCCTTGATAGTGAGACCGTCATCAGCAACGGTATAGGTATCTTGCTCCAGTAGCACTCCATCCAGGAGCAGTTTTTTAAGGACCAGATTGCGGCCATGCAAATTCAGATCAGTATTTGATTCTTCAGCTTTGGCCTGGGGATTTCTCCGTAACAACAGCCTTGATGTAACCACTGCATGATCTTCAAACAACTGGAAGGACAGATGTGTCTCATCTATCAAATAGGCGGGACACTCGTAATCCTTCAAATATACCGACTTACCCTGATGTTCTTTCATTAAATTTACTGCTGCTGAATTGAATTAGATGTGTATTTTGTATCAATGCTCTGAAAGTGACACCTGATAACCTGAGAAACGTCTTAGATTGATAACACCGGTATCCAGAATAAGGTATTGCCCTTTGATACCCGTCAATGTACCTGCAACATCAGGATTATTATCAAAATTTAAAGACGTGATTTTCTCCGGGTATTGGCTTACCGGATAATTGATCAAGACAGGCTCTACTCCTGTTAAAACGCTGATGGCATGAATTCCAAACTGTTGTTCAAGTTCAACCAGTTCCTTTTCACATAAAGCCAGCAACCTTTTTTTCTCACCTTCCAGATCAACTGCTTCGGCTTGCCCTTTGAGCATATTGCGCCAGTTCGTCCGATCACCCACATGCTGCTTGAACATCATTTCTGCAAATCCAGATTGCTTTCTGGATCGGGCACGCATCACTGGCAAAGCCTGAACCGCTCCCTGATCAATCCAGCGAGTTGGCACCTGGGAAGCTCTTGTTATACCTACTTTTAGACCGGAGGAATTTGCCAGATAGACAATATGATCCTGCATGCAGAATTCATCACCCCAGACCGGTTCCCGACATGTACCAGCGTCGTAGTGGCATTTTTCTGGTGAAATAATACAGCTATCACATTGGGCTAATTTCTGGAAACAGGGATAGCAGTAACCCTGATTAAAACTTTTATTGGTGTCACGTCCACAATGAACACAATTGATCTTGCCCAGGAATCTGAGCTCAATTGACTTGCCTATTAACGGATTCAAAGGAGCCTCGTCTTCCCCCAGTAGCATTGTATAAGCCACAGGGTTTTCGAGCCGGGCCCGCATTTTGTGTAACTGCCCTTGGAGAATTTCAGCCATTATTGATTGTTTTCCCGGGTTTTGTTTTTACTGCCACCTGTCTTGCATTGTTGTTTATTCAGATACCCCACTCTTTGCTCAGGGGCCAAAAACGTCTGGTCATAAGCGATCACAGCCTGGAGGCAATTGGCTTTTTGCTCATCACTTAATTTGTCACCATTTTCCCATCTGCCTAATTCGATAGCTGATTTCAATTTTTGATGAATTTCAGGCGTTATATTTTCCAGGATCTCCTGGAGGCTGTCTGTCTGTGTGTTCATTTCGTTCCAGCGTTTCTTTTAATCCGACTGAATAGCGCGGTTAAAGCACCAAAGACTGCACCGGCGACGAGGCCACCAATATGCGCTTCATCAGCAATCATAGCCAGATCAATGGCTGTCATGATAACCAGGCTTATCAGCAAAAAAACTACCAACGCTCCAGGTAAAGCCAATCTTTTTGCCGGATCAATCAATTGCCACATCACAATATAACCAAACAAGCCGTAAACTACGCCGGACATCCCGCCAAAAAGGTTACTTCCCCCATATATAAACTGCACTGTGTTTGAAAACAAGGCCACAAAAATAATCAGGATGAACATAATCCAGCTGGCCTGGACCGCTTCAATTCTGCGACCGAATTCCCAAAGCCAGAGCATATTAAAAGCCAGATGTATTAACCCGCCGTGCAGCAGAATGGGTGAGATCATTTTCATGAAGTAAGTCAGTGAGAAAGTTTCTACAACCCTGTCGAGATTGATGATGCGGGTACCAAAACTGAAATCCGGATACAACATACTACGTACCAGATCAGACATAGGATTCGCATTTAGGGGAGCTAGCAGCAAGAGCACCCCGCATACGGCGATTAATACCAGGGACAGAGGCGCCTTTTGGAAAGCCGTAAAAATATTCCTGACATAGTCGGAGGGTTTGAAAAAGGCCACGAAATTACTGGAATCATTTTCCAGCGGCCTGATCTCACCATTGAGCCATCGCTGATACAACTGCCCTGTCTGCATAACCAGACTCGCGTCAGGAACAGTGAGAATCTGGCGATTCTCTATGCGGTGAATTCGGTGAGATATTTTATGCTGCCACAACAAGCGACTGAATTGTGACAAATCGTCTTCCAATGAAAGGTCTAAAACTTTAATCATTTTTACAGGGCTTACACATTACCTGTTGGTTGGGCGATGAGACCACCCTAATTTACTACGACATGTTTCGTAATAATCATAATCAGCTGGATGAACTATCTTCAGCCCCTTGGGTTTTTTCCGGATAGTGATTTGGTCTCCCGGAGAGCAACTGTGACTCATCGAGCCATCACAACTTAATTGCGGAAGAATATTGTGCCTGTCACCCACCACAATAGTTAGCTCACTATTACACTCAATAACGATAGGACGACTGCTTAAGCTATGAGGATTGATAGGCACTAGCACCATGGCATCAAGCTTGGGATGCATAATTGGACCGCCGGCAGACATGGCATAGGCTGTGGAACCTGTCGGTGTAGCCACTATCAATCCGTCCGATGCCTGGTTATAGACAAACTCCTGATCGATATACAAGGCAAATTCAATCATTTGTACTGCTTTGCCCGGGTGCAGCACAATATCATTAAGCGCTGAACCCAGATAATCTTTTTTCTCTGAACCTATGTAAAGGTCCAGCAGATAACGAGACTCTATCTGATAGTCACCAGTAAGCACCGGCCCCAAAGTACTTTCAATCTCATCTGGCAGGATATCTGTTAAAAAGCCAAGCCGCCCTCTGTTGATGCCTATTACAGGAAGATCATGTTCTGCCAATACCGAAGCAACCTGCAATAAACTGCCATCTCCGCCTACGACGATTACAAGATCACACTGGCCGGCCAGTTTTTCCAGGGGGCTTACCGGATAGTCTTTTTCTTCAAGCAGCGCAGCAATGTTGATATCCAATACGATATTGATATCAACATGGCTTTCGAGAAAATTGGTAACTGCATGCAATGAATCAACAATTTCCGCGTTGTTTCTGCCGGTAAGCCCAATGGTGGAAAATTCAGACATATGAAATACAGTACACAATTCAAAGAACCGCCAAGTATATCACGCCAATAGTTGCGCAATTGATTTATTCTATATAAATCAGCGCATTATCCTGCCCCATTGTTTATAATGTGCCGCCTCTGGAGGAGCCTTCATTTGGACATCAAAAACAGCAGAATTGCCATAATTGGTTTGGGTTACGTTGGACTGCCGCTCATGGTGGAATTTGCCAAGCAGTTTCCGACACTTGGCTATGACATCAATGAAAAACGGGTAGCTGAACTCAAGGCCGGCCAGGACATCATGAAAGATCTAAGTGATGCCGAATTGGCAACGGCAATCAAGGGTACTTATTCATCCAACCCCAAAGACCTCACTGATTACAACGTCTATATCGTCACAGTTCCTACACCTGTAGACAAACAAAACCAGCCTGATTTAGGCGCCATCATTAATGCCTGCGAACTCGTAGGCAGCTTTTTGTCTGCAGGCGACGTTGTAATATTTGAATCCACTGTTTTTCCTGGCGCTACAGAAGAAGTTTGTGTCCCTGTTCTGGAGCAGGTCTCCCAACTGAAATTTAATAAAGATTTTTTTGTCGGGTACAGCCCGGAAAGAATTAACCCGGGAGATAAAAAACATCTGCTGACTAATGTCATTAAAGTCACCTCAGGTTCAACTGTCGAAACAGCTGAATTTGTTGATGCCCTTTATCAAAGTATTGTCACTGCAGGGACCCACCCTGCCAGCAGCATCAAGGTAGCAGAAGCATCAAAGGTGATAGAAAACACGCAACGGGATTTGAACATCGCACTGATCAATGAGCTCAGCATTATTTTTCATCGTCTCGGTATTGATTCCGAAGAAGTGCTGGAAGCGGCTGGCACCAAGTGGAATTTTCTCAATTTTCGTCCAGGCCTGGTTGGTGGACACTGTATTGGCGTCGACCCCTATTATCTGACCTACAAAGCCCAGGAGATCGGTTATCACCCGGAAGTCATTCTCGCCGGACGTAGAATTAATGACGAAATGGGCACCTACATCAGTGAACGCGTCTTCAAGGAAATGACCAGGCAACGCATCCATGTGGTAGATGCCAATATTCTGGTACTTGGACTGGCTTTCAAGGAGAACTGCCCGGATATCCGCAATACCCGGGTTGCTGAATTAATCAGTGGTCTGAAAGATTACAATGCCAATGTCGATGTTCATGACCCCTGGGTAGATCCAAAGTCAGCCATGCATGAATATGGCATTGAACTTATCGAAACACCAAAACAAGGGCATTATGACGCTATCGTTTTGGCTGTAGCACACGACTGTTTCAAGGAAACCGGATTGGAAAAAATACGGCAGTATGCAAAACAAAATCACATTCTGTTTGACGTGAAATATTTATTCCCGATAAAAGAAAAACTCGCCAGGCTGTAAACGAAAGGGAATGGTTCAGTAAAGGGGAATAAGTTTAACTCTTTTGATAAATCAGCTGACAACTCTACTTTACAAACATCAGAGTTGATGGCACTGCGCTATAGACCAATTCGCCGGTTTTGAGCATCCTGTAGGCAATAAATAGTTTCACGCTCGTATCTGCCAGGCCAGCTTCCTGAAAATTCATCTCTGTAAGAATATCGAGCAGTTCATGCTCTCTCATTTCTCGGGGGGAGGTAATTTCTTCCAGAGTCTTTAATTTGCGATCCCAGGGAACCACTAATCCCTCTGCATTAGCCTGATAGAACTCATTCTTTCCTTTCAAGATTACCAGGTGTGTTGTGAACTCCTGACCAATATGTTTTGCTAATGGGGTGATTTTCAATTTGAAGTTCAGCAACTCATCACTTGAAAAAGTGGTGCCGAAAGCCGTGCTGGATGCAGAGAAAATACCCAAGCCCAATTCTGCTCCAGTTTTACCTTCAAGGCTTGAGACTGTACTGCTTGTTTTGATGCGCTCTTCCTGACTGGAAAAGTAATTTTCCACTTGATACTTGACCAGGTTCAGGGAAGAAACAGCATCAGCACCGTCAAAGGCGTTTTCCTTGTCCTCACCACACCGGGGACCACCACAGGTTCGGGAAGGGTCTGAAAACCGGTACAGTCTATTACCCACATTAAAATCATCAGGGAAGGCCATCACTGACACATAACGGCTATCTACACCAAAACCTGCTGAATAAGGAAAAGTGCCACCCTCTGAATCTTCTCGCCGTGAATGCACCAAACCCAGGTTATGCCCCACTTCATGAGCCAGAACGCTATCGTCCCTACAATCGATGTTGATAATTGATACAGCAAAATCCTTGTGATATGCCGCAGAAAAGTCACCCTGAGTACCACTGCCGCCAAGATTAGCCAGACCACAAAGGCCGTTTTCTCCACCTGACCTGAAGAGCACTACCAGATCACCGCCAAACAGGCTTCTCATCCTGCCCAGGTCCTGCAAGGCTTCATCTGACTGAAAGGTGACATTGGTCAGGTCATCAAACAAAGTGTCTGCGGGAGTGTAAGCCACTTCATGAACACCAACCGGTCGCAAGCTGATACCAACCTGACTATCAGCAAATATCTTGTTCGCCACATTAAAAAGCTGGTTGATTCGGGTGTCTACTTCACCCCGATAGATATCGTTAACTTCCGGGGTGTAGGCAACAAGTACATCTATAACAGCATCCCGGTTGTCAGCAAGCATCCCATCAAGTGCGTCTGTTCCCAACAATTCTTCGTTGTAGTCACTGACACCGTCTTCATCTGTATCTGTAGCAACATCTCGATAGAGCTCAACAATGGCATCACTGCGCATTTCGCCCACCAGGGCTGTGCTGTAAACAAGGGGGTGAGAGTTTTCTGATGTAAGGACACTAAATGACAACTGTTTATGTTCTGACGGGTTGAAGTCCCCCAGACTACAGCTCAGGACTGGCTGCAAAGCAGTGGATTCAAGCACCTCACAATTCTCGGGCAATACCAGCAAGTCCGTATTTTCAAGGACAAAGAAAATATCCACATATTGATCAAGCAGCTTTTCACCCCCCGGGAGATGAAAGTCAAAATCAAACCTCAGGTTGGCACCAACAGGAGCAATCTCCTGTGACACACTTTGCGAAATAATTACCACGTTACCCTCAGATAAATCCGGCTCTTCGGGCGAAGTTATATCGCTAGTATCACTAACTGGAATAATGGTATCGGTAGTAGGCGCCTCATCCCTGACATGTTCCAGACGGTAGAAGGCACCGGAATATTCCTCCTCACCACTTCTTAAGCCATAGAGTTGAAAAATCCCGGAAGGGGAAGTCAAAATCATGTGCGCAGTAAAATGCCCTACTGTGATAACCAGGGCATAATCCAGGCCGGTATCGGTTATCGATCCATACCAAATACGATTGCCGTTTTCAGAAACACCCAACTCGTCAATACGGATTGTGTAAATCGATGTTTTGTCGACCCTCAGCTCAAAGGTATCCCCAATAGATAAGGATTTGAGAGTAGCGACATCAAAAATACCAGTAGCCGGTGTGCCAGCAACATCTATCCTCCAGACCGCCTGAGCCCATACCTGGTGACTGTGAGTAAAGCTCAATATCAGGCACAGGCAACCTAAAGAGAATGCTCTCCCGACAGAAATCATCAGCCACAAAGGCCTTGTAACCCGGTTCATATATGCCATGAAAATACTTTAACTAGACTAATTATCTATATGATAAATAGTAGAAATTCTAATTGAAACCTCGACGTCCTTGCAAGCCGCCTCCATGGACTACGAGTATACTGCAATTTTGTGGGAAAAAATCCCTTTTTTTGCTTAATTCATAGATCCCGTATAACAGCTTTGCTGAATACACAGGCTCCAAAGGTACCCCATGTCTGGACTCAAAATCTGCGAGGAAGTGCATAAGTTTGACTGACGTTTTAGCGTAGCCGCCACAATGAAAATCAGTATTAATGGTCCAGTCACAGGTAGGTGTTAAAGCGAATTCCTGTAATTGAGACGTAACCTGATTTTTCAGGTAAGAAGCTCCTTTTAGAACCTGGAAGCCCAGTACTGGAACAGTAGAAGAGCTGATCAGTCCAGTTAAGGTGGTTCCGGTACCACAGGCCAGGCAGATCAAGTCATAGTTGAATTCGTTGTAGAGGGAAGGTATTTCAGCACAGCCTAATGCCCCCTCCCGGTTTGCACCACCTTCAGGAATAAGATAAAAGTCACCAAATTGTGTTTCAAGGTCTTTTAAGGTGTTTAACTCATGCTTGTGTCGATAGGCTTCTCTGGAAATAGAGACGAGTTGCATACCAGCTTGTTCAGTATCTCTCAGGCAGGCATTCAAGGGCTCAGGTATCTCCCCACGAACCACACCTATGGTAGAAAACCCGTATTGCTTGCCGGCTTCTGCTAGTGCATGAAGGTGATTGGACCAGACGCCCCCGAATGAAAGCAACGTTGTCTTGCCCTGTTGCCGGGCACGCAGAAGGTTATATTTAAGTTTGAACCACTTATTGCCGGAAATCACCGGATGCACCAGGTCAGTGCGTAATATAGAAAGTGAAACGCCAGAATCCTTGAACCAAGGCTCATTGATAGCCTGGACAGGAATCTCGGGTATGCTGAATGCCAGGGGTAAGACCATGTTCTGAACCGCAAAAGGCAGATTATGGTCTTACTTCATGGCTTCCGGCAATCCCGGCGTAGTGAACGTCGCCTAGTTGAGAACCAGGTAACCACGTCCGGACAAGCAGTTCCTCACTACCCGCTGCCTTTCCTGCATGGCACTGCCCGTTCCGCTAAGGGTGCCACTGGCTGCCCCTACACCAGCACCCCGCTTGGCTGTGTCACTATTGCCAGCAGCTGCGCCTATCACGCCGCCAACCACTGCGCCTGTGGCGGCTCCGGTCAGAACTTTTTTCCCGGTCTGAACCTCATCGGCAAAGACATAACATTCCTGCAGGTCCGCCTCATAGACTTCAGTGTCTATGCCCTTGGTATCAACAATGGGTCTCTTACCGGTGATTTCATCAACCTGCCGACATGAAGACAGCAAGCATAGCAAGCTGAATGCAATGACTAACGCTTTCATAGTTTTCTCCTGTAAAGGGTCCCAATAGGTACAACGTATTACCAGGAGAGAGGTTTACAGGGAGTGAAGGACTAATAAGCGGTATTAATTTTCCGTTCAGCATGACTTATCCGCAGATAAATCGGATCACTAATTCAGAAAATAATGGCTTAAATCGGAAAGCAGGAAAATGGCGGACCGGACGGGACTCGAACCCGCGACCTCCGGCGTGACAGGCCGGCATTCTAACCAGCTGAACTACCGGTCCGTAGAATGATTAAAAATTGAACAAAGCACTTTGGTGGGTGAAGAGGGATTTGAACCCCCGACATTCGCCTTGTAAGGGCGACGCTCTCCCAACTGAGCTATTCACCCAAAGCGCTAAGGCTGGGCATTTTACCCACTTATCAAGGCATGTCAATAAAGCCATTACAGGGCAATATCAGGCAGAAATTACTTGCTGGTATGACGGAATATACCATCCCAATCTGCTGCCAATTCCTGATCCCGAAGCATGGCAATCCTTTCCAGATAGACGTCATACAGCATAGTATCAGGGTCCCACTCTTTCAGGCGACTGAACCTGTTTATTGCCTCATCCCATTCCTGGGCCACATAGAACTCGTGTGCCTGGTGGTATTCGTCCACCAGGCCGCACAAGACCTCTGACGCTTCGCTTTCAAGGCAAAGGGGCTGGTATATCCTGATTGATTCTTCCTTTCCTTTTACCTGAACTTTATCCACCAATCGACAGAGATAAGCGTCAAGATGATCATAGGTTTCCTGTCCAATCAGCAACTTAACCCCATAAGTCTTGGTGAGACCCTCCAGGCGTGAGCCCAGGTTTACGGCATCACCCAAAACGGTATAGGAACGCCTGTAAGTAGAGCCCATGTCACCGACATTCATAAATCCCGAATTAATACCCACGCCGATATTCACTTCCGGGAGTCCTTGTGCCTCGAATATGGGTTTAAGCTCTTCCACTTTTTCAAGTATTTTCAGCGCAGCTTCAACGGCATGTTGACGGTGATTGTCATCATCAATAGGCGCGCCCCAGAATGCCATCACCATATCACCCACATATTTGTCGATAGTGCCGTGATAATCAAAAATAATGCCTGTTATCGGCGTAAAAAAATCATTCAACAAAGTCTTCAACTGACTGGCACTCAGCGCTTCCGAGATACTGGTGAAATTCCGGATATCCGAAAATAGTACGCTGAGTTCCTTGCTTTCACCTTCAAAGTTATAGTTATCCGGGTCATTGAGCATCGCATCAATATGTGCGGGAGGCACATACTGATTAAACATGCCTTTGATTGCCCGCCTGCTCAGTCCTTCCTTCAAAAATCCGTAGGTCAGATTGACAACGGTTATCATCAAAATCAGGAAAATAAGAATAACCAGCGAAATATCCAGATTAAAATCGGACCACATTTTAAAATTCAGGGCGGTTATTCCCAGCATGAAGGTCAAACTGGACAGAAGCAGTAAAGCAGGCCCCAACAGAGGATAAATAAAGGACAGAAACATACCGGTGATCAATAAAGTAAGAATTACTGCGCCCTGCTCCCAGTCCGGCTTGGAGGGAAAGGGGTCGTTCTGAGCAGCAAGTAAAACAGAAACAGCTGAATCAATACCGCTTTCTGCGGCATCCTCGGAATTATCAACTGTGAACGTAGGTGCAGCACTTAACAGCGCATTTAGAACATTGGCATGTACTTCTACGCCAGGATAAACAGCTTCCATTGGCGCCGAACGCAAATCAAAAAGGCCTGTTGCAGTTGCACCAACCAGGGCGAGGCTATTTACCAGGGCCTCTTCCTCCTCTGGTGTAATAGTGCCGTTGATAACATCTGCAGCGCTAATATAGGTGTAAGGACTATCCCTGCCCAGGTTGGAAGTCCCTGCATATGGCACCAGTACTTGCCCGACTGCATCCGTTGGAATAAACACCTGACCAATACTGATACCGGTCAATTGATTGAACTGGCCGGTTAAATCTGACTCGGTTTGTAACGTAAAGTTGTCTTCAAAATAATATAGCCTGGTCATTTCCAGCGCTATAGACGGATACAGGTTGTTAAGGTAACGCATAACCAAAGGCGTTCTGCGCAACACGCCATCTGAATCAGAAACTGTGTCAAAAAAGCCGGCTCCTCTGGCTCCCTGCTGCAATACATCCACATTGCCTTCAAAGCCAATTGCCGACAATACATTCAGAGCCTGGGATTTTTCCTGATCCAATGAAACAATAGGTTTAGGTAAATCACCATAACTGACGCTGTCACTGGATTTGAAGGAAACGCCAAGAACAACATCTCCTTTACTCATTTCGTCAGCGAAGTGTTGATCGCCATTAAGCAAATCACTCCATTGTTGAAGCAGCTCATCCGGTGGAAGCGATTCACTACCACCAGCATCAAGCACCTTGGCCTGCAGTTCGAACATCAGGTTTCTTTCCGGCTCAGGAAAAAAATAGTCAAACCCGATTACTATGACACCATAGTTGAATAGCTGCCCGACAAGATCGCCAAACATAAAGCGCGACCATGGCCATCTGCCCAGTTCTTCCAGGCTGCGCTGGTCAATATCAATAATGACTATTTTGTGTTCGGTTTCTTCCGGAGTCTCCAGCATAAAGGAGAAGCGCTGATCATAGACAAGGTTGTCCAGGCGCGTTATCAAGCCCCGGATGGTGGCATTGTTACTGGTGTAGGTGGTGATCACCAGGAGAGTAGCCAGCAATCCCAGAAAGACAGGAAGCCTTGAACCCTTGAGCAGCTCAAATTGGAGTCTTTTCAGGAACTTAATTAATAGAGAGAATACTTCCATCAGGCAACTTTCTTGCTTTTTTGGCTTGCTGTTTTAGGCATTATAAGCGAAAGCTCTGTACATAGTAGTGTTCAGTCGTTACCATCACGCCCGCTTCAAGGCCCTGAGAACTATGGATATTTTCAAAAAATTTACATTCGAAGCCGCACATAGCCTGCCTAATGTCCCCGAAGGACACAAGTGCGCTCGCCTTCACGGCCACTCCTACAGTGTGGAAGTTCACATCAGTGGTGAACCAGATGCCCAAATGGGATGGATAATGGATTTTGCTGAACTGTCAGCGGCAGTTGATCCCGTTATTTCTTGTCTGGACCACTATTACCTGAACGACATTGACGGCCTTGAAAATCCCACCAGCGAAAATATTGCCCGGTGGTTATGGCCCAGGGTTAAAAAAGTCCTGCCCCAGCTTAGCAAACTTGTTATTTGTGAAACTTGTACCAGTGGGTGCGTTTACACAGGAGACTAGGTACGAGGTACGAGGTACGAGGTACGAGGTACGAGGTACGAGGTACGAGG
>Ga0181607_10000012_pt1 | contig 144878 bp, 133 predicted proteins | sample 041ome_9_FD_132420 | JGI IMG/M metagenome (GOLD analysis project Ga0181607, IMG submission 132420) | Coastal salt marsh microbial communities from the Groves Creek Marsh, Skidaway Island, Georgia - 041413US metaG (megahit assembly) | ecosystem: Environmental > Aquatic > Marine > Intertidal...
AAAAAATATGTTCCATATTAATTTTTGCAGAGAGGAAGGGATTCGAACCCTCGATTCCAATGCAATTGGAATACACACTTTCCAGGCGTGCGCCTTCGACCACTCGGCCACCTCTCTAAATCTTGAGACCAAATAAAGGGAAAAAAATCTTTTTAAAAAAAAATAAATTACTTTTTAGTTGCAAATTTTTATTTTTTAAACACACTACGTGCATTCTCCGTTGTAATCTCGCTAATTTGTTGGGCTGGAAGCCCATAACATTGAGCCACTTTATCTCGAATCAGGGATAAAAAACCACTCTCATTTCGCTTTCCTCTATGGGGTGCTGGGGATAGATACGGTGCGTCCGTTTCTAAAACAATCGATTCAAGGGGCAATTGATTTAAAAACTGATCGATTTTTCCGTTTTTGAAGGTCACAACTCCTCCAATACCCAATTTAAAATTCAAATTCAAAGCGCGATTTGCCTGTTCTAAGGTACCTGTAAAACAATGAAAAATACCAAAAAGTTGTGCTCCTTGGTGTTGATCCAAAACTTCAAAAACTTCATCAAAGGCATCTCGACAATGAATCACTATGGGAAGCCCATGTGTTTTTGCCCAACCAATCTGAAGATGAAAGGCATCTTGCTGCTGTTGTAAAAAACTTTTGTCCCAATACAAATCGATCCCTATTTCCCCTACAGCAGCAAATTTCCTTTTTTGAAGCTGAGCCTCTACCAAAGCAAGCTCCTCCTTATAATCTTCCTTTACATGCGTTGGGTGTAATCCCATCATCAAATGGATATGCTCGGAATAGGCTTTTTCCAAATTGAACATACGTTCGTGATAGCTGGCATCTATGGCAGGGATATAAAACCCTGTTATGCCTTTTTGTAGCGCATCTTGAATTACCGAATCCCGGTCTTCATCAAAAGCTTCTACATATAAATGCGTGTGCGTATCAATCAAAGAGAATCTATTTAAAAAACAAAAGTAGCGAATCTATTAGTGAAGCCTCTCATTTGAAAAGGATAATGTATTTTTGAAACGCATGAAAAAAATCACTTTTGTCCGTTTAAAACTTTCGAAAACCAATCACCTTCTGTGTAAAGCTAGACTGAATGGAACCGCTGCAGTTTTACTGATCGATACAGGAGCATCAAGCAGTTGTATCCACAGTGCATTACAAGAGCAATTCAATCTCGAAATCAACGGGAAATCTTTTGATGCAGCTGGAGCTGGTGAAGGAAAAATGAAGGCTACCCAAACCAAAAAATGCGCTTTACACCTTGGACGACATAGAATGGAAGATCTTGCCTTTGTCCTTCTTGATCTCACCCATGTAAACCAAACGCTCCTAACTCAAGGAGCCCATCCTGTGGATGGGATCTTAGGTGCTGATTTTTTTATCCAAAACAAAGTTGTAATCGACTACGGAAAAAGAAAGCTAATCCTATAATTCTAGGGCTTTTTTAGCATTTCCCTCCATCAGTATGTTTAACGGATCCTCCAAGGCTTCTTTTACAGCGACTAAAAATCCTACCGATTCTCTACCATCAATAATTCGATGGTCATAAGAAAGTGCTAAATACATCATGGGTCGGACCACTACTTTTCCATCTATAGCAACGGGCCGTTCGATGATGTTGTGCATTCCTAAGATTCCAGATTGCGGTGGATTGATAATCGGGGTAGATAACATGGATCCAAAAACACCTCCATTAGAAATTGTGAAAGTTCCTCCGGTCATATCATCCACCGTGATTTTTCCATCCCTCGCTTTTACAGCCAATCGCCCTATTTCCAGTTCTACTCCAGCAAAAGTTAACGCCTCCGCATTACGAACAACGGGTACCATTAATCCTTTAGGACCTGAAACCGCTACACTGATATCACAATAATCGTAGGCAATTTTGTAATCTCCGTCCATCATCGAATTAACATCTGGATATAGACCCAAAGCGCGAACTACCGCTTTAGTAAAAAAGCTCATAAAGCCTAGTTTTACTCCATGCTTTTCTAGAAAAGCGTCTTTGTATTGATTTCTTAATTCAAAAATTGGAGCCATATCTGCTTCGTTAAAAGTCGTAAGCATGGCAGTTTCATTTTTTGCTGCTACCAAACGTTCTGCTACTTTACGTCTTAGCATCGAAAGTTTGGTTCGGTCTTGACTACGACTTCCCCATTCCGGCTGACTACCCATAGAAGGCACTGCTTTTACGGCATCCTCTTTTGTAATTCGTCCTCCTCTTCCAGTGCCTTTAATAGCTACTGGATCGATCCCTTTTTCGGCAATGATTTTACGTGCAGCAGGGGAAGGAGTTTGGGAAGCATAACTAGTTGTTTGCTCTACAACAGCTGCTGGAGCCGGAGCTGCTTCTACTGGGGGTGCTGAAGCTGTTGAAGCTTTAGACTCCGCGGAGGGTTTCCCCTCGGTATCTATGAGACAAACAATTGCCCCTACTGCTACTGCATCCCCTTCCTCAGCTTTTAAGGTAATGGTTCCACTTACTTCCGCGGGAAGTTCAAGGGTAGCTTTATCTGAATCTACTTCTGCGATCGCTTGATCTTTTTCTACATAGTCCCCGTCAGCCACTAACCATTGGGCAATTTCAACTTCGGTAATGGATTCTCCTGGAGAGGGAACTTTCATTTCTAAAATCATGATTTACTTCTTAAGTGTTCTTTTAAAATTATCTTGTGTAGCATCAAAGACATAATTGATTACTTCTTGATGACGTCTTTGAAAACGAACAGCACTCCCTGCTGCTGGAGCTCCGTAATACCTTCTACTGGCCGGTCTGAACTTAGATGCAGCCTCCCACTGTAACAACAAATAACTCCATGCTCCCATATTTCGGGGTTCTTCTTGAGCCCATACCCAGTCCTCCACATTTGGAAACAGTGCCAAGTTCTTATCAATTTCTTCAACAGGTAAAGGAAATAACTGCTCTAAACGAATCAGGGCAACATCTTCACGCTGTCTTTTTTCACGTTCTTGGTATAGGTCGTAATAAAACTTACCCGAACACAGTACAAAGGTTTTTACTTTTTTAGGATCCACCTCAACATCTCCAATTACAGGTTGAAAAGCACCATGAATCAATTCGTTTTTTGTAGAAATGGCTTGCGGATGTCGCAACAAACTTTTAGGCGTAAAAACGATCAAGGGCTTTCTGAATTTCGTTTTCATTTGGCGTCTTAACAAATGGAACATATTCCCAGGAGTAGTACAATTAGCGACAAACATATTGTCTTTTGCACACAATTGAAGATAGCGTTCCATCCGAGCAGAGGAGTGTTCTGCTCCCTGACCTTCATAACCGTGAGGTAGCAACAATACAATCCCGTTTTGCAATTTCCATTTGTCTTCTGCTGAAGAAACATATTGATCCAACATGATTTGAGCTCCATTGGAAAAATCTCCAAATTGAGCCTCCCAAAGCGTCAAGGTATTTGGGCTTGCCATTGCATAGCCGTAATCAAACCCAAGCACTCCATATTCTGAAAGCAATGAATTGTAGATTCTAAAACGTCCTTGTTTTAAGGGGTCAATTTGATTAAGTAAAATTACCTCCTCTTCGGCATTCTCCGTTTTGATTACTGCATGACGGTGAGAAAAAGTGCCTCGTTCTACATCTTGCCCCGACATGCGAACATGAAAACCTTCTTGAAGCAAAGTCCCGTAGGCAAGTAATTCTCCCATCGCCCAGTCCAAGGTATCTTTTTCATAATACATTGCTTTTCGATCGGCAACTAAGCGTTCAATTTTACGTAAGTATTTTTTATCTTTTGGTAATTCGGTAATCGCTCGAGCTACTTGATCGAGGTCTTTTTTAGACACTGCTGTAGCTACAGTCCGCATCATTTCCGTTTCATCAACCCGCTCAAATGATTTCCATTCGTCCTCCATAAATGGAGTGATTACGGTTGTTTTTATTTTTCTTGAATCTTCGAGATCATTCTCTAAAATTCTTTTGTATTGGTTTTCCAATTCCTCAACATAGCCTTCCTGAATAAGACCACTTTGAATTAAGCTTGCCGCGTAAATATCTCTTGGATTGGGGTGTCTTGCAATTTCCTTATATAACTTAGGTTGCGTAAATCGCGGTTCGTCACCCTCATTGTGTCCGTATTTTCGATAACCCAGCAGGTCAATAAACACATCCTGACCAAATCGCATTCGGTATTCTAAAGCAAAGATGGTGGCATGAACTACTGCTTCTGCATCATCTGAATTGACATGCAGTACGGGTGAGAGGGTTACTTTAGCAACATCCGTACAATAGGTGCTGGATCGTGCATCCAAATAGTTTGTTGTAAAACCTATCTGATTGTTGATTACAATATGGACCGTACCCCCTGTTCCATACCCTTTTAAGCTTGCCATCTGAACAATCTCATACGGCAACCCTTGTCCTGCTATGGCGGCATCCCCATGAATGATGATAGGGAGAACCTTGTTGGTGTCCCCTTTAAATTTATTTTCCAGCTTGGCGCGGGTAATTCCTTCAACAACTGCACCTACCGTTTCCAAGTGGGAAGGATTAGGGGCAATGTTCATGTTGATTTTTTTACCGTTGTCTGTGATTCGTTGAGAAGTCCATCCCAAGTGGTATTTTACGTCTCCGTCAAAAATGACTTCTTCGTAATCTTTACCGTCAAATTCATTAAAAATATCTTTCGTTGATTTCCCAAAGATATTGGTCAAGGCATTGAGGCGGCCTCGGTGAGCCATTCCCAATACAAATTCCTCTACTCCGTGATTCGCTGCTGCCTCTACTACTGCATCTAAAGCAGGGATGAGCGATTCTCCTCCTTCAAGAGAAAATCGTTTTTGACCTACGTATTTCGTGTGTAGAAAGTTTTCGAAGATTACTGCCTCATTTAATTTTTTAAGAATATGCTTCTTCTGTTCTGGAGAAAACTGGGGGTGGTTGTCATTGACATTCAAACGCTGCTGAATCCAACTCACCTTTTCTGGGTTTCGAATATACATATATTCTATCCCGATTGAATCGCAATAAATTCGCTGTAAGTGTGCAATAATGGTTTCCAAACTGCTGGGGCCTATCCCCATGATTTCACCTGCGTTAAATACAGTCGTTAAATCTTGTTTGGACAAACCAAAATTCTCAATGTCGAGTGTTGGGCTGTATTTTCTTCGCTCCCTAACCGGATTGGTTTTGGTAAATAAATGTCCACGACTGCGATAGCTGTCGATGAGCTTTACAACTTTAAATTCATTTTGTAAATGTTCTGGAACTTCAACGGTTTCGGTCTGTACCGTACCATTGCTTTCCATTCCAAAATCAAAGCCTTGAAAAAAAGCCCTCCAACTGGGCTCTACACTATCGGGTTGTTGTAAATACTGCTCGTAAAGCTCCGCGAAATAAGCGGAATGGGCAGCATTTAAAAACGAATAATTATCCATGCAAAAAAGCGCTACTAAAATCCAAGCGTAAAATTACAACTTTTGATTGAAGTGCTTCTTTATTTTTAGAAAAATACCGCCGGGATTACACAAAAACTATTTTTAAAAAAAAGAGGGGCAAACTGCTTTTTTTTAAAACGATGCTGCTCAAAAAACAGAACATTTTAACTACCTTTTGACCATGTTTGCACTGGTCGATTGTAACAATTTTTACGCCTCTTGTGAGCGGGTTTTTCAGCCGCAATGGGAGGGCAAACCTATCCTTATCCTTTCTAATAATGACGGTTGTGTAATTGCGCGGAGCAATGAAGCCAAGGCCTTGGGAATTCCTATGGGAGCTCCTGCCTTTCAATACCAATCTTTTTTTAAGGAAAAAAAAATCAAAGTGTTTTCCTCCAACTACCCCCTCTATGGCGACATGAGTAGTAGGGTGATGTCCATCTTAGATCAGTACACTCCCAATATCGAAATTTACAGTATAGACGAAGCCTTTTTACAATTCAAAGGTTTTGATTTATTCAATCTAGAAGCCGAAGGGCGTCGAATGCGAAAGCAAGTCCGCCGTTGGACAGGCATTCCCGTTTCTGTAGGTATGGCTCCTAGTAAAGCTTTAGCTAAGATTGCCAATAAAATTGCTAAAAAATACGACGTAAAGACAGGTGGCGTGTATTGCATTGACACCGAAGAGAAAAAAATCAAGGCACTGAAATGGACTGCCATTGGAGATGTTTGGGGTATCGGTAGGCAGCATCGCAAACGACTTGAAGCCATAGGTGTTACAAACGCTTGGGAATTTACCTTACTTCCCGATGATTGGATTCGAAAACAAATGAGCATTTTAGGACTCCGGCTTAAAAAAGATTTACAAGGCATCCCTTCTATTCAATTGGAAGAAATTCAGTCTCCTAAAAAAGGGATCGCCACTACACGAAGCTTCGAAGGAACACTTACGAGCTTTCCCGATTTGGAAGAACGGGTCTCTACCTTTGCTAGCAGCTGCGCCGAAAAAATGCGAAAACAAGGGAGCAGCTGTACAGCCCTACTCGTTTTTGTACGAAGCGATCCTCACAAAAAAGGAGCAATCCCCTACCGAAATAGCTGCGTCCTCAGCCTACCCTATGCAACCAACTCCAGCATCATGTTGAGCAAATATGCTGTGACAGGACTCCGTAAAATCTTTAAAGAGGGTATCCACTATAAAAAAGCAGGGGTTATGATTATGGGGCTAGTGCCTACCGCTTCACGTCAACTTCCTTTATTCGAAGGAAAAGAAGTAAAACATCTGGCGGTTATGCAAGCTTTAGACCGCATTCACCAGCGCTTTGGTCCGCATCGAATAAAGCTCGCCAACCAAGATTTGGAACGCACTTGGAAAATGAAGCAAAAGCACCTCTCTCAACGTTTTACAACCGAAATCAGTGAAATTATTACGGTAAAATAACTTATGACAAAACAAAAACTAAGCTTTTTTCATCCGGATCAAGACCATCAGAAATCGTTGCACTTGGCACAAGAAGGAATTTCTGCCGGTTTTCCTTCACCCGCTGACGACTTTAAAGAACTGCGAATCAGTATCGATCAGGAAGTGGTTCGTAACGAGGAAGCTACCTTCTATGCGCGAGTCTCTGGGCAATCCATGCAAGGCGCAGGACTAGACGATGGAGATCTTTTAGTAATTGACCGGAGTTTAGAACCTCAACACGATAAAATTGCCGTTTGCTATATCGATGGAGAGTTTACCGTTAAACGACTGAAAGTAGCCGCAGAGGGGATCTTTTTAATGCCTGAAAATCCGAATTACAAACCCATTAAGATGAATGAAGAAAACGAACTTATCATCTGGGGGATTGTGACCTATGTGGTAAAAAAATTATGAAATATACCCTAGCCCTATTCCTCCTTCTTCTCATTTGCTGTACGAAAGAAACCGAAGCAGCGCTCCCCGATTGTATCCAATCCAAAATAAAACAAATCGAAAAAGAAGCCGTTTGGAATCCGCCGGCAAAAGTCTATCGTTACAGCTATCAGGGGAAGGTGGTCTATTTTTTTCCACAGCGTTGTTGTGATGTTTTTAGTGAATTATACGACGAAAACTGCAGCCTCATCTGTCATCCCGATGGAGGCATTACAGGACAAGGTGATGGCAAATGTGCTGACTTTTTTGATGCGAGGAGTAAGGAAGTTTTGATTTGGGAGGATAAAAGAGGACAATAAAGGAGTAAACTACTCCATCAATACCTTATAAAATAGTTTTGTTAGAAAAGTAGCCAACTGCTCACTGGTAAGATTGATCTCTGTAGTTTGGGTTGCTAAAAAGAGTTCAGGTGGGGTACCCACCAACATATAGCTAAGCAATAAAAACTCGTATTTTTCATTAAAAGCCTTGACTTTTAAATCCGATTTTAAATCTCGATTTAGGTTTTTGACGATCGTTTTGATGATCTCACTCTGATAGGAACTCTGGCGGATATGAGCTTGATTGATGATATGAAATTGAAGCATAGGTTCATTACCAATCAAGTCAAAGTAACCTTTAAATGTACCGTAAAGGTAATCGTATAAGTTTTTGCTTTGCTTACGAGTATGCTGAATGGATTCCACCACCTGTTGGTTGAGTTGTTCAATCAAGGCGTCAAAAAGCGCATTCATGTCGGAAAAATAGTTGTAAAAGGTTCCACGAGCGATCCCGCTTTTCCCCACGATGTCTGCCACAGTAGTTTTTTCTAATCCTCTTTCTGAAAACAACGTCAGGCCTTCGGCTAAAATACGTTCTCGTATTTGCTGCTTCTGAATTTCTCGTTTCCCCAAAACTACATCAAACTCTTCCATTCTTTACAAGCGTTCAAACACCCCAGCGATCCCTTGACCTCCTCCGACACAGGCCGTTACCATGCCGTATTTTTGATTTCGCAGTTTCATTTCTTCCAAAAGCTGTATGGTTAATTTAGCACCCGTGCACCCTAACGGATGCCCTAGGGCTAAAGCCCCTCCATTTACATTAACGAGGTCTGGATTTAAACCCGCTTCCTGAATTACAGCAAGTGCCTGAGCAGCAAAAGCCTCATTGAGTTCAATTTGCTCAATGTCTGAAAGGGATAAACCGGCTTGTTTTAATGCTTTGGGTATAGCTACACAAGGACCAATACCCATATAGAGAGGATCAACGCCTGCCACTGCACAAGAAACCAATCGAGCGATAGGCTCTAAATTTAATGCTTTGACTACCGCTTCGCTTACCACCAAAGTAAATGCTACTCCGTCTGAGGTTTGGGAGGCATTCCCTGCAGTAATCACTCCTCCACTTTTAAAAACGGGTCTTAATTTTGCCAACCCCTCCAAAGTAGTGTCTCTGCGGACTCCTTCATCCATAGCCACAACGTGGCTGCTCGTGATTTTTTTTCCGTCTTTAACGAAAACGTCTTCTACTTCTACAGCCACAATTTGATCATCAAACTTTCCTCCATTTATGGCCGCAGCTGCTTTTTGATGCGATTCATAAGCGAACCGATCCGCTGCCTCTCTGCTGATGCCGTACTTTGAAGAAACGGCTTCAGCCGTATGACCCATACTGACGTGGTAATTTAAATTTTCTAAATTGGCCTTGTAGCTGGGTGAAAGTTTGTAACCCGTCATCGGAATCATGCTCATGCTTTCTATCCCTCCAGCGACATAAATGGACCCAAATCCCGCTTTGATTTTAGCTACGGCTTGAGCGATTGCTTCCAATCCAGAAGCACAATACCGGTTTATGGTTACTCCAGGTACTTCTTTACCCAAAGCTCTTGCTGAAATTAAACGTCCGATTTGTAACCCCTGTTCTCCTTCCGGGTTGGCGCATCCCACGATGACATCGTCTACAGTTTTAGGGTCGATCTCAGGAACTGTAGTCATCAAATGTTTGATTATATCTACAGCTAAATCGTCTGAGCGGTAATTTTTAAACCCACCCTTTTTTGCTTTTCCAATGGCAGATCGATAGCCTTTTATAATGTATGCCTCCATAATCTAGTTTCTTAAGGGTTTGTTGTTCATTAATAAGTATTGAATACGATCCAATGTTTTTTGATTTCCAAGCAGACTCATAAATCCTTCCCTTTCAATATCCAAAAGGTATTGTTCACTAACCTGTTGAGGTGAAGTTAAATCTCCTCCACACATTACATATGCAATTTTGCGAGCGATTTCCACATCGTAATCGGACATATACTCCCCCATTCGAAATTCATTTATAGCGGAATAAAGGACACCCATCCCGGCTCTACCCAAAACGTTGATGTCTTGTCTTGCTGCTGGAGGGATATAGTTTTTAGCTAAATCCAAAACCTTTTCTTTAGCAAGACCAATATTCATGAAGGTATTAACACAGACTTCGTCCCTTTCTTTTTGTAAATATTTCAAATCATAGGCTTCGTATGCTGAAGTAGAAACCGCAGCAGTTGCAATTGATTTAAAATAGTTAATCAAGGTAGGAGATTGAACATCTCCCTCGAAAAATTCGTCTGAAGCGCGAAGGGCAAATTCTTTTGTGCCTCCTCCACCGGGGAGCAGACCTACACCAACTTCGACTAAACCAATATAGGATTCGGCGGCATAAATTCCAGCATCGCAATGCATTGCAATTTCACAGCCACCTCCAAATACATACCCTTGGGTGGCAACGACCACTGGAATTTTAGACGTACGGATTCTCATGTTGATTTGTTGAAAATCATCGACAAAGCGTTCCAGGACATCAAATTGTTTTTGCATGGCGACCATCCCGATATTCATCAGATTTGCCCCGACAGAAAACTGCTTGGCATTATTCCCTATTACCAAACCGTTCCAATTCCCAGCTTCAGCCAATTCGATAGCCTCTAAAAAGGCTTTTCCAATTCCTTCTCCGATGGAATTGCTTTTACTGGTAAATTCAAGACACAGTACCCCATCGCCGATGTCGTGAACGACACATTCACTATTTTTTATCACAGGTGCCTGTTCTCTATAACTATCCAAAAGGATAAAAGATTCTGTTCCAGGAACGGCCTCATATTGTTTGGAACTCGTGTTGTAGTATTTTTTCTGACCTCCTTCAAATTTGTAAAACTGGGTATTCCCAGAGGCTTTCATTTCCTGTACCCACTTGGGTAAAGATGCTCCTGCATTTTCTATCAATCGAACTCCGAGATCAAACCCGATTAAATCCCAGTACTCAAATGGCCCGTAATCCCAAAAATAACCTGTTCGCATTGCATCGTCTACCGGAAAATATTGATCGGAAATTTCAGGAATACGAGCAGCAGCATACCCAAAAAGCTGACCAAAATAAGCACTAAAAAATTGCTGCTCTCTGGTTTCTCCCTCAACAAGAAATTGCAGTCGCTTATTCATTAATTCCATCCCCTTGGCTGTTTTCACTACTTCCATTTTAGGACGAATAGCGGTTTCATAGGTTAGGGTTTGGAGATTAAGTGCATTTATAATAGAGTTTCCATTTTCATCTTTTTTTTGGGTTTTTTCGTAAAAACCTTTGCCCGTTTTGTTCCCTAAAAACGAATGCTCCAAAAGAAACTTCATAAATTTAGGCTCGGGTCGATCTTTGAGCTTATCGATATAAGCATCTCCAGTGACATTTTCCCTAACGAAACGGCTTACCTTATCTCCAGTATCCAAACCGACCAGATCCTGTAATCTGAACGTGGCTGTATTTGGACGACCTATTAAGGATCCTGTCATGGCATCTACTTCTTCAATTTTAAACTGGAATTGTTCTGTGAGGAGGGTCATCTCGGTTCCTGACATTACCCCAATCCGATTTCCTATAAAGGCTGGAGTGTCTTTACATAAAACCGTTTGTTTTCCTAAAGTTCTTTTCCCAAACTCCATAAAGAAATCAACCACAACTTGCTGGGTTTCTTTTATTGGAATTACCTCTAATAAGCGCAAGTAACGCGCCGGATTAAAGAAATGGGTTCCACAAAAACAAGCTTTAAAATCATCTGATCGTCCTTCCGCTAACAAATGAATAGGGATGCTCGAGGTGTTGGAACTCACCAAACTTCCTTCTTTACGATACTGTTCAACCTTTTCAAAAATCTGTTTTTTAATCTTTAGATTTTCCACAACCACCTCAATGATCCAATCGGCGTCCTGAATTTGTTCAAAATCATCCTCAAAATTCCCAGTACGAATCCTTGAGGCAAAGGAATTGTGATATAATGGGGCGGGTTTGGATTTGATGGAATTTTGGAGCGCCATGTCCACCATTTTATTTCGCTGAGCCTTCACCTTGGATTGAGAGGAGTCTAGATTGGGGGTGACCATGTCCAACATCAACACCTCCATCCCAACATTTGCAAGATGGCAGGCAATACCTGATCCCATTACTCCAGATCCTAAAACGGCTACTTTTTTCAATCGATACTTCATCATATAGGTTTTGAATGTTTAAAATTAATTAAATAAATGACACGGTGTCATTTATTATTTTTACTTTTAAAAAAAAATAGTATGAGCTTAGAAAACATGGTTTCCCAATTTGAAAAAAGAGCTGCAAACGCATCGCCTATAGGCGGAACGATTAAATTTGAAGTTGATGGTCAAGGGATTTTAATAGACGGCACAGGGGATACAAATACTGTAGCAGCTTCTAACGCTGAAGCAGACTGTACCATTAGCCTAACTGCTGAAGTTCTTCAAAAACTCCGAGATGGTGATATCAATCCCATGATGGCTGTTATGGGGGGGCAAATAAAAATAAGCGGCGACATGGGACTCGCGATGAAAGTGCAATCCTTAATGGGATAGCTCAAAATCCTACTCTTTTAAATAAAATACTGTACCAATAGGGTAATCAGTATTCCTTTAATAAAGGCCAGCCAAAGTGTGGTGTAAAGTCCAATTTTATCCACAACTTTTTGTGCCATTTTTTTATGCCAATGAAGTGGGTTCATGGGATTTACTTTGTCATTAAATCGAACAACTCATATCCGCTCCACAGCATTGTGGAGATTTAATTTTTCCTTCACAGCTCCTACAAATCGAAATTTGAACGACGGTTCCGTTTTCTAATGTTAAGTGATCGTTTTCTAGGGGTAGATCGCATTTCGAACAGCTTGCATTCACTGCCATTCCGCAGGAAGCACATTCATATGTTGCCATAATGTATTTTTTAAATTTGAAATCTAATTTACTCTTTTTTTACCACTTCTATGAGCTTCAAACTTAAAGAATACAGCAACCAAATCCATGGAGCACCGTGGAGAAATAAATCAAATAGATCCATGGCAGCCATTCCATTACCGCCTCCCAAGACCCAGTTAATTTTTCCAAGAAGATGAGGTTCGGGTACAAAGGGTGCCAAGCCCAGCGTAAGCGATAAAACTAAAGCTGTTGCTAAATTTGATTTAAAAAAAGAATTCATTTAGTGCGTTTAAAAATAGCGTTGGGCCAAGGTACAATTTGTTTGGTGGTTTTGACGATGGGCATCTGGGCTTGAACTGAAATTAAATGCTGGGTTAAAGTTTCTGCCAACTGCGCTGCCAGCTCGCTGTTAGATTCGAATAGGTTGTGATTCTCCCCTAGGTCCTTTTCTAAATTGTATAATTCAAGAGTTTGATTGGCATGAAAATATATCAATTTCCATTCTCCTTGTCGGACCGCGCTAAAACTTCCAATTCCAGGACCTTCAGAACCCCAATTATTGGGATAATGCCAAAACAAGGGTTTTACTTTATCGTTTGTCGATCCTTTTAGTAAAGGCACAAAACTGCGCCCATCTACTTTTTGAGGAATTTCCGTGTACTCGATTTGAGCCATCTCTAAAATGGAGGGAAAAAAATCTTCTATAATTAAGGGGGTTGAATTAACAGAAGCTGCTTCACTTTTACCAGGCCAATAGGCCATCATAGGCACTCGAATTCCTCCCTCATAAATAGAACCTTTACCACTTTTTAGTGGAAGGTTATGGGTGTGCTTTTCACCTCCCCGAGCCGACGCACTTAAACCTCCATTATCAGACATAAACAAAATAATAGTGTCGTCCTCCAGTTGATTGTCTTCAAGGTAATTCATTACATTTCCTAAAGCTTCATCCATAGATTCAATCATAGAAGCATATCGAGCCTCAGGTTCCTCCATCCCCTTTTCTCGATAAGGCGCAATAAAACGATTGTTTGGCATTAATGGAGTATGAATTCCGTAAAGTGCAAAATACAAGAAAAAAGGCTGCTTGTTATGAACAGGAGTATCCAAAGCTTGAACAACTTCTTGGGTGAGTGCTTCGGTAAGAAAAATCTCTTGCCCATGATATTTTTCAAGGCCTGGAACGGCCCAAACTTCTCTTCCAGGTTTTCCATTTCCAAAGTGGTCTTGTCCCAAATAACTTCCCGGGGCACCTGCAGCATGTCCTGCAATATTAATTTGAAATCCCAGATTCAAAGGGTTTGAAGAAGGATATCCTATCGCTCCAAAATGGGCTTTCCCTGCATGTAGGGTATAATACCCGTTGTCTTTTAATAGTTGAGGGAAGGGCTTAGCATAAGCTGCATGGGGTGTTAAGGAATCTAAACCAATTCCATTGTAATTCCAATCTGGGAACTCCAGGATAGGATGATCGAGTTCCATGGGTTGCTTTTGATCGGGCTTTAAGGTCCAATTGGTTACCCGATGACGGGCAGCATTCATTCCGGTCAATAAACTCACGCGTGTTGGTGAACATACCGGGGTTGCATACGCATTGGTAAATTTTACAGCTTTTTTAGCCAAACGCTCCATATTTGGCGTCTTGTATGTTTTGTTAAAATTCGTCAATTGATTCCAAAAAGGAACGGAAGTATCTTGCCATCCCATGTCATCGACAAAAAAAAGAACAATATTTGGAGGGGTGCTCTCATTCTCAGGGGGTTGACAAGAAGAAATAAGTAAAAGAAGAAACGATACAACGACAACAACTCTTTGCATTCTTAATCCCTTAGTTCGGGTGCTTTAAAAAGACCCATATTAGAAAATACTGCTTGTGCTTTTGAATCGGTAACCGTAAAACGAACTCCATCAAGAGCCTGGGTTTCAAATCGAATTAATCGTTTGTTTCCTATGGTTGACCCCTCGTAAACTTTTTCCCAAACTCCGTTAACCAACACTTCAAAAGTAAAGGATTTGATTCGCTGGCCCAAAGGGAGATATTCCTGAATCATAAAAGTATTGGCTTCTTGGGCTGTATTTAGTAAAAGTGTGATGCTCGGTTTTTCGTCATCCGCTGTAGCAACCCAAAAGGTGTCTGGATTATTATCGATTAAATACCCTTCAGCATATCCTTCGGCAGTAGAACTTGTACGGATTGGTTGGGAAAGAGCAAGATTTTTAGTGAAAGTGGCTTTTATATAAGCCGCAAGTTCATTTAAATTTTTGACTTCATTTTCGTGAACTAGACCACGAGTATCCACAGGTAAATTTAATAAAAGTGAGCTGTTTAAACCTACAGAATTATAATATATATCAACCAATTTCGATAAGGATTTTACTTGATTGTCTTGCTCGGGATGGTAATACCAACCGGGTCGGATAGAAACATCCGTTTCTGTAGGTACCCAATGGGTTCCTTGCTCTTGACCTGCAGCAAAACGCTGAAAATCTGGCATTCCTGCATAAACACTGTCTCTGTATAGAGGGGACCAAGTAGTTTCGTTGGCATAGCCTTTTTCGTTTCCAACCCAACGAATGTCTGGCCCGGCATCGCTAAAGATAACTGCTTGAGGTTGCAATTCCCGAACCATTTTAATAGTATTTGGCCAATCGTAATAGTTTTTCTTATCAACCCTCCGCTCTTCATTTGCTCCTCCATAATAGCCATCCCCTCCATTGGCACCATCAAACCAAACTTCAAATACATCTCCGTAATTGGTCAGCAATTCTCGGAGCTGATTCCTGAAATAGGTAATATATTCGGGCTTCCCATAATCGGGATGATTTCGATCCCAAGGAGAAAGGTAAACCCCAAATTTTAATCCATATTCTTCACAGGCATCGGACAATTCACGAATCAAATCTCCTTGCCCATCTTTCCAAGGGGAATTTTTTACAGAATGTTCGGTAAATTCACTAGGCCAAAGACAAAATCCGTCGTGGTGTTTGGCGGTTATGATAATCCCCTTCATCCCAGCCTCCTTTGCTACTTGAGCCCATTGACGTGTGTCCAATGCGGCTGGGTTAAATTGTGCTGGTTTTTCATCTCCATAACCCCATTCCATATTCGTAAAGGTGTTCATGTTAAAATGAATAAAGGCATAGTATTCCAATTCTTGCCAAGCCAGTTGATGTTTATTGGGAATCGGTCCAACCGGTTCTACAGTACCCACCGAAACCGAAATACAGGAGATGCTCAGGGGTATCAAAATGAGGATGAGGAGGGTAGACTTCCAATTCTTTTTTTTCATGCTTACTGTTTATTAAATTTTGGGTCGATAAATTCCCATTCTCGAATGTGGGGATGCCGGTGTGCTATTCGTTGTAAGGAGTCTATTTTTTGAACAATTTCTGGGTATTGAGAGGCCAAATTTATTTTTTCACTTGGATCATTTTTTAAGTCATACAATTCCCATGTTGCCTTAGGGTTGGTTTTCATTTCCACTTTCACTCCTTTCCAATCTCCCATTCTAAGTGCAATTTGCCCTCGCTTTTCGGGATATTCAAAATAAAGAAACTCATGTTGCTTTTGTCCTTCTTTACCGAGTAGTTCGGGTAAAATTGAGATTCCATCTGGAGCACTTTGCTCTTGACCGCTTAATTCCGCAAAAGTGTTGAACATATCCCAATGTCCAGAAACAAGGTCCGAATGAGATCCTGCTGCAATTTTTCCTTTCCAATAAGCGATAAAAGGAATTCGAATTCCTCCTTCATAAACATCCATTTTCAACCCCCTAAACCCTGCAGCACTGTTGAAATATTCGGTATCAACACCGCCAGCGAAGGTGGGTCCATTATCACTGGTAAAAAGGATCAGGGTGTTTTCTTCTTGACCACGTGCTTTAACCGCCTCCCAAAGTTTTCCAACTTCAGAATCCAAATGAGTGATCATCGCAGCATAGGCAGCAAATGGATATTGATGGGCAGTGTATCCATTATCTCCATAATACGGCTTTTCCTCAAACTTTCCCTGATAATAGCTTACCAAAGAATCTGGAACTTGAATGGATACGTGAGGAATAGGAGAAGGATAATAAAGAAAAAAAGGTTTTTGAACATTGGTCGTATCCAAAAAATGTAAAGCCTTATCAATCATTCTGTCTGGGGCATAGTCTCTCCCTTTAAATTGTTCAAATGCTTGCTGATTACTTCCCTTTTCAATTGGAGTATGAACTAAAAAATAATCGTTATCCAAAGGGGCTACAACATCGTTTTCCCAAAGATGGGTAGGATAATAATTATGCGCTTGTTTTTGATCTAAATAGCCATAATAATAATCAAATCCTTGCAGTAAAGGACTTCCTGTTGTTCCATTCATTCCCAATCCCCACTTCCCGACTAAAGCAGTTTGATATCCTGCTTTTTTAAGCATTTTCGCTAAAGTTGGTGTGGTTTCAGGTATGGGCATCTGCCCACCTTCATTTTCATCTTCAAATTGCCCCAACTCATAGTTCCCTCTAATATAGGCATGACCCGCATGAGTTCCTGTTAAAAACATATATCGGGAAGGAGCACAAACAGGGGCTCCCGTATAGTGTTGGCTAAACCGCATCCCTCCTGCCGCTAGGCGATCCAAGTTGGGAGTTTTTATTTTTTCTTGACCGTAAGCACCAATTTCACCATAGCCCAAATCGTCCGCTAAAATATAAATGATATTCGGAGCCTGGATTGTCGTATGCTCCGGAGTGGCACATCCCAAGTACATAAATCCAACAAACAAGAGGGCAGTATATTTCATTTTAAATTTTTATAAAAATCTTCTTTTTATATAACCAATAACACAAATACCAAAGCCCAAAAAGCACTACAAAACCGGAAAATAAATCGGCTAGCCAAGGGGAGTATCCACCGATCAGCGTATTGGAAAAGGGTCGGATAACCTTTAAAAACAAACCTCCACCTCCAAGCGAGGCAAAAAGATAAATAAAGAGAGGATTCACCCCTACCACACGAAAGACTAAGGTCTTTTTAATCAATTGCTTAACATCGATGAGCCAATAACATAACGCCAATGCTAAGTAAGTCCACCCCGCAGAAAGTAAAACAAAGGAGGTGGTCGAAATTCTTTTAATCACTGGGGTAAAAAAGGTCGTACCATACCCCAAGGCTAGCGCAATTATTCCTGCCATTAGAATTCTTTTTAACTTCTCGGTTGAAGTAGAATTCTCCATCAACCACTTCCCAGCCACAACACCCCACAAGGTATGCGCAGCAGTAGGTAAGGCATTAAATGCTGCCCAATGTCCGCCGTATTCGTACCCGGAAATAAAAATATTAAACCAAGCACCAAAATTTTCTCCAGCCACAAAAGCCTGATCAAAGCCGACTACTGGGAAGAAACGATACAACAAATCGGAGATCAGGATGCAAACAAATCCAGCGGCAATTTGAACTGTTGAAGATTGTTTCAACAAAAGAAAGGAGATCAAATAAGTGAACGACAATTGCGCTAAAACATTATCAAATTGAAAGATGATTTTTTCGGGTCCAATACAGTAGAGACCCCATCCAAAAAGCAATAATAAAAAGGCTCTTCGCAAGGCATGATTCCGTATTTGACTCTCCGAATCTCCTTTTTTCTTACGATTGGCATACGATAGAGGAATAGAAACCCCCACGATAAACATAAAAAACGGTTGTACTAAATCCCAAAAATGCAACCCTTCCCATTTTACGTGATGAAACATAAAGTCCATGACAGCCGTCACTTGTTCATTTCCAGATTTCATCAATACATCAAACAAATGAGCAAATTCTGCAATAAGTAAAAACATTACCAGCCCTCTAAAAAAATCAAGAGATACTAAACGGTTTTCTAATTTTTTTTCAGTGCTCATCTCAATTCAATTTTAATTACTGTATCAATATCATTTTTGTCTATTTTGGAAACGTCGATTGAGAAACCAAAACTATCATTTCTGTAAGCTAACTTTTGATTTGTCTTCCAATCGTAAACAGCCTTTATTTTAACTGGGACTTGGTCTGCATGTAAAATGGAAACCTCGGGGTTTAATAAATGAACGAAAACTGTCTTCCCCTTTTGAGTAGAAACGAAATCGTCATTTGGAGGAATGGGTCCTTTTCGTGTTCCGTAAATCGTTTCTCCATTCACCTGTAACCAATCGCCCATCGCTCTCAAGGAAGCTTGGTGCTCAGGTTGAATTTTTCCATTAGGCATGGGGCCTACATTTAACAACATATTACTTCCGTAACCAGCAGCCTTTATTAAATAGTGGATCAGTTCTTTCTCAGATTTATGCTTTCTGTCTTGTAAATTAAAGCCCCATGATCCATTGATGGTTTCGCACACCTCTAGAGGTACACTTCCAATTTGATCCGCTGGAGTACCCCACCCTGTAGAGTTTTTTCCTGGCAAATCTTTTTCAAACATTTGAAAATCTTCTCCCTCAATGACCCCGATATGATGGTTGTTTCCAATTAACGCCTGAGGTTGCATTTCATGAATCATTCCGTAGATTTCATCATAATGCCAATCCACTTTTACGTCACCGAATTTTTTTCCATCCCAATCTTTTTGATCCCAATGACCGTCAAACCAAATCCCTCCTATTTCTCCGTAGTTGGTGAGCAATTCTTTAAGCTGGGCCTTCATAAAAGCAATATAATCTTCCCATTTTCCTTCACCTCTTCCAGCAATTCCGTTTCCTGTTCTTCCCCTTGGGAAATAATCATCTCGATTCCAATCCAAAAGTGAATAGTAGAAAAATAATTTAATTCCCTGTTTACGGCATTCTTCAGCGAGCATTTTAAGGACATCTTTACCGTAGGGAGTCGCCTCAACAATGTCGTAATCTGTTACTTTGGAGTCGAACATGGAAAAACCGTCGTGGTGTCTGCTGGTAATCGTGATGTATTTCATCCCTGCAGCTTTGACCATACTGACCCATTCTTCTGGATCAAAATCTATTGGATTAAAGAAGCTGGGGAGCTTTTCGTATTCATCGATACTGATGTTTTGATTGTTCATCACCCATTCTCCATCCCCCAAAATACTGTAGACTCCCCAATGGACAAAAAGTCCAAAACGCGCATCTTGAAACCAGGCTCTCGCTTCTAGATTTTCTGGGCTGGGCGTGTAGTTTTGAGCATTTGAAATTGTAAAAAGAAAAAAAGTGAAGCAGCTTATAAAAAGTCGTTTGACTAGGGTATTATTCATGATGATTGCTTTAGTTTCCTAAATGTAATAATTTTTAAATTAGGTTGATGAAAATCGTATTCTTCAATAAAGCTTTCTTCAATTTATTTTTTAGTGTATCTTAAATTTTTAATCATTGAATTCATGCGATTTCTGACTTTAACTATTGTTTTATCCTTGATGAATTGGAGCTGCTCGAATCCGAATGCTTCCCTAGAGACACACCTCTTTAGAAATGGAGAAGGAGGTTACCAATGTTATCGAATTCCAGCTCTTATCCAAACTCCTCAAGGGGTGTTGTTTGCCTTTGCTGAAGGAAGAAAAACGAATTGTGAGGACTTCGGAAATGTGGACATCCTCCTCAAAAAAAGTGTGGATGGGGGGCGGCACTGGTCACAAATGGAAGTTGTCGCTGACTATGGAGAACTCCAAGCAGGCAATCCAGCCCCTGTCGTTGATCTCTTTGATCCGCGTTATCCCCAAGGAAGAATTTTTTTATTTTACAACACCGGGGATGCCTCTGAACACGAAATGCGCTTAGGTAAGGGAACACGGGAGGTTTGGTATATTTCAAGTGTCGATCAAGGGCAAACCTGGTCATCCCCAAAAAATATTACGAACCAAGTACACTTTAATTCTACGTCTAGTCATGAGGAAAGAGATTGGAGAACACACGCTACCACACCCGGTCATGCAATACAATTTAAAAGAGCTCCTTATCAAGGACGGATCTATGTGCCCGCTAATCATTCTCAAGGAATTCCTCAGGAGGGTTTTAACGAATACCGTGCCTATGGATTTTATTCAGATAATCACGGAGAAGACTTTAAAGTAAGTCCGGACCTCAACACCCCATCCTCCAATGAAGGCATCGGTGCCGAACTCCCAGACGGATCGCTCCTGCTAAATGTGCGTGAACAAAACGGTGCGACAAAACAACGATTGGTTGCTTTAAGTAAATCAGGGGGAGAGTTTTGGGATTCTGAAACATTCGATCCAGAGTTGATCTCTCCCGTTTGTCAATCAAGTATTGTATTGTTTGAGGGAAGTCAGGATACGCTCTTGCTCTATTCGGGTCCAAACAGCAATTCTAAACGAGAGAAAATGACCGTCAAGGGAAGTCTTGATTTTGGTAAAACCTGGAAATACCAAAAAGAAATCTATCCTGGGACTGCTGCCTATTCTGATTTGGTTCAAATTGATGCTGACCACATTGGGCTTTTCTATGAAAGAGACCAAGCAGGGATCTATTTTATTCGTTTTCCCTATTCAGAACTCAAGAAATAATCTTATTTTTAAAACAAAACACATCGTATGTTTATCCGTAAATCGCTCACTGCAGTTTTCCTTTTACTCCTTTCCAATTCAAGTCTCCTTGCTCAAGACTGGGCAAACTTTCAAGAATTTAAAGTTGCAAATGAAGCCCTTCCTGCTCCAGAACCTGGGGAACATAGAATTGTCTTTATGGGAAATTCCATCACCATCGGATGGTTAAACACCCATCCTGATTTTTTTAAAAACAAACCTTATGTAAACCGTGGCATCAGCGGTCAAACAACCCCCCAAATGCTTGTTCGATTTCGTGCAGATGTAATCGATATAGGTGCAAAAGCAGTCGTTATTTTAGCGGGGACGAATGATATTGCGGGGAATACGGGTCCATCTACTTTAGAAATGATCCTCGACAATATTAAATCCATGACAGAAATTGCCCAAGCCAATGGGGTCAAAGTAATTTTATGCTCTGTACTCCCTGCCTTCGATTATCCTTGGAGACCTGGACTGGAACCCAATGTGAAAATTCCCAAATTAAACACCTTGATTAAAAATTATGCCGATCGAAAAGGAGTTTACTACCTGGATTATTTCAGTGCTTTGGATGATGGAAATAATGGTATCAGCAAAGAAAATAGTTACGACGGTGTTCACCTTACCTTGGAGGGGTATAAGATTTTGGAGCCCCTGGTAGAGAAAGCAATAAAAAAGGTCCTTGAATAATTTCAAAGACCTTTAAAGCGGTTGTACCGTAATAATTTATTTTGAAAACTCAAGCACTGCTCTGAAATAACCCCATCCGAGATGAAGATCCATTCCTTTGTCACTCTTTTCAAAAATCATAGAAAAAGCTTCAAGAGAATCACCAGCTTCAGTTAAAGGCACTGTAATTCTGGCAACATCTAAATCCTCACTATACGAGTAGGCACCCCAAACGTGAGTTGCTTTGTTAATAATAATGGTCATCTGACCCTCAGAAGGAATCGCATACATTGTATAACGTCCAGCAGCTAAGGAAGTCGTCCCTACTTTCATCGGAGTATAAAGTATCAACTCGGTGGATTCGTTTGCACCCATTCTCCAAATTTTACCTTCGGGCACTAAGGTTTCAATGGCTCTCCCATTGAGTTGAGGACGACTGTAAAGGATACGCGCCCATTGAGCTTCTCCACGTGTCCCGGGATATTCAATTAAATCCAAAGGACTTTTGTCCAGGTCTTTAAACTTTTGAGCTTCTATACCTTGTATAGCAACAAAAAATAGAAATACGATAGAAATTAGTTGTTTCATTGTTTTTTTTTTAGACAACGAATATAAAAAAGACCCCGATGAAAAAACAGTTTAATTTACTTTTTAACAATAAGTACTGTTTTTACCGGATGGTGATCCGAGACCCACAATCCTTTTTCCGTTTTAAGCCATAAATGATCCGCCTCAAGTACAGTAAATCCTTTTTGAAAGATATAGTCTATTCTCCTTTTTTCCACGGATAGGGTATCAAATCCGGTAAATGTTCCATAGTTTTTATGTTCTGGATTGAGATGTTGCTGAACATCTTCAAAGGTCGACATAAGGTACTGAATAGGTTCATGATCCTTAGTCAAATTAAAATCCCCTGTGAGAATCACTGGCAATTGCTGCTGATTTATCGTTTCTATTTTTGACATTATCAGACGCACAGAATTTGCTCGTGCCTTTTCTCCTACATGATCGAAATGCGTATTGAATAGCCAAAATTCTTCCTTACTCCTTTTGTCTTTAAAACGTGCATAGGTACAAATCCGTTCCAGTGCAGCATCCCATCCTACAGTTATTTGATCGGGTGTATCCGACAACCAAAAGGTGTCTGATTCCAAGAGTTCTAATTGTTTCTTCTGATAGAAAATGGGACTGTATTCCCCTTTTTTTTGTCCATCCTCTCTTCCCACTCCAACGTAGGAATACTCTTCCATTCCATTCAAAAGATCTATCAATTGGCTATGAACCACCTCTTGCATTCCAATCGCACTTGGATGAATCTTGCGTAGGGATTCGATCATTGCTCCTTTTCTGTTTTCCCAAATATTATCTCCATCATTCGGATTTGCGTACCGAATATTATAAGACAGGATACTTATTTTCTGTGTCGAACATCTGATAAACAACCCGAAAACCGTGATGGCAAACAATAGATTAAAAAATTTAATTTTATATGGAATCTTCATGGTTTAGGTTTATTAAAAGTTAGTTATAAACACAGGCTTTAGCGTCTGATTTCACAAAATAAGATTTATAATTAACAGCCTTGGGATCTGTGCATCCACATAAGTTCAAAAGCTCAATATTTTTAAAATCAATCGGATGACTTTCTGCTTGGACTGCAATATACCCCTCTTTTAACAAGATTCCTTCTTTGGCTATCCATTCCTCTTTGTTCGTTACCCCCATTGATTCCCAATCTGTTCCGTTGGATGATTTACTAATAAATGCCCCCCCGATCTGAGGATGTTCATATTTAAGGACTGTATCGTTTTCAATTAGATGAGCAATATATTCCTCTCCCATTACGACCACCTCAACCGAAACCCATTGATCGCCATCATAGGTTCTCGAACTTGAATTGATACAATGACTGTAGTCCATCTCCCCAAAACGTTCAACAGCTGTGCCAGGCGAACATAAATTTGCTGTCGGTCGCTCTTTTCCATCACTTAGACCTCCTAAAAGTTGTACCTCGATGGAAACGGGAAAATGCTGTTCAAAGGTGTTGCTTGCTGCTGATTGAGAATGCACCATAATCCCACTATTGCGAACATTCCAATCCTCTCCTCCCGGTGTTTGTTCCCCAACAAAGCGATAATCAAATCGCAATTTGTAATATGAATACGGCTGTTCGTAATACATATGCCCGTATTTATCATCAAATTCTTGATACTCGTCGTAAACAACACGCAACATTCCCTCCTCTACTTGAAACGTATTGAGGTAATTTTCATTTAAAGGTCGATCTGCAATTTTAATTTCCCATCCACTCAAATCTTTTCCATTAAATAGGGGCTTCCAATCTTCAAGTTCAGAATTTGAATTCCAAGATTGGTCAAGGGGTAAAAACAGTGCACCAATAAAACAAATAATCGTGAGGAATGCGTATTTCATTTTTAGTGATTTATGTTGGTTCTTTAAGTAAAGTTATAAAATTCATCTACGCATTCCGTTTATACAAATGCGCGCAAAGCAAAATAAAAAACAGAGGGACACAACAAGCATCCGAGTCCCGTATAGAACGTTGACGTAAAGGCACCGTAAGGAACCAGTTTAGGATCGGTGGCAGCGAGTCCAGCAGTTACGCCGCTTGTTGTTCCAATTAATCCGCCAAAAACTAGAGCTGAATGGGGATTATCCAAACCAATTTTCTTGGCTATTAAAGGAGTACCAATAGTGGCTACGATGGTTTTTACTACACCTATAGCAATACTTATCGCAATTACATCAGAGCTCGCGCCTACAGCAGATCCGGTGATCGGACCAACGATATAAGTACAGGCTCCTGCACCTATGGTAGTCAAACTTTCGACATCCCTGTATCCAAGAAAGAAAGCAAGGAGTACTCCAACAAAAAAAGAAAAGAAAACTCCCGAAAACAAACTTACAATTCCAGCCCAGCCCGCTTGTTTAATTTTTGATAAATCCGCTCCCATGGCCGTGGCCACAACTGAAAAATCGCGAAGCATCGATCCTCCTAATAAAGCCATTCCTGCAAAAAGTGGAATGTCTGCAATCCCTTTTTTTGATCCCAACAAAGCAAGTAGAAGTCCAGAAAAAACAGCCAAAGCTACTCCTGGTATCTTTTTTTTAAACAAGTGGGTGGATACCAAATTGGATAAATACATAAGGATTCCAACTACTAGAAAAGCGAAGATTAAACCATTTTTTTCGATCAATTGATAAACGACTTCCATCTATTTTTCGTTTTTAGTTTGACCAATTTTAGAAATCAAGGGAACCAATAAAAAACCTGTCAAGGTTACCAGTACACCGATCACTACTGCGATTGGACCTTGAGAGACCGCTGCCTTAACGTTTTGAGTGGCTGCCATGGCAACGATGATAGGTATATACATCGAACTCCAGAATACAATACCTTGGGTGGTCAATTCTTTAACAATTCCTTTCTTTTTGAAATAACTATAGGAAATCATGAGAAAAAACATGGCAAAACCAACACCTCCTACATCACTTTTTAATCCAATCCATACTCCTAAGTAATTTCCCAATAGTTTCCCAAAGAGAAAACAAAAAGCCAGTAAGGCTACACCGTAAATTTTCATACTTTTTGAAATTGTTTTTGCAATTCTTTTTTGGTGACCTTCCCCATTACGTTCCTCGGTAAATCTTCCAAAAGTAAATACTTTCTTGGCCACTGAAAATTCGGAAGTTGTTCTTTCAGCCAGGGTTCAAAATTTTCAGGTAAAGTAACCTCACCTTCATTTAACTCGATGCCAGCTCCCACAATTTCTCCCCATTCCTCATCTGGAATGCCGACCACAGCACAGTCCTTCACTATAGAACTTTTACGGATGATTTCTTCTATTTCCAAAGCCGAGATTTTGTGTCCTCCAGATTTTATAATATCTACAGAATTCCTGCCAAGGATGCGGTATCTTCCGTCTTGTTCTACAGCCATATCTCCCGTTTTGAACCAACCTGAATCAAAGGCTTCTTTTGTTGCATCGGTTTTTCCCCAATATTCTTTAAAAACATTCGGACCTTGAACTTGAATTTCACCGGTAGCTCCCTGCTTCACTTGTTTTCCATCCTCCCCAACTAAACGAACCTTCATGCCTTCGAGAGGGTAACCGATGCTCCCTGGTACACGCTCTCCATCATACGGATTGCTGATTGCCATACCCATTTCAGTCATCCCATAACGCTCCAACAAAACCTGACCACTAATCTTTTTCCATTCCTCTAAAGTTGTGATCGGTAAAGCTGCAGAACCAGAGATCATCAATCGAAAATTATTTAAGGCTTTGGTAATGATTTTTTGTTCTGTTTCTGATTGTGTTTTCCAATAGTGAATTAGTTTGTAATAAATGGTAGGTACGGCCATAAAAAGATTCACCTTCCCAGATTTAAACAATTCAAAAATACTTTTCTCATCAAATTTTGGAAGAAAAAAGCAGCTTGCTCCACTCCATAACGCACAGCTTACCACATTGATAATTCCATGAACATGGTGCAAGGGAAGGACATTTACAATCCTATCCGATGAACTCCATTTCCATGCCTTGACAAGCATTTCTATTTGAGCTTGTATATTTAGATGGGTAGTTACGACCCCTTTGGGTTTGCCTGTAGTTCCACTGGTATAGAGTATCATGGCCATTCTTGAGGAATCAACCTCTGGGCAGGTGGCTTCATGGCTTCCTATGGATTCCATAGAAATTCCAATGGTTTTTTCGGTACATAAAGGAGCAACCAAGGAGGCATACATTTTTGAATATATTAAGGCTTGGGCTTGGGTATCTTCGATTACATACTGAAGGGAAGGCAAGGGATGTTTTGTACAAAGTGGAACTGCAATTCCTCCAGCTCTCCATATTCCCCATTGAATGGCAACATATTCAAAACTGGGATCTACAATAAACGCTACACGGGCTTCATTTAAATCTGGTTTTCCGTCTAAGAGCTCACTTGCAATCTGAGCAGAACGCTCTAAAAGTTGATGATAGGTATAGGAAATATGATTTGAAATTAGCGCTTCTTGTGAAGCCCTTTTTTTTGCTCTCTCAATTAATTGAATCATGAAAATTTAAATTTTTAAACTTCTGTTGGTTAGTTAATAAACTTTGTCTTGTCGAGTTCAAGTATGCTGTGGAGTAACAGGTTTGCCCCTTTGGCAATAGCTGCAGGTGTTGAATACTCATCTGGAGCATGGCTGATTCCGTCAACACTCGGAACAAAAATCATTCCTGTAGGGGTAATCATTGCCATATCCTGAGCATCATGACCTGCGCCACTAGGCATGGTCCTGAAGGAGTAGTTTAAATTGGAGGCGTTTTTACGAATGAGGTCTTGTATACGTTGGTCTGTGAGTGCCGGTTCTGCAGTAGCATTAATTGGTTTAAATTCGAAAGTAGTTTGGGTTGACTTTCCAATTTCATGTGCTCTTGCCTCAATTTGATTAAATAAAAAAGCAATTTTATCAGCATTCAAATCTCGGATTTCAAGACTGGTAATTACCTTACCCGGAATGACATTAGGTGCCCCAGGAAACGCTTCAATACGTCCCACTGTTCCCACCTGTGCGCCTTCATTTTTTTTGATTTGATCATTCACCGCTAAGATAAATTGAGCTGCAGCAAGTAGCGCATCCTTACGGTCGTTCATTGGAGTTGTCCCTGCGTGATTGGTTAAGCCTGTAATTTCAACATCCCACCATTTTAAACCTACTATCCCCTCAACAACTCCAATATCTAAGTTACTCTTATGCAATACATTTCCTTGCTCTATATGCAATTCCAAAAAAGCGTGCAGATCTTCTGGATTTCTTTTAATCTCCATTACTTTATCCGGATCTCCACCCAATCGTGTAATTCCCTCAGCATTGGTGTAACCTGAGGCTGTTATAACCTCTAAAGCCGTTGAGTCCAACTTCCCCGCCAAGGCGCGTGATCCAAAAATAGCCCCTTCTTCATTTGAAAAAATTATAAGTTCAAGAGGATGATCGGTTTGTATATTGTTTTCAATTAAAGTTTCCAAAACCTCTAGAGCTCCCACAACGCCAACGTCGCCATCGTAGTGTCCTCCATTGGGAACAGCATCAATATGCGATCCAAAAGCAATGGGACTCAGTTTGTTATTTTTTCCTCTCTTTGTAGCAATTAAATTCGCCGCGGCATCGGTGTGGACTTCAAGCCCTAAAGCTTCTAAATAGCTCGTAAGGAATGCTCTTGCATTAATTTCGTGATCGCTAAAAGCCACCCGATCATTTCCTCCTTGGGCATTCATTCCATAAGTAGAAAGCTTTTTTAATTGAGCATCCAGCCGATCTGAATTGACTCGTAAGTTTTTTGTTTGGGCATAAATGCTTTGATGGGATAGAAAAATTATCAGACCCAAAGCCCTTAGGAAATTTCTTAATTTCATTTACTTGAACTTGTTTAATCTAAAATTAAAATTTATTTAATGCCCCACTACCCTTTCCTTTGAAATTTTAAAATCAAACCGTAAAAACTAATCTTTTTTGTACTTTTCAAAAAACTGAACTAATGAAACTACCGTTTTTGACTTTCGCCTTTCTTTTAAGCTTTTTAGTTGCCCGTGCACAACATGGAAAGGTCATGGATAACCTCACCCTCAACAGCAAAATTCTGAAAGGAGAGCGCAACTTTGCCGTTTACCTTCCTCCAGATTACGAAACCTCGAGCAGAAGTTATCCTGTTTTGTATTTATTGCACGGCTATACAGATAACCACACGGGTTGGATTCAATTTGGTGAAGTACTTCAACTAGCAGATAATGCCCTCATAAAAGGGGAAGCTACACCCATGATCATTGTAATGCCGGATGCAGATACTGGTATTCCGGGTTATGCCAATACCTTATCGGGTAAATGGAATTACGAAGATTTTTTCTTTGAGGAGTTTATGCCCCATGTGGAAGCCCGTTTTAGGATCAAAAAAGAGAAACGTTTTAGAGCTATTTCTGGGCTATCTATGGGAGGTGGAGGAACTTTAATCTATGCCCTTCATCGGCCTGATTTGTTCTCTTCTGCTGCCCCCTTAAGCGCCTCTTTTGGTCCGCTAAGCTTCAGTGAAATGAAGAACTATGCCTATGTAGGATACGATGAATCCAATTACAACGAAAAGGATTACGAAACCTATTCCAAAAAATACAATCCCCTAGAATTGGTGGATCAATTAGAAAAAGATCAACTGAATAGTGTCCGATGGTATATCGATTGTGGGGACGACGACTTTCTCTTTGAGGGGAATAGTTTGCTGCACATCAAAATGAGAAAAAAAGGGGTTCGACATGAATTTAGAATCAGAGACGGGAGTCATAATTGGACCTATTGGAGAACTGCCCTCCCTTCAGTACTTTCCTTTATTTCCGACCATTTTCATCAACGCTAACGTGATCCATCCATAAAATTATTAACTAATAATGAGGGTTATTTTCTATACAATGAGGGGGTTAATGCTCGGTGCAATTATCGAAATTTACCTTTGGAATTTTAATGTCTCCCTTGGGCTATCTGGACTAAGCCAACAAAATTAATTATATAAAAAATTGGACTCAACAAGACTTGGACTGGGTCCATTTTCAGAACATCATACAATAAAAAATGCTAAACGCTGTAATATTTGACATGGATGGGGTGATTGTAGATAGCGAACCTCTACATCACAAAGCCTATAAAAAAATGTTTGCTGACTTTGAAATTGAGGTAAGCGATGCGCTTTTTGAAACCTTTACAGGCGAAGCTACACTCGCAATTTGTCAAAAAATTTGTGAGAATTTTAAACTAGATGTTCCTCCAGAAAAATTAGTACAACGAAAGAGGGAGTACTTTAATCGACTCTTTGATGAGGACAAAGAATTGGAACTCATTGAAGGCGTGTCCGATTTAATTGAGGAATACCATAACGCAGGTCTTACCTTGGTGTTGGCTTCTTCCGCTTCCATGCAGAATATCGATCGGATTTTTAAACGCTTCGATCTAGACCATTATTTTATTGCTAAACTTAGCGGTGCTGATCTTAAAGCCTCCAAACCTCATCCTGAAATATTTATAAAAGCCACCCAAGCTTCAGGATTTGCTAAAGAACACTGCTTTGTCATTGAGGATTCAACCAATGGCATAAAAGCAGCTAAAGCAGCAGGCTTGTTTTGTGTAGGATTCGATAGTCCCAATTCTAAAAATCAAGAGTATTCCCAAGCAGACTTGAGGATCAATTCCTATAAAGAAATAGAATATTTAAAAATTAAGACGTTTTTTTAGCCCCCTTTTTCTTTTCAAGGGAAACAAAAAATCCCCAGATATAGGACGCAAAATAAATCAACACGAAGGGGAGGATATAGAGGTAATAAAAAGTGGCATCCGTTAACACTATCTGTAAGTAATCCGAATTCGAGGAATAATACCCCACTTTTTCTGTGGTTAAATCGTATATCAATCCAGCGTATATCACCAAGGTATAGATGATAAGTAGGATCCGAATTGGCCAAAATACTTTTGGTTTCAGATAAGAAAAGCCATAATAATAAACGATTTTTTTCAAGGTGGTGAATTGCTGTTGTTCAAAAATACAAAAAGAAAATTCAAGTACTCTACTTAAATTTTAAATGCTGCCAGCAAAGGCATCAACTCCATAAAATCATTTTAAAAACAGCACCTTACCAATTAAACTAATTTTTAGATTTGTTGTCAAACAAACTAAAACAAAACTTATGAAAGTATTTCTAAAACTGATCCTTGTAATTTCAGTTATCACACAATTTACAATTTCTTGTCAAGGGGAAACAAAACAAAAGTCAGAGATCACAATTGGATTACAAACGTATTCCTTCAGAACGATGGACGACCAAAGTCCTTTAGCAATTTTAAACTACATCAAACAAACAGGTATTAAAAACGTAGAGTTAATGGGTAATCACGCTGAGCCTTTTGCTGGTGCGCCCGTAAGCTCCATGTCCGATCCTGCTAAACTTGCCATCCTTATCAAACAGTACCGAAAGGAAGCACTTACCCCAGAAGAACAACTTATCGCTGATGAAGTAGCCGCCGAAAGAGAACAATACAATCTGGACGTTGAAGAATGGAGAAAAAATGTAGACTATAAAAAATTTGAAGAGCTACGGCGTTTATACAATGAAGCTGGGATCAACATCTACGCATTTAAACCTCGGGTATTTGGTAAAGAAAACTCAGACGATGCCATCCGTTACGGTATGCGAGCTGCCAAAGCTTTAGGGGCTAGTCATGTGACTCTAGAACACCCTGAAGACGATGAGCATACGGCACGTTTGGGTAAAATTGCTGAAGAAGAAGGTATGCTCGTAGGGTATCACGGTCATGAACAGCAAACCCCAACCTTATGGGATACCGCACTTAGCCAATCAGAAGCCAACCGATTGAATCTTGATTTTGGTCACTATATCGCAGCGGAAAACCAAAACCCGTTAGAAATCATAAAAAACAAGCATGAAAAAATAGTAAGCATGCATTTGAAAGACCGGAAGAAAAAAAGTAACGGTGGAGATAATTTGATGTGGGGTCAAGGGGAAACTCCCATTAAGGAGGTACTTCAATTGATCCGGGACAATGGCTATGACTTTCCTGTTACAATAGAATTGGAATACGATATTCCAGAAGGGTCAAATGCTGTAGAGGAAGTTAAAAATTGCATTGCATACGTGCAAAGTGTCCTTTAGTATTTTGTACATTTAAATTAAAGGGGAACCGCCAAAATCAAGTAAGGCATTTTCTCACCAACCAATAAAGTAAAATATTCATGAAAAAAATAACTGAAAATGCCCCTATGGATTCACGAAGAGACTTTATAAAAAAAGCCGCTTCCGCCTCTTTATTCACTATTGTTCCAAGCAGCACATTAACCAGTCTAGGATACCAATCGCCAAATGATATGGTCAACATAGCAGCTATTGGTGTAGGGAACCGAGGGGGTCAGGTCATTGGTAATATTGCAACCCCTGACGTAGTTGCGCAGCGCGCTCCAATGGGTGGCTTTTTAAGACAACCTTATGGTGGGATTCAACCTGAAAGAACCCCTTATAATCGAGGAGGGGGATCAGATCAAAAACCTTATAAACATGCTAACATCTATGCTATTTGTGATGTAGATCACGAGTATGCAGGACACATTATTAAAGGGTATCCTAAGGCAAAAACCTATCACGATTATAGAGAGATGATTGACAAGGATAAAAATATCGATGCTGTCGTCATTGCCACACCCGATCACACGCATGCCGTAATCACTTCCTACGCCATGAACGCTGGAAAGCATGTGTATGTGGAAAAACCAATGACCAAAACCATCTATGAAGCACGATTCTTAAGAGATTTAGCTCGGAAAACTGGCCTTATTACTCAAGTCGGAAATCAGGGACACAATGTAGAAGGGACTATGCAAACCGTGGAATATATCCAATCGGGTACTATTGGTGAGGTCAGTGAGGTCCATTTGTGGTCCAACCGTCCCGTTTGGAAACAGGGCTATTTTAGTCGTCCAGAAGGTGTGGCGGTTCCTAAAAATTTAAACTATGATCTTTGGTTAGGTCCAGCCCAATACAAACCCTACCATCCGGATATTTTACATTTTGCTTGGAGAGGACTTTGGGATTATGGAACAGGGGCTATGGGTGACATGGGAGCACATACCTTCGATGCTCCAATTTGGGCTTTGGATTTAGGAATGCCAACTAAAATACAAGCTACTACAACTCCATTTAACGATGATTACCTCCCCGTTTCTGAGCGTGTGACCTATGAGTTTGCCGCAAGAGGAAGTAAACCCCCAGTACAAGTTACCTGGTCTGATGGTGGAATCAAGCCCGCACGTCCTGCAGAACTGGAACCCAACCGTGGTTTAAGTGAAGCCCTTTACATCGGTTCAAAAGGAAAACTAATGCACGGAACCCACGGTGCTACACCTGAGTTGATTCCAGAAAATGCAAATGAATTGCCTAAGAAATGGTTACCTAGACCCAGTAGTGTGTATTTGGATTTTGTTGAAGCCATTAAAGAACAAAGACCGGCAGCAAATAATTTTGAAGTAGCAGCCAAGGTTACAGAAATTATGCTTTTGACCAATATTGCTGTTGCAGCTCAAAAACTAGACCTCACTTTGGAATATGATGCAGAAAATATGAGGATTACCAATTGTGAAGCTGCCAACGACTATTTCCACTACGAATACCGTAAAGGATGGGAATTATAGTTTGAGATCCATTAGTTCAAATAAAACACCCTTAAAGATCTGATTTACAGTTTCCTCTAGGGGGTTTTTTTATCAGTACAAGGTAACCCTCCTGATCCTTAATCTGGAAGAAAATCAACCCTTCAAAAACGGCTGATCATAACTTCTTTCTCCTGTAGCTTGAAACATTGCATTTGCAACAGCGGCAAATACTGGAGGAAAAAGAGGCTCTCCCAAACCCGTGGGATCTATACCATTTTCTACAAAATGAATGTCAATATGTTTCGGTGCTTCTTGCTGGCGAATCATTCGGTAGGTATTGAAATTAGTTTTTGAGGGTTTCCCTTCATTAAAAGTCAATTCCCCAAAAAGCGCATTTCCAATACCATCAACGATCGCACCTTCACCCATATTTCGGGCAGCATCTGGATTCACTACAATACCACAATCTACTGCAGCAGTAACCCGCTCTACTCGGGTATTTCCATTCGAACGGTCTAAATCGACAACTTCTGCTACATAGGAATTATGACAGAAATAGGCGGAAACTCCCCGAGAAGTTTTAATGGAGGGATCCCCCCAATTGGATTTCTCCTTAACAAGTTTTAGCACCCCGGCATAGCGCTTTGCGTCATAATCATTTCGCTCCCCTACAGGATTTTCTTCTGCTCTTTTTAAAAGTTCAAGTCTAAAATCTATAGGGTCTTTACCCATCAAAGCAGCGAGTTCATCCAAGAAACATTGTTCTGCTGTAGCGATGAAATTGGATCTTGGTGCTCTAAATGCTCCGATAGAAATATTTGATGGAATTTGAAAGCCCTCAGCACGATAATTGTCAACTGCACCGGCAGGAAATCTGTTTGCATGAATTGCATTTTCTGGAACTCCCCCTCCTTTAATGTGAAGACCAATAAGATGGTTGTCTTTATCTAAGGCTGCTCTGTAGGTCGCTGTGTAGGTAGGTCTAAAAATTCCACTGGTCATATCGTCTTCGCGTGTATAAACCAATTTTATAGGAGCTTGAGCTTTTTGAGAAATCAACCCGGCCTCTACCATATAATGACTGTAGGCTCTTTTTCCAAAACCACCCCCCATTCGGGCTAAATTTATTTGAATGTTTTCTTTCGGTATGCCCAAACTACTCGACAAAGCACCCATAATAAAATCTGGGGCTTGCGTTGGTCCGTAAATCACAGCTGAATTGGATTTAACATCGGCAAAACAGTTGATTGGCTCCATGGTATTGTGAGCTAAATAAGGTGCGGTATAGGTCCGCTCCAAAACGGTAACAGCCTCTTTAAATGCTTTTGTTGGATTTCCATCCTCCCGCAGAATTTGCCCTGGGCTATTGGTTAACTCTTGCATTTTAGCCTTATGATCAACCGTGCTTTCTAAACCAGCGGGGATTTGTACTTCGGAAACTCTACCACCCCATCCAGCCATGGTAAAACTAGATTCAGGCATAGGCTCCCAGCTTACTTTGAGTGCATTCTTGGCTTGTAATACTTCCCATGTTGATTTTCCAATGAGAACTACTTTTTTTGGAAATGAAATCGTGTCAAAAAAGTTTCGGTTAAAATCTGCTTTGTACACCTCAATCTCAAAAACATCCACTATACCGGGCATGTTGATTAGAGAGAATTTGGATTTCGTCCATTGACGTAAAAGAAAAACCCTCCGATTGGGAGGGTTTTAAAAATTGATGACAAATAAAAAATTATTCTGGCATAACAACAGTATCAATTACATGAATAACACCGTTAGATCCCATTACATCAGTAGCAATAATTTCGCTATAATTCCCTTTGCTATCCATCAACCATATTTTACCATCTTTTTGCATAACAGTTAAGGATTGATTATTGAGTGCTTTGACCACCACTTTACCCCCACCATCGTTAAGAGCTTTAAGAACATCTGCTGCTTTTAATTGCCCCGAAACAACATGGTATGTTAAAATGTTTGACAATGCATCTTTGTTAGCTGATTCAAGCAAAGAACTCAAAGTCTCAGAATCAATTTTTGAAAAAGCATCATTTGTTGGAGCAAACACAGTAAAAGGACCTTCTGATTGTAGAGCTGCTACTAAATCAGCAGCTTTTAAGGCTGTTACTAAAGTCGAGAAACTTTCATTTCCAACAGCTACATCTACAATAGTCCCTTGGGCGAGAGTTTTACTATTTATCAATAAACAGAGCAATAATATTAAAAGTGAATTAAATTTTTTCATGATTGTTTTTTAAATTAATTACAATGGTACAAAAGTAAATTTAAATTGTTCAATTTATTTGTATAAATATTAAACAATATTGATTTTAATGAAATTTCTTCCCCGTAAAAAGGATTGAGAAAACTTAAGTAAAGAATTGATTTGAATAGGATAAGAGGGGGGGGTAAATTCTTTCCATTGATACAAAAAAAATCTTCCTTATGAGTACTTAAAGAATTACTAAATATCTTTAAATGAATATTTTACAAGAATATTAAGCTCAGTATAATCAAGTGTTTTCTCATGCGTAGCCTCAAGTATGAGCATAGGTGCTTTACCTGCTTTATATGCCTGAATCCATCTACTAACACACAAGCACCATTTGTCTCCAGCTTTAAGCCCAGGAAATTGATAGTAAGGCATTGGAGTAATTAAATCATTACCCCTTGAAGCCGAAAACTTCAGAAATTCATCCGTCATGACTGCACAAGCAGTATGAGTGCCTGTGTCTTTTGATACTGTTCTACATAAACCATCTCTGAAATATCCTGTCATTGGACTCGTACAACAAATTTCTAGAGGTTCGCCAAAAACATTTTTTTCCATTATACCAAAGCTTATCATGCAAGTTACAGGGAATGGGTTACATATCAAATATCATCCCCTGTTTAAATAGAAAAAACCGCTTCCGAAAACCCACCCCCTTGTGTTTGGGATAGAAGTGTCTGAAAGGTTTTAGCTTTTATTTTTTACAGAAAATATAGGATTTGTTGCCAATATGTTGCCAATTGAAAAGAAAAAAATCCGCAACTTTTTGTTAAACAATTAGTTACGGATTCTTAAAGTACTCGAGGCGGGACTTGAACCCGCACGCCCAAAAGAGCACAGGATTTTAAGTCCGGCGTGTCTACCAATTCCACCACTCGAGCAAACGACAGAGCGAAAGACGGGATTTGAACCCGCGACCCTCACCTTGGCAAGGTGATGCTCTACCCCTGAGCTACTTTCGCATTCTTATTTCAATCTCTCTGGAGCAACCCTCATCCGCCTTTGGCGGATTATGCTCTACCCCTGAGCCACTTTCGCGTTATGGATTGCAAATGTAAAATAAAAATTAATTTTTTTTGACAAAATCCCTAAGCTTTTAATACAAAAAATGATTCCCTATCTTAGGGCATCTTGTTACTCAATCCAATGACCATGCGTTACGTCCTTCTCTTCCTATTTTTTGGGCTTTTTTGCTCCATTTCATGCAATATAGAACCACAACAAATGAGCCCACCCAACTTAATCATCATTTTTGCGGACGATTTAGGCTATGGCGATCTAAGTTCCTTTGGTCATCCAACGATCAAAACCCCAAATCTGGATCGGATGGCAAAAGAGGGTCAAAAGTGGACCAATTTTTACGTTGGAGCCAGTGTCTGTACTCCCAGTAGAGCAGCCCTACTAACAGGACGCCTACCGATACGAAGTGGAATGAGCAGTAATAAAAATAGAGTGCTTTTCCCCGATTCTAAACACGGGTTACCGAGTAGTGAAATTACCCTTGCAGAGCAACTCAAAAATGCAGATTATACGACCGCCTGTATAGGTAAATGGCATTTAGGACATAAAGAAGAATACCTCCCTCTACAGCACGGTTTTGATTATTATTTTGGTATTCCCTATTCCAATGATATGGACATTCCCCAAGCATTACTTACTGAAAAAGGAGGCTATTGGGAAGTGGTGCGCGACCCAAAAAATAATCGTATCGAAAATTTTCAGGTTCCCTTACTTCAAAACAATACTGAAATTGAACGTCCTGCAAATCAAAACAACATCACCAAACGCTATACGGAGGAAACCCTAAAATTCATTCAAAAAAATAGAGATAAACCCTTCTTTATTTATTTAGCACACAACCTTCCTCATATTCCTCTATTTGCTTCCGAGGAGACTTTAGGAAAAAGTTCAAGAGGACTGTATGGAGATGTAGTCGAAGAGATTGACCTCGGGGTAGGCCGTATTCTTCAAACTTTGAAAGAGGAGGGACTCGATAAAAATACCCTGGTTGTATTTACCTCGGACAACGGACCTTGGTTAGCTTTTAACGAACAAGGAGGAAGTTCCGGACTCCTCAAAGCTGGAAAAGGGATGACCTGGGAGGGAGGAATGCGAGTACCCACTATTTTTTGGTACCCAGAAAAAATTATCCCTGGTGTAGTTGATCAAATCGGTTCTACCATGGATTTATTTCACACCTTTAGCAATCTAGCAGGCGTTCCGTTACCTAATGATCGGATTTTGGACAGTTATGATTTAACTCCCCTCCTCTTTCATAAGCAGAAGGGAGTAAGAGAAGAATTGTTCTACTACCGAGGTACAGAACTCTACGCAGTTCGTTTAGGAGATTTTAAAGCCCACTTCATTACTCAGGGAGAATACGGACAGTTTGGTCCCAAAGTAATCCAGAACCCACCCTTGCTTTACAATCTGAATCACGATCCTTCCGAGCAATACGATATTGCTGAAAAATATCCGGAGGTTATCGAAAAAATTAAAAAAGTGGTCGAAGTTCATCAAGATCAAATGCTTGCTGGAGAAGATCAGTTAAAAAGTAGGGGATAGGAATAGGTCAACTTTTTTTCTGTGTCAATCTACGTTTTATTTGATTGAGTTGCATCAAAGCTTCTACAGGAGTAAGGGTGTCTATATCGAGAGCCGTAATTTCATCTCGTAATGCTTCAAGGATGGGATCATCAAGCGCAAAAAAACTAAGTTGTAATTCCTCTTTTTTCCTGTTTATACTATTGGAAAAATCCCCCTCCGTTTGTCTCGAAGATTCCAAGGTTTTAAGTTTCTGTTTGGCAGACTGCAGCACGTGCTGTGGCATTCCCGCCATTTTTGCTACATGAATTCCAAAGCTATGTGCACTTCCTCCAGGGACAAGTTTTCGTAAAAACAATATTTTTGAACCGGATTCCTTGATTGATACATTGAAGTTTTGAATTCGAGAATACTGTTTCGTCATGTCGTTGAGCTCGTGGTAATGGGTTGCAAAAAGTACTTTGGGACGAAACGGATGTTCGTGCAAATACTCCGCAATCGCCCATGCAATGGAAATTCCATCATAGGTACTGGTTCCTCTCCCAATCTCATCCAGAAGTACAAGACTTCGCTCTGAAATATTATTTAAAATAGAAGCCGTTTCATTCATTTCAACCATAAAAGTCGAAGCTCCCATGGAGATGTTGTCGCTAGCACCTACTCGAGTAAATATTTTATCCACTACACCCATTTTAAGCTTGGTTGCAGGGACAAAGCTCCCGATTTGGGCCATTAAAGCAATCAAAGCCGTTTGTCTTAATAAGGCAGATTTTCCTGACATGTTTGGTCCCGTAATCATCAAAATTTGCTGACTGTTTTGATCCAAAAACAAGTCATTTGCTATATAGGGAGAGCCGGGGGGTAACTGTTGTTCTATAACTGGATGTCTAGCCCCTTGGACATTCAAAGTACTTTCATCTATCCATTCTGGGCAACAATAATTGTGTTTAAAGGCCGTTTGTGCAAAACAACTCAACACATCCCATTGAGCTACTGCCTGAGCATTGTGTTTTAAAACGTTCAATTCCTTTTGAAGCGCTTCTACAAGTTCTGTAAATAGCCTGTTTTCCAAGAGCTGAATGCGCTCCCCAGCTTGTAGGATTTCGGACTCAAATAGTTTGAGTTCCTCTGTGATATAACGCTCGGCGTTGACCAAGGTTTGCTTGCGTGTCCACTCCTCTGGAACCTTGTCTTTGTGTGTGTTACGAACCTCTATATAATACCCAAAAACATTGTTAAAGGCTATTTTTAAAGAGGGGATTTGTGTGCGTTCTGTTTCTCGAGCCAACATCGCATCCAGATGCGATTGGGAAGTATCCCGTAAAGACCTCAACGCATCCAAATCTTCTGAAAATCCTACCGCAATTACATTCCCTTTGGAAACCAATACCGGTGCTTCAGGAGCTAACGTCTTCTCTATCAAAACTCGTATAGCGTCCGTATCAGGTAAGGTTTTCAATTGCTCTTGGATGGCTAGATGACCCTTAGCTTGGAGGTGAGCCTTTAAAAGCGCAATCGCCTCCAAGGAATACTGCAACTGATTCAATGCTCTTGGACTAATCTTTTCTGTAGCAATTTTAGCAACTACACGCTCGATATCAATAATTTTAGACAAGTGTTCTTGTGTTTCTCCCAACAAATCAGCGTTGGAGACAAAGTCTTGCACAATTTGATGTCGCGCCTTAATCACTTTTAATTCTTTTAATGGAAAAGCCAACCACTGGCGAAGCAAACGAGCGCCCATAGGAGTTTGAGTCTGATCGAGGATATGTATAAGGGGAACCCCCTCGGGATAGGTCGATTGAAACAATTCCAAATTGCGCTGGGTAAATCGGTCTAGCCAGACATAGCGTTCTTGGCCTATGGGACTGATCTTATTAATGTGTTGCAGCTTGTCGTGTTGTGCTTCGGACAAGTAATGCAATACTGCCCCCGCTGCTGAAAGTCCGGAGGAATAGTCCTGTATACCAAATCCAACCAATGAATTGGTATCAAAATGGTTCATGAGCTTTTCCCTTGCTGTACCTTCTTCAAACGCCCAATCGTCCATAAAAAAGCAATGAAAACTGCTCCCAAATTGATCCGTAAAAAGTTTCTTTTTAGGTTTTGAAACCAAAACCTCGCTGGGAGCAAAACTCTGAAGTAATTGCTCAATTTGTTCGGCATTTCCTTCAGCTACCCAGTAATCCCCTGTTGAAATGTCTAAAAAAGAGACCCCCCATTGCTTTTGAAAGAAAACTGCAGCGAGATAATTATGGGTTTTCTGATCCAATACATCATCGTGAAGGGAAACCCCAGGAGTGATCAATTCGGTTACCCCTCGCTTTACGAGGGTCTTGGTCATTTTAGGGTCCTCCAATTGATCGCAAATGGCAACCCGACATCCGGCTTTAACTAATTTAGGAAGGTAGGTATTGAGGGAGTGGTGGGGAAATCCAGCAAGTGCTGTTTCACTCGAACTTCCTGCACCTCTTTTGGTTAGGATTATTCCAAGAATTCCTGAGGCTTTTACTGCATCTGAGCCAAAGGTTTCGTAAAAATCACCCACACGAAATAACAAGAGCGCATCAGGATATTTAGCCTTAATGCGATTGTATTGTTTCATTAAAGGGGTTTCTTTTGAAGCTTCTGCCAAAATGTTATGGGTTTTTACGAATGTATTTAAAATTACCGCTTGATAAAAACAAAGATGCAAATAGCTTCCGAAAAAACTAGAGTGTGTACTTTTGTTTTTTCTAACAATTTATGCGCAAACTCAAAAACGAAGAACTGGATCGGAAAAGCATAGCCGAATTTAAAGCTGCTAAAAAAATTCCCCTCAGTTTGATTTTAGACAATATACGCAGCCTAAACAACATTGGTTCTGTATTTCGTACGGCAGATGCTTTTTTGGTAGAAAAAATATACCTCTGTGGTATCACCGCCACTCCTCCACATCGAGACATTCACAAAACTGCTCTCGGAGCTACAGACAATGTAGCTTGGGAATATGCTGAAAGTGCTATGGAGGTTGTTCAAAAACTCAAAGAAAAAGGCGTTTCCGTTTGGGCTATCGAACAAACAGAAAATGCTCTCCCACTTAACGAATTTGAACCCCAAGTTATGATTCCCCATGCTTTTGTATTTGGAAATGAAGTTCGGGGGGTTTCACAAAATGTGGTTGACGCCTGCGGTCAAGGATTAGAAATTCCTCAATACGGAACCAAACACTCCTTAAATATTAGCGTTAGTGCTGGAATTGTTCTCTGGGACTTCTTTACGAAAACGAAGCTTGATAAATAAGACGTAGCAGGGATTGAAAATCAGATTCATTATGCTCAAAGTCGAGATGACTTGTACCAATTCGAAGCACTGGATAAGGTAAATCCAATTGAAAATAGTTTTGATATCCCATTTCAATTTGCTCCAAATATTCCTTTTGAATTTGCTGCTCAAAGTGACGCCCTCTTTTTTTAATTTGTTGTTGTAACTGCGGTAAATCGGTGTGAAGGTAAACCACTAAATCGGGTTTTCTAAGCTGCTGATAGCATGTTTTAAAACGAGTTTGAAAAGCATAAAAATCTTTTTCATTTAGATTGAGTTGTGCAAAAATTAAGGATTTCTCTAGGCTGTAATCCGCGATGACTTTCCCCTTATTTTGCTTCCAAAAGACTTCTGCCTGTCGAAATCGATCTTCCAAAAAAAATTGTTCTAATGGCAAGGCATAGGTCTTGGGATCTGTGTAAAACTTTTCCAAATAGGGATTGTTGGCAAAGGTTTCTTGAAGGTAGGGTACTTGATAAACGGATGCCATTTTCTGGGCTAAGGTTGATTTCCCGATCCCGATATTCCCCTCAATTGCAATGTAAGAAAAGGCATCGAAAACGGGGGGTGACCACAGACTGTATTTCAGCTTCTTGATCTGGTCTTGGTCTGGGGATTGATTCAAAAGTTCTGTTGAAGTTTTCCCCAATTTGGGGTGAATCCATAGCGGCGCTATTTCATTTAGGGGCACCAAAACAAAATTTCTTAAATGAAGCCTAGGATGAGGAAGTGTTAAGTAGGAAGAATCGAGAATTAAATCACTGTAAAAAATGAGATCTAGATCTATTTGCCTTGCACGATAACCCTCGGTTTCGGTTCGAAAACGACCCATTTGTTTTTCAATTTTCAAAAAAACTGCTAATACTTCTTTTGGAGATAATTCGGTTTCAATAAGCGCACAGGCATTGTAAAAAGGCGAGCTTTCAAAGCCCCAAGCTGGAGTTTCATACAAGGAAGAAAGCGATTTAATTTGAATGGAATGCCTTTCTAGTAAAGTCAAGGCTTGTTGAAGTAATTCCAATCGATTCCCCAGATTACTCCCCAAAGAGAGGATTGCTTGCTGCTTTTTCATAGTTCCCTTGTTGTAGGGCAAAGCTACAAAACCCTATATTTGTATTATTAAAAGATATTCAATGAATTTTTTTAAGAATTTTCTCGCCTCAGTCTTGGGAACCTTAACCGCCTTTGTTCTCTTCTTTGTTTTTATCCTCCTGATGATCTCTGCAACTGCAAGTATCCTTATTGCACCTTCAAGCACAAAATCGGTGGAATCCCAAAGTGTTTTGGATCTAAACCTCAATGTTAGTATTACAGATCGCAATCCCTCCTTTGATGAAATCCAAGTTCTTTTCGAGTTGGACGACGACATACTCGGGCTGCCCGAAATTATAAGCGCCATTAACAAAGCTGCAGAAAACCCAAATATAGAGGGAATTCGATTGCGCTCGGATTACATTTCTGCCGGTTGGTCCCAAACACGAAGTATTCGAAATGCGCTTAAAAATTTCAAACTCAAAGGAAAATTCATTTATTCCTATGCTGATATGTTCACTCAAAAAGGGTACTATTTAGCTTCCGTAGCGGATTCAATTTTTCTGAACCCGCTGGGGATGATCGAATTTAAAGGTCTTGCCTCTGAGGTAATGTATTACAAAGATTTTCAAGATGAATACGGTGTAAAGATGGAAGTGGTTCGGATGGGGAAATACAAAAGTGCCGTTGAGCCCTACTTGGAAAACGAAATGAGTCCAGCCAATCGGTTTCAGATAAAATCCGTATTGACCGACTTATGGGAAACCCTTCGAGATGAAATAGGAAAGGACCGCAATTTGAGTCCTGATACGCTTGATTTAATAATCAACGAGCAGCGAATAGCGACACCAAAAGACGCCTTAACCGAAAATTTAATCGACGCTTTAGGTTATGAATTAGACCTTGAAAACCTAATCCAAAAACGACTCCGAAAAGAGGGAACAGAAAGCCTCCGTTTTGCCACTGTAAATGATGTAAATGAAGCTGCCTCCAGCTACAACTCGGAAGTCAAAGAGCGAATAGCAGTACTCTATGCCAAAGGACCCATACTCTACGGTGAAGGAACCCAAAGTACGATTGCTCAAGGAGTATTTGTAGAAACACTTCAAGAACTAGCTAAAGACGATTGGGTTAAAGCGGTTGTTTTGCGAATAGACTCTCCTGGGGGGAGCGCACTTACTTCCGAACTTTTATGGCAGAGCATCCATGCTTTAAAACAACAAAAACCCGTCTTGGTCTCCATGGGAAATGTAGCTGCCTCCGGAGGATACTATATTGCCACAGGAGCAGATCACATCTTTGCCGACCCATTAACCATAACCGGATCCATTGGTGTTTTTGCTTCACTACCGAATCTCAGTGGATTGGTAGAAAATTTAGGGATTCATGTTGAGACCGTAGAAACACATCCTGATGCTCTGGGGTACAGCGTCTTTCAACCCATGTCGAAAGCCTTTGAATCCCAAATGGAGAAAGGTATAGAAAACACCTACAGCACCTTTAAACAACGAGTAGCAGAGGGGCGAAATTTAGATGAAAGTCAAGTTGAAACGCTCGCTCAAGGTCGGGTTTGGACAGGAAAACAAGCAGTAGCAAACGGTCTAATCGATTCCATTAGTGGACTTCAAGAGACGGTTATTGCCGCTGCAAAACTTGTCCATTTAGAAAACTACAACCAAATAGACTATCCAAAATTTGAAGAATCACTCGCTTCCGTCTTTTCTGGGATGTCCCTTTCCGTCGGACTTGACAAGCTATGGAAAATCCTCCTCCCGAATCAATTCAAACCCCAATGGAATAATTTTCAAGAAAGTAACCCTGCAGCTCGAATGCAATTGTTGCTTCCTTATGAATTAACAATTCATTAGGATGGGGGAACAAAAAACTGAACTTGCTAAAAAAATATACCTCTACCTTGCGGGGCTTTTCATCACCTCCTTAGTGGTTTCTAATCTTATTTTTCAAAAGTTTTTTTACTGGAGACCCCTTGAAATTTCCATTTTTGGAAATCAACTTTTCGAACTCTCAGTAGGCATACTTCCCTATCCCATTACTTTTTTAATAACCGATCTGATCTCGGAAATTTATGGAAAGAAAAAAGCCAACCAGGTAGTCATTGCTGGAATTTTTGCCTCTTTTTTTTCGATGGGAATCTTATGGATGGCCAATGTAGTTCCTGCTATAGAGAACTCTCCAGTGGACGACGCCACTTTTCAAAAAGTTTTTGCCCTTTCTCCCGTGGCAGTACTTGCCTCGATGATGGCTTATTTAAGTGCACAGTTTGTCGATATTCGTTTCTATCACTTTTGGAAAAAACTTACCCAGGGACGCATGCTCTGGTTACGTAATAATTTTTCCACTTTTAGTTCTCAATTGATAGATACCGTGGCTGTAATCAGTCTGTTGTGCCTTTTCGGAGTCTTGGAATGGAATCTATTTTGGGGTTTGGTGCTATCAGGATTTCTATTCAAAATTATAATAGCTGCCCTAGACACTCCCTTTCTCTACTTTTTTGTTTACCTATTCCGAAAAAAATTCGACCTTCAACCCACAGATGAACTAGAAATTTAAACTATGGATATTGAAAACGAAGGAGTAAGACTCAATAAATATCTCAGTGAAATCGGTCATTGCTCAAGACGTGCTGCCGATAAACTTATCGATGCAGGTCGGATTCAAGTCAACGGCCAACAAGTGGTGATGGGACAAAAGGTTACTCCACAGGATCGTATTGAAATAGACGGAATTTTAGTGGAAGACCTTCGAGAAAAAAATGTCTATTTGGCGTTTAATAAACCCGTTGGAATCGTCTGCACTACAGACACACGAGTTGAAAAAGACAACATCATCGAGTACATCAATTATCCTTCGCGGATTTTTCCAATAGGTCGCTTAGACAAGCCCAGTGAAGGTTTAATTTTAATGACAAATGATGGTGACATTGTCAACAAAATTCTTAGGGCACGGAACAACCACGAGAAGGAATATATCGTAACGATAAACAAACCCGTCACCGCAGAATTTATTGAAAAAATGGCTAACGGTATTCCAATACTTGATACCATAACTCGTAAATGTGAGGTAGAACAAATTCATAAAAAAGAATTTCGAATTGTCTTAACTCAGGGGCTAAACAGACAAATCCGAAGAATGTGTGAATATTTAGAGTATCGGGTGGTAAAACTTAAACGAATTCGAATCATGAACATTCATTTGGATGTAGGAGTAGGCAAATATCGAGATTTAACCAAAAAGGAATTGACAGAACTGAATCAACTTTTAAGTGAGTCGGAGAAACACATTCTTTAGATAAGAGTCCATTTTACGCATTGTCCTTCATTCGAACGAACATTAAAAACAGTAGCATCTTCAAACATCAAATACTGTCCTCGAATTCCTATTAATTTTCCCTCATACAGGGGGGTTTTTATTAGGTTCAGACTTTGAACCTTATTTGGATATTGAAGTACTGGAAATTCCAATTTATGAATTGGCAACTCATCGTGAACGATAAAAGGTTTTAAGTCTTTGGGGATTTCATCTATTGCCCTATTGCGTGCTTCCTCCCAATTTATAGGTTCAAAATCGTTTTGCAACATTTTTCTCCAATTCGTTTTATCTGAAAAATGATCTTTAAGCGCTACCTCACCGACTCCAGCAAGATAACGATTCGGTACTTCCAAAAGCACCAAAGCTTCATGCGCTCCTTGATCAATCCATCGGGTTGGGATCTGACTCTTTCGCGTAACCCCTACTTTTAAATGGCTGCTTAATGCCAGATAAACCACATGGGGTTGAAGCTGCATGGCCTTTTCGTATTCTAAATCTCGATCGGTTTCTCCCAAATGGGCCTTACTCAATTCTGGGCGCATAATCCAATCGCCTGTAGCGGGACTCTCAAAAAAACACGATTGACAAAACCCTTGTCGAAAAATAGCTTTATCCAAACCACAATGTAAACACTGAGACCCTGTATGTTCAAGCTGAATTGTTTTTCCAAGAAGTTGATTTAATTGGAGAAAACCTGAATCAACTTCTAAAAAATAGTTGATGGGTTGGAGATTCTCCGTTCGCATTTTTTTTAAGGTCGCTTGAAACATGTCCTCAGGATTATTCTTTAAATTTACAGTGGTAAGATAACGATAATTTTATGCCCACTTCGCTCTTTAATTCAATTGCCTCATGGATACTAAAAAAGCGTATTCATCAAATGGAGCTCTTTATGAAGTATCCTAGTGAAGTTCAGGAGGAACTTCTCAGTGAATTGATCAATAAAGCTCAAGACACAGAAGTTGGAATACGATATGGATTTGAGAGCATTAAAAACTATTCGGATTTTAGGGAACAGGTTCCTCTAAGCACTTATGAGTCCATAGCTTCACAAATAGAGCGTTGTCGGAGTGGAACTCAAAATATTTTTTGGCCAACCCCTATCAAATGGTTTGCTAAATCAAGCGGAACTACCAATGCCCGGAGCAAATACATTCCAGTAAGTACTGAAGCTTTAGAGGACTGCCACTACAAAGCAGGAAAGGATATGTTATCCCTTTATTTCAACAACAATCCAGACTCTCAGTTGTTAAGCGGAAAATGCCTCCGCTTGGGGGGCAGTCATGAACTTTACAATAAAAACAACAGCTACTTTGGAGATTTGTCTGCGATCATTATTCAAAACCTTCCCTTTTGGGCGGAAATGGGCAGTACACCTAGCCCGAAAACTTCTTTGATTTCAGAATGGGAAACCAAAGTTCACGCCATCGTGAACGAAACGATTACTGAGAAAGTCACTAGTTTAATAGGTGTTCCATCTTGGATGCTCATCCTCCTTCAGAAGGTTCTTCAAGAAACTGGTTCTAAAACAATTACAGAGCTTTGGCCCGATGCTGAAGTTTATTTTCACGGAGGGGTAAGTTTTAAGCCTTACAAAGAGTTATTTCTGAATTTATTTCCAAAAGAAAATTTCCATTTTTACGAGATATACAATGCCTCCGAAGGCTTTTTTGCCATTCAAGATCGAAATCATGCCGAGGACTTACTTTTGATGTTGGACTATGGAATCTTTTATGAATTCATTCCTTTTCAACCCAATAGTACGGAAGAAGAAAAGGTCATCCCTCTTTCTGAAGTACAACTGAACACCAATTACGAACTCGTAATTACCACAAATTCAGGACTCTGGCGCTACCGCATCGGGGATACCGTCTGTTTTACCTGCCTTTCACCTTTCCGAATTCAAGTGACAGGAAGAACGAAACATCACATAAATGCCTTTGGTGAAGAACTTATTATTGATAATGCAGAAAAAGCAATTGCCGCTGTAAGCAAACAAACTCAGAGTGTAGTTTCTAACTACAGTGCGGCGCCTATATTTATGAAAGGCAATGCGAAAGGTGCTCATGAATGGATTGTAGAATTTGAAAAAGAACCTAAAGACATTCGAAACTTTTCTAAGCTATTGGACAAAGCCCTTCAGGAGGAAAACTCAGATTATGAAGCAAAACGGAATTCGAGTTTAGAACCCTTGCGTCTTCATCAAGCTAAAGAAGGATTGTTCTATCAATGGCTCTCGAGCAAAAACAAACTTGGAGGGCAACACAAAGTACCCCGTTTATCAAATTCAAGAACGGTTATAGAAGAACTTCTAGAAATGAATACTTCTTAAGAAACTACTTTAAGCTTAGGAAGCTCAATTTTTGAGAGTTTTTGATCTGCATATTGCTTGGTTACTTTCAACTCTTTTATATCTGAATGTGGCAATTCAAACATGGCGTCGTTTAAAACAGCTTCACATAGGGATCGCAGTCCACGCGCTCCCAGTTTGTACTCCATTGCTTTATCTACAATATACTCCAAAGCTCCTGCTGTAAATTGCAATTTAATATCATCCATCTCAAAGAGCTGAACATATTGCTTGACCAGGGCATTTTTAGGTACTGTGAGTATTTCCAACAGGGTGCTTTTATCTAAGGGCGACATATAGGTTAAAACAGGTAACCTTCCAATTATTTCTGGTATCAAGCCAAAAGAACGCACATCTCGTGGCGTGATGTACTGCAACAAATTCTCTTTGTCAATTTTATTCTGTTCCAAGGTGGTTTTGTATCCTATGGCTTGTAGATTCAATCGTTTGTTTATATGTCTTTCGACTCCGTCAAAAGCACCACCCGCAATGAATAAAATATTCGAAGTATCTACCTCAATAAATTTTTGGTCCGGGTGTTTTCTTCCTCCTTTTGGGGGAACGTTTACTACAGTTCCTTCAAGGAGTTTAAGTAAAGCTTGTTGAACTCCTTCTCCAGAAACATCTCGAGTGATGGAAGGATTGTCACTTTTTCTAGCAATTTATCAATTTCATCTATAAAAACGATTCCTCTTTGAGCCTTTGCCAAATCATAATCCGCGGCCTGGAGTAACCGTGATAAAATGCTTTCCACATCCTCTCCTACGTATCCGGCTTCAGTCAAAACCGTAGCGTCAACAATGGCTAATGGAACTTTAAGCATACGGGCTATCGTTTGAGCCAAAAGGGTTTTTCCTGTCCCTGTAGGGCCTACAATTAACACATTGCTTTTTTGAATCTCAACCGCTTCGTCTTCCTTAGAAACTTTCTGACTTAATCGTTTGTAATGATTGTAAACGGCAACAGACAAAACTCTCTTGGGTGCCTCTTGTCCAATCACATAGGTGTCCAAAAACGCTTTGATTTCTTTAGGCGGTCTTAATTCAATTTGGTCTTCCTCAGAAGCCTTCTCGTGACTAGTTTCTTCTTGAACGATCCCATGAGCCTGAAGTATGCACCGATCACAAATATGAGCGTCCAGACCTGCAATTAGCAGCTGGGTTTCTGGCTTAGGCCTTCCACAAAACGAACAATTTAAATCGGGTTTACTCATCTTTGTTATTTGCTTGTATTTGCTAAAACCTCATCCACCATTCCATAGGTTTTGGCTTCTTCGGCTTTCATCCAGTAATCTCGATCGCTGTCGTGGGTTACTTTTTTCATATCCTGTCCTGAATGCTTGGAAATGATTTGATACAATTCGTCTTTTAATTTCAATATTTCTCTAGTGGTAATCTCAATATCCGACGCTTGTCCTTGAGCTCCACCTAGTGGCTGGTGAATCATAACTCGAGCATGAGGCAACGCAGAGCGTTTTCCTTCATGACCAGCGCATAACAAGACTGCACCCATAGAGGCTGCGATACCTGTACAAATGGTTGCTACATTGGGAGTAATAAATTGCATGGTATCATAAATTCCTAATCCCGCATAGACTCCTCCTCCTGGAGAATTGATATACATTTGAATATCGCGATTTGCATCGGTACTTTGTAAGAAAAGTAGTTGTGCTTGAATGATATTCGCTACCTGATCGTCTATAGCGGTTCCCAAAAACATGATACGATCCATCATCAATCGAGAAAATACATCCATCTGTGCTACGTTCAGCTGACGCTCCTCAATAATGTAGGGAGTCATACTACTTACGATTTTATCGTAGTACATGGAATTAATACCATGATGTTTTGTCGCGTAATTTTTGAATTCTTTACCGTAGTCCATTGTCTAAATTTTATTAAAAATAAGGAAAATATTACGCTTTGCCGTAAGCCTCTTTTACAAAGGCATCAAAACCAACTTTCTTTTGCTTTAAGGGTGCGTTTTCCTTAAAAAAGGTTAATAATTTATTACTCATCAATTGTTCAGAAATTCTTCTTGTTTCGTCTTGATTCCTCAAAATATTAGAAACAATCCCTTCGATTTGTTTTTCATCCGGCTGCTGACCGTATTGCATCATCTGATTCGCAACTAGTGAGCCCGCAAAAGATTTGAGCTCTTCAAAAGTAATGTCCAATTTATTATCCGTGATGATCTTTCCTTCGATAAGTTGATAGCGAATTCCTTTTTCTGATTTCACATATTCTTCACTGGCTTCCTCGGCTGAAAGCTCCTCTTTACCCGAAGTTTGCATCCAACGCTTTAAAAAATCTTCTGGCAATTTGAATTTTGTTTTTTCCACCAAAAACTCTGTAATGTCGTTGAGTAATTTTTGATCTGCTTGAGGCTCAAATTGCTTTTTCAAACTCTCTTGAATTTTTTCTTTTAACTGTTTTTCATTCGTTACAGTACCTTTAGGGTATAGCTTGTCAAAAAGATCTTGATTGAGTTCAGCAAGAACTCTCTCGTTAATTTCCTTTATCTCAATTGTAATTGACGTCGCATTTAGTGCCTTAAACTGCTCCTCATTCAAAGAAAGTGCACTTTTAAGCATTTGGTCTTCCTTAAATAATCCTTTGACTGGAGATACCAAAACCGAATTGGTCGTTTCTGTCTTCAAGCTCGCAATTGCATTTTTAGATTTAAGGTCTTCTAATTTAAAGGTGGTAATCTTTTCGATTTCAAGAGCTTCATTCCTAAACTGTGCTGTAATTTCAAAATCCTTTTCGGGATGGGGATGTGAAACGAGTTTTCCGTATTGTTTTCTGATGTAGTCTAGCTGTTCATTTACCATCTTTGAATCCGGTTCAATTTCATAGCGAACTACTTTTTTCAGCTGGTCCAATTGAACGTCAAATTGTGGAGCTAAGCCCAATTCGAATTCAAAATTCATTTTTTCTGCAAACCAATCCAATTCTTCTTCAGAAGCTTTAGGAAGCGGATTCCCAAGAAGGTCGAGGTTTTCTTCTCGGATATATTTTTCAAGATTTTCACGAAGTAGTTTATTCACTTCATCAGCAATTACGGCTTTTTCGTATTGCTTTTTAATCATCCCCATAGGTACATTTCCTTTGCGAAATCCAGGGATATTGGCATTTTTACGATAGTCATTAAGAACAGTTTTCACCTTAGTTTCGTAATCTGATCGATCTAACGTGATCTTGATCGTTGCATTTAAAGCATCTAAATCCGTTTTGCTAATGTTCATTTTTGAATAAATTTTAGTGCGCAAAATTACGCTTTTTTATTCCCTAGAACAAGTTTATCCGCTTGGCTTTTTGTTTCAAATAATTGAACGCTTGTTTTTAGAACTGTCCCCTATTTTTGATTCGTAATAACCGTATGAAGTTTTAATAAAAAAGAGCTTACTGAACAGGTTGGGCCAGGAAGTTAGTAAAAGGACTTACGTTTCCCCCCTGAAGCCACTCCTTTTCCTCATCAGGTTTTAACACGAAAGGCATACGCAATTTTGTGTTGTGAATTTCACGCATGATACCTTGGGCCTCTGTAGTAACGATGGCGTAGGTATAAAAAAGTTCCCCAGATTGTTGATCTACCCATTCGTCCCACAAGCCTGCAAAAGCGAAAACTTCTTGGGCTGTATTGGTAATCAAATATTTTTGTTTTTGCTTCCCCTTTGCATCAAGCCATTGCCATTCAAAAAAACCATCGGCAAGGACAAGACAACGTTTTGCTGTTCGAAAAGAGGGCTTTTCATTGATCGTTTCCAGTTTAGCATTCAAAGTGTATTTTCTAATCTTGTGGTCCCTGGACCAATGGGGGATGATTCCCCAAGAAAAATTTTGCAAGCGCTGTGGAGATAAATTGGTTATAACGGGAGTTTGAGGGTGTTGAAATCCATTAAAAATACCTCCATTTCCCTCACCAACAACCTGAAAACGTTGTTGGATTTCCGCTATGGATTTGGTTTGCTGAAAATGAAAACACATGGGTTGCTAATTATTGTCCACAAATGAATTTAGTTCAAAATTAGGGTTGACCTCTAGGAATGCAAAATAATAAAAATTCAAAAGAACCTTGTTTATTAACCCGCAAAGGGCAAAACAAAGGAACTGAAAAAGTACCCTACAAACTAAAAAGCCGAAAGGAGAAAAAACCTGTTTCTATAGAAATAAGGGAGGAATCTGGATTTCTTGATTGATTTCAAGCATCGGTGAATTTTTTCACTTTTTGAATGAAAAAACAGAAATTAAACTATATTTGCAGCCCGGAATTAATAATCAGAGGATCGGGAATCCTCACAAATTAATATGTTATGCCAGTAAAAATAAGACTTCAAAGACACGGTAAAAAAGGTAAACCTTTCTATTGGATTGTTGCCGCCGATGCACGTTCTAAAAGGGATGGACGTTATTTAGAGAAATTAGGAACATACAATCCGAATACGAATCCTGCAACAGTTGAGATTAATATCGATCCAGCCGTGACTTGGTTAGAAAAAGGAGCTCAACCAACAGATACTGCACGAACCTTACTTTCCTATAAAGGAGTAATGATGAAATATCATCTTAACGGTGGTGTTAAAAAAGGAGCACTAACACAAGAAGAAGCAGATAAAAAATTTGCTGCTTGGTTAGAAGAAAAACTCGCAAAAATTCAAGCTAAGAAAGACGGTCTTTCTAAAAGTGAGAGTGAGGCAAATGCGAAAAGATTAGCAGAAGAAAAAGCCGTAAGCGATAAGCGTATTGCCGATGCTGAAGCTGCCAGAGCGGAAGCGGAAGCTGCAGCTGCTGCTGAACAAGCTGCTGAAGAAACTACTCCCGAAGAAGGTGAAGCAGAAACTGCACCTGAAGAGGCTGCAGTAGAAGAAACACCAAAAGCCGAAGTTGCTGAAGAAACTACCCCTGAAGCAACACCGGAGACAGAAGCTCCTGCCGAAGAAAAAGAAGAGTAAGACTCTACAGACGATGAAAAAGGAAGACTGCTTTTATGTAGGAACCGTCGTCGGAAAATACAGTTTTAAAGGAGAAGTTCTCGTCAAAACAGACAGCGATAATCCGGAAGACTATACAGAATTGGAATCAATATTTGTGGAATTACCCACAGGATTGGTTCCTTTTTTTATTCGTAAATGCCAGCTACACAAGTCCTCCCTATTACGAATCAACTTTGATGAAATCAATTCGGAACAGGAGGCCGATTCCATACTTAAAAAAAACCTTTATTTACCCTTAGATCTTCTTCCTCCCCTAGAAGGAAATAAATTTTACTATCACGAAGTCATCGGATTTAGCCTAACCGAAAACGGGACCCCAATAGGAGTTATCACACAGGTTATAGAACAAGGGTTGCAGGCTTTATTTGAAATTGAGGACAGTAAAGAACAATTGCACCTTGTCCCTATCCACGACGATATTATTCTTAAGGTTGATCGCAAAAACAAAAACATTACGGTTCAGCTACCAGAAGGTCTTTTAGACTTGTAAATCAAAAGTAAAGCACAAAACCAAAGGAAGGTAAAGGGGTGCTATTTCCTTCTGTAGTAGATAATTGTACCAAACTTTTTGGTAGTACTAAAGTGCCGTTTTCTCCTCTATTAAGTCCGTATTCAGGTGGGGATGGATTCGGCTGAGCTAAGAAATTCTGAACCTCAAAATAGAGGTTGAACGAAAGATTTTTAAAATTCCATTTTTTATCAATTCGGATGTCCGCTAAATTAAAGCTGTTCAGTTTTACCTCTCCCAATCGATCGTAATCCAAAATCAACTCTGGATAGGAAACAATACTTTGCTCTAAATCTACGGGTACATAGGGGTTCTTTCCAGCAAAACGCCATCGTGCACTTAATTCCCAATTGCGTTTTAATTTATATCCTCCTGAAAAGGAAATAAGATGTCTGCTATCCCAAACTGAAGGCCTCAGCACACCGTCTGCTCCTGAGAACTCACTAGAAAAATAAGTGTATGCAAAAACACCGTAAAAATTATTTGAGAGCTTTTGCTGAAACAAAACCTCTACTCCAGAACTTTGTCCTTCCCCTTCAGATCGAATGGCTTCATTTCCCAAAACCTCAAAACCACCTCCTTTATTGGCTAAGGATACTCCGTCGATAACGGAAACCGGATAGTTTGCATAATTTTTACGAAACCCCTCAACAGTGAATCGAGAAGCAGGTGTAAGATTGTATTCGATCCCTCCTACCCAATGATCGCTTCTGGTGTATGCGGCTTGTTGGTTTGCGAAAATACCCTGCTGGTTTTGGAAACCCAACATGGTATAGGTTGGTATTTTAAAATAACGCCCTGCGGAGGCATTCAGTTTCCATCTCTGATTTTCTGTCAAAGCATACGAAAATGAAAGTCTTGGGGAAATGTTGTCAAGCAGACTAGATCCCTCTGAAAAACTATCCGCATCGGAACGTATCCCCCATGAAAAATCTAGACGATCGTTTAAAAAAGCTCTTGATGCCTTGAGAAAGAGCCCGTATTTCACAAAGTTTACGTCCGTATTGTAGGCAATGTCATAATATAAAAAACGGGTGTTGTTTTGATAGGAAGAATTTTGAACATTTACCCCTGTTGACCATTTCCATTGATCCCCATATTGGGTTGCTTGAATTCGAAATTTAGTCTCCCACTCGTAAGAGTCGTTCTGAAAAATTGTGCCGGTTTTCGTAGTGTTGTCCTCATACCGAGCAAATACATTTTCCAATCGATTCGAACTCACTACCGTATTCAAAAACCCTTTACCGTTTTTGTATTTTCTTTTCCAAGCCAATCCTACTGTTGTACTTCGCTGATCAATTATAGGCACTTGTTCCAAGGCGGCTTGTTGCTCCTCATCAAATTCATCCGGGGCCTTTACTGAAAAATCGTCTATTGCGCCTATGCCGATAAAAGAAAGGGAATTATAGGCATCTATCTCATGCTTAATTTTCCATTGGTAATCCCAATAATCAGGACGAATGGGAAGCCCTATTAATTCAAAAAGGAATTGCAAATAACTTCTTCTCAAGGAAAAAAGAAAAGTGGTTTGCGCTGGTTTAGATTTGTCCGTATTGAATAAGGGACCTTCCAAGGTCAATGCTGTTTCACTCGCACCTAAACGAAGATTTCCCCCAAAACCATTGGCATCTCCCTCGCGTTGTTCAAATGCCAAAACACCCGAAAGGGGGTTGTCGTATTCGGCTCCAAATGAAGAACTGGATAACGTCACTTCACGAATAAAAGATACATTTACCATTCCTACGGGACCCCCAGCACTCCCTTGGGTACTAAAATGGTTGATGTTGGGAATTTCAATTCCGTCTAAATAATAAACAGTTTCGTTTGGTGCCCCTCCTCGAATGATAATATCGTTTCGGAATCCACCTATCGATGGAGAAATCCCTGGCATGCTTTGCACTACTTTGGTTATGTCATTATTTCCACCGGGGTAGGTTTCAATTTCGACCACAGAAAAAGTCTGAGTAGAAAGAGGCGTTTCACTACTCGATTTGAACGGACTTTGAACCACGATGACTTCCTCCAAACTTTCTGAGATTTCCTCTAGCTTAAACTGCAATGGAATATTTCCTACAGACTTTAAAATTACATTGTAGAGCGTTTGGGTTTCATACCCCAAAAAACTCACTTGAATATTATAGGTTTGGGTAGGAACATCAAGGAAAGTAAACTTCCCTTCTTCATTTGTTACCACCCCATAAGAAGTCCCCAAAAGTAAAACAGTAGCTCCTTCTAAAGGTTGCTCACTTTGAGCATCCATAATTTGACCACTTAGCGATCCAGTGTTCTGAGCAATCAAAAAGCTGGTAAAGCAAACAAAAAGATAGAATAGAATATTTTTCATCCTTCAAAAATAATTCATTTTGATTCGATTTGAAATTTATTGTTTAATTTATTTTCTTTGTATTTAAACAAAAAAATAAATGAGTAGCAAAGATCGACGCGAATTTTTAAAAACAGCTTGTATGCCAGTTGTTTTGGCAGCATTTGGTATTTCAGTTTTAGAGGCTTGTTCCACAGAAGAAGATGATGATTCCTATGAATATGGCGCTTCGGGTTCCACCAGTAATCCATCCGACCCTGTAAAACTTGATATCTCATCAAGTGATTTTAATTCGTTGCAAACTGTAGGGGGATGGCTAAACTTCACGTCCAAAAACATTTTACTTGTAAGAATCAGTGAAACGGAAATACGGGTATTTGACAATAAATGTCCACATCAAGGAAATCGTGACAAGTGGACTTATAACGGCAGTCAATTTACATGTGGCTATCATAACAACTCTTATTCGGATTCTTGTTCTGGTGCACTGACTTGTTATGATGCTGAATTAGAGGGCAATAATCTTACGATTACGTTCTAATTTTTAGATTTCTTTCGTTCAACTTTTCGCTGGGCTTTATCCAATTGTTTTTGGTGCATGTTTTGTTGCACTTCTTTCTGGATTTCTAGCTTTTTATCAAACGCTCCACGGAGGCCTTCTATATCTTCTCCAGATATTTTGTATTGGTCACCAGCTTGAAGACTAATGTCTTCAGAACCAAAACTTGCCTTGTCGGTCTGCTTACGCATAATTTCACGTGCTGCGTTTAAGTTGTAATACAAGCCTGGATCGATCATTTTATTGGAAACAAAATGCTCTTTTTTATTTTTATCCCATCGAACAAAAACAAAACCTCCCTGGACAGAATCCAGCTTCACTTGATACACGTGGGCATGATTCGGGAGTGTTTGATATACTCGAATTTCTTCAGGAACATACCCTGCAGTATAAAGCAACTCCTGAACAAAGGCAAATTGTGTTTCCAAAGAGGGATCAGCATATAAGGAGGGGTCCTCAACGAGTAGCTCTTCTTGACCATAACAATTTGAAAAAGGGAGAAGAAGTAAGAGTAAAATTTTGAAAGTTTTCACCGTTCTAGTTTAAATTCTGAGATTTTTTCTGGTTCCATTTGTTGCTCTTCAAAATACAAAAAAGCACGGATGATTAAAAAAAAGCCAATCCCATGTAAGATAGGAATTGAAAATGTAAAGACTTCTTCATTAAAATATTTTTTATTGTAAGTTAAAAATACATCTCGAATAGAAAAGATTAAAATCCCAATGCATAGGAGATAGTTTTTCTTCGATGCATTAATGAGAAGGTTCATAATGGATATACTCCCAAAGATGGAAAGGGTCAGACCATAAACTAGTCCGTGGAGTTTCATTTCTCCCAAGGAGGCATATACATGATTTAAAAATACGGCTAAGTAGGACCGGTATAGTAATAGCCCTAAAAAATGCGCTTTAAATGAGTACAGTTTCCAAAATTTTGCAAAAGCAGCGAGTAAACATAACTGCATGATCCAGTAGAAGAAAACAGCCCATTGTAAAAAAATCGGTGACCGTTCAATCATTAAAAGAACATCTCCCAACCAAACAAACAAAAAGGCCAAGAGGACTAATGTAGTTTTCTTTTTTGAACTTAAAAGATAATACAGAAATAAGGAGGGGATCAGAAGAGGTTCAACGATATATCGATAGTGATGAAGACTTTGACCATAAAAGTTGGAATCCATCAAAGTGATGAATAAAAAAAACACAAGAATGAGGGGCCTCATAAGAATAATGTATCAATATTTTAAAACGAGCTGAAGTTGAAACGTGCGTCCCATTTCACTTGCATAGTATCGCAATCTATTCAGGTAATCATTGTAGGTTGTATTCGTTAGATTTTGTACTATAAAACGCAGCGTGCTATTCAAGCTACTTTGATTTTTTAAAGGTAATGAAAAATAGAAATCTAAAGTATGGTACCCTTTTGGAGGAGTACTAATATCAATTTCTCTCTGAATAATGGATCCTGATTCAATCCGATTGACTTCAAAATTAGTGTTTGGAAATCGATTTTGAGAAGCAGTCATCCGATGAACCAATTGAATTTCCATCTTATCTCCAGAAAATGAATATTTCAATTGTTGGTATAAATTAAATGGAGGAACCATAATAAGAGGCACATCCTTTGATACATCCTGAGCATAGGTATAGGCCGTATTTAAAGTGTAGTCCAAACGCTTTACAAATTGAATTGTAGCATACGCATCCCATCCCCACATAAAAACTCGAGTAGCCTCATAAGACCAGACGGGAAAAGCTCCTCTAGTGGTTTGTTCTACTCCGGTAGGCAGAATATAAATGAAGTTCTCTACCGCATTCAAATATGGATTGAATCCGAAAGTAAATTGATTCCCTTCTTTCTGAATTCCAAAAAGAATTTTATGAGAAGTTTCTTTTTTCAAGCTCAGGTTACCATATTCTATGGTTGCCAAAGAGTGGTGCAATCCATCACTAAAAAGCTCTGATACATTCGGTGCTCTTTGGGTCAATATATAAGAGAAAGTTGTTTTGAAGTTGTCCTCCAAACCTATTGAAATTCCTGTCTGAGCACTGAAATTAGAGAAATTAAGCTTTGGATTCACTAGCAATTGAGTCCCAAAATCTCTTTGTTCGTAATCGGAATACAAAAGTCTGTACCTCCTATCAATCCAATCAGCAGTATCATAAAACTTTTGTACATCCATATGGACTTGATCAAATCGTAAACCCCATTCCCAACGAAATACATTTGTAAGTTGAAAATTTCCAGTAATAAAACTCCCCAACTGATATTTGAGATAATCCGGAACAAGTCGTTTGACCCCAGTTTCCGGATTTGAATAATTGTCCTGTAAAAATGCATTCATCCCTGCTTCAAACTCCCATTCAAAACCTTTTTTCCATTGGATACTCCCCAAAAAATCATGCGTTTGTAGGGTTAAATCGATGGCTGGACGATCCGATCGGTTACCTCTTCGAACATCAAACTCTTTTCGGGAATTGATTTGGTAGTTGTAATCCAAACGAATCAAAGATTGCGCTGTAAGATGATTAAAATAACTGGTCTGTATTCCTTGATGCAAAGCTTGCTGCTTGGGGGCTTCTATAGCATACCCAAAAGGATCTATCCGAATGGGCACCTCAGCTTCAATGGCGCGTAACAAATCTTGAATGTTTCCAATGTGAGCAGACCTTAGTATCCCGGTTTCATTTTGAAAGCGAGAATAGTTGAGTTGCCATCCTTTCAATATTTTAGACCGACCTAAGGTCAAACCGAAATTGGTCTCTTTTAAGCCTGTATTGGTTAGGAAGTAATCCGGAGCCTTACGATCGCCAAATTGTTTAGCACCAATTTGACCCGAAATATAATAGCCGTTGTCAAACGATTTTGTAAGCCTACTACTAAGACTCCCCCCTTTTCCGTTATCCACACCGTTAAGTACCGAAGTTCCATACAGACTGTCCTTTAATCGTATTCGCTGGGGAGAAAGTACAATCATTCCTCCTGAAGCATCTCCTCCGTATTTCAGTGCAGCAGCCCCTTTGACCACTTGTACACTTTCAAATCCATTGAGATCAATGTTAGGGGCGTGGTCTGCTCCCCATTCTTGGTCTTGTAATCGCATCCCATTCGCGATGATGGCTACACGACTTCCATACAGTCCATGGATCATTGGTTTTGCGATCGCATTCCCCGTTTTTAAGCTGGATACTCCAGGTAAACTGCTGAGTGTTTCTGCTAAGCTCTGATTACTTAATAAAGTAAGTTGATCAGCATTCAATCGGGATTCCTGAACACTTGCATTTACTTGAGTTATTCCATTTTCTAGTAGAACAATCTCTTGAAGTTCATTGATATGGTGTTCCAATTCAAATTTTAATTCCGTATTGGATTGAACCACTACCCTCCTGGAGATGGTATCGCATTCTACATGGGTGACAAGAATAAGAATTGAGCCTTCGCATATATCTTTAATTAAAAAATACCCCTCTTCATCGGTTTGCCCATACAAATCAGTCCCCTGAATTGAGACCACCGCGCCAAAAATAGGATCTCCATCATGTAAATCCGTGACGACACCTTCAATCCGATAGCTACACGACTGAGCATTTAAAGCTTGAATGCTACTAAGAATGCAGAACAAAACAAAAAAGGATCGAACGATATGCAAAATGGCTAAGAAATTTAATTTTCTATTTGTAGGGTAAAATCAACAGCGATATCTGTTTCTCCACCAAAGTCACTTCGAGCACTCCCCGTCTTTTGAATAGGCTCATGAATCAAATAAACTCGAACAACTCCACTTCCCGAATTTGATGTTGACCACAAGGTATTTACATAGAGTGGATTTTGATAACTGTCCAAGACATCTGAAGGGGCTTGTTCAAATTCAATAGCAACTCCAGAAAATTCATAAAAAATCTGATGCTCATCTGCTTCCTTTTTTACCTCGTTGGTGATGTTCTCCACAGCCCCAGGATCACTTTCGTCTAAAAATGATACCGATACGGTATACTGCGTATTTGATTTTAAACCTATTAATGGACTTTGATCTAAGTCTGAGGTCCAGCGAATCGTCTCACTGGGAGCTCCCTCCCGTGAAAACGTCAATGCCACGGTGGTGATTAGCTCTTGTTCCTCAACAAGCACAGGATCCTCTTTGGTACAAGCTAGGAATCCTGCAAAAAGGAAAATTGATAGAATTTGGTAGGTATAAAAATGTGTTTTCATTTATTTTAATGTGTATTGATTTTAGATTATAGTATTTCCTGAAAAGAAAATAAACTAGGTTAGGTATGAAAAAATCAACAAACTGGGGGACCCCTAGGAGTAGTAAAATAAATGTCTAAATTGTAAAATGAAGCACGATCCCGATCTACTTTTTCATGAAAAATAATAGGGACAAATAGTTCAATCGGAGCTAAATTGGTTTCAGCTAAAAAATGAAAATAATAGTCCAGCACATCATTGTGCAAAGTGCTGGAATGTAAATGTGTTGTATTGTGTTTACATTCCTTCTGAGTGGAATGAAAAGAATAAGCGTGTATAACTTTCAGTCCCGAAGGAAGAAGGAAAAAAAGAACGAGGATAAAACTCCAAGTTTTATAGATTAAGGGCAATATATTTTTTTGGTGAAACAATATTACAGCTTTCTAATTTTGATGTTTCTGAAGGAGATAATTCCGGGATGATCTTGCAGACAAAGATAGCCTTCCTGATATTTTCCAAAACCTTCCATGTCAGAAAATTTACTGTTTTCCACCATAGTATCCCATTCTGGTCCGTGAAGAGGAAATCGATTGATTTCTTCCCCATTATGAACTACTGTTCCTAAATTACTCTCATGGTTGATAGTGATATGATAGGTATTCCATTCCCCAGCGGCTTTTGCCATGACCCGATCAGGAGCAATCATATCATATAATGCTGCGGTTGTATGGACTTGGTTTTTTGGGTCATCCCCATAAATTTCAGCATCAATAATTTGAATTTCGGGACCAGTTAAGTACGGATGGTCGTACTGTAAATCTTCACTTACCCCCCACATAAATCCACTATTTGAGTTAGGAGATAATTTCCATTCAAATTGAATTTCAAAATTTTTATACTTTTCATTGGAAATTAAACTCTTATTGCCTTTCCCTTCCGCTGTTTCAGAATTATAGGTAAAAACACCCTCTTCTACAGACCAGCCTGTTTTTTCACCCGCTTCATTTTGATAGATATGCCATCCTTCTAATGAGTTTGAATTACTGAGGTTTTTCCATTCTTCAGCAACCTCTTCAGTCGCTTCTGAAGAATTTTCATTTTGTTTTTTTTGGGTGTTCTGACAACTTAAAGTTAGTACACTTATACACAAGATTATATAGATAGAATTTCTTTTCATGATACGTTGTTATTTATTTAAAAGTATAAAAAAAAATAACACCACTTTGAAGAGATCCTAAAATTAAACCCATTGAATTTCAGGAACAATGTCGGGGACAATCAACTTTCCCTCAGTTGCCCGAATAATTTGATCGACCTCTACACCGGATGCTCGCTCTTTTAAACAAAACCCTTGAGGAGTAATCTCTATTACCGCAAGATCCGTGACAATTTGATTCACACAACCGACACCTGTGAGTGGTAGAGTGCATTTTACTTTGAGTTTAGAATTTCCCTTTCGATCTGTATGCATCATGGCCACAATAATTTTTTTTGCCGAGGCCACCAAATCCATAGCACCCCCCATACCTTTCACAAGTTTACCAGGAATTTTCCAATTAGCGATGTCACCCTCTTGATCTACCTGCATCGCCCCCAATACGGTTAGATGAATGTGTCTCCCACGAATCATTCCGAAACTCGTAGCGGTATCAAAAAAACTTGAACTTGGAAGTGTACCAACGGTTTCTTTGCTCGCATTGATGAGATCAGCGTCCTCTGCTCCTTTCATTGGAAAAGGACCAACTCCAAGTAATCCATTTTCACTTTGAAATTCAACTTGAAGTGCTTGGGGTACAAAATTTGCAACCAATGTAGGAATTCCAATTCCAAGATTCACATAATACCCATGGTGAAGTTCTTGTGCGATTCGCTTTGCAATTTCCTCTTTCGTCAGCGGCATTTCTTAAGGATTTGAAAAGGTGAGTTTTTCAATTTTTTTCTCATAAGAGGCTCCTTGAAAAATCCGATCGACAAAAATACCCGGAGTGTGAATTTGGTTGGGATCCAATTCGCCTACCTCAACCAATTCTTCGACCTCTGCTACAGTAATAGTAGCAGCACCGCTCATAATGGCGTTAAAATTTTTAGCTGTTCCTCTAAAAATTAAATTTCCTGCAGAATCTCCTTTCCAAGCTTTAATCAAAGAAAAATCTGCTTGATAGGCTTCCTCCAAAATATAATTTTTAGAATGAAACGTGCGTACTTCTTTATTTTGCGCTACCTCAGTTCCAAAACCTGCTGGAGTGTAGAAGGCAGGAATTCCCATTTGTGCTGCTCTGCATTTTTCGGCTAAAGTTCCCATGGGGGTCAGAATGACTTCCATCTCGTTTGCGAGCATCTGGCGTTCAAATTCCGAGTTTTCTCCGACATAGGAACCAATCATGGTTTTTACTTTTTTTTCTTTTATCAAAAGACCTAAACCAAAATCGTCGGTTCCAACATTTGCTGAGATGCATGTAAAATCCTTAAAGGGGGAAGAGGCAATCGCTTTAATTAAATTTTCTGGAATTCCACACAATCCAAACCCCCCGAGCATCAAAGTCATTCCACTTTGAATTCCTTCAAGTGCAACGGATACATCTGCTACGGTTTTACGAATCATGCCAATTGGCTTTATTTAAACTCCTTTTAAAGCTTTTAATTTTTCGATTAAAGTTGGAACAACTTCAAAGGCATCTCCCACGATTCCATAGTCTGCGGCTTTAAAAAAAGGCGCTTCGGGATCATTGTTTATCACTACCTTAACTTTAGAGGAGTTAATTCCTGCTAAATGCTGAATTGCACCCGATACACCAATGGCAATATAAAGATTTGAAGCCACTGGTTTTCCAGTTTGTCCCACGTGTTCACTGTGCGGACGCCATCCCATATCAGAAACAGGTTTTGAGCAAGCTGTAGCTGCCCCTAGAACGTTTGCTAAGTCTTCGATCAAATGCCAGTGTTCAGGACCCTTTAGACCTCTACCCCCTGAAACTACAATATCCGCATCAGCTATGGTCACCTTGTTTGCAGTTTTTTCTACCGAACGTACTTTTAAGTCTGAAGTTGATTCTTGATAAGCACTGGATTTAGATAACCCTTTACCTTCCTTTTCGATAATTCCAAAAGAATTTGAGGAGAGCGAAAGTACGGCTAGATCTTTTTGACTGGTACTTAAGTTAAAGGCCTTGTTTGTGAAACAGGATCGTTTTACAGTTAAGGGTTTATAGGAAAGCGGTAAGCCAATCACATTAGAGAAATATGCAGCTTCATATTTTGCTGCAGTTAGTGGAGCGATATACCTTGCATTAGCAGAACTACTAAAAACTATGATTTGAGATCCTTCCTCTGATGCAATCTTAGCCAGGGTAGTACTCAATCGATCTGAATTAAAATAAACTTCCTCTTCTGTAGAAATAGCATAGATCAGATCAACACCGTAGTGTTTCAGTATTGAAGTATCGTCCAAACCAAAGGAAACAGCGATTAATTCCGTACCTGATGCATCTGCAATCGCGCGACCGTAGGAGGCGACTTCCAAACTGGATTTTTTAATTTCTTGATCTTGACTTTCTATATATACTATTACTGACATAACTATTTTTTTTTAAAGGACTTTCGCTTCGTTTTGTAAGAGGTCGATTAAACCCTCAATATTCGTTGGATCGATGAGTTTAACGGCCCCTTTTGCTGGGGGTTTTTCAAATGATTCAACAGCAGTAGCAACTTTAATTTCTTGTGGTTGGATCACATCCAAAGGCTTTTGTCTCGCTTGCATAATCCCTCGCATGTTTGGGATAATTAAATCTTTTTCTTCTACCAAACCCTTTTGGGCTCCAATAACGAGAGGTAAGCTTCCATTTAAGAGCTCTTTTCCACCATCCATTTCACGTTCTAAATTGTACCGATCACCCTCTTTCTCTATATGAATACAATTTGCGAGGTAGGGAATCTTCAAAAAAGTTGCGAGCATTGCACCTACCATACCTCCATTATAATCAATTGATTCTCTGCCCGTAATGATCAAATCAAAAGCCTCTCGTTTGGCAAGGTCTGCCAATTGTGAAGCCACAGATAATCCATCTTGAGGGACTGTGTCTATTCGGATAGCTCGATCCGCACCTATTGCCAAACATTTCCTTAATATGGGTTCACAACTTGAATCTCCAACCGTCACAACCGTGACTTCCGCACCTTCTTTTTGCTGAAACCAAATGGCTCTGGTTAACCCAAATTCATCGTTGGGATTGATAATAAAAGTTACTCCCTGGGTGTCGAAGGCACGATTTTCATCAACGAAATTGATTTTTGATGTAGTGTCTGGAACCGTGCTGATACAAACCAATATTTTCATAAATGGGCTATTTTATACGAAGTTAGTAAAATAATGACAGTGTGTCATTTTTTTTAAAATAGAATTTAATTTCTTTTAAAAATTTGAGGTTTTTACCAACCTAAACCCTGTATGCTGTAGTCCAGTATCAGGAGTTGATTTCATTCTTGATGCAACTCTATACCCTGAACAATATGCATCATTACAGAGAAAAGAACCTCCACGCATAACTTTTTGTTTTAGGTAGGGTTGGTAAGGGTCAAAGGGTGCTTCAGGCCCTTGCGGATTCGTGACTTTTTGATTCCCAATTTTTTGATAATAATTAAAATCATACCAGTCGGAGCACCACTCCCATACATTCCCGGCCATATCATACAGTCCAAAAGGATTCGGATCAAAAGAACCTACTGGTGCCGTATAAAAAAATTGATCTCTCAATGTATTTTGATAGGGAAAACTCCCCTCCCAGGAATTCGCTTTGGGTTTCCCCTCGGTTACAGATTCATTTCCCCAAGGGTATTGAACACCCTTTATACCGCCACTGGCAGCCCATTCCCACTCGGCTTCTGTGGGAAGTCTTTTCCCTACCCACTTTGCATATGCTTGAGCGTCGTACCAAGAAATATGAACTACCGGATGATCTAATTTGTCTTCAATGGAGCTTCCCGGTCCTTTGGGAGAGCGCCAATTTGCTTTTGGTTTCCATTGCCACCAAGCTCCAAAATCATTTAGATTGACTGGACCCGAGGTAGATTGGAATACCAAAGAAGCTGCTTGAAGAAGTGAATCATGAGGTTTTGGGGTATCGGGGGGAAGTTCATTCTTGAGCGCTTCCCAATTGGGTTTAATTTCAGCAGTAGTGACGTATCCTGTAGCTTCAACAAAGGCTTTAAATTGGGCATTGGTTACTTCGGTTTGATCCATCCAAAAAGCATCGACGACAACCCGGTGAATTGGGGACTCATCTTCTCGAGCAAATTGACCTTCACTCCCCATTTGAAAGGTTCCCGAAGGCACTAGAACCATTCCATCTTTGACAATGGGTTTGCTGTTGGAGCTACCCTTAGGTGAACAACCCAAAACAAAAAAAAGGAGCGCGACAAAAAAAACAGGACGACCTAGAGCCTCAATTTTTTTAGATATATTGGTTAAGTATGTTTTCATACAACTCTTGCTTTCCACTGATTCGTTGTGGAGTTTTTGCGCCTAGAGCGATTTTTGACAAATCTTCCATGCTCAATTCTCCTTTTTCAAAGCGCTTTCCATCACCTTGATCGAAAGAAGCGTAACGCTCTTTTCTGAGATTTTCTAAACTACTGTTTTTCATTATTTTCTCTGCCGTAATCAAAGCTCGAGCAAATATATCGGCTCCGCCGATATGTGCGTGGAAAATATCGTCAACGTCTGTAGAATTCCGACGAATTTTTGCATCAAAATTAATTCCCCCTCCTTGTAGACCTCCCGATCTTAGAAAGACCAGCATCGCCTCGGTAAGTTCATAAATGTTTACAGGAAATTGATCGGTATCCCATCCGTTTTGGTTGTCTCCTCTGTTGGCATCAACACTTCCCAACATACCTGCATTGGCTGCAACAGCCAATTCATGTTCAAAAGTGTGTTGCGCAAGGGTTGCATGATTTACCTCAATATTGAGTTTAAAATCCTTGTCCAGCCCATATTCTTTTAAAAACCCAATTGCAGTCGCAGCGTCAAAGTCATATTGGTGCTTCATGGGTTCCATGGGTTTGGGTTCGATAAAGAAGGTCCCTTGAAATCCTTTTGAACGAGCATAGTCTCTAGCCAAGGTCAACATTTGCCCCATATGATCCAACTCTCGTCCCATATCGGTATTGAGCAACGACATATAGCCTTCTCGACCTCCCCAAAAAACATAGTTCTCACCGCCTAAGGCCATGGTTATATCCAAAGCCATTTTGATTTGAGCACCTGCACGAGCAACAACATTAAAGTCGGGATTGGTAGCCGCACCGTTCATATAAACAGGGTTTGAAAAACAATTTGCAGTACCCCAAAGCAATTTTACTCCAGAGGCTTTTTGTTTAGTTGCAAGATATTCGGCTAGGGTTTGTAAACGCTTTTCGTTTTCAGCCAAAGTTGGCGCTTCATCCACCAAATCAGTATCGTGAAAACAGTAATACTCAAAGCCCATCTTCGTTATAAATTCAAAAGCAGCATCGGCTTTATCCTTTGCACGTTGGATTGGATCGCTAGATTGATCCCATGGAAATTGTTGAGTTCCAGGTCCAAAAGGGTCTCCTCCTTGACCACAGAAGCTATGCCAATAGGCAATGGCAAATCGGAAATGTTCTTTCATGGTTTTCCCCATCACCACTTGATCGGGGTTGTAATACTTAAAGGCTAAAGGATTGTCCGATTCTTTTCCCTCGAAAGATATCGCTCCGATACCTTTATAAAATTCTTGGTTTCCTGTTACTATCATAATTTATCTTTTAAGTTATTTAATTTATACTTTAATTCTGCTTTCCAATTTTGATATGCCATTTGATAGGCATCTGTATCCTTTTGAGGTAACACTTCACTTACCCGATCAATTGAAGAAATCTGTTGGCGGTAATCCTCCAAACCTTCAAATGAAATTCCTGCAGCTCGTGCAGCTCCCACTGCACCTGTCGTGTTGTAAATTTCTATGGGTTGCCCAATCAGACTAGCTACCGTATTTGCAAAAATTTCTGAACGGAAAAGGTTGTCATTACCCGCACGTATAACATGAATAGCAAGTTCATCTTCTTGCATAATTTCCATCCCGTATGCAAAAGAAAAGGCAATCCCCTCTAAAGCCGCTCTAAACAGATGCCCTTGTTGATGCTGATTCAGGTTTAAATTGGAAAATAGTGCTCCAGGAGTTTTATTGTAAAGCATTCGTTCGGCTCCATTCCCAAAAGGAAGATTAATTAATCCGTCACTGCCTATGGATACTTTCTCTGCTAAAGTATTCATCGCATTAAAATCGGTATGGTTAGCCATCTTTCGCAACCAACTGTATTGAATCCCAGCGCCATTTACGCACAAAAGGGTACCTATGTAGGATTGATCTGGGGTGTAATTCACGTGAGCAAAATGGTTTACACGGTAATATTCCTTGGATGAATTTCTATCTGAAACAGCAAACAAAACACCTGAGGTTCCTCCCGTAGCCGCCACCTCTCCGGGTTTTAGTATGTTTAATGCCAGTGCATTGTTGGGCTGATCTCCAGCTCTATAGCGAATAGGAATTCCTACAGGCAAACCTGTTTGAGAAGCTGCTTGAGAGGTTACCAAACCTTGGTTTTCGAAATTGTTGACACAAGGTGGGGTTAGACTGTTTTCTATACCGTAATAATCCAGTAACCAATTGGCCACTTTTTTTTCTTTAAAATCCCAAAGCATGCCCTCAGACAAACCGTTGATCGTGGTAGCAATCTCGCCGGTCAATCGGAAGGCGATATAATCACCGGGAAGCATGTAATAGGCGATTTTTTCATAAATATGGGGTTCATTTTCTTTGACCCACTTTAACTTGGAGGCTGTAAAATTTCCAGGAGCATTGAATAAATGCGATCCAAACTGTGCTTCCCCAATTTCTTCTGCAGCTTTTTCTCCAATCGCAACCGCTCGGCTATCACACCAAATTATCGAATCGCGTAACAATGCTTTATTGCGATCTAATACAACAAGCCCATGCATCTGATAGGAAATTCCTACTGCTTTAATTTGATTTGGAGTTACGCCATTTTCTTTAATAATTCGTTGTGTACCGACACAGAGATACTTCCACCACATTTCCGGATCTTGTTCTGCCCAATTCGCTTGTTTTGCTGTAATTGGCATTTCTTCCTTTGGCTCAGTAATCACTGAGATCTTCTTGTTGGTGTCCGCATCAACCAAAGCAATTTTTACTGAGGAGCTGCCAATATCATAACCTAGGGTATAGTTCATTTTTTATAGATAAAATTGGGTAAATCTTTTATACTTTCACAACCGATTTGCTCCATAACTTGCCTTAATTCTGTCTTAATTAAATCCATGGTGTGCAAAGCTCCTTGACTTCCTAAAGCACCTACCCCATACATAAACGATCTCCCTAAAAAGGTAAAAGAAGCTCCTTCTGCCAAGGTTCGTGCTACATCAGGTCCTGATCGTATTCCACTGTCCATCATGATGGTAATTTTGTCTTGATATTTGTCCCGTAAGGTTCGCAGGGTTTGGATTGTAGAGGGTCCTGCGTCCAATTGTCGACCACCGTGATTGGATAAAATCACCCCGTCCATTCCTAATCGAATTGCCTTCTCCATATCTGCTTCGCTTGCAACCCCTTTCAACACAATTTTACCTTTCCATTGCTCTCGTATGGGTTTTATTTTTTCTTCATTCAATCGACCATCAAAAGTGTCGTCCATAAATTTCCCTAATTGACTTAAATTCAAACCTTTGGGCATGTATGGCTTTAAAGTTTCAAACTCTGGCTGACCGTTTATCAAGGTTTTTAGTGCCCATTCGGGACGTTTGGCAATTTGATAAAAATTACGAAGTGACATTTTGGGAGGCATTGCTAGTCCGTTGCGAATGTCGCGAGGACGAAATCCAAAACTTGGAACATCACTAAGTAAAACCAATACCGGATAACCTGCTTCTGCAGCACGATTAATAAGGTCTTTTCGCACTTCCTCTTGAGCTGGATAATACAATTGAAACCAAGCCTTACCCTCAGTAATTTTTCCAATTTGTTCTATACTCGACGTAGTTACGGTACTTAAAATAAAAGGAAGGTTGTGCTCAAAGGCAGCTCGAGCCAATATCTCGGGAGCTTTAGGCCACATTAATCCTTGTAGCCCTATGGGAGCAACCCCAAAAGGGGCATCGTATGAGGTGCCAAATAAAGTCGTTTTTAAACTAACCTTCACTTGTTCTTTGAGATACTCTGGCAACAATTCAACAGCTCGAATCTCAGCCGTATTTTTATGCAAATTGAAATCCTCATTACAACCCCCATCCAAATATTCGAATGCAAATTTGGGCATTTTTGACTTTGCTCTATCACGCAAGTCACTTATGGAGGGGTACTTTGTATTGAATTTTTTTAACATCCGTTAAATATCGAAGTGATTTAAACTTTTTTTTAGAACATTCAACGCGGTTTCATAATTTGTAGTGAAACTCGTAAAATATTCAAAACAACTCATCCTAAAGACAGTGCTTAACAAAGATACAATAGATTAGGAAATAGTGCCAACCCAGAAAAAACAAATCGATTTTTCTTAACCTAATAATTTCCTTGAATTCTTTACAACCTCCTGTTTTTACTTTTGTATTGCAATAAGAAATCGAAATTTGGAAGTTTACTATTTATTTTTTTTTAATTCTGGGTAGGGTAAATTTCTTTTGGATTGTTATCTATCAAAAACAATCGTATGAAATCTACCAACAGACGTCAGTTTATTCAACAAAGTTGTCCTCTCCTCATTGCCTCAATTGTAGGGGGTACCCTTCCCTCAGCATGCACCAAAGAGGAAGAACTGACTACACCCGTAACCAAAGAAAGTTATACTCTTACAGGACAAGTGTTAACTATCAATCTGGATCATTCCGATTTTGAACCTCTAAAATCCAGAGGTTGGTTGAATTTTACAGAACAAAAGGTATTGATACTAAAATCAAACAAAACCTACCAAGCCTACACCAATCGTTGCCCACATGAGGGAGTACGAAATCGTTGGTCCTATTCAGAGACCGACAACAAATTTTTATGCTCAGAGCACAACAGATCATATAAGGCAGATTGTGAAACCCAAGGAGATGGGGGAGTTTTAACGTGTTATAAAACTGAGCTGTCCAACAATGAATTAAAAATATATTTAAGTTAATCCAATCTCAAAAAATCTCAATAAAACCCTATAAATCTTAATGTCATGAAAAAAGAATTTGAAAAAAAAAGACGGCTTTTTTTATCCCAAGCTTGCCTACCTGTTCTAGCTTCTGTCCTTGGAATCCCACTTGTAACTGGTTGCACAGTGGGGTCTGAAGTAGAAGAAGAAGATCTCGATGAATTTGAAAGTTTACTGGATGAGGAAAAGGACCTCAATAGCGGTTCTGAAAATACTGAAAATCAGGGGGATGATGAGCACGAGGATGAGGACGATGATGAGGATGAGGACGATGATGATGAGGACGATGATGATGAGGACGAGGATGATGAGGACGAGGATGAGAATCAGAATAGCAATTCCAACAACGCAACGTCTACAATAGTGATCGATTTAACTGCTACTGAGTTCAAAGATTTAGAAAATATTGGAGGATGGATGAATTATACTGCCAAAAACTTACTGTTAGTTAGGGTAAGCGAAACATCGATTCGGGTGTTCAACAATGCTTGCCCTCATGAAGGGGTCAGAAATCGATGGTCTTTTGATGGATCAAAGTTTTTGTGTAGTGAACACAACCGATCTTACAGCAACACTTGTAACGGAAGCTTGATCTGTTATAACAGTATCCTTGAAGGAAATACATTAACAATTTCAGTTGCAAATTAATTTCATCCTACACTTTTAAAACTGGGTTAGATTCCAGTCGTAATCAAATTTTCAACTCAGAGTTAAACCAAATTAAATCCTTGAGTTGGTGATTTAAGAAGAGCTCGCTATAAAAGTTGGAAAGGGTTTACTATTTCACTTTATTTGTTATTACTTTATAGAATAGAACTGTATTGGATAAATCAAATAGAGATAGAAAGTTTATGAAAATTAAAAACCAAGACCACTCGAGACGCGCTTTTATAGGAAAAGTTGCAGCAGCTACTGCAGGAATTTCCTTAGGAACTTCAAAAGTTTGGGGAGCTCCCGCTTATATTCCAAATTTATTCAATCCATATAAACGGATAAATGGTGTTCAGTTAGGTCTCATTACCTATTCTTTCAGAGCGCTTGAGGATCAAAGTGCGGAAGCCACACTTCAATATATCTTAGATTGTGGTGTGAACTCGATAGAATTGATGGGAAGTACAGCAGAATCCTATATTGGCCGTCCTGAAAGTACCATAAACCGAAGAATGTTTTACCGTCTCTCTAGAAAAGAACGAAATAATGAATTAACCAAGGAGGAGGAAAAAGAATTGGCTGATCTAAAAAAACAACAAGAATCTTATGACAAAGAAGTAGAAGCTTGGAAAAAAACACGATCTGTTGAAGGTTTTAATTCTCTTAGAAAAATGTACAATGATGCGGGTGTTGAGATTTACGCTTTTAAACCTGACTACTTATTGCGTAAGGATAATTCTGATGAAGATATTAATTACGCCATGCAAGCTGGAAAAAGATTAGGAGCAAGCCATGTGACCTTGGAACTTCCTGAAGAGGCATCGCATAGTTTACGTTTAGGAAAAATGGGAGAGAAAAACGGAATCAAAGTTGCCTATCACGGTCATGAACAGCAACATGCCCATTGGTGGGATGCTGCCTTAGAACAGTCTTCATATAACGCCATGAATCTGGACCTCGGTCACTATATTGCTGCTGGAAACACCGATGCTTTTGATTTTATCCAAAAAAATCACGAACACATTTTAAGCATGCATGTCAAAGACCGTCAAAATCCTGAGAATGGGAAAAAGAATGTGGTTTTTGGACAAGGAGACACCCCGATAGCTGAAGTACTCCAACTGATGCGAGACAAGAAGTATTCCTATGCTGCTACCATTGAATACGAATACGAAACCCCCGAGAATTCAACTATACTTCTTGAAATCAAAAAGAGTATCGATTATTGTAAAAACGCACTGGAGTCTTAATTTTTTAAAATTAATTAGAGCGAAAACTTTCAACAGTTCCCTCCCAGTCCGGATCGGCAGCCCCGATCCAAGCTTGGTTGATGGAATCGAATGCAATGGCATGAACACGTCCAAAACGGGCTTTTTCCTGTATGAGCTTGAACGGAAAAACCTTGTCGTCGAAATTGGCATTGAACTCCTGAACTTCTTCATGGTCTTCAATCCAAAGGGAATCTTGAAAGGGGAATACTCTTGGTAAAAATAGGGCCTTATTTATATCGTAATTTTGAGCAAAATAACGGTGAGCAACTTGAGTCACCGCCGTTACGATTCTACTTCCTCCTGCAGCTCCAAGAGCTAAAGTCACCTGATCTCCTTTCATAAACAAGGTTGGTGAAATATGAGAATTAGAACGATCCCCAGGTTTGTATTCTCCTAAATAGCCTCCTAAGGTTACAGCATAAAGAAAACCTAATTCTTTGGAGGCTACTTTTGATCCCATATTTGGACCCACAGTTTGGGTCAGGCTTACTACATTCCCCTCCTCATCGGCTGCTGTTAAGTGAGAGGTATGACCCCTAGACGCAACCCAAGAGGCTGGCATTTGGTCGAGATTTTCTGCAACCAATTTCAATTGGTTTTCCTCTATCTGTTTTGCCCATAAGCTTGCCTGATCGTATGAAATTATTTTTGCCAAAGAATCTCTATGGGTCAAATGTTTTCTGTAAGAATAGGCAAGAGCTGTTGCTTCGCCTACATGGTATGCCCATTTTTCCTCTGAGTCGGAAGATTTTAATTGATCTAAAATTTGAAGAATTTGTATCGTTATTGCACCATAAGAAGGTAAATGTAAACTAAGAATTTTATTTCCTTGAAAATTGCCTTCAAGTACCTCCGCATTTAAAGCTTGATAATTTTTCAAATCGTCTAAAGTAAGTACCCCTCCATGAGACTGAATATCGCTGACCATTTTTTGAGCAATTTCCCCTTCATAGAATCCAGCTTTACCTTTTAACGCAATTTGTTTGAGCGTTTGTGCAAGTGTTTTTTGAATTACTAAATCTCCTGTTTGAAAAGACGTACCATCCGTATTTAAAAAATGAGCTACTGTGCCTTCGTATTCTGAAAAATCTTTTTTTGCCAGTTGTTGTCTCAGCGCCTCACCGGGTAAAATGGAATATCCCTTTTTAGCAAGTTGTATGGCTGGCTGCATAACCTTTCGAAGAGGTAAAACCCCATGTTCTTTGTGTAATTTAAGCAAGCCTGCTACCACACCTGGAATGCCAATCGTTTGATACCCTGAAGCATATTTTTCATTCGTGGGCTGATACTTCATAGGAACTTGAGTTGAGGCATCCACTCCCCCTACTTCGCCTGATGCTTCTCTGTAAATCGCTTGCAGGCGACCTCCAATTCCACTCATACTAGGTTCTACCACGGCTAAGGCAAATCCAGCTGCAACCGCTGCATCAAAAGCATTTCCCCCTTGAGAAAATATTTTTTTTCCTGCTAATGAGGCCAGAGGATGGGCAGCAGCTATTGTGTTGTTTGCATATGGGGTTTTCGAGGGTGTTTTAAATGAAAGAAGGAATACTAGGGTCACGAATGAAAAAAGAACAGATTTAGACATAAAAAAAGGTTTGCAAGCAAGTTACAAACCTTTTCAAAAAGTGTCAGAAAAATATTAAGGCTCCTTTTTTTTTAAAATAAAAATGAAAAGAAAAGCGTTCGGATTGTCCATTCCGTTGGACTACCTCATGGATTTATGCAACTTCATTAATACCCGATATTTTAAATCTCTAAGTTTCAACATCTGTTGGTATTCCTTAGAAGCATCTTGTAAATCTTTTCCCATAAAAGTTTTTAGGTAATCTGCATGGCTAGTATACCAATCCACAGTGACATGAGTATGGGAAATATCTGTACCGTAATCATCTATTCTTCGGGCAAAATCCCAACCAACTCTTATCGAGTTATCATCTATACTCTTGGTTCCGTTGAGCTCTGCGTCTTCATACGATTTCCATTTATCACCTTTCAACTTAATTAGATTAAATGCTAAGTATTCTGGTACTTGCGGAGTCCCTTTTTTTCTGATTGATGCAAGACCCATATATTTTGCTACCGCTACAATGTCCCGAACTTCTTCTAAATCTTTCCCTTTGATGAGCATGTCTCTTTGACTCACATAGTCAGGTTTTGTCCATTGAAATTCATCAATTTTACTTTGCATATCAATATCATAAATGGTAGTTAGCATATGCGTAAAATTTTCAGAAGGGTTGTCGACAACTTTCCATACATCCCAACCTACAATAATTCCCGCATCCAATCTTTGTTGATGCGTTATGGCGAAAACATTTTCGATATAGTCATCATAAGCACTTACGTTATGGGCTTTGATGAAGGTCTGTTCATAGACAAGATTTTGCCCTAGGACACCTACTGTAGAAATAAAGAAAATAAGAAGAAAAGAGATTTTTTTCATTTGAATTGATTTATGGTTAATACTTCTTCTAAGATAGTTTGTTTTAATTTAATTTTTCTTCAAAATCTCAAAAAGTCTTTTTATTAAACCAAAAAATTGATTTTTTTACCTATTTCTACCTGTTTATATTGATTTTTGGATATTTTTTAATCCTTTTCTACTGTTTTCTGTGTTTTTTGGTTAAAATGGAATTTTTTAAGCTCTTTGATTTGTAGATTTCAGAAAGGCATGAGTTCAAGTCCAGCAATAGAAAAAAGATATAAAAAAACCCTCCAGTTGGAGGGTTTTTTTATTGTAAACCTATCTTAATGACGATTAAATAGATGAATATTATTAGTAAAATAACTCTGAACAAGTTTTACTTCACCTCGCTCTTTAATAAAATCTTGGAATGCTTTTGTTTTCTGAATCGCTCTTTCTAAAAGAACAAGATCATTTAAATCTCTTCCCTTGAGTGAAGTAGAATGGGTTCCTCCCATTCCTCCCATATCTATAGAAGTAACCGTTGCCCCTCGATCACCCATAACATCTTCAATAGCCTTGATAAACTTATCGTACGCCGCTAAAAATTGTTCTGGATTAGCTACAATTACTTCCCAATGTTTTGAAGCTTTATTTATTTCTCTATTGTTATCTCTCCACCTCAAATTTGTCAGTACCATGGATCTATGAACACCGTTGAAATGCCTTCTCAATTTACCTGTATACGCTTCCCATTCTGCGTCTGTTTTTTTGACTTTTTCTCCCCAATTGGCAGGATCCCCAGCAAATAGAATTCGATGGGTAGCCCCTTTTAAATAATTTACACTCTGAAGTACAGCAGCACCCGATTTTCGTTCTACGTCGTGATATTCTGCGAATAATCTCGCCACGTCTGGGGCTTCGCCCATTTTAACATCTAAATTGATTACTCGAATACTTGTCTGAGCTACAGAAAATAGAGAGCAAAAAAGGATTGTAATAAGAATTGAATTCTTCATTTGAATAGATTTATGGTTAATAATACCTCCAAGATAGAAAGAATAGTTTGCATATCAATTTTTAACCCCCAGCTCCAATAGAAAAACCTTTTTCTAAAACCCACCCACCTGTTTTTTGTATAAGTGTGCACGAGATGTTTTAGGTTTTACTATTTACAGTAAAAACACAAGATTTGTTGCCAATATGTTGGCATTTGTAAAGGAAAAAATCCGCAACTTCATGTAAAACAATGAGTTACGGATTCTTAAAGTACCTCGGGTGGGAATCGAACCCACACTCCCGAAAGAACAGGATTTTGAATCCAGCGCGTCTACCAGTTCCGCCACCGAGGCATCGGTTCTCTTTTGAACTAGGGCACAAAAATAATAAAATAATTAAGCCGCCAATTTAAAATATTGAATAAGGTGAAGCATAAATTTATTTTTACATTTGTACAGATTAAAATTTTATGGAGACTCCCGCAAAAATATTCGCCTGTACACAAAGTACAGTCTTAGGCAAAGCTATTGCCGACCATTTTGGAATCGAAGTTGGAAAGGTTAACTTTTCACGTTACAGCGATGGTGAATTTCAACCTTCATTTGAAGAATCGGTTCGAGGTGTTCGAATTTTTATTGTAGGATCTACCCATCCTTCTTCCGAAAATCTCATGGAAATGCTGCTCATGTTAGATGCAGCAAAAAGAGCCTCTGCCAGACACATTACCGCTGTTATGCCCTACTTTGGATGGGCAAGACAAGATCGAAAAGACAAACCCAGAGTACCCATAGGAGCCAAATTAATTGCAAAACTGCTTGAGACTGCTGGTGCTACTCGCATCATTACCATGGATTTACACGCAGATCAAATTCAAGGGTTTTTTGAAAAACCCGTTGACCATCTTTTTGCTTCAACCATTTTTCTTCCTTATATCAATTCTCTAAATCTTTCGGATTTAACAATAGCCTCCCCCGATATGGGAGGTTCGAAACGGGCCTATGCGTATTCAAAATATTTAAGTAGTGATGTCGTCATTTGCTATAAGCAAAGAGAAAAAGCAAATGTTATCTCTCACATGGAACTGATTGGAAATGTGGAAGGAAAAAATGTGATTCTAGTAGACGACATGGTAGATACTGCTGGAACACTCACCAAAGCCGCAGATTTAATGAAAGAACGTGGTGCAATTTCTGTTCGTGCAATATGTACTCACGCCCTACTTTCAGGCAATGCTTATGAAAAAATTGAAAAATCCCAACTGGAAGAACTTATAGTGACTGATTCTATTCCACCAAAAGTTAGTCACCCTAAAGTAAAAGTGTTATCTTGCGCCCCATTATTCGCTGAGGTAATGAAAAAAGTTCACTACAATCAGTCGATTAGTTCAAAATTTATAATGTAAAAACAAAATCATGAAATCAATTACTATTAAAGGATCTAAAAGAGAAAGCGTAGGCAAGGTTGCGACCAAAGCTATACGCAATGCTGGAAGAGTTCCCTGTGTATTGTATGGTGGAGGGGAACCTCTTCACTTTTCGGCACCGGAACTTGGTTTCAGCAAACTGGTGTACACCCCAAATGCGCATACCGTTGTCATTGAATTAGAGGACGGTACTAAAATAAACGCAATTTTACAAGACATTCAATTCCACCCAGTATCGGACAAAATTCTTCATGTTGACTTCTACCGTCTGTTTGACAACAAGGAAATCTCCATGAATATCCCCGTTAAAATTGAAGGTGCGGCTCCAGGAGTTCTTAACAGTGGAGGGGTACTTAGTCTTAACAAGAGAAAGCTCCGTGTAAAAGCGCTTCCTAAGGATTTACCAGATGTGATCATAGCGAACATTTCTAAGTTAAAGCTAGGGAACAAACTTTACACTTCTCAACTTCAAACCGAGACTTATACAATACTTCACCCAGACAATACCGTGGTATGTCAGGTGAGATCATCCAGAGCTTCAGCCAAAAATGCTGACATCGAAGATGAAGAATTAACAGAAGTAGAAGGAACAACAGCAGTTGCTGCTGAAACTGATGCAAACGAATCATCAGAAAACTAACCAATACTTTGCTTTAGCATCCAAAAAGCATGTGAGAACTCACATGCTTTTTTTATTTTAGTGCATGTTTTCCTTTAAACGCTTTTTTAGAAAGAGCCAAACTTTAGCTATGAATAAATTCTTAATTGTCGGATTAGGAAATATCGGATCAGAATATGAAGACACTCGACACAACGTTGGATTCAAAATTGTTGAGGATCTAGCTACGCAAAATGAATCGGAATGGGAATTGCAAAAGCTTGCCCATTCTTGTAGCTTCAAAAAAAAGGGGAGGCAATTTGTGCTAATCAAACCCACTACCTTTATGAATCGAAGTGGAAAATCCGTAAGGCATTGGGCATTAAAAGAAAATATTCCTTTAGAAAATATCTTAATCCTGACCGATGAACTGCATCTTCCATTTGGAACTATTCGAATACGAGGAAAAGGAAGTCCCGCAGGACACAATGGACTTAAAGACATCGAATCCGAATTAAACACTCCCAATTATGCCCGCTTGAGATTTGGTATTGGCACAGAGTTGAAGCCTTTAGATCAAGTAAAATTTGTCTTGGATCCCTGGACCGAGGAAGAAACAAGACTGCTGCCCGAACGACTCAAACATTGTTCTGAAGCTGTTATGAGTTTTGGTTTGGAAGGACTTCAAAACAGCATGAATAAATTCAACGGTAAATAAATCTTATTCCTCCGTTTGAAAAGTAAAAATTAAAGAAGTTGACTGATTCTTTTGCGTATCGTGGGTAATGATTTTCCAATAGTACCTTGTGCTTGCATTCAGTTTTATACTTGCAGTGGAAGAACTCAATCCTTCCTTTTCTAACACCATTGCCTCTGGATCAATTCCGAGATAAAGGTCATACCTACTGATATCTCCATCTAAATCTTTTCCCGTCCATTGAAAAGTAAAATTTCCACTTGAATCTCGTTGTACGAGGGCTTCATTCTCTGGCTGTAAAAGAACAGCTGGAAATGGCAAGGAACTTTTTTGAGTTTCTCCTTCCAAATAAAAAACCCAAACTGGACTTTTTCCGAACTCTTCGGTAAGTAAGGATTTCGAATTCACATACCAACTGTAAGGCACCCCTCTCGATAAAATAACGGACTCGTTAAGTAAAGAGGTGCTCTTTTTGATTAATCGATTTGATACTTGATTTTGAATGACCAATTCATAACTTTCTGTATTTAACGAAGCAGTCCACTGAAACTTTACCTGACTTTCCAAACTATTGACAGGACTTGCAGTAGTACAAGAATTTAAATTTGCAGGAGCAATGAGTGAAGCGGGTTCAGGAGCTGGTATTGGATCTGGGCCACAAGCCCAGAACAAAATCAGCGCAAAAAATAGGATTTCTTTTTTCATCGCTTAAGCAGTTTAAGGGTTTCTACCCGATTTGGATATTCAATTTGGAGTAAATACAAGCCTGAATTCAAAGTCCCCATGGGTATCTGAACTGTATTCCCTTGATTTGAATTATGCTGTTTTCCCCAGATGGTCTTCCCAGAACCTGTTAAAAGATTCAATTGAACTACTGCGTTTACTGGAAGCACCAAAGTTGCGTTTTCCTGAATTGGATTGGGGAAGACTGAGGCCGACTCAGTACCATTAATCCACTGCTCAAAAATACCTTGACAAGGACTATCCGTTTTTATTACCAATCGATTTATTTTTTGGGTAAGGGGTAAAGTCAATTGTTTTTGATCCGTTTGATAAAAAGGTTGATCATTCAAAGCAATCCAATATCGACTGCTCCCACTTAAATCGATATCCAACAAAGAAGTTCCTTGATTAAAAAAGGTTAAAACCTCCAAAGGCTCTGGACTAGAAATTTGAGTTTGGAAGCAGTATTCATAGTCTGGGAAATCCTCTACATAAATACATATGGAATACAATCCTTGGGCAAGATTAGAAACCGAATTTCCAAAAGCTGTAAAATTGAGTGTTTTTTGATAGCCGGTATCTGAATTAATTATGGCTTTATAGCTAAAATCCGCCAATGCACTAAATCGTAAACCTCCATTGGATTTGTCTGGACAACTGGCGTCATTTTTTGAAATCGTAATATTTTGTGAGGAAAATAAATCGCAAACATCTCCTATCCCGTTATTATCTATATCGGATTGATCTTGATTGGTGATCTCAGGACAATTATCCAATTCATCCACTATGGTATCTTGATCTTGATTGGGCAGGGTCTTCCCCTCTAAGCAGAATGATATTTTAAACGCCAAAAGTCGTCCAGTATCCTCCATGTATCGATCCTCAACGATAAGTTTCCAACTACCCGCAGAGGAAGTCCCGTAAAGGCTTTGAATACTTTGAAGGGGTTTAAAACTTCCTGTAAAGGGAGGGCTTGCATTGTCTATTGTTACAGTTGCCTCTTCATCAAAAACTGTATTTGTGTAATCTTGACCATCGCCTCCTAGTTCACTTGTCAACAAATAGCGACTTCCTTCGGGTGCTTCCAGATACAAAGCGATGTCTTCGATATAGGGATGTTCTATATCGACAAATATATCGAGATCAAGTATCTTCAAATCGTAATTGACCTCTATAGAACTTATGATGGTGCCAAAAGAAGTATTCGTTGCATCTATCGTTACTTTGGGAAGATTACTTGCCCGAACATCTACACAAGTCACACTATTGGTTGTGAAGGAAAAGGGATTTGCAAATTCCGATGCTCCACAACCATTTTCACCCTTTACCCTCCAAAAATAAGTTTGAGAGGCTTCCAGTTCAGCGAGTTGAAGTTGGCTTTGAACGGAAGTTGATTCTAAAACAACATTCTCAAAGTTAGCATCTAGCGCTAACTGTACAGTAGATGTGTCAATATTCTGAGAGCTTTCCCAGCTCAAAAGAGGTCTTAAACTTTGTTCCACAGAGTCATCCGAGGGAAAAAGCATCGCCGGTGGAGTTTGTATGCTCCCACGATACTTTAATCTGACACTGAAGGGTTCGTTTGTAGAGCCAAAAATGGCCTTTAAAGAAAAAAGGTAATCTTGATAGGGAATTCCATTTAATCCGCTGAAAATAATAGTTCCAGAGTCCTCAGAATTAGAAAAAGTGGATTTAGAAACTGCTGCCTGAATACCTTCTGGCAATTCCTCTAGCTCTAAAGAAAAAGAAGCCTCAAAGTTTGCTTTTCTTTCAATAGTAAAGTCAAATTGAACATTATCCGAATCACAAATTTCCTGCTCATATTTTTCAAAATTGAGGATAAGATCCCGAGATTCAATTGAAAAATCGACAGAATTGATTGCAAAGAAAATTCCGCCTTTCGCTTTAACTTTAATTCGAGCATTCGTAGTATCAATGTTATTAGGAACAAAAACTTCTGCTTTTCCAATATTGTCTGTACTTTCCGTGAGTTGGATTGGAAAGGTTTTTCCACCGTCAGTAGAAAGTGAAATTTCCACAGCATCAATACGAAAGGGTGGTGCATTGGTTTCCGCTACATTCCATTCTATTGTCTGATACGATCCTCCTTTCCAAACCAGAGAGGGACTTTCCTGAGATAGAATGTAAAAAGGACTGGTTGTAGGAACCACAGTAAGCTCCAAGTAGTCTTGTGCCACTTGAACATAGTCGTCTAGATTTTTTCTCACACTTAATCCCCATTTCATTTTTCTACCGACCAAGGAAACGGTTTCCCAAGAATCACCAACACGGGGTTTTACTTGAATTAATGAATTAGAAAGAATTTGATTCAAATTAGGAATACTTCTGTTGGGAACACTTGTTGGAGGAAGTGAACGCGTCATACTTCCTAAAGCATTATACGGACCAAAATTATCAGAAGTGATTTCCCCACTGTCCAACTGTTCCCAACAATAGGTAATATTCTCACCCTCCAAAGCCGGGATGGATAGTTCGTAAGGTGTCCCAATGGGAATGAGTTGGTTTGGACCTGCATCAATAGTAAAAGTATCTTGAAAAATTGTTTCTGAAGTCCCACAGCTAAGTTGATCTACTACATTCCTAATGTTTTGAATACTATAATAATGAAAATACGGATCCCCGTGCAGTTGAACATCATCCATTACCGTAATCCCAGCATAAGCCATAATCGTCGATCCACTTCCTGGCTCAGCATTAAATCCTCTGCCTTCATTTTGAAAAGAAAAAGTATGGTATGCTCCAAATTGATGACCGATTTCATGACCAGCATAATCTAAATCAAAATAATCGTTTCGAAATTCACCTCCATAGGTGTCTTCGAATGGATGCGTTGAAAAACCTTGTCCTTTTTGATTTGTTTGACAAACACATCCAATGCAACCCGCATCACCGTTCGGTTCACCGTAGTCGAATAAATGTCCGACATCATAGGCCTCATCTCCGAGTACCTCATCTAAAGTCTCCTGTAACTCGGCTTGTACATCCTCTGAAAACGGATCATTTTCTGCATCTTCATACATCAAAGAAGCGTCTGAAACCAATTCCAAACGAACACCTACTTCATCTTCAAAGACTTGACTAATTCGATTCAATGAACTCACTACTGCACCAAAGGCATCCTCTGCATTACTCCCGTTACTGAAATCATTATCCCCCCAAAAATTGGTGTACTCTGCCGTTCCAGCTATTGCAATTCTGAAAGTCCTTAATTCAGAAAAAACTGGAGTGGATTTTTGTGTTATTCTTTCTCCCTTAGTCTGATTGGTTTGAAGTATTGTTTTACAGTAAAAATCTAGGGCTTTGTCGTTTTTGATTTTCTGATAAACAAAATGAACCTTCTTTTTGCCTTTAACCGGTTGGATAAACAAATCTTCTTTTCCTTCTAGTTGAATCCAAGCATTGATTCCATTGGGGTGGGTACTCATTCTAACTTTTACATTGGGTCTTTTCACGCTTTTACCCTTAAAAGTCTTAATGCTGATATACTTTTTGGACAAGGATGGCGAGAGAAGCGCAACTGGTTTGAGCAGAAAAAGCTCTTCTTTACCATTTTCATTGGGGAGTAGAATTTCAAACGAATCGTTTTTGGATGTGGAAAACAGAAAAGATGCTTTCGAATCTAGAAGTTCAAAGTAATTTTCCTTAGCCAGCGGAGCAGGAACTCGTGAATTGAAGGTTTGATTTATAAGCTTCCAGGAATTTTGACTGAAAAGCAATTGTCCTAATAAAATAAAACAACAACTAAAGAATAAAGAACTCGATTTGAGTATGTTAGTTTTCCTTTCCACTAAAACAAATTATAAAGTCGGATCTAAAAATACTGAAACAATTTAGTCTTTGCGTGATATTGGTGTACTTTTGTGCTTCACTTAAAAAGAGCTGTTTGGAATAATGAATGTTGTCCAAAATATAGAAAGTTTCAAGCCCAATAAAAAAACTGTACTTACCATTGGTACTTTTGATGGGGTGCATATAGGACATCAAAAAATCATCAAAAGTTTGGTTGATTTAGCTCATCACAAAAATTTAGAGGCAAGTATTTTAACCTTCTTTCCTCATCCAAGAATGGTCCTTCAACAGGAGATAGGCATAAAATTGATCGACACCCTAGAAGAAAAGAAACGCGTATTGGAAGGTCTTGGTGTGGACAACTTGATAATACACCCTTTTACAAAATCCTTTTCCAAACTCACCGCACTAGAGTTTAGTAGAGATGTTTTGGCAGAACAGATACAAATCCGTTCCCTTTTTATTGGATACGATCACCGTTTTGGACGGAATCGGGAGGCCACTGCTTCCGATTTAGTTGGATTAGGTAAAACATATGGCTTCGAGGTTCATATCATTCCCAAACAAGAAATAGATTCCATTACAGTGAGTTCGACTAAGATTAGAAAAGCCATAGAGCAGGGGAATTTTAAGCGTGTGCATGACTTTTTAGGTCGCCCTTTTGAATTAAGTGGAACCGTAACTAAAGGTCAAGGTTTGGGTAGAACAATTGACTTCCCAACAGCCAATATACTTGTAAAGGAGACCTACAAATTGATCCCGCCGAGAGGAGTTTACCTTGTGGGGGCGGAAGTTAACCATCGTTCTTTTTTCGGGATGATGAATGTTGGAATCCGACCTACAGTAAATGGAAAACATGAAACCCTTGAAGTTCATCTTTTTGATTGCGAAGAAAATCTCTACGATCTAAATTTAAAAATTGAATTCATTGAAAAAATTAGAGATGAAGTCAAGTTCCAATCTTTCGATCATCTTAAAATTCAATTAGAAAAGGACAAAGAAGTTTGTAAAAGAACCTTGATCAGTAAAGGGATACGTTAAAATTCCCTTATTTTTGTAAAAAGAAGTTTATGCTTGCACTGCACTACATAAGAGAAAACAAAGAAGCCATTCTTGACGGACTCAAAAAAAGAAATTTTAAGTCTCCAGAAAAAATAGATCAGATTCTTGAACTCGATCAGAACCGAAGAGCACAACAAGCGGTTTTGGATCAACATTTGGCTAAAGCAAATGCCTTAGCTAAAGAAATCGGGAGTTTATTTAAAAGTGGTGAGCAAGAAAAAGCAAACGAACTTAAAAAAGAAACCTCAAGTCTAAAAGAGCTATCCAAGACCTTACAAGAGGATTTACAAGAAACCACAAACGCCCTAAACGAACTGCGAACACAAATCCCAAATGTTCCTCATGAGAGCGTGCCCTCTGGAAATAGTGAAGAGGACAACGAAGAGATTTTCCGCTCGGGAACAATTCCAGACCTCAAAAATTCCGCCCTACCCCATTGGGAATTGGCACAAAAATACGATTTGATTGACTTTGAATTAGGCAACAAAATTACAGGTGCTGGTTTTCCTGTTTACAAAGGCAAAGGAGCCCGCTTGCAAAGAGCACTAATCAATTATTTTTTAGATAAAAATACTCAAGCTGGATACAAAGAAATGCAAGTACCCCATCTTGTAAATGAAGCCTCGGGATTTGGAACAGGTCAACTCCCAGATAAAGAAGGGCAAATGTATCATGTTCAAAATGATGATCTTTATCTCATTCCGACTGCTGAAGTTCCTCTTACTAATTTATACCGTGACAGTCTTTTAGAAGCCTCCGAATTGCCCATTTGTATGACGGGCTATACCCCCTGTTTTAGACGGGAAGCTGGTAGCTATGGAGCACATGTTCGAGGTCTTAATCGTTTACACCAATTTGACAAAGTAGAAATCGTTCGCATTGAAAAACCCGAAAATGCCTTAGAAGCACTCGATCAGATGGTTGAACATGTCAAGGGAATCCTCAACGAATTAGAAATGCCTTATCGCATACTAAGACTTTGTGGGGGCGATTTAGGTTTTACTTCTGCCCTTACCTATGACTTTGAAATTTACTCTACAGCACAAGAACGCTGGTTGGAAATAAGTTCCGTTTCTACATTCAACAGTTTTCAAGCAGAGCGTTTGCAACTTCGTTATAAAACTTTAGAGGGGAAAAAACAAAGTGTGCATACCTTAAACGGAAGTGCTCTTGCTTTACCGAGAGTTCTTGCAGCTATGCTTGAAAATTGTCAGACAGAAAAGGGCATCCTCCTTCCTAAAGCCTTGATTCCCTTCACCGGTTTTGAAATAATCAATTAAGATGCTCATTTACAATGTTACTGCTCATGTTGAAACATCCATAGAGAAAGCTTGGTTAGAATGGATGAAAACGGAACATCTCCCCGAAATGCAGGCAACAAATAAATTTACCCAAACTAAAATCTATAAAATCATTACGGCTGATGATCTAGGAGGCGTGAGCTACGCCGTTCAGTACCATTGCGACAATCAAGAAAAATACCAAGCCTATCTTAATGAAGATGCTCCTCGTCTCCGTAAAAAAGCTCGGGATGAATTTGGAGACAAAGTACTTTTTTTCAGAACAGAACTTCAACTAATTCACCACCTTCAATGAAAAGCGTACGCCCCAAAAAAAAATTGGGCCAGCACTTTTTAACGGATTTGAATATCGCTCAAAAAATTGCAAATCTACTCGAATTTGAAAACTATCGGAACGTTATAGAAATCGGACCAGGAACAGGAGTACTCACCCAGTTTTTAATTCCAAAAACAAAAGATTTACACCTGATAGAAATCGATAAAGAATCCATAGAGTTTCTAGCAAAAAACTACCCTTCTAAAGACTTTACTCTCATTGAAGGAGATTTTTTAAATTACGATTTGACTCAAATTTTCGGTGAAGCCCCCTTCGCCATTATTGGAAATTTCCCTTACAATATCTCCTCGCAAATAGTCTTTAAGGTTATCAACCACAAATCACAAATTCCATTTTTTGCAGGCATGTTCCAAAAAGAAGTTGCAGAACGTATTTGTGAACCTCCCGGGTCTAAAAAATACGGCATCCTCTCCGTCCTGGCACAGCTTTATTACAAAACCGAATATTTGTTTACGGTTTCTCCTCGAGTTTTTAATCCACCACCGAAAGTAGATTCAGCCGTCATTCGGCTAACACGAAAGGAAAATATCACGCTTGATTGTGATGAAAAATTACTGTTCAAAATTGTTAAATTGAGTTTTCAGCAAAGACGAAAAACCTTAAGGAATAGTTTAAAAACCATGAATCTATCTGATAATTTGAGAGAAGATAGTATCTTTGATTTAAGGCCTGAGAAGCTCTCAGGGGATGACTTCATCCAGTTGACAAAAAGGATAGACCATGGCAACATTTCAGATTGACACCTCATTTTTAGAGAATATAAAAAAATTGATTAGTGAAGGTGAAGAAGCCAAACTAATTCGAAAATTCTCCCCCATACACTATGCCGATTTAGCAGAAATCATTGAATTACTGACCAATGACGAAGCAACCTATGTCGTAAAACTTTTAGGAAGTGATACCACTGCCGATGCCTTAGCCGAAGTAGATCCAGATATTCGTGAATCCATCCTAGAAAACCTTTCTGCCAAAGAAATTGCCCAAGAAATCTCAGAACTTGATACCGATGATGCTGCCGATCTTATTTTGGAACTCTCTCAAGAGCGACAGGAAAAGGTTATGTCTCAGATAGATGATCAAGAGCATGCTCAAGACATTCGCGAACTCCTCAAATACAATGAAAATACAGCTGGAGGGCTCATGGCCAAAGAGTTGGTTAAAGTACGAGAAGATTTGAGTGTTTTGAAGTGTTTGAATGAAATGAGAGCTCAAGCGGAGGATGTCAAACGCGTTCATTCCATCTATGTAGTCGACCAAAAAAACAGATTGAAAGGACGTTTATCTCTCAAAGATTTAATTACTGCAAAGTCAAATGCAAAAGTGATTGACATCTACATCCCCAAAGTGGATTATGTAACCGTTGATCAAGAAAAAGAAGAAGTCGCTAAAATAATGTCGAAATACGACCTGGAAGCCATCCCGGTAGTCAATCATAAAAAAGAATTATTAGGACGTATCACCATTGACGATATAGTTGATGTCATTAAAGAAGAGGCGGAAAAAGATTATCAATTGGCTGCGGGGATCTCGAATGATGTTGAAGCGGATGATTCAATTTTCGAACTCGTAAAAGCTCGTTTACCTTGGCTTTTTTTAGGGCTTTTAGGAGGTCTTGGAAGTGTATTTATACTACAAGATTTTGAAAACATTATGAGTGAACCTAAATTGAGGAACTTATTTTTTTACACCCCACTAATCGCTGCTATGGCTGGAAATGTTGGGGTTCAATCCTCGGCCATTATTGTTCAAGGTTTGGCGAATGACATTGTTAAAGGCTCTCTTTTTAAACGACTGATCAAAGAAGTAAGTCTCAGCTTGATCAATGGTTTTGCTTTAGCTCTCGTTATTCTATTTTTTGGTCTTATTATAAAACAAGAATTTTTGGTCAGTTTAACCATTGCGGGCTCGATGATGTTAGTCATTGTAGTAGCCGCACTTGTAGGAACCTTTGTACCTATTGTTTTGGATAAGCGAGGAATCGATCCTGCTATTGCAACAGGACCCTTCATTACTACTGCAAATGATATTTTTGGGATTTTCTTATTTTTTTATATCGCTAAACTTGCTTTAGGTTTTTAGATGAATTCAAATTTGGTGCTTCATGTTGATGAAAATCATCCCCTTCTCCTAGAGGGACTGGAAAAAATTGGATATGAAAATCATCTTGCTTATGATACCCCATTAGAGAACCTACTCGAGGGAATCCATCGCTATCAAGGTGTGGTCATTCGAAGTCGCTTCCCCCTAGATAAGGTATTTATAGACAAGGCAACTTCTCTTAAATTTATAGCACGAGTCGGTGCTGGCTTGGAAAATATTGATCTTGAATACGCTCAAAAAAAAGAAATAGCGCTACTTGCTGCTCCCGAAGGAAATCGAAATGCAGTAGGTGAACACGTATTGGGGATGTTACTCGCATTGACAAATAAATTGCGATCTGCCCACCTCAGTATTCAAAATGGAAGATGGGAAAGAGAAGCTCACCGAGGCACGGAGCTTGAAGGTAAAACTATAGGAATAGTTGGTTATGGAAATACTGGGAAAAGTTTTTCAAAAAAACTCAAAGGCTTTGATGTTGAGGTTCTATGCTACGATATCAAGTCCAAGGTAGGGGATGAAAATGCTACGCAAGTTTCTTTATCCGAGCTTCAAAAACGCGCTCAAATATTGAGCCTCCATGTTCCTCAAACTCCCCAAACCACAGCAATGTTCAATAGTTCATTTATTGAACAAATGTCCAATCCCTTTTGGTTTCTCAATAGTGCTCGTGGAAAAGCTGTCGTTACTGAAGATCTTGTCCAAGGTCTAAAAACTGGAAAAATACTAGGTGCAGGACTTGATGTTTTAGAGTACGAATCGTCTTCTTTTCACTCCATCTTCAATCAAACAAATCGACCTAAAGCTCTGGATTATTTACTCACTTCCGATCGAGTTTTATTAAGTCCACATGTCGGTGGGTGGACGACAGAAAGCCATGTCAAACTCGCTCAAACAATTTTGGATAAGATCACAGCCTTAGGAATTCACAAGGCTTTCTAATACAAATTGTGCTGTTTCCTGCGTTCTTTGTTCTAAAAGAATTTGTCTGCCATTTTTTTGAATAAAATGTATTGCTTCATCATTAAAATGACGGATGGTAAATAAATCGACGTGTTCTTTGACCTCCACGTTAAAACGAGATCGAAGTACCAAAACCAATTCCTCCAATCGCTTGTATTTGTTGTTTACACAAACTGAAAAACTGATGGCAGAGTTTTGAATCAACTCCACTGGCATCTGATATTCGTGAAGTAATCCGAAGATGTAACTAATGTTTTCCTCTACAATAAACGAAAAGTCGATGGAGGATAAACGAATTAGTACTTGGTCTTTTTTAACAATATAACAAGGAATTAAAGGTTCAATTGTTTTTCCTTTTGAAACCGCAGTTCCTGGATTTTCTGGATTTTCAAAAGATTTTACGTAAAGAGGAATTTCTTTTCTCTGAAGTGGCTGAAGTGTCTTGGGGTGAATTACTGAAGCTCCATAAAACGCCAATTCGATAGCTTCTCTATAGGATATTTGATTCAGCAATGCCGTATTCTCAAAAATTCTTGGATCCCCATTAAGAACACCAGGTACATCTTTCCATATTGTTACAGATTCTGCGTTTAATGCATAAGCAAAAATTGCAGCGCTGTAATCAGATCCTTCACGCCCCAAAGTGGTGGTAAAATTATTGGAATTACTTCCAATAAATCCTTGGGTTACGATGAGCTGATGTCCTTTGGTTTCTGATTTGATTTGAATTTGGGTTTCTTCCCAATTCAAATTTGCCGCTCGGTAATAATCGTCTGTTTTAATACAATTTCGAGCGTCTAACCAAAAACTATCCCACCCCTTAAATAAAAAGTAATGATAGATAATGGTAGTGGATAGAAGTTCTCCAAAACTCACTGCCTGATCGTAAACAAAACTATAATTGGGTGCTTTATTATTTCTTAAAAAGGCTTGTAACTCTTCAAAATAAGCAGCTACTTTATTACTAACTTCTGTATGATGTATTCCAAACAAATCGGTGATGATGTTGCTATGGAATTCTTTTAAATCGAAAACCTCTTGAGGAATTTGTTTTTTATTTTTAAAATAAGCATCAATAATTACTTCCAGTGCATTGGTCGTTTTTCCCATCGCGGAAATAACCACTAAGGTGTTTTGATAGCCAACTGTTTCCAAGACACGAACCAAATTTTTGACTCCTGCTGCGTCTTTTACTGATGCTCCTCCAAACTTAAATACTTTCATTTTTGTATGTTTTTAATATAGGCTTCCATTTCAGAACGGTGCATTTGTACAGTACACCATTCATAAAGAACCGTCGCCCCACTTTTTTCATAAAAATCAACAGCTGGTTTGTTCCAATCAAGCACATTCCAATCGATTCGTTCTACCCCTTTTTCATAAGCAATTTGAATGAATTTTGAATACAATTGGGTTCCAATTCCTTGACCTTTGTATGCTTCTGATACAATCAAATCTTCTAAATGAAAAGTAGGACCTTTCCATGTAGAAAAACGTGGGTAATAAAGTGCCATACCTACTACTTTTTGGTTGAGCTCCGCTACCAGACATTGAAATAAGGGTTGTTCACCAAAACCGTATTTTTCAATATCTGTTAAAGTCAGTTTTGCACTATCGGGCTCCTTCTCAAATGCAGCTAATTCTCGAATCAACTCCAATATGGCAGAGCTGTCAGAAACCTCAGCAAATCTGATGTTAGCTTTCATAGATTAAAATTAAGTTGCAAAAATAGCTTTTCGATCTCGCATCACCTCAAGTTCAAAAAAATATCACATCTTTTAGGGAAATGTTAAAAAATCAGCCCTTACTTTCTAACCAACGTGTGACCGTTTCAAAAAAGAGGATGGGTTTCTCCGCATGCAGCCAATGCCCAGCCCCTGGTATTGTTACTTGTTCTGCGTTGGGAAAAAAATGCTTGATTACAGGAGTGTCCGCATCTAAAATGTAATCCGATACCCCTCCTTTTACAAAAAGACAAGGATGGGTTGCATGTGATCCATCACTTAGAGTTGCCCCTATAGCTTCACTAGCATTTTTAAGGACGTCGATATTGATTCTCAAACCGAGTTTTCCGTTGGTAACCCAGTATAAATTTTTTAATAAAAATTGCCGGATAGCGACTTCAGAAACCGTTTTAGCAAGCTGAGCATCGGCTTCGGCTCTGTCTTTTATTTGGTCAAAATTTAGCTCCGAAAGCCCTTTTAAAATTTGTTGATGATGGGGCATGTACACTTTTGGTGCAATATCTGCGACTACAAAGGCTTGAACCAATTCAGGATAGGAGCATGCAACCTGCATGACGGTTTTTCCTCCCATAGAATGACCCAATAGCAAAACCTTTTCGAGCCGATGCGTCTCACAATAGTTCACAACATCCTCTGCCATAACTTCATAGGAAAAACTTGAACTCCAAAAGCTTCTTCCATGATTTCTTTGATCGATTAGGTGAACTCGATAGCCTAATGCCATCCAGTTTTTTGCATGCGATTTCCAATTATCACTCATTCCCAAAAAACCGTGTAGAATTAATAAGTCCCTGCCAGAATCGCCGAATATGGTGCTGTGAAGTAAACTCAAAATTTTAAACGCTGAAGATACATGGGAATTACATTTTCAAATCCCAGATACAAACTCTCACAGATTAACGCATGACCGATAGAAACCTCCAAGAGATTGGGGAGGTGTTGTGCAAAGTAGCGAACATTTTCTAGGCTTAAATCGTGTCCGGCATTGATGCCAATACCTAATTCATTTGCTCGTTCAGCCGCTTTTACGAAGGGAGCAATAGCTTTTTCAGGGTTGGAAGGAAATGCTTTTGCATAGGACTCGGTGTAAAGCTCAATCCGATCTGTTCCGGTTTCTTTTGCACCTTCTATCATTTGGATATCAGGATCAACAAAAATAGAAGTTCGTATCCCTTCTGCCTTGAATTGATTAATGATTCCCATCAAATACTTTTTGTTTTTCACTGTATCCCAACCTGCATTGGATGTTAGCGCATCTGCAGCATCAGGAACTAAGGTTACTTGAGTAGGTCGTATGGCAAGCACCATTTCCATAAACTCTGAAATAGGATTTCCCTCAATGTTGTACTCCGTGTAAACTACTTTAGGTAGCGCATAGGCATCCTCGTATCGGATATGCCTTTGATCGGGACGTGGATGGATTGTAATTCCCTGAGCTCCAAATTTTTGAAGATCTTTTGCTACTTCGAGTACATTAGGAACATTTCCTCCTCTTGAATTTCTTAGTGTTGCAACCTTATTGATGTTTACACTTAGTGCTGTCATCTGATTTTTTTTGTAAATGTATTGGCTTCTGTGGAAATGTGAAATAAAAAGCTTGATTTTTAGCCCTATTGGTAATTTACCCCCTCAATCAAATTGATTCTCAAGAGTTTTGTACCTTTGATTCAAGATTTGAGACCATGTATATCGCTTTATATAGTGCATTTTATTCAGAAGAAACACTGCAATACTTAAAAGCTACCATCGCCTATTTAGAGCAAAACGGTCATCGTTTTACCATCATCCATCGTCTAAAAAAACAACTTCAAGCAGAAAACCAAGGCTACACGTATTTTGACGAAGAAACCCCACTTAAAAAGGATATCGATTTTCTTTTTTCTATTGGTGGAGATGGAACCATTCTCAGAGCAGTTACCTTAGTAAGAGATACCGAAATCCCTATTTTGGGAATTAATACAGGTCGGCTTGGGTTTCTTACCTCTTTGCATCGCGATGCCTTAAATGAAGGGCTAAACCTATTTTTTCAAAAGAAATTCAGTTATATTTCTCGTTCGCTGCTCCAAGTACGAACCGATGAATCCCATCCCATTTTAGAAGAAACTGGATTTGCACTCAATGAGGTGAGTGTGAATAGAAAAAACACAACTTCCATGTTAAGTATCGAAACGGAATTGGATGGACAACCACTCACTACCTATTGGTCTGACGGACTAATAATTGCAACTCCAACAGGTTCCACAGGATATTCTTTAAGTAGTGGAGGCCCTATAGTTTCTCCCAATTCCCAATGTTGGATCTTGAATCCTATAGCTCCGCATAACATTAATATGCGGCCTTTGATTGTCCCTGATCGTACCGAAATTAAAATTAGGGTTCAAGGAAGAAGTAAATACCACTTACTTTCTCTTGATTCTAGGATCTTGACTCTGGAAAATGGCAACAACATCTATCTCAAAAAAGCACCGTTTGTTGTCAAGACTGTTCAGCTCGATGGAGCTACTTTCTTCAGTACTTTAAGGGAAAAACTATTTTGGGGTCAAGACAAGCGAAACACACAATAAAATCATCCTTTTCGGGTTACTAATATACTTGCAACTAGCTCGTTAGTTTGAGTTTTGCTTTACCCATGATTAAAAATGTCTTCTTGCTTACTGTTTTTTTTATATCCTCAAATTGTTTTGCACAATTTCATGAGGTCGGTTTGTTTTTAGGTGGGAGCAATTATATCGGGGATATTGGAACGGATCGATATATAGATCCCAATTCTCCTGCAATAGGTTTACTTTACAAATGGAACGTAACCAATCGATATTCTTTACGGGGCGGTTTTACTTTAACAAAATTAGTAGAGACCGAATACAACAACAGTGAAATTAATCGATTCAACCGATCATATAAAGTAGATAACAGTATCCAAGAGGCCCTTGTTGGGATTGAAGTTAATTTTAAAGAATTTAATCTTCACGATGCCGATTTTAACTTTACACCCTACTTTTTTTATGGAATAAGTTATTTTAGATACGAACAATATTTCATTACCCCTACAGGGCCCTTTAGCCCTCCAACATACAATAATTACGGAAAAGACGAAAAAATCGCTGTACCTTTCACATTGGGTGTTAAGCTAAATCCTAATCCGCTTTTTATCATAGGATTTGAATTAGGTGCACGTTATACCTTAACGGATAATCTAGATGGAAGTAACCCTGAAAATGAATATGCAAATGAATTGGGCTATAAATTTGGAAATGTCGCGAATAATGACTGGTATATTTTTATGGGTTTCACAATTTCATTTACCTTTGGCGATCTTCCATGTTATTGCAAAGAATAAATGAGTAAAATACCTAAACATGTAGCCATCATCATGGACGGAAACGGTCGATGGGCAAAATTACAGGGTAAAAATCGGGTTACAGGTCATCAGCAAGGAGCTAAGTCTGTAAAGGAAATTGTGGAAGAAGCCGTCGCTCAAGGCATTGAATACCTTACCTTGTATGCCTTTTCAACTGAAAATTGGAGTCGTCCTAAAGATGAGGTCAACTTACTGATGAAATTATTAGTCAGTTCCCTGAGAAAAGAGTTTCACCGAATGGTTGACAACAATATTCGCCTGGTTTCTATTGGAAATATTGACGCACTTCCAACTCCAGTTAAGGACGAGTTGCACAGTGTAATTGAAAAAACAAAAAACAACACCGGTATGGTGCTTACTTTGGCTTTAAACTACGGCGGAAAAGAGGATCTAACTCAAGCGATGCGGACCATCGCTGATAAAGTTAAAAATAGTATAATTTCCCCTGAAAAAGTTGACGAATCCACCATAAATGAGCATCTTTACACGCGAAATTTACCTCCTGTAGATCTCCTCATCAGAACAAGCGGTGAAGAACGGATAAGTAATTTTTTGTTGTGGCACATTGCCTATACAGAATTGTATTTCACTAAAACGCTTTGGCCTGATTTTAAAAAAGAAGATCTAAAAGAAGCATTATTGAATTACGCTAAACGAGAAAGAAGATTTGGAAAAACGAGCGAACAACTCACATCATAAGCCATTTTATGGCTCTTTTCTTTTAGGGCTCTTCCTTTTGGTTGGCTTAGGCATACAGGCTCAAACCTCGGGTTTTGTCAAGGGAAGGTCGTATGTGATTGATTCTATAAAGGTATCAGGACTGAAGAGCTTTAATGCTCAAACCGTTATTTCTTACAGTGGACTGAGAAAAGGTCAATCCATTAGCCTTCCTGGTGAAGAAGTTAGTGGAATAATTAATAAACTCTGGGGACTAGAATTGTTTAGTGACATCAATTTTTATGTGACTAAAGTTCAAGGAAATAATATCGATCTAGAAATAGAAATTGTAGAACTTCCTACGCTTACTGAAGTAAAAGTCAACGGACTAAAGAAAGGGAAAACCGAAGCCATAATCAAGGATACAGAACTGACCGCTGGAAAAAAACTATCGGAAAGTTTTTTAACCAATACCAAAAATTACATCCAGAATAAATTTAAAAAGGAAGGGTTTTTAAACACCAAGGTTACCCTGAATACAGTTGTAGATACTGTAGGGTTGAATACTTATAAAATGGTTGTTAATGTGGATAAGGGACCGCGTGTCAAGATTGACGAAATTAATTTTGAAGGAAATGAGATCTACAAAACCAAAAAACTTCAAAATAAACTCAAAAAAACCAAACATACGAAATCGGTTCGTTTTTGGAAAAAATCTAAATTCAACGAAGATGATTTTAATGACGATCTGACACGCTTAATCGATTTTTACAAAGAAGAAGGATATCGTGATGCAAGAGTCTTGTCGGACACCCTCATAAGAAATCCAGACAATCCCAAATCCGTTATTTTGAATTTAGATATTGAGGAGGGAAAAAAATACTATTTCGGAGAAATCAATTATATTGGAAATACGGTATACGGTAACAGTGTCTTACAGCAAATTTTAGGCCTTAAAAAAGGAGATACCTATAACGGCGTACTCCTCAAAAAACGGATTGCGGACACTTCAAAACCCGACGGTAACGACATAACTAATTTATATCAAAACAGCGGCTATTTGTTTTCAAACATCAATGCTGTAGAAGTCAGTGCGGTAAATGATACCATCAATTTTGAAATTCGAATTACCGAAGGGAAACAAGCAAACTTCAACAAAATTTCGATTAAAGGAAATACCAAAACAAACGATCATGTCATTTACCGTGAATTGCGAACCAAACCCGGGGAGTTATACAGTAAAGATAAATTGGTTAGAACCGTTCGTGAACTAGGTCAATTGGGCTTTTTTGATGCAGAACAGATTAATCCAGAAATGGAAAACGTGGATCAAAATGCAGGAACAATCGATGTAAAATTTGATCTCGTTGAGTCAGGTGCAAGCCAAATAGAACTTCAAGGAGGTTATGGACAAGGAGGTTTTATTGGAACTTTGGGACTGTCTTTTAATAATTTTTCCATGCGAAATATTTTTGATGGAAAATCCTATAAACCCCTTCCTATGGGAGACGGACAAACCCTCGCCTTGAGACTCCAAGCCAGTCAGTTTTACAATACCTATAGTTTTAACTTTTCAGAACCGTGGTTAGGTGGTGAACAACCCGTCCAATTTTCAACGTCCTTGCAGCACACCATTCAATATCGTTATGATTACTTTACTGGTCTTGCAGATAAAACCCAATCCTTTCAGATTAGTGGTGTCACATTAGGTTTAGCAAAACGCCTTCAAATCCCAGATGATTTTTTCCAACTTTCACAGGCACTTTCCTATCAGTACTATAACCTACAGAACTACTTCACAGGTCTTTTTACCTTTGGTAATGGAGAAGCAAATAACTTGGCTTATACCATAAGCCTCTCAAGAAATAACACGCGGATAAACCCAATCTTCCCAACTGGAGGTTCCTCCTTTAACATTAGTGCAAAACTAACCCCACCCTATTCTTTGATTTCTGGAGTTGATTACGCGAATTTGGGAGATTTGCCAGAATTTCAAGATGCAAATGGAAACCCCCTTATTGATGAAATTGACCAAGAACGCTTTCGTTGGTTAGAGTTTTACAAAATCAAATTCAATGGTACTTGGTACACTCCGATAATAGATAAGTTGGTCCTAAAAACACAAGCTGATTTCGGATTTATAGGGTCCTATAATAAAGACCGTGGTAATATTCCTTTTGAACGCTTTTTTATTGGAGGAGACGGAATGGTAAACTACACCCTTGACGGTCGAGAAACCATTGCCCTCAGAGGGTACCCCAATCAATCTTTATCTGGAAACGATGGTTCTATTCTTTACAATAAATTCTCGCTCGAACTTCGCTATCCCATCACTTTAAAACCAAGTGCTTCAATCTATGCACTCTCCTTTTTAGAAGCAGGTAATGGATATGATAGTTTTAGAGAGTTTGACCCATTCAATTCCAAGCGATCTGCTGGTGTTGGAGTTCGAATATTCATGCCTGCTTTTGGATTACTAGGTATTGATTTTGGATACGGATTTGACAACGCCGATTCTAACGTGACAACCCCTAACGGTTGGGAAACACATTTTGTTATAGGACAACGTTTTTAAAGATAAAAATCTTACCCCTTATACTATCTAAGACAATATTTCGTTATACAGTTTATGAAATACCACCTACAATCCGCTTTTTTGGTAACAGCCTTATCGCTTCTGTCCTTCAACGTTCAGGCCCAACGAGGAACCACTGTGGGTTATATAGATATGGCCTATATTCTGGAATCTGTAGAGGAATACAAAAAAGCCAGTCAACTCCTTGATTCCAGTATAGCGAAATGGAAAAAAGAAATTGAACTTAAAAAACTCCAGCTAAGTCAATATCAAGATCAATTGAATGCTGAGCGCATCATTTTAACTCCTGAACTCATTAGTGATCGAGAATTAGAAATTCAAGATTTTGCCTCTGATATTATTTCCCTACAAGAAAAACGTTTTGGCCCCTCAGGAGACATGATAATACAACGTTCCAAATTAATACAACCCCTTCAAGATCAGGTCATGACTATTGTAAAACAAATTGCTGAAGAAAAAAAATACGATTTTATTTTTGATCGATCTTCTACATCAACTATGTTGTATTCCGCAAAAAATTACGATATTAGCACCCTTGTTATTCAACGAATTAACCGACAACAAAGAATACAAAACAGAAAAGAACAAATTGAAAAACTAAAAACAAAAGCTTCTGCTTTAAAAAACTAATATTCACAACCACTTATGAAACATTTATACACCCTCCTTCTCAGTTTGATGGTCTTTATTGCTCCACTTAATGTTATGGCGCAATCTAAAGTTGCTCATATTAACACTCAGCAACTCATTAGTGAAATGCCTGAAGTTATTGCTGCTCAAAACGAATTGAAAAAATTGGAAGACCAATACGGTAAAGAAATGGAAAATTCTGTTAAAGAATTTCAGACTAAAGCCCAAACCTATCAGGGTGATGCTCAAAACCAAACCGACTTGATTAATCAACAACGTCAAGTAGAATTGCAAGAAATGCAACAACGTATTCAAGATTTTAGAGAAACCGCCGCTCAAGAATTACAAAAACGCTCTGCAGATATGATGCGTCCTTTGTATGAAAAAGCACGTGCTGCAATCGAGAAAGTTGCTGCAGCTCAAGGATTTGATTATGTTTTAGATTCTAGCCCAGGCGGGAGCGTTATTATGGCTTCTGGAAAAGACCTTCTTCCTGATGTAAAAACAAGCTTAGGGTTTTAATAACCTAAACTCAAAAAAATAAAAAAAGCCATCCGAAGATGGCTTTTTTTATTTTTCCTTTTCAAACCAAGAAGCATATAGCAAATAGTTTTTAGCAATTCGCTCGATCTCATTCTTTTGAAGTTCTGGACTCAGACTTTTGATTTTTTTTGCAGGAACACCGGCATAAACAGATCCAGGTGCCACGATTGTCCCTTGAGTGACTACTGCGCCTGCGGCAATGATACTATTTGAACCAATCTCACAATGATCCATAACAATACTTCCCATCCCAATGAGCACATTCTCTTCGATTGTACAACCATGAACGATGGCATTATGCCCAATAGAAACATTATTTCCAATTTGAGTTGCTGCTTTTTCAAAAGTGGCGTGTATGACAGCCCCATCTTGAATATTGACCCGATTACCAATGCGAATGCTATTGACATCCCCACGAACCACAGCTTGATACCAAACTGAACAAAAGTCTCCTAAGATGAGATCTCCAATTAGTGTTGCGTTTTCAGCAAAAAAACAATCTTTACCGTAAGTAGGCGTGAATCCCCGAACTGATTTTATCAACATAATACACTGTATTTATCTCCGAAATTACAAAAAAGAAAATTCCCATAATTTGATGAAAATCATTCCATTATATCTTTAAGCTTTAACTATTTTTGGAGAAATAAAAAGTGCACATGAAAAGCTATAAAATTCAATCTAAATCAGAAAAAGGGAACCCTTGGGCAACTTTTGAAATCAACCAACTAATAGGTCCTCAAAACGAAATTCTTTATAAAAATATTGATGATGCTAAGGGTGCGCCTTTAATCCAACAATTGTTTTATCTCCCCTTTGTGAAAACCGTTCGTTTGTCTGAAAAGAAAATTTCTGTGGAACGATTTGATATTTTAGAATGGGATGAGGTTATTGAGGAGGTTCAAGAACAATTGCAGGATTACCTCAACGAAGGAGGTATTGTCATTGAAGCTACTTCCAATGATAAAATCCCAGTCAGTGTTTATGCTGAGAGCACACCAAATCCTGCAGTAATGAAGTTTGTAGCTAATAAGCCACTAGTAACTCAAAGTGTAGAGTTTAAAAATATTGACGAGGCCAATGTTGCCCCTTTAGCCCAAAAATTATTTCATTTCCCTTTTGTGAAAGAGGTTTTTATTGATGCGAATTACGTGTCAATCACTAAATATGAAATTGCAGAATGGGATGCTGTAGTGATGGAAGTCAGAGAATTTATTCGAAATTATATTGAAGAAGGGAATCTGATTATAAAAGAAATGCCAAAAAAAGAGTCTAACCTAGAGGAGGGTTCACAAGAAAAAGCTTTAAGTCCTATAGAAGCTCAAATTGTTTCAATTTTAGATGAATATATCAAACCTGCCGTTGCTTCAGACGGAGGAAATATTCAGTTTGATTCGTATAATGCTGATGACAAAAAAGTACAGGTGGTTTTACAAGGAGCTTGCAGCGGTTGTCCCTCTTCAACCTTTACTTTAAAAAACGGCATCGAAAATATGCTTAAAGAAATGATGCCTGGTCAAGTTGAAAGCGTTGTCGCACTAAATGGATAAATTCAATCTTTTCTAGGTTTTGGAGGTGTTACTTGGAAATCTTTTAGGTAAAAAGGTTCAAAGTAGGCTAGTGATTCAAAGGATTTGTTTCCATATCGGGTATGTGCCATTGCAGTCATATCAAAAGCATTGGGGTAATGTGTATCCTCTAAATAGGTGGCGTTAATCCTAGGCTTCAGCTCTTGAAATTTTAGGACTCCATCTCCAATTAACAAACACCGTTTATCTCCCACGATATCAAGGTAGGTTGCTTCCGTTAAAACCACGGCTGAGGTCTCTTTTTTCCAGTTTTTTTGACAATCAAATAGAGCTGTATATACTTCCATTCTTCGTGCGTCTAACATGGGAATAATAAAATCATATTCCTTCATATCGAACGGTTGGATCATAATCTCTAAAGAATTCAGAGCAATCAAGGGTATGTCTAGGGCGTAACAAAGGCCTTTAGCAGCTGCAACACCAATGCGCAATCCCGTATAAGATCCAGGACCCTTACTAACTGCAACAGCATTAATATCCTTTGGCTTTAGACCTGCTTCTTCAAGCACTTCATTTATAAAGAGATGGAGTTTTTCACTGTGACTAAATCCTAGTGAATTTAAAACTCTTGAGTGGAAGCATTTCCCATCGATTGAAAGTGCAACAGAACATTGTTTTGTAGAGGTTTCCAGTTGTAGTATACAAGCCATAGGCATTCAAGTCGTTATAAAATTCCGCCAGAACTACCCCCATCTATTTTTATGACTGAGCCGTTGGTAGCGCTAGAGAGCGGACTGCAAAGATAGACAATCGTTTGTCCCACTTCACGAACACTTGCAAAACGTTGTAAAAGCGAATGGGGTCTGTCTGATTCAAAAAAAGAGTGCTCTGTTCTTTTCAGATCTTGCTGTTGAGCTTTGGCTTTTTCTTCCAAAAATAACGCTGCGCCTTCTGTTAATGTAGAACCTGGAACAACAGTATTCACCGTTACCTCAGTGGATTTAGTAAGTTGAGCCAAACCTCTCGAAATAGCATGAAGCATGGCTTTCGTGGCACTGTATGAAATCATATCTGTAGGAACCAAATAGGCACATTCACTTGAAATAAATAAAATCCTTCCCCAATTTCTTTGGAGCATCCCGGGTAAAAAATATTTGGCAAGTGCCACACCACTCATCACATTGACCTCGAACTGTTGCTGCCATTCGTCTGCACTTGTTTCAAAAAAAGATTTGGAAGTATAGATACCAACGTTATTAATTAAAATATCAATCTTTTCTATTGACTGAAGTTGTTGATTTAATTCCTCCGGATTTTTAAAGTCCACAATAAAACCATTGATCTCTGCTTGAGGATAAAGCACCTTGAGTTTGGCAACTGCTTCATTCACACTGCTTTTTTTTCTGCCGTTGAGATAGACCACAGCACCCTCCTCTAGTAGGATCTTTGCCGTTTCAAAACCAATTCCTGAGGTAGAGCCTGTAATTAAAGCAGTTTTGCCTGTGAGTTTAAGATTCATAATACCTTAGTTCAAAAATCTAAAGTACTGCATTTAACTCGTTTAAGAAATGAAAAAAAATAAAAACACCCAGCCGGATGGGTACTTTGGTAGGTTTCGTTACAACTCCAATCCGAAATAGAATTCTAAAACTTTAAGTTTAAAAATATAATCAAATTTAGCTCGGATAATATCGGATGCGGCAATCTGATACCGTTGTCTTGATTGAATATAATCGAAAGAATTCATTACTCCAGCTTCAAAACGTTGCTTAGCTATTTCGAATGCCTGCTGACGAGCTATTAGTGTTTTCTCTGAAGCCTCATAGAACTTGTAAGACCCTTGAGCATTATTGTAGGCTTGATTGATCGTGTTTTCTAAATCTAACTTTGTTTGTTCAAATTGGTTCTCCAATCGTTTAAGATTCAGCTGACGTCTTTTGATGTTATTTTTAACCGATAGGCCATTGAAAATCGGAATGTTTAAAGACAGTCCATAACTTTGTCCATCGTTTTGAGTAAACTGTTCAGTAAAAGAGAGCGGTCTAGCCACTGTTCTTTGAGGAAATTGACTCGTCACTATTGCTCCGTTTTCTTTGACAATTCCTATGGGTGTCTCTATGGTCGTTCCAGTATTTATTAAACGATCACTATACGATATTCGGGTGTTGTAATTATAAAAAGCCGATAAGGTCGGCATTGTAGCCCCTTTGGCTAAATCGATATCTTTTTCAGCAATTTCAATATTGGTAATCCCAAATTTTATATCATTTCTAAGTGTCAATGCTTTTTCAAAAATATCCTTTGGCGTTTCATTGAGAATTTCAGAAAAAGGAATGTCAAAATCTTCTTTCGCAATATCAAAATTTTCATAGTCTGTAATTAGCAGTAACTGGGCTAAACTAATTCGGGAAAGACGGTACGCATTTTCTGCTTGGATAACAGCCTGTTCCTGAGCAGCTATATTGGCTTCAATTTCAAATAATTCTGCTGCTGTTAAAATACCCGCTTCTATACTTAATTGAGTACGCTGTAGCTCTTGTTTTGCCAACTCAAGTTGATACCGTTGTACTTGATCAAACTCGCGATTAAACATGACTTGTAAATAGGCGTTGGCTACAAAAAGGCTGACATCATCTTTCATGTTTTCCAGTTGATATTGGCGCGCCAAAAGATTAAGATTAGCTCGAGACAACTGATTTACGTTTTGCCTACCATTAAATAAAGTCACCCCCACATTCCCTCCAAAAGAAGAAAACTGCGTGGTTAAATTTTCAATCAATCCATTGGTAATGTTTTGACTTAAACCGTTGTTCCAGATATGTTGAGATTGGGCATTAACACGAGGGAGAAAACTTCCAAATGCATCATCTTTATCAATCTCTGCAGAACTTACGTCCAATTCTGATTGTTGGATACTGATATTTTTCTCTAATGCTATAAGAACACACTCCTCTAGGGTATACTCCTTCATTTGAGCTGAAAGAAGCAGGGTAAATAAGAATAATGCGGTCGATAAAATTAGTTTAAGATGTCTCATAGGTTGAAAATGGGTTTTTTCAATTCATTATTTTATTGCTTCGAGCTTTGTTTTACTCCTTGTCCTCTGCTTCGTCTTCATCCCCTTTTTTAATGGGTTCTGTTTTATTCCAAACTTTAATTTTATCCTCCAAAGTAATTCCTGAAATTACTTCAACATTGATTCCGTCTGAAATTCCAATTTCTATGTCGCGCTTTTCGAATTTTTGCTCCCCAACCCATACCTCTACATAGGGTTTTTCAGTCTCTCTATCAAACTGTAAGAGGGATTCAGATACTACCATAATACTGTCCTTTCGCTCCAAAACCAAAGATGCGTTTGCACTGTAACCCGCTCGAATAAAAATTGAATCGTTTAAAAATAAGTCGGCTTCAATAATAAACTGAACTGCTCCTTGCTCTTCGTTTCCTTTGGGTGCAATAAATTTCAATCGAGCTTCCAGCGTTTCATCTTCAATAGCTCCAAGACTTACTTTCAGAGGCATGCCTACTTTTAATTTTCCTACTTCTGCCTCATCTACTTTCCCTTCGAAGATCATTTTTTTCATATCCGCTATGGTAGCAATCGTCGTCCCTGCGTTAAAGCTGTTACTGGCAATCACCTGAAAGCCTTCCTCAACTGGGATTTCCAAAACCGTTCCAGGAACTGTAGCTCGGATATTTGTATTTGCAGAAGCTGCTCCTCCAGCAGAACCAGAACGTATAATTTCGAGATCGGACTCTGCATTATTCACGTTTTGAATCGCTTGATTATACTGTAATTCTATATTTTGAAATTGTTGTTTTGAAATGATTCCTTTTTCATAAAGATCTTTATTTCGATCAAATTCGATTTTGGCATTTTTCAAAACAATTTTAGAATTTTGAAGTCGCCCGTTAGCACTATTCAAGTTTTGTTCGTTTGGAACCACCTTAATCCTAGCTAATAAATCTCCTGTTTGAACCAAATCTCCTTCTTCAACAAAAAGACCTTCGATGATCCCCTGAATCTGGGGTTTGATTTCAACTTCATCTTCCGGTATTACTTTACCTGTAACCACTGTCTTTTTTTCAATATCCGAAATGATAGCAGTTTGAGTTTCGTATTCAATGGTAGACTTATTGTTGGTTTTGATGAAGTAGGCGGTAGCAAACAAAGCCCCGAAAATAACAAGTGCAATTCCAATGTATTTTAAAATTTTCATAGTTGATGGTATAGATTATTTTATTCTTCTCTTAATGCGTCTATAGGTTTTATACTAACGGCTCGTTGTGCAGGAATAAGTCCAATGAGTGTTCCCAAGAAAACCATAATAAATAAAGCTCCTAAAATAAAAGGGATCGGGACCGTTGGATTGGTATATGGAAAATCTGTTAGATCTACCGTAGCCGCATTAATTCCTGCAAGTACTAAAGCTCCTAAAATGATTCCTAGTATTCCAGCGATAAGCGTTAAAAACACGGATTCTACAATTATTTGATTACGGACTTCTGAGGGGGTTGCTCCTAAAGCACGGCGTACTCCCAACTCTTTTGTTCGCTCTTTTACTGAAATCAAGAGTATGTTTCCAATACCTATCACTCCAGCGATGATGGTCGCTATTCCTACAATTAGAGACAACAGTGTCATCCCTTTAGAAAATCCTATGATTTTATTGAAGATTTCCCCCAAGTTAAAACCTCCAAAAGCACGTTCATCTTCTGGAGAAACGCGATGTATTCTTTTTAAAACGGTTTTAATGTCTTTTTCTACAGCGACTACGTCAGCATCATCATAGGCCGCTATTGTAAACCACTGAACCGAATCGCCTGAATTATATATTTGACGATAGGTTTCGAAGGGAATAAAAATATCTCCGTCACTTTCGAAGCCTCCTCCAGGAACAAATTTATGCACCCCAATTACTTGAAAATAAATATTGTCTATCCGGATAAATTGTCCGACGGGATTTTCGTCTTTTTCAAAAAGTTCTGTTTGTGTTCGTTCTCCGATTACACAAACCTTTCGTTTAAACTTGATGTCCTCTTCATTGATAAAACGTCCTCCATCGTAAATCTTTTTAGTTGCAATTTTAGTGTATTCAGGGAAATCACCGTAAACATTATAATTGCTTGATTTGTTTTTTCGAACTACTAACGGACTGCTTCCTCCAAAAACACCTCTTGCATTTCTTGGAGCAACAAACTCAATCTCAGGGACACGTTTTTTTAGATATTCAATATCGGATAATTTCAATTCTATATTCCTCCCGATTTTAAACCCTTCATAGGGAATGCTTGTCCTTTGAGCCCAAATAAACATTGAATTCATCGCAATATTTTCAAATTGACGTTCAAAACCATTGTCTAAACCTTTGGCGGCTCCAGACAAGGTGATGTAGATAAAGATTCCCCAAAGTACACCAATAACGGTAATTACCGTCCTAGTTCTGTTTTTAGAAATTGATCCAAAAATCTCTTGCCACGTATCGCTATCGAAAAGTACTTTTAAACTATTCATCTCTCAGAGCAACTATAGGTTTAATTCGGGAGGCTCGTTTGGCAGGGATATATCCTGCAATAGCTCCAAAAAGGATAAGGACAACGGTAGCTGCTAAAGCTGTTCCAAAATCAATAAATGGATTTTTAATAAAATAGTCCTCAAGGCTGAGTCCAATGTTTTTTAGTAACAAAATCCCTAAAAACAAACCCACATAGCCTGAAATGGCTGTGATAAATACAGATTCTTGTAAAATCATCTGTATTACAGAACGCGGTGTAGCTCCCAAAGCTTTACGTATTCCCAATTCTTTTGTTCGCTCTTTTACTACAAAAACCATAATGTTTGAGATTCCTATTATTCCTGCAATTAAAGTTCCTAGGCCTACAAAACTGACTATGAGTTGGAGTACAACAGCAAACTGTTGGCTTTGCTTTAAATCATCCGTGAGGTTTTGAATGTAGATACCATTGGGGTCTTTAGGATCAATTGATTTTTTTTCTTTAAAATATTTTTTGAGCGAATTTTCAAATGCGACGGCACCTGCGTGTCCCATTTCTTTGGGGAAGGTGACTATGAGTTGTTGTATTTTATCGTTACTCTTTTCTAAAAGTTGACGGGTGGTATAGGGAATGTATATAAAACGTTCTTCATTGTCTCCCCCATCGTCCTGGAAAACACCAATGACCTTAAAGACGGTAGATCCTATATCAATATATTTTCCTAAAGGATCTTCTGATTTAAATAGATCCTTTGCTACCAGACGCCCGATTACAGCACTTTTGGTTTTTTTCTCTATATCCTTTTCGTTGATGTAGCGCCCTTTCATTAGGATGGTTTTTTCAACAAATTGATGCCCTGGAGCTACAGCACGTGTTGTATAGGAGTTGCTTTCGTTTTTATATCGAGTCAAGGCGCTACGTGAAATTCTTGGAGTTACATACTCGGTGAACATTGGGAAGTTCTCTTTAACATCTTGCAAGTCCTCATTGTCAAATTCAATTCTTCTGTTGGCCTTAAAACCTTTGTATGGCATGGATGTTTTACCGGGATATAAAAAGATTGCATTACTAGCGTCATCGAGAAAAAACTCCTGAAAGGTGTTTTTAAGTCCATTTCCTAAACCAAAAAGAATGATGAATATGAAAATTCCGAGCGCAACTGTAAATCCAGAAAGAAACGTCCTTAATTTATTTTTACTTATGGTTTCAAAAATTTCTCTCCAACGGTCTCTATTCAACATGGGAAGAAGCTAAAACTTGTTTTACTTTTTTGTCTTCAATAATGACACCATCCTTCAATAGCACGATCCGTTTGCACATTTTGGCAATATCTTGTTCGTGGGTTACCACTAAAATCGTTTTTCCTTCCTGATTAATTTTTTGGATCAAATCCATTACCTCATAGGAGGTTTTGGTGTCTAAAGCTCCTGTCGGTTCGTCTGCTAATAAAACTTTAGGTCGGGATGCCATAGCTCTTGCAATAGCAACGCGTTGTTTTTGACCTCCGGAGAGCTCGCTCGGAAGGTGAGTTGCCCAGTCTTTAAGTCCAACCCGATCCAGATAGTCCATTGCTAGTAATTGACGTTCTTTTCTGGGGATACCCTGATAGTACAAGGGTAAAGCAACATTTTCAAGTGCTGATTTGTAATTGATCAAGTTAAACGATTGAAATACAAATCCTAAAAATTTATTTCTGTATTTGGCAGCTTTGGTTTCGTTTAAATCTTTAATGGGAACTTGGTCTAGGATATATTCTCCTTCATCAGCCACATCCAACATCCCCAGTATATTAAGCAGGGTAGATTTCCCTGATCCAGAAGATCCCATTATTGCTACCAATTCCCCTTCTTCAACTTCAAAATTGATTCCCTTCAAGACATGTAATGAAGAGGCACCCATTTTGTAAGATTTGTGGAGATTTTTAATTTGAATCATATAGAAAAAGGCTTAATTATTTATTTGGAGTAGAACCCCATGATATATGGACTCCAAAAAACTCCATTTGTTACATTTGCAGTCATTATTTTTTTAATATTTGGAAAACTTTCCACCCCACAAGACCAACAAGTAAATAAGGAATAGCCATCAGGTAGAGAATTCCATTATTAACTCCTTTTGCAGTAGCCTGTCCCTCCTCAGATTGGAGTACTGCTCTACACATGGAGCATTGAGAATAGGCAGTTTCATAACTTAAAAGAATAAGTGCTACAGATAAAAACACCAAGACTTTCATTCGTTTAGACATAATAAGGGGCAATCATGAGGTACACCAACACACCAGTTACAGCGATATACAACCAAATAGGAAAGGTATAACGAGCTATTCTCTTGTGTTCAACAAATAAATTTGAGATCGCTCGTACATAAGAAATCAATACCATGGGTATGATACCAATCGAAAGAATAATATGTGTGATTAAAATAAAGTAGTAAACATAGCGGATTAGACCTTCGCCTCCGAATGGTGTTGGATCAGAGGTCATGTGATACGCTACATATAAAACTAAGAAAACCAGGGAAAGCCCTATAGAGACTTGCATCAACTTTTTGTGTAAATTGATGTTCTTTTTCCGAATCGCGATCAGAGCCAAAATCAATAGAAAAGCTGTTATGCCGTTAATCGTTGCATAAATAGGTGGCAGAATGTTCAGGGGTGCCACGTTCGGTATCCGAATCATAAATAAAATGGCCACCACTACGGGGATAAGAATTGATACTGCCCAAATCCAAAGGCGATATTTAGTTGTATACTTTATATTTTCTGCATTCATTCTTCTATTCTTTTAATAGTTTTTCGATATCCTCTATCAATAAATCAACTTCTTGTACCTCAACCTCTTCTTGATCAATCCCCATATAATACACTATTGGATTATCGAACTGGTCTGTTCTAGAACGTATAGTTCCATTTTTATCTATCAAAGCGAAATATCCCTGATGTTCAAATCCTCCAGCTACCCTTGGATTTACTGATGCAAATATATTAAATCCATTGTTGGCGAGGGCATAGATTTTTTCTTTATCACCTGTTAAAAAATGCCAATTCTGAGAAAAGACTTCATAGCTTTCTGCATAGGCTTTTAAAACAGAGGGGGTATCATGATCAGGATCAATTGTAAAAGAAGCAATTCCAAAGTCTGATCGTGAACCAAATTGTTCCTCAATCTTTTTCATGTTTTTATTCATGATAGGGCAAATACTCGGACAAGAAGTAAAGAAAAACTCTACAACATATACTTTATTGTTAAAATCCTCATTAGAAATAAAAAGGCTGTCCTGATTAAGAAAAGTAAATTCCGGAACCTTTTTTGCCTGACCATTCAAAACGATATACTGCAATGGTTTTGCAGACTGAGAACGTTCGTTTCGAACGATAGAATTCGTTTTTACACGTTCAATAATTTTTGGAATAAACAGAATGCCAAAGATGAGTACGACCAAAAAGAGACCAACGTATTTAAACTTAAACATCGCTTTTATTTTTCTCTATTGTTATTGTATATTTTGAGAGCCAATCGGTATTCTGCAAGAATCACCTTTACATCATCGATCATTTTTTTATTAATTTGAGCTACTGAGCGTGCGTCAAATCCATAAAGTGTTCCTTCTTTCTCATCGTCATTTCTCCCCCTCAGATTACTGTCTTTGTCTATAATAAACACATAAGGTGTACTGGCTGATTCATCCAATTCAAATGGCGTTTGAAGAGACTCAAAATGGGTGCGCATGTTTTCCTCAGATACTGAAATGAAATTCCATTTGGATAAATCAGTTCCAACACCTTCACGTAACGCATTTTTTAACTGTTCAACTTCACTCCAGTACATTTCATTTACTAAGAAAACGAATTGAAAATCTTCAAATTCATAAAACCTTTTGTAAATTTTTTCGTTGAGATTTAAGGCTTCTGCCTGTTTGTTTTTTAAACTCCCTCCCCAATATCCAAGGATTGTGATTTTGTTTTTGAATCCAATTGCACTTGACGAAGCCATCGTGTTCAACTCACTTACCCCCTCAGTTAGTATTGGAAGCTTTGCAAAGTTGTTTTTCCCTGATGCAAAAAAAAGGTACACCAAAAGAGGGAATATGAATAATATTCCCAAAACAATTTTCTTATTCCAATCGTTCTTTTTCATATAAAAAAAAGCGGTGAAATACCGCTTAAAATTTTTAGAGATTCAAAATTAAAAGTTCCATGAAACAAAACCTGTATTCATCACCTCAAAGATATAATCCGCTTCTATTAGTAGTATAAATGCAAGATATGGAATCAAAATGAGCAATGGGAGTACTATGGAATTCTTCAATCCGCTTCGTTCATCTCTTATGTGCATAAAATCCCAAGCAATGTAATAGGCTTTTACTATTGTCAAGATGATGAATATCCAGTTCAAAATTTTCATTCGTAAAAAAGAAGTCATCAATACCTCTGGTTTTATGATCCCGAGAGCAACCTCAACTGTTGTTACGATGGAAAGAAAAATTAGTACGCCCCAAATTTTTTGTTGATTTGATTTGAACTTTAAAAGTCCTCTGAAAATTGCTAGTTTATGTCCTTCTGCAGCCATTTTTATATTTTATGTTTTATACGAGATAGAAAAAAGTAAATACAAATACCCAAACCAAATCGACAAAGTGCCAATAGAGTCCTACTTTTTCGACCATTTCGTAATGCCCTCTTTTTTCGTAAGTGCCTAGAATCACATTAAAGAAGATGATAATGTTAATTACAACCCCAGAAAATACGTGAAATCCGTGAAAACCGGTGATAAAGAAAAAGAAATCAGCGAACAATCTATTCCCATATTCGTTGTGGATCAAATTAGCTCCTTCTACGACAGCTACAGCTTCATTTAACTTAATCAATGACTCCTCTCTGGAGAGAACCGTTTTGCGTCCTTTTTCATCAAGAATCTGAGTTCGAATTACTAGATTTTCATCGGCTAAAAATCCTTTTTTTACTTCTTCAAGGGAAACTGTTGGCAATGCTGTTTCTTTTTGATACCAAATTCCATTACTGGGCTGGTGTGTAGTTCGATCGGTTTCTATTCCAATCGCAAATTCTTGAATAGCAGCACGTTTCCCTGAATTAGCCTCTACAAATTGGATAATCTGTCCCCCTCGCGTTTCAAGCGCGCCGTATTCCCCTTTGATGAAATTTTTCCATTCCCAAGCCTGTGAACCAACAAATATGGCACCCCCGATTATGGTCAATAGCATGTAAAAAGTCACTTTGGATTTTTGCATATGATGCCCTGCATCTACTGCAAGTACCATAGTAACGGAAGAAAAGATCAAAACAAAAGTCATCAATGCTACATAGTACATGGGCGCATCAATGCCATGTAAAAATGGAAAATGCGTAAAGACCTCATCTGCGATAGGCCACGAATTGATGTTTTTAAAACGGGAAAAACCATAGGAAACCAAAAACCCTGTAAAAGTCAAGGCATCAGAAACAATGAAAAACCACATCATCAATTTGCCATAGCTTGCGTTTAGAGGTTTATTTCCTCCTCCCCAAACTTCTTCGTTCTCAGCAGATGCGTTTACTGTTACTTCCATAATATTGAGTTAAATTCTGCACAAATTTATTAATTTTTAACCGTAGAATGAAACGAATAAAAATAAATATACCCAAAGTAGATCGAGAAAATGCCAAAAAGTAACCGCAAGCTCAAAACCAAGCGTATTTCCTCCCGAATATTTTCCTTTGGCGGTTTTATAGAGTACGTAAAGTACGATGACTATTCCTCCTGTAAGGTGAGCTAAATGGAGTAACACCAAAACATATAAATACGAAGTGGTGATGGAACTTTCTGCTCCAGTAAAATAATATCCTTGTTCAATAATTTCACCAAAACCTTGAAATTGAAAGAAAACAAAAGCTGCTGCCAAAGTCAAAGTGGCCAAAAGCAGGGCTTGAGCTCGTTTAATCTGCTGAGCTTTAATGCTTTTTAATGCCAAAAAGAAGGTGCCACTGCTGCAAAGTAGAATAAGGGTACTCAAGGTGAATGCAAAGGGTAGATCAATTTGCTCTATCCAATCCGTACGTGAACTACTGACAACATAAGCGCTGGTAAGTCCAGCAAAAGTCATACTCATACTAATCATCCCAAACCATAGCATCATTCTTTTTGCTCGATTATTTTTTTCGATTAAAGAGTCGTTTGTATTCATTGCATTATAAATTTATCAAGTACATATATCAATTGTATTCCCGTAATGTATAGGATGCTTGCTCGTATTAAAAATCGTGCAGCATCATCCGTTTTGTTTGACATCAACCGAATTCCAGCATAAAGAAAAAATATTCCAAAAACACCCACAAAAAGTGCTGCTTGCCAAGTTAGATACAACTTACCGGTATAGTGAAAAGCGGGTAACAAGGAGATCAATACGGTCCAGAAGCTATAGAACACGATTTGGAAGGCTGTAGTTTGATCCGGTTTCCCTGAGGGTAACATTTTGAACCCTGCGTTTTCGTATTGACTGTGCATTACCCAACCGATTGCCCAAAAATGGGGAAATTGCCAAAAGAACTGAATCATAAATAAAACACCTGGCTCAATCCCGAATTCATTTGTTGCAGCTACCCAGCCAAGCATAAAGGGAATTGCACCTGGGAAAGCACCGACAAAGACAGAAAGAGGAGTTTTTTGTTTTAATGGAGTGTACAAACAGGCGTATAAAAAAATGGAAATACTAGCAAAAAAAGCCGTCTTAATATTGATGAAATACAAAGTTGAAACTCCGATTAAAGTAAGAAAAACACCTAAAAATAATGCCGTATTGGGTGGTATTCGATTTTGAGGTAAAGGTCTATTTTTTGTTCGCTCCATTAACTTATCCAAGTCTTTTTCAAATACTTGATTAAATACGTTAGAAGCACCTACCATTGCATAACCCCCAATAGAAAGAAGAAGAAGGGTGAGGTAGTTCACTGATTCTACAGCTAAAAAATACCCAGCTAAAGAAGATATAACTACAGTTATTGAAAGTCTAAACTTTGTCAGCTCAGAAAAATCATTAAAATTAAAACCTGTAAGTGAAAGCAATATTATATTGTTTTGGCGCATCAACCAGCATCTTCAGCTGACAAAGATAGTTGACAAAAAGCCAATGTCCAATCTATTTTGTGTTTATTAAAAATCTAATAACAAAGGGAAATCTGGCTACTAGTCTTGAAGCTTGAAAACTATAGGAATACTAAAAGGTACATTAACTGGCTTACCTCTTTGTTTTCCTGGTGTTATGTTCGGTAAGAGAGAAATAATCCGATGGGCTTCTTTTTCTAAGTTTTTATCTGGACCTCGCATTTTAATGTTTGTGATATTACCTTCTTTAGAGATCACAAAATTTACATATACCCTACCTTGAATCCCCATCTCATGAGCAATTTCGGGGTATCGAAAGTTTTTTAATATATGCTTGTTTATTTTATTTTGGAAACAAGTCCGTAATTGGTCTTTTTCAACATTTTCACATCCTGGGTAAACAGGTACATCTTCTATGACCGCAAAGGGTACATCAATTTCTTCTACTTCCTCCTCGATTTCTACTCGTTCCACCTCGATAATCTCATCCTTAGTAGTTTCTGAAGATTCAATAATAGTTTCTTCGACTTCTTTTTCATCTTCTACAATTTCAATTTCAGTAGGAGCTTGAGCAACTGGAGGGGGTGGGGGCGGTGGGGGTAGGTCGGGTTGATTTATAATTGGGATTTCCTCTTCTTCCTCTTCTTGAACCGTAAGGGATTCATAATCAAATACGCTTTTTTCATAAGTTTTCCATTCAATGGCTTGCCACGAAATAAATAAGATTAGGCATAATCCAATTACAAAATAAAGCGAAGAGTTTTTTTGTAAATCAACTTTGGGGTCTTTTTTGATTTTCATGGGGTTTCGATTCCAATACGAGCATCAAAAAAAGTGCCACATGATTTGATATCAAAACAAAAAACCCATCGTAATGATGGGTTTTGTATGGTGTAAAATTACTATTTATTGCAAACGGAACGTAATGGGAATACTGAAGGGAACCCGTACAGCACGACCTCTTTGTTTACCAGGAGTCATATTAGGAAGCCTAGAAATAATACGTTCTGCTTCTTTTTCTAAGTTTTTGTCTGGACCACGCATTCTAATATTGGTAATACTTCCGTCTTTAGAAATGATAAAGTTAACATAGACACGTCCTTGAATTCCCATTTCTTGTGCGATCTCAGGGTAGCGGAAATTTTTACGAATGTGTTTGTTCATTTGATCCTGAAAGCAATCTCTTCGTTCGGCTTTACTTACATTTTCACAACCAGGAAAAATCGGAACATCTTCAATTACTGCAAAAGGAACATCCACATCATCAATTTCTTCTTCAATTTCTACTTCCTCAACTTCAATAATCTCGTCCTCGTTAGTTTCTGAAGATTCTATAACCGTTTCTTCCACTTCCTCTTCATCTTCTACTACTTCAATAACTTCTGGAGCTGGCGGTGGAGGTGGTGGTGGAGGGGGTGGTGTTTTTAATTGTTCAGTGATTGGGATTTCTTCATCATCCTCATCCTCAACATTAAGGGCTTCATAGCCATAAAGACTTTTATCATATGTTTTCCATTCAATAGCTTGCCATGAAATAAACAATATAAATGCCAATCCAATGACGAAGTACAAACTACTGTTTTTACTTAAATCAACTTTTTGATTTTTTTTGGGTTGCATAACAATCAAATATTTTAGATAGCTAAACTAAAAAAAAAACTAAAACAAACAAGTTAAATCCGATTAGAATAATAAAAAAAATGATTACAAATCCTCCATGCAAATAGTGCACCCAGTAGGTTAGCCAGAAGATCCAAGAAATCAAAGTATCTATTTAAAAATGGAAGTAGTTGAGTAAACTCCAAAAGTGTCCCAACAATCAATGCATAAATAAAGGCTTTGAAAGGCGCCTTTTCATGTGTATAAAGAGCTGAAAAATAGAGCCCCGTTAATCCTAGATAACAAGTAAAATGAAGGACTAAATCCCCTCGAATAAAAAGAAAATTCCAAGGTTGCTCTTCTGAATTTGGGGGTTTTAAACTTAGGTAGATTACAAAAAAAGTTGCGAAAATTGCAACTGTTTTAAAAAATTTATGCGCCTGTAACCAATGATGAATACGCTTCAGCATCTAAGAGATTTTGAATTTCTGAAGGATCACTCAGTTTTAATTTGATCATCCAACCTTGGCCATAAGCATCTTCATTTACGGTCTCTGGTGCATCCTCCAAGAGTTCGTTCACTGCTGTTATTGTCCCAGACAACGGCATGAACAAATCGGATACCGTTTTCACGGCCTCTACAGTTCCAAAAACTGAATCAGCAGCTAGTGTCTCGTCAAGGGTCTCTACTTCCACATAAACAATGTCTCCTAATTCACCTTGAGCAAAATCAGTGATTCCAATTGTGGCTTCATCGCCTTCAATTTTGATCCATTCGTGTTCTTTGGTGTATTTTAAATCTGCTGGTATATTCATTTCAAAAAATTAAAACACAAATGTAAAAGAAATCTCTTATTCGCTAGAATATTAATTTCCAAAGTTATACCGAATTGTAAAACCCGATCGAATACTCGTTTGAGGAAAAGCTGTAGATATTGCGAATTCAGAAAAATTATGGTCGTAAAAGAATAAGGCTGTCAGATTCCTAGATATTGCATAGTCTGCTGTTAGCTTAATCGCCATTAATCGTTGACCAGCCGTTACTTGATTGTTGTCGTATTCCAAATTTCTTAAAACTGTCACATTATCTCTATAAGACACATCCGCTTTGATGTTTAAATCCCCCTTTAATGTCATTTGTCTTCCTCCAAAATTGGTGCGAAAACGCAAGTCTTTTACTCGATACCCTAACCCTACAATGTATTCATCTCCAATGGATTCGGTGATAAGGCTGTTGTCTAAGCTCAAAGAAATTGCCCTTTCTTTTCGGAGCTCTGCAAGGAGTTTTATAGAATTGTTCATTTCCATATCCATGCGAACCAGAGGGTTAAATTGTTCTACTAAATTGATGTTGGAGTATAATTTTTGGGGCACCACATTCCCCAATTTATCCATTAAGTCGGGTTGTGTAGGATCAAATTCAAAATTTGTTTGAAAATTCGTGAGGGTATAACTCGCTCTGTAGGCATGATTGATCGACAATCGAGAAAATAGTTTTGAAATCGATTTGAAATCAGTCAAGCCGGTGAATTTCAAATTCCAGTTGGGTAAAGGGATTTTTTGAGTAGGAGTCAATTCCATCTGATCTGGATTTGAACCCGAGTAGGCTGCCAAGAAAGAATGTAAAAGTACTTCCTGTTGATTCTTACCAAAGCCTTTGGGGAAACCTTCTTCGTTTCTGCCTAAATTCTCCAATGTGGTGTTTTGAACCAGTCGTTCGGCAATTTGCAAACGATAGGCTCTAAAATTTTCAAAATTAGTACTCATTGATCCTCTTGAGGGATTAAAAGCCGTTCGAAGTAAGATGGTAGACATTCCAAAATTTCCGAAAGTATTTGAGTTTCTAGGAACATAACCCCCTTCTGAAACTTTAAAATTCTCCATCCGATTTTCCATGTACTCCCGCTCTGCATTAAAATCAATGATCAAGCCTTTTAATGGAACCACTTGAGCAGTTGCTTTAAACTTACTCGATTGCATTTGAGTAAACGACTGATTAAAATTGGGATACCCTGTGAGCCATCCCTGTCGGGCAGCTTCATATCGAATATCGGCTTGACTTCCAAGTGTATAGCCTAGAGAAGGCATTAATCCTCCAGCAAAACCAACAGAAGGTAAATATCCTGGTAATACTGAACCGTTATTTTCGCTATAGCTCATTTGAACTCTTTTGATCAATGTTAAAACATCCACAATACTTGTGAGTCCTTTCTTTAATAGTTGATTTTTATTCGCTAACGTATCGTTCACTTTTTGTGCAGCCTGAGTTCTTGAATTAAAAGAATTACTTTTCGATTTCAGACCAAAAGCGGAATAAAGCTTAGAAAAAGAGAAAGCCGCTGTCAGGTTTTTAACATTATTGTTTTGAATCGTATTTACAATACCTAAGGGAATACCATCCTCACTAACGACTTTCGACAATGCTTCAGAACCGCGTTGCCAATTGAAGTTGCCCGTATAATTATAAGTAGCATCCACAAAATTCAAAATAGGAATGTATTGAAAGGGTAATTTATAATTTAGGGTTAAAGTTTGTAAGTGGTTGTTCGGTTCACCAGTATCAAAAATTCCTTGCCATAGTGCATTCTTTTCTGGTTGAAATGGGTTTGATAGATTGGAGCCCGTTAGATTATTTTGACGAATAATACTGCTTGTTGTTGCATTAAAATTAAAACGAAGAGAGCGGGTCAGATTGTGGCTTAAGGCATAATTGTAATCAAATAAAAAATTACGTTGTTGAAGGTTTGGCAAACTGCGCTGCAACGAAGCATCTACCCCTTCCAGATATACCTGTCTAAATTTTTGATTATTCAAAATTCGATTGACATTGGCAGATGCCTGTAAGGAGCTTGGTAATAAATTAAAATTGAGTTCTTGAAGCCATTGCCAATACTTTTTACGGTTAAAAAAGTCGACTTTTTTAAAGGGTTCTATTGGCTTAGACGAAAAGGAATAGCCGTAATTGGTTCCGAGTAATAAATTAAATTCCTCTTGCTTTTCGATTTCGTAATCCCGATGAAGTAATTCGTTATAAGCATATGAAAAGTCGAAATTTTCTGGTTTGTAAAAGCGGGGTTTTCCTTCACCGCTGCTGTTCTTCCTGATTCCGATCATGCTCACACTTTTCCTTCGCGTGTAATCGATCGCTTGATTTCGAATAGAATCCTTCTGTGTGGTTCGCTCTGCTGTACCGAGTCGATCCGCCAAGCGGATGTCCTCATAAAAAGGATCGTATTCCGGAGTAATCCGCGTTTCACCATTAGCAAAACTCAAGGGCAATTGAACTCCCCATTTTTCTGGAGTTAACTGCCCCATATTAATATTGGTAATGAGATCGTATTGAAGAAACTCTTCACGAGTTCTTTCATTTGGAGATTGGTCAATACTTCCAAATCCAATACTCGAATACCGACCCGTAGCAGAAAATGTTGCAAAATCTGCAAGATTACCATCTAAAGCCCCTACCGCTGCCCATCCTCCTTGGCTGTCTATGCCAGATATCCGTAATTCGTTAAACCACACCTCTCCACATAAAACCTCACCCAGTTGGGTAGATGGGTTTTTTACCCCAATCATGAGTGTTTTGATACTTCCCAAAGAGGGGTTTCCCCGAATGGCAAACTTGTATTTTTTTTCACCAGGCAATTGACTGATGGGTGAAAATTCTTGAATTGGGTTCAACTCTTCATCGAAATATAAGGTTTTGCCTAAACCTAGTTTTTGAAGTGCTTCCGCTTTTAGTTTAGAAAGTAAATCTATGGAAACTTCAATTGAATTGGACTCCGGATTCCATACCTCATCAGCGGTTAATCGATTGGATGTGTTTTCGATATACGCTGTAGGTTTTAAAGGAATTTCAATTTGATAATAATTGTCTTGATAATCCGTACCCAAGCGGATATATGCAACCATTCGCTGATCAAACTCCTCCTGGGTCCCTTCGCCGGGAAGCGGATTGTTCCCAGTTAGAGATTCGGCATGTAAAAACATTCTGAGTTTGCTATACTGTCGCATGTCCAAATTCAAATTCTTAAAGATTCCTCTTGAATCAGAGGGTTGCAAATCACATACCCTAAAAGACAAGGACTGTTCGTTTTGACGGATAATTGAATTGTTATTATTGATCTGCTCTCGTTGAATTTCGGGAGGTAATACATAATTAATGGGAATCCTGTTTTCGTTTTCTAAAATATTGACTGTGCTAATGTCTACGGTAGTATTGTTGTTGACTAACAGATCTTCATTAAGGGATTTGTTATATCTCCGCCAATCGCCTCGAACAAGGTCTAATGTCCCAAATCGAAAAACAACCTCTTGTTCAAAACCGGTCAAAAGCATCCGCATAAACCGAATCGATCTCAAGTCCTCAATCGAGTTTACTGCATCAAAATAGGGATCGTAGGAGGTGTTTTCATAATACGTTTTTTGAATTGGAATTTTAAATTGAATCCACCGAGTTGTGTATTCATCTCCGTTAGGAGCATTCACTTTGATGTTTTCTCTAACATCGGTAACAAAAGGGTGATTTCCCACTTGCATTCCCTTAGCAATGGGAACACGATATTCAAAATAACTGTCAATCGTGTTCATACTTTGGTCCCGATTTATATCTTCTGTATCGGGTTCGGTTGTATTTCCTCGGTTGGTATCACTAAACGCTACTGGGGTATTGTTTTCAAAGCCATTGTATCTTTTATAACGATCCAAAATTCCTCCTTCTGCCTGTAAAAAGTATTCATAATTATCTCCTGCTGGATCGTCTGCGGGTCCATTCGTAAAAATTGCTCTTTCTTCCTCGTCTGAAAGTCCGTCTAAACCTACATCCTGTAAAAAACGATCGTCTTCATTGGCATTAAAGGCATATACTAAAGATTGATTTGCTGGAACTTTACCCCATGGGGTGTTGTAGATGGGTGTATTTTCGCTCGAACTAGGCAATCCGTTTTCGAATTGTTTTCTCCCATCTCGAAGGATATCTTCCGAAATATTTCCCAAATGAAAAACCAATTCACCAAGATCCTCTGAGCTTGATTTCTGATCTGTGAAGGTGTCCAATAACCAAAACTCGATAAATTCAACATTAGATTGTTCAAAGTTTGTTGCATTAATAGCTCGGCTGATTCCAGCCCACTTTTCTTTGGTATTGATTGAGAATTCATCTTTTGGGGCGTTATTGTAAGGACCTCTCTCCTCTGGATAATAGGCCAAGTCTAAAGTGGGCAGGGTTCTGGGTGTCCCTTGGACCAAATCTTGCTCTGGAAATAATTCGTCAATAAATATTCTTCGGGTTTCGTTGGAGGAAATATCGTCATTGTTGATCCCATTTGGCTGTCGAGAATAAAACACTTGATCAATAGAATACCAAGCCAGTTTTGAACGGCCATAACCGCTTTCTAGTCCCTCGGAAGTTGCTCCTGGTACTCCATTTATGGGTACGCTCGAGAGTGTCCAAGCGGTAAACCCTTTGATGTCAATATTGGTTTGAGCCCCTTCAAAATCGTCTATATACACATTTGTTTCCCCATTCAATTGGGTATTTCTAGGATCGTTTGCTGCTAAATTAGCCATCTCGCCCCGAAAGGAAAGTTGGGAAGGGGTGTTGGTGGAGATCGTTGGCCATTTATTGACCATTCTAGTCAAAAATGGAATTTCTGTTGAAAAGTTCAAATTAACACCCATCATGGTGTTATTTACTGGTTCCGTCCCATAATTTGCTTTCTGAGTTAATGGATTTTCACTCAAATTGATTAGTGTTCCTCCAATGTTTATTTTGTCCGAAATACGATGATTGACGTTGATCCCAGAAAACCTTTTGTTTTGTTGGTTAAAGAAAGAGTTGTTTTCCACAGAGATGTCTATGGGTATATTTGATGCTTTAAGTCCTTCATCAATAATTTTAACTCGTCCTATTTCGTAGTTCACAATATAATCCAATCCCTCCCTGAGGACTCGCCCGCCTGCTGTAACCCGAACAGAGCCTCTTGGCACATTAAAGGCGCCTATGCTAATGCCATCTCCTCCCTCTGACTTGTACCTACCTTTTAATTGAAATTTATTTTTCTCTGTAAATTCAAGTGCTGCAGCCTTAGTTAAACTGTACATTTCCCTGAATACGTACCGCTGTTGGTTTTTGTTATAACTATTTTCAATCTCGTAGTTTTCTTTTTTTGTGTCTGGGTTATCCAAAAGATCAAACAAAAATTCTCCAAAGGGCTCTACTTTTGGGAAAATAATTCTTCCGTAACGAGGATCAACGGTGATTCCAGGGATATAATCGAAAAATCCGTCTCCACTTGGCACCAAATCCTGATATGCGTTAAGTCGATCCAAATCCATTGTATTAAGTAAGACTTCTTTTTCAAGGCGCTCTGGCCAAATTGAGGGATCTACGGGGGTGAGGTAATTGATAGGTGAGGGATCAGTATACAAGATACTTAGTCTAAAATCTTCTTCGGCTAATTGAAATGCTCCTGTATTGTATATGTTTTTCATCATTAAATCCCAAACGGGTTGACGAACATCCGTAACGCTACTCTTTAGCATTTTTACAATCAAATTATTCGTCTGAACAGTTAGTTGTTGGTTGTTTTGTTGCGGATTATTTCCAGTATTGAGGATCGTAGTCCCAGGAATATCGCCGTTGGCAAACTCACCCACTTGATAGATCTTTCCTTGATAACTGTATTGATAAGCAATTCCGAGAATCTCATCATTGCTTAATCGTTGATTAAGAGAAATATACCCTAACTGTGGATGAAAGCTAAATTCTTGTGAACTTAATTTTCGAGCACTTTCTAATATTGCATAATCATACCCTTCATTTACTTTAGTCGTTCCAAAGCCGTTTTTAACTGTCGCTATATCCCGAATTTCTTTGGTTAAAATTCCATCCAAACCAATTTCATCTGGATCAAGGCGGTTCACATCATTACTTGGTGGATGATTCGGGTTTGCTACCGAAAGAAAATTAGGAACCCTATCCTCTAATTCGGTTCGCTCAGGGTTAGCTTCACCCAAATCTTGAAGTGCAATGATGTTACGGACATTTTGTGTTTGATAACCTCTATTGGTTACCCAAACCTCAATTCGGGTGATTTGAACTGGAGAATTTATGTAGGGATACGTTTCTAAAAATGCGTCGTAATTCTCCCGAAAATATTGACTGATAAAATAGTGTCGATCTTCTTCATAATCCAAAGCATACAAGTTAAACTCTTGTAACTTTCCACCTCCTTGAGTGGTTATGTTCTGTGACTGGGATCGCTGTTCAGAAAATACTCCTGAAAGAGTAGTGTTCCCAAATTTTAAATCTGCCCGAACCCCAAAAAGACTTTGAGCGCCTTGAATTAAATTACTATTTAGAGGTAAACTGATGTTCCCAATATCAATATTTTGAAGAATTGCATCTTCTGTAACCTTTCCTTTTAAATACTCTGCAACGCGATTTCCAGCCAACTCCGTACTGTTGGGTAATTGAAGACCATTTTGCTTTAAGTTATCAATTTTTTGTCTTGCTTGATTCAAGGTGTTTAATCCTTGTTTCGCTTTTTGCTGTACTTCATTCAATTGTTGTTTTGCATCAGAAACGGTACTTTGTAACTGTTGGTATTTATTTTGCAAATTTTCAAAAGAAGAACCCAATTCTCCGGGAAGTAAATCAGGGGCTATCTCTTGTAGCTCGGATAACTGGGGAGGATTAAATTGGATTTTGACTAAATTCTGAAAATCAAAGGTGGATTCGGTATCGTAATTTGCGGTAATCTGGAGTCGCTCTCCAATTTTTCCTAACAAACTCAAACTGATGCGTTGGTCAAACTCAAAGCCGGGAGAGCGCCTATTGATTACTGAAGCTATGGGGTTGTCATTTTTTTGATAACGGTAACCTAAATCTATACCTATAGACCCTTGGGGAGCGATATCGATTGCATTACTACCAAAAATGGATTCAAAAAATTTATTGTTTACATATAACTCTGGCAACAGGTTTTTCTGGCTGTCTTCCAAATTTGGGGCGCGACCACTTAAAGCTTGAACTTTATCTCGAAAATAGGTTTGCATTTTTTCTTTAAGAACTAATGCTTGAAACTCTTGAACAGTTAATACTAAGGGGACACTGATGGGATACCCCCCTATTTCTTGAGAAAAAATATACCGATTGGATTCCGGATCGTAGGTGTATTGACTTTCAACACTTGAAGGTAGAGGCAAATGGATTTCTCCTAAGTCAGCTTGTTCTTGATCTTGTGCAAAAACAGCAATACTACAAAACAGTATCCAAAGTAAACTAAGGATAATTGTTTGGGGAGTAGTATGTTTTACATTTTGTATTGTTACAAACAAAAGTCTTTACAATTTATTCAAAGCGGCTTTAATGAGTCCTTCAACGGTACTCTCTGGACTACTTTGAATGATGTTATCAATCACTTTCTCAGATTGCTTTCTTGAATACCCGAGAACCTCTAGTGCTGATAACGCTTCTTCTTGAATTGTATTGTTTGAAAATGGCTGAATTTCTTCACCTTCGAAGAGATTTAGCATTTTGTCTTTAAGTTCGATTAATACCCTTTGAGCTGTTTTTAAACCAATTCCTTTTACAGATTTTATTGTAACTAGATCCTCAGATAGAATTGCACGCTGAATCTGCTGGGGTTCTAGAGAGGAAAGCATTGTTCGGGCTGTACTTGCTCCAATACCTGAAACAGAGATCAATTGTTGAAAAACAGCACGTTCTATCGTAGTAAAAAAACCAAAAAGCGTATGTGAATCTTCTTTTACTTGAAGATGTGTGTATAATTTGATGTTTTCCTCGTCACTTAGTTGTGTATAGGTGTGTAATGAAATATGAACCAAATATCCAACACCATTGCAGTCAATGACTACTCCTGTGGGGGTTTTTTCAACCAAACGTCCGATGAGTTGTGTTATCATTTCCTTATTTGTTTTTAGATTGGGCATCAATTACAGCGATTGCAGACATATTCACGATTTCTTCAACTGAAGCACCCAATTGTATTACGTGAATGGGTTCACTTAGACCCATTAAAATAGGTCCAATAGAAAGCGCTTCATTCAGTTCTTTCATTAATTTGTAGGTAATATTGGCTGAATCTAAATTTGGGAAAATTAACACATTGACTTTCTTTTTACTCAAAACGGAAAAGGGAAATCCCTTTTGAAGCATCTCTTTATTCAGGGCAAAATCGGACTGTATTGGCCCATCTACGATGAGGTCAGGATCACTTCGATGCAGTAAAGCTACCGCCTCGCTCACTTTTTTTGCTTGAGGAAATCTCGATGATCCAAAATTTGAAAAGGAAAGAAGTGCCATTACGGGTTCCAATCCAAAAAGCTTTGCAATCTTCCCAGTCATTTGAGCGATTTTAGCTAATTCTTTAGCAGTAGGCTCAACATTAATTGTCGTATCAGAAAGAAACAAAGGACCTGCTTTGGTCAACATTAAGTTGGTTGCCGCTACGCGATGTACTCCTTTCGCTCGAGAAATTGTTTCTAAAATTGGTTTTACAACTGTGGGATAACTTCTAGAATAACCAGAAATCATGGCATCTGCATCTCCGTTTTTTACCATCATAGAGGCAAAATAATTACGTTCTCGCATCAAGCGCTCTGCATCGTATAGGGTGTACCCTTTTCTTCGTTGATCTTTCCAAAAAAGTTCCGCATAACGCTTGCGTTGGATGTCGTGATGGGTATCTTTTGGATCGATTATTTCCACATCTTCATCAAAATCAATGGCTTTTCTCAGCTCATCAATAATTTCTCTATTCCCAAGTAAAATGGGATATGCAATGCCTTCTTCATGAACAATTTGTGCTGCTTTTAAGACATCCATATGATCTGCCTCTGCAAAAACCAATCGCTTTGGAGCAGCTTTTGCTTGATCGTGAAGCACACGGACCATTTTCTGACTGTTCCCTAAACGGTTTTCAAGTTCTTCTACGTAACGCTCCCAGTCCTCTATTGGAGCAGTTGCTACGCCAGATTCCATTGCAGCTAATGCTACTGCAGGTGGGATTGTTGTAATTAATCGAGGATCAAAAGGTTTGGGAATAATATATTCTTTACCAAAAGTTAATCTCGTTTCATCATATACAACATTAACTTGTTCGGGCACGGATTCTTTAGCAAGTTCTGCAAGTGCCTTTACAGCAGCCATCTTCATAGCTTCATTGATCGTTGAAGCTCGGACATCGAGAGCTCCTCTAAAAATGAAAGGAAATCCTAAAACGTTATTGACCTGATTCGGATGATCTGATCTCCCCGTGGCCATAATGACATCCTTACGAGTAGCACAAGCAACATTATATTCAATTTCTGGATTGGGATTTGCCATCGCAAAAACAATAGGATCTTTTGCCATACTTAACAACATCGCAGGAGTAAGAATATCAGCTTTAGAAAGACCAATAAAAACATCTGCATCTACCATCGCTTCCTCTAGGGTATTGATATTTCGAGAAGAGGCAAATTCTTCTTTTTCAGGGGACAGGTAATCTCGATCTTTTCTGATCACCCCTTGACTGTCTAACATGACAATATTTTCCACATTTGCTCCAAAAGCACGATACAATTTGGTGCATGAAATAGCAGCAGCACCTGCTCCTGAAACAACAATTTTTACCTCCCAAATATCCTTGTTTATTAGTTCTAAGGCATTGATCAGAGCAGCTGCAGAAATGATTGCAGTACCGTGCTGGTCGTCATGCATCACTGGAATATCCAATTCTTCTTTAAGTCTTTTTTCTATTTCAAACGCCTCAGGAGATTTAATGTCCTCAAGGTTTATTCCGCCAAAAGTTGGTGCAATCGCTTTTACAGCAGCAATAAATTCTTCTGTATCTTTTGCGTCAATTTCGATATCAAAAACATCGATGTCAGCGAAAATCTTAAACAACAATGCTTTTCCTTCCATTACCGGTTTTGAGGCTTCAGGACCTATATTCCCCAATCCAAGTACAGCAGTACCATTCGAAATTACAGCAACTAAATTTCCTTTGTTGGTGTACTTATAGACATCCGACTTGTTTTTTTCAATTTCTAAACACGGTAATGCTACCCCAGGCGAATAGGCTAATGCTAGATCTCGCTGGGTGTCATAACTTTTAGTTGGAACAACTTCTATTTTACCAGGTCTTGGTTTGGCATGGTAGACCAATGCCGCTCTTCTTTGTTGCTCTTTTCGCATACGAATTTCTTCTTTACTTATTTTTTGAGGGTTTCAAGTCTTTCTATTACTTTGTTACCGACAGCTCTTCCTTGTTTTACCCCTTCCTCAATTGCCATCATATAATGAATACCTCCATACAATCTGGATATTGCGGCTTCCTCTGAAGCATGAATAAAGGATGTGTAGCTACGTTCTGGTAATCCGTAAGCAACCTCAGTGGTATCGACAAAGTCGAAGTTGTCTCCAAAAATATCGGTGAGTATAACTGCAGCAGCTCCAGAGATTACAGAATGGCCACTAGTGTATTCTGGAAAAGGAGGAGTCTGCAACAAAGGAAACCACTCTTCATCGTAATATTGATTAATTAAAGTCTCTGGCCTGACTACCAGGGTGTTCCACTTTTCATCCCAACAACTTATAAATGCATCAAACAATCCAACCGAAACATTGAGGTAAGCATTAATCGTTTCATCAAAAGTACTTTTAGCTTTTCTTGTCGCTACGGCTGTTATTCCAATCCAATGTCCACCTGGAGTGATTTTTTTTGTAGCAAACATGGCATGACCTCTGTGATGGGTTACGTATGGATTGCAATCCCAAAATTTTGCGATTTCAGTTTCCTCCTCTGTTAAATTATTGATCACATTAAAAACTTGCATCAATTGTTTTTGAAATGGGCTTCCCTCGGTCAAATCAAACGGTAAGGGATCTTTGGGTGAAAACTGATTTGAAGAGTCCAGTACTATTGTTCTAATTTCTTTCCAATGGGGCTCAATCCCGTCCATGTAATCGGGAGGAGTGGGTTTCCAAAAACGATCTTCCTCTTTGATAGTATATTTAGGATAGGTTCGCGTTTGATTGTACATATCTTTGGACGCCCACTCTTTGATAAAGGAGGTGACTTCTTTCCCATAGGCCTCTGAGGCTTGAATGACTTTATTGGGAACCTTCAACTCAACTAACTGTTTCAGAAGACTCTCCTCAAATTGTTCCATTTTATTTTCAGAAAAAATCAACACTTTCCCTAGGGTATTAAAAGCAAATAGGGAGGCAAGATGGTAATCTACATTTTCATTTGAGGGTTCTGGTATAGGATTCAATTCTTTAACCTGTCCAGATAAGGAATGGTATTTCTCTGGATACTTTCGCGCCATAATTTCATAGGCAGCAATCGTGGGATAAAGGTACACCCTTGATGCAACGGGAGGAGAAAAGATATCATGAACGATGATGTCAGTTAAATTTTGCATTGAAGCTTGGAAGAACTCAGGGTCTTGAATTTTTTCAATATAATCCCTGTTCATTTCAGTATTGCAATTCGTCATAGTGAAAAGGACCCCAACAACAAAAAATGTTTTAAATCCCATTGATTTTATAACTATATTTTGGATTTTTATTCTCGTAAATTGCTCCATTTTACCTTCAACTTATACATCAATACTATTTTACAAAAGTAGCATTTTTCATTTTAACAAAAGGGATTACCTCAGGTATACTCTATTCAAAAAATGCTTCAATCCTGTTTAAAAAAAGTTGATTTTTTGAAAGTGTTTGTAAACAAAAAAGCCGCTTGAGAATTCAAGCGGCTTGAAAAAAATAGAAATCTTAATAATTAGGATCCTTAGTAAGCGTTGGTTCACCATCTTTGAACGATCGATCAATTGCATAAGTTGGAATTGGATAGAATTCGTTTTTAGGAGAAGTAAACTTCTTTCCTTGGAGATAAACTCTGTATTTAGGCTCACGAGTAGCTTCCCAATATCCTGAGATCAAAAGTATTTACTTTTATATACTTTTTACTAATTTTCTAATGCTGTACAATCTAAATTACCAACAAAATCTATAAAATTGCCATTTTCATCATAGTTAAGAACTAATCCGCCAACAGAAGAAATCTTATCCATAAAATAAGATATACTTATTCCACCAACTTTGGATACCCTATTTTTATAGTCATATTCCACACTAATATTTGAAAAAGAAATTAATTTATTTTGGTTATTGTATTTCAAATTCGAATTGTAGTTCCCTTTTAATTGAATTGGTTCCTCAACACTTACTATAATTTGTCCACCCTCACATTCTATTGTGTAATTATTTTGACCAAATGAGAATTGAATTCATGCAAATGCAAATAAAATATATTTCATGTTTTATAATTATTTATTTTTTTCTAATGTTAATTATTTTTTATCAACTTTAACTTCGGAGAATTTTACTGCAGAAATACCAAAAACTAGCGCCTCTATTCCAAGCCCCAGTGTAATTAATATGTCCTGGGATGGCCATTCAAGAAGTTTTGCAATTACTCCAATTAAAATTATTACAGCAGCGAAACTGTAAAAGAAATTAAAAACATCTAGCTTTTTTTTTGTTTCTGTTACTTTTTTAGTTCTTGCAATTGATGGTTTTTTAAACATATTATTTCTTTTGGCACAAACTGTTATAATAACTTAAAAATCTAATGATTACAATTTTATGTTCTTCGTAATAATTAATTCTTTAATTTATTTATTTTTGAGAGATCGATCAGTTTAGTTTTTAATAGTATTTTAAAAAAAAATGCGATTTATGGGAAATATTTGGATAAAAAAAATTGAATCTTTTTCCTATTCCAACTATTTAATTAATTTATGAAATTCGATTGCATATGAGGTATTATTTTTAAATTAAATTGAAATGCCCGAAAAAATTGTTTTTTATATTTTAAAATTTATTTCATTGATTAGTCCTTCACTTAGTACTATCGACCAAAACGGTTTTCTCATGGGGGAAAAAGTTTTTGAACTCTTTGAAAAATCACAGGAAGATACCATCCTTAATGAATTGCCTAACACAGAAATTCTCCCCTTTCAACTTGTGGTTCGTGGGTCTAGCTGTCGGAAGAAATAAACTTAATATTTCTTTTTAATCCTTCATATTTTGTTCGCATAACAGCACTGTTTTTAAAAACAGTATCGAACACTTCTTCGGTCATTTCTTCCCAATCTTTTTTAGAAAGATTTAACAACTCGTTTGGAGGTTCAAAAGCGGGTTCAGAATGTGGTTTTGAAAATCGATTCCAAGGACAGACCGTTTGACAAACATCACAACCAAAAGCCCAGTTGTCCATTTTATTTTTAAATTCTGTTGGAATGCTGTCTTTTAATTCGATCGTCAGATAGGATATGCATTTGCTCCCATCGATTTGATAAGGCTCAATTAATGCCTCGGTAGGACAAGCATCTATACATGCGGTGCAACTTCCGCAATGGTCTGTTGTAGGGAGATCATAGTCTAATTCTAGATCAAGTATTAGCTCAGCAATAAAGAAAAAAGAACCCACTTTTTTTGAAATCAAATTGGTGTTTTTTCCAACCCAACCTAAACCGCTTTTTGCTGCCCAAGCTTTATCCATAACGGGTGCTGAGTCAACAAAAACTCTTCCCCCTACCTCTCCAATTTCAGTTTGAATAAAGTGCATTAATTTTTTAAGTTTCTCTTTAATTACGAAATGGTAATCCTGACCATAGGCATAGGTAGAAATTTTAGGAGCCTCATTATCCGTCTGCAGTTGATCGGTATGGTAATTTAAAAGTAATGAAATCACACTTTTCGCACCTGGGACAAGAAGTCTTGGATCCAAACGCTTGTCAAAATGATTTCCCATATACGACATGCTTCCATGTCTTTTCTGATTGAGCCATTGCTCAAGTCGAGGAGCTTCCTCTTCTAAAAAATCGGCTTTGGATATCCCACAAGAAAGAAAACCCAAAGAGTTTGCTTGGGCTTTGATTTTGTTGCTATACTCAGACTGTAAAAGCATGGACGTTGGAGTTAAAACAAACCCTCTTGGTTGTTTTTTATACGCCCTAAATGTGTATAAGCACGTGAGGTAACTTCTCGTCCTCTAGGGGTTCTAACAATAAATCCTTGCTGTATTAAAAAGGGTTCATAAACTTCTTCGATGGTTTCAGCATTTTCTGATACTGCAGTGGCAAGCGTACTAATACCTACGGGACCACCTTTAAACTTATCAATTAAGGTCGTCAAGATTTTATTATCCATTTCATCTAGCCCGTGGGTATCTACTTGCAAGGCTTGAAGGGCATACTTTGTGATTTTCATGTCAATTTTGCCATCCCCTTTTATTTGAGCAAAATCACGAACCCTCCGCAGAAGACCATTTGAAATTCGCGGGGTTCCCCTGCTTCTCCCTGCAATTTCAACAGCTGCATCCTCTTCTATAGGAACTTTAAGAATATCCGCACTTCGGGTAACTATTGTTGAAAGCAATTCTGTAGAATAATATTGCAGCCGATTACTTATACCAAATCGTGCTCGCATGGGAGCAGTCAACAATCCTGAACGTGTGGTTGCCCCCACTAAGGTAAAGGGCTCCAAGTTAATTTGAACAGTCCGTGCATTCGGCCCCGACTCGATCATGATATCTATTTTGTAATCCTCCATGGCAGAGTAAAGGTACTCCTCCACGATTGGACTCAGTCGGTGAATTTCATCAATAAACAGGATGTCCCGTGACTGCAGATTGGTTAACAAACCAGCCAAATCACCAGGTTTATCTAACACAGGACCTGAGGTCATCTTAATTCCTACTTGAAGTTCGTTTGCTAAAATGTGTGCTAATGTGGTTTTTCCAAGGCCTGGAGGTCCATGAAACAAGGTGTGATCTAAGGCTTCTCCACGCTGCTTTGCTGCTTGAACAAAGACTTTCAAGTTTTCTAAAATTGTATCTTGACCTGCAAAGTCATCAAAATTCAACGGCCTCAAGGCCCGATCGAAATCATGCTCTTCAGCTGAAAATTGATTATCCGTAGGATCTAAATTTTGATTCATCTCCCCAAAGATAATTGAATTCCATCGGAATAAAATATTTTATTGTTGGATCCCAGAAGATAAATGAATAAGTGCCTCTCTATTGAGAATTTTAATTTTTTTACCTTTAGTTTCCATGCTTTTTGGAATATGGATACTTCTACGGGGGTTGAATTTGGGGATTCCATTTGTTTCGCCACCCACTAGCAAGCTGGAAATAAACACGGCACTCCCTAAATAAATAGGCACAAAAAACCCAGCGTAAAGCTGGGTTTTAAATGGGATTTAATGTTGTAATTCCTCTTCTCCTTTTTTCAAAGGAATGTGTTGTGGAACAAAATCATCGTCTTGTCCAGGCTTGGAATAATCATAAGCCCAACGGTGTACATGAGGAATTTCACCTGGCCAGTTTCCATGCATATGTTCAACAGGTGCAGTCCATTCTAAAGTATTTGATCTCCATGGATTTTGTACTGTTTCCTTACCATAGAACATGCTGTGGATAAAGTTATACAAAAACACCAACTGTGCAGCTCCTGCTACTAGAGCAAATACCGTGATCAATACATTGATATCCGCTAAATCATCAAAATATGGAAAAGCAGTATTGGTGTAATAACGTCTTGGTAAACCAGCCATTCCAATAAAGTGCATGGGGAAAAATACACCATAAGCACAAACAGCGGTAACCCAGAAGTGAACGTAACCTAAATTTTTATTCATCATTCGACCAAACATTTTAGGGAACCAATGGTACACCCCAGCGAACAATCCATACAAAGCGGAAATACCCATCACCAAGTGAAAGTGAGCTACCACAAAATAGGTGTCGTGTACGTTTATATCAAGCGTACTATCTCCTAGTATGATCCCTGTCAAACCACCCGTTATAAAGGTTGAGACCAGTCCAATGGAAAAGAGCATTGCAGGATTGAGTTGTAAATTTCCTTTCCAAAGCGTCGTGATATAATTGAACGCTTTAACGGCTGAGGGAATCGCAATTAACAAGGTTGTAAATGTAAATACAGATCCTAAGAATGGATTCATTCCAGAAATAAACATATGGTGACCCCATACGATGGTCGATAAAAATGCAATGGCTAATATTGAAGCTACCATGGCACGGTATCCAAAAATAGGTTTACGTGCATTGGTTGCAATAATTTCTGAAGTAATTCCCAAAGCCGGTAAGAGAACGATATACACTTCAGGATGTCCTAAAAACCAGAATAAATGTTCGTATAATACGGGAGATCCACCTTGATAGTGAAGAACCTCTCCTTGGATAAAAATATCGGAAAGGAAGAAGGAGGTTCCAAAACTACGATCCATGATCAGTAATAAAGCCGCCGATAACAATACGGGGAAAGAAACTACACCAATAATTGCCGTAACAAAAAACGCCCAAATAGTCAACGGTAAACGGGTCATGCTCATCCCTTTAGTTCTGAGGTTGATTACCGTGACAATATAGTTTAACGATCCCAACAAGGAGGAGGCAATGAATATTGCCATAGAAACTAACCAAAGGGTCATTCCTGTTCCTGAGCCCGGTTGAGCTTGAGGTAAAGCACTTAATGGAGGATAAATTGTCCACCCTGCTGCAGCTGGTCCTGCCTCAACAAAAAGAGAAAGCACCATAATCACACTTGAAAGGAAAAACAACCAAAATGAAATCATATTCAACAGCCCAGAAGCCATATCCCGTGCTCCAATTTGTAATGGAATAAGAAGGTTACTGAATGTTCCACTAAGTCCTGCAGTCAAAACAAAAAAGACCATAATGGTACCGTGAATTGTAACCAATGCTAAATAAACATTAGGATCCATAACACCATCTGGTGCCCATTTGCCAAGCAATACTTCAAAAATTCCAAAAGGCTGCTCAGGCCATGCTAATTGTAATCGAAATAAAAGGGACATGGCAATCCCTATAATCCCCATAAATAGTCCCGTAATCAGGTACTGTTTTGAGATCATCTTGTGATCTTGACTAAAGATGTATTTCGTTACAAAGGTCTCTTTGTGATGATGTCCGTGATCCTCTTCTGTATGTGCTGCTGCTGTTGACATAATCTATATGGTGTTTAAATTATTGAATAACTTCAGCAAATGTTTGCTGAGAACTCATCCAGTTTTCAAATTCTTTTTCGGTTTCAACTATAATTTTCATTTGCATATTGTAATGTGATGCACCGCATATCTTATTACAAAGCAATAGAAAATCAAATTCATAAGGGTCTAAAGCTACGTCACCACTGGCGACTAATTCTTTGCTTTTTTCAGCTCGAATTTTATTTATTTTTTTCACCTTAGCAACGACCTCTGGATCTTGACGCATTTCCTCTGAGGTTATATTGGGTGTAAATGCAAACTCTGTAATCATCCCGGGAACGCAGTTCATTTGCGCTCTAAAGTGAGGCATGTAGGCAGAGTGAAGAACATCCTGAGAACGCATTTTAAAAATAACCTCTCTGCCAACGGGTAGATGCAATTCTTGTACAACAACATCATCAAAACCATTTGGATCTGTAGCATCAATTCCGACGAGGTTTTTTCCGTCAAAATCTTGAAGAAAACGAACGTTTGCGTCTCCTAACACACCATCCTCTCCAGCATAACGTGCTTTCCAATTAAACTGTTGTGCATAAAGCTCTACAACAAGTGCTTCGTCATTTTCTTCGACGGTCATGATATCTGTCCAAGTGTAAAGACCATATAATATTAGTCCTGCTAAAGTAATCACAGGAATAATGGTCCAAAGCATTTCTAATTTGTCATTATCGGCATAGAATAAGGCTTTCTTTCCTTTTGCTCCTCGATACTTATAAGAAAAATAATGCAAAAGTGCCTGAGTGATGGTCTGAACAAAAAAGATGATCGCAAAGGAAATCCACATCAAATTATCGTAATCGGATCCATGTTCTGAAGCCGCATCGGGTAACAAGACGTCTCCATAAGCCCAAAAAGAGAAAATGGTGATTCCGTAGATAAAAATTAAAAAGACAAACATCAGTTTACCGTTTAAATTATTATCCTCGTCGTCTGCTACTTGAGTATTGATTTTCTTAGCTTGAGAAAGCTCAAAAATCTTGGTTATTTGCCACAGTGAAATAGCAATTAAAACAAGTACAGAAAGTATCAAAAATAGGTTCATTTATCTTTTCGATTAATTTTTAATAATGAAAACGTTCACTTTCACCCATATAGGGGTCACCTTTAGCTAATAAAGGGGCTTTGGTCATTTCTTTGAATACAATAAATATAAAAAGCCCTAGGAAGAACAAAAATCCTCCAATTTCTGCTGCACCAATAAACCACTGGTCACCAACAGCAGATGGCATGATCATATTAAATACATCCATATAGTGCCCCAATAAAATCACAATACCCGCCATTACTATAAAATAGTTAATTCGTTTGTAATCGCTATTCATTAGTATTAGCAAAGGGAATATAAAGTTCATTACTAACATACCAAAGAAGGGTAAATTATAATCTTCTATTCGTGTAATAAAATAGGTTACCTCTTCCGGAATATTAGAATACCAAATCAGCATAAACTGTGAAAACCACAAATAGGTCCAGAAAACACTAATTCCAAACATAAATTTTCCAAGGTCATGAATATGACTATCGTTCACAAATTCCAAATACCCTTTTGATTTTAAATAGATCGTGATTAAGGCTATTGCAGTAATTCCAGAAACGAACATACTTGCAAAAACATACCATCCAAATAAAGTGCTGAACCAATGTGGGTCAATTGACATTATCCAATCCCAAGACATGATGGATTCCGTTACTATATAAAATACTAAAAAGGCTGCAGAAATTCTAAAGTTCTTTTTGTGATTGGAAATGTCACTTGCGGTATCCTGAGCAAGAGAAAATTTTCTTGAAAAATAACGATATAAGGTCCAACCTGAAAGAAAGATTACTGCTCTGATCAAGAAAAAAGGAAGATTTAAAAATCCTACTTTCCCCGCAATCAATTTGTCATGAGCCACTACTTCTGGATCCATCCAGATAAAGAGATGGTTGAAATGCATTCCGGAAAGGAGCAGAATTACAATTACAATTACTCCACCTGGCAGTAAATAAGCTGTAATCCCTTCCATTACTCTGAAAAGTACTGGAGACCATCCTGCTTGAGCTGCACGCTGAATAGCATAAAAGGCTAATACTCCAAGAGAAATCATAAAAAAGAAAAAAGCTGCCACATATAAAGCCGCCCAAGGTTTGTTGCTCAGTTGGTGAAATACGTGTTCGTCGTGTTCTGCATCATGCGATTCCAAATGAGAGGTTCCATTGTGTGATGCTGCAACCTGCTCTTGATGATCTGCAGTCGGGTGCGCATCCTCGGCATGTGAAGAAGTTGAAGCATGAGAACTGTCTTCACCTTGTGATTCCGAAGTACCTGAAGTTTCATGGGAAGTCCCATGACCCTCTCCGTGATTTGCGGCGACTATAGCTTTAGCTTCTTCTATAGTACTCGGAGCTGAGAGGAATCCATAGGTTAACCCTATCAAGCCTACAACCATAAATACAATGGCTAAATTTCTAAGTTTGTTTGGAAAGGTGTACATCATTTGTTTTCCTTAATATTATTTAACTAACTTATTTCTTAATTCCATAACGTGTTGGGCTATTTGCCAGCGTTCTTCCGCGTTGACTTGACCCGCATGAGATCCCATTGCATTTTTCCCGTACATCAACACGTGATAAATGCTTCCAGGAGTAATTTGTCTATCGGCATAACTCGGTACACCGAGAAATTTTTCTCTGGTCATCAAAATACCTTGTCCGTCTCCTTTGGTTCCATGACAAACCGCACAATAGATTCCGTACAATTCTTTTCCATTGGCAAGATGCTCTTCTGTTGCCATTAAAGGGGATACCAATTCAGCTTTTGCTGCTTCATACCCTTCGTTGGTGTCAGGATAGTCATAGGGTTGCCATCCTCTAGCCACTGTACCTTGAACGGGTATCTGGGCTTCAATTCCATTAGCAAAAGCATCTGTATCAGCATAGGTTTCATATCCTACAGGCTCATACATGTTAGGGAAATATTGGTAATTAGGCACGGAAGGATCAGCACAAGACTGCATTCCTAAAACAACAATTACGCAAATCAATAGGCCTTTATAACTCATCTATTCTGGCTTTTCTATTATGGATACATCTATAGCTCCTGACTTTTTCAAAAGCGATTCAAGCTCTTTTTCATTGTCATGGATTTCGATTTCTACAAGAAATTTATCGTCTGTAGTTAGTGGGTTTGGGTTTTCCGCTTTTTTGAAGGGCCACAATTTACTTCTCATATAAAAAGTAATTACCATCAAATGGGCTGCAAAAAATACAGTCATTTCGAACATGATTGGGACAAAGGCAGGCATATTTTCTAAATAAGAAAAACTCGGCTTTCCACCAATATTCTGAGGCCAATCGTCAATCATGATGAAATTCATCATCGCAACGGCTACACATAAACCAATACATCCGTAGACAAATGCCATAATGGCGATACGGGTTCCTTCCAATCCCATGGCTTTGTCGAGCCCGTGCACAGGAAATGGGGTATACACCTCTTCGATATGGTGCTTTTCAGAACGAATCATTTTGACAGCACTTAAAAGCACATCGTCATCGTCGTAAAGGGCATGTACTACTTTATTACTCATGATTTACCGTCTCTTAATTTTTTATACTTCTCTCCAGAAGCTTTTAATATTGTTTTTACTTCAGCCTGAGCAATTACAGGGAAAGTTCGTGCATACAACAAGAATAACACAAAGAAGAATCCTATGGTACCGATGAATATTCCGATATCTACAAATGTAGGAGAGAACATCGTCCATGAGGAAGGAAGGTAGTCTCTATGTAATGAAGTTACGATAATTACAAAACGTTCGAACCACATACCAATGTTTACTACTATGGAAATGATAAAAGAGAACATAATACTGGTTCGCAATTTTTTAAACCACATAAATTGAGGAGAAAATACATTACAGGTCATCATGGACCAATACGCCCACCAATAAGGTCCTGTAGCTCTGTTTAGGAAAGCATACTGTTCGTATTCTACTCCGGAGTACCAGGCGATAAAGAGTTCCGTAATGTAAGCAACCCCAACGATTGATCCGGTAATCATGATGACAATATTCATCAATTCGATGTGTTGAACTGTGATATAGTTTTCTAGATTGGAGACTTTACGCATGATGATTAACAGCGTATTTACCATGGCGAAGCCAGAGAAAATTGCTCCTGCAACAAAATAAGGGGGAAAGATTGTCGTGTGCCAACCAGGAATTACTGAAGTGGCAAAATCAAACGATACAATTGTATGTACAGAAAGTACAAGAGGTGTAGCTAATCCAGCTAAAACTAACGAAACCTCCTCAAAACGTTGCCAGTCTTTTGCTCTACCTGACCATCCAAAACTTAGGAGGCTGTATATTTTTTTCTGAAAGGGCATTACAGCTCGATCACGAATCATCGCAAAATCAGGAAGTAATCCAGTCCACCAAAATACTAAAGAAACCGAAAGATAAGTAGAGATTGCAAATACGTCCCAGAGTAAAGGAGAGTTAAAGTTAACCCAAAGAGAACCAAATCCGTTAGGAATTGGCAATACCCAATAGGCTAGCCAAGGTCGTCCCATGTGAATAATAGGAAATAAACCGGCTTGAATAACTGAGAATATGGTCATGGCTTCCGCAGAACGGTTTATGGCCATACGCCACTTTTGTCTGAATAGCAAAAGTACTGCAGAAATTAAAGTTCCTGCGTGACCGATTCCTACCCACCATACAAAGTTCGTAATGTCCCAAGCCCAACCTACGGTCTTGTTCAATCCCCATGTCCCAATTCCAGTGGAGATGGTATAAATGATACATCCAACTCCCCATAAGAAAGCAGTTAGTGCAATACCAAAAACAATCCACCACTGTTTGTTTGCAACTCCTTCAACAGGTGCGGCAACATCTACAGTAACATCATGGTAGGTCTTGTCTCCTGTTACCAGCGGTTTTCTAATAGGTGCTTCGTAATGCGATGCCATAGATCTATTTTTCTAAATTATACCTCGTCGGTATTTCTAACTTTTACGTGATACATTACATTCGGCTTGGTTCCGACATGCTCCAACAAATGGTACATACGGTCGTCTTGGTGCAATGCAGCAACTTTACTCTTTTTATCGTTGAGGTCTCCAAAGACCATTGCTCCTGTGGTACACGCTTTTGAACAAGCCGTTTGGAACATTCCGTCTTCAATTTCTTCTCCTTTTAATTTGGCGTCCAGAATCGTTTTTTGTGTCATTTGAATACACATAGAACATTTTTCCATAACCCCTCTTGAACGAACAACAACATCAGGATTCAACACCATTCGACCTAAATCATTATTCATATGGTAGTCAAACTCATCGTTTTTATTGTACAAGAACCAGTTAAAACGACGTACTTTATAGGGACAGTTATTTGCACAGTAGCGCGTTCCTACACAGCGGTTATAAGCCATGTGATTTTGTCCTTGGCGACCGTGTGATGTAGCTGCAACTGGACATACGGTCTCGCATGGTGCATGATTACAATGCTGACACATCACGGGTTGGAAAGCAACCTGTGGGTTTGCAGCAGCATTTTCCATTTCTCCAAAAGTATTTAACGAATCCCCAATACCTGAGATGTTGTCTTTGGTTTGGTTATCCCCTTCAAAAGAAGAGGCGGAAGAATAGTACCGGTCAATACGCAACCAGTGCATATCTCGAGACTTTCTAACTTCACGTTTTCCTACTACAGGTACATTATTTTCAGCATGACAAGCAACAACACATGCCCCACATCCGGTACATGAATTCAAGTCAATCGATAAATTAAAATGGTGCCCAATACTCCGGTCGAACTCCTGCCAAAGGTCCACCTCTGGTGAGGTGACATCAAATTCCATATGGTTTTTAGAAACCTGTGGCATAGGGTTCCAATGGGTTTTGTCCTTGGTATTAAATACTTCAAGACTAGTCTCTTTAACAATGTCTCCACGACCCATTAGGGTATTGTGTAGCTGTACACAAGCAAATTCATGCTCTCCAGATTCAGCTTTTACTTCAACGTTTTGGACATTTTTAAAATTATCGTAAAGTGCATAGGCATTAACACCCGTTTGCATTTCAGCTTTAAGGCCTAAACGTTCTCCATAACCAAAAGAAAGACCAACCGTTCCAAGGGCTTGACCGGGCTGGATAATTACAGGCACTTTTAAAGTAGTGGATCCAACAGTAACAGACGCATAACTTCCATTAAGTGCACCATTAGCTGTGTTGGTATTTTTCAAACCAAGTGCTTTAGCATCACTCATAGAAACGGTAAGGTAGTTGTCCCAAGAAACTCGGGTAATTGGATCAGGGAATTCTTGTAACCAAGGATTATTGGCCTGTTGACCATCTCCCATTCCTATTTTACTGTACAACACCAAACTCATCCCCTCAGCAGTTGCAGATCGAAGATTGCTCAGATTTAAACCTGAAAAATCTGGTGCCGCTACTTGAAGTGTATTTTCCGAGGAAAAATAGCCATCGTGGAGCGCTTTATTCCATGAACTTGATCCTAAAATCGATTCATTCCAATGGGTTTTAATTGCATCGTAGTATTTTGAATTCTTACCCGCTAATCGGAGTAAAACATCTTGAAATTGTTGGGTATCAAATAAAGGTCTGATGGTTGGCTGAGCCAGCGCAAAATGACCTGATTTAAATTCGTAATCTCCCCATGATTCTAAATAGTGGGGGGTTGCAGCAACAAATTGAGAGGCTTGTGCCGTTTCATCAATTTTGGAATTGAAACTCAACGAAAATTCTAATTTTTGAATCGCTTCAGCAAGAACTGCTCCATCAGAAGAAGTAAACACAGGATTAACTCCCACAGATATAAGTCCACTAACGGATCCCGAGGTAATTGCACTTAACGCATTCTGAACTTGCGTTGCATTTCCTTGACGGATTAATTTAGGACTTGAGGGAATAAAGGCCTCACTTTGAAGAAATTCATTAATTGCAAGAACTACCGCTTGAGCGTTTTGATCATCAACACCAGAAACTAAAACTCCGTGTGATCCAGCCTTTTTTAAAGCTGCAATTGCTTTGTCTGCTGCAGGTTTTAATGCCTCAGATAGCGTTCCTCCTGAACCTCCAATAAGGCGATCGTGAATGTGTGCTAAAATATTTTTTTGTTCTGCTGGTGTACAAGGAGTGCGATAATCCGCATTGGCTCCTGTGAGTGACAAATTGGATTCAAACTGAAAATGCTGAGACATTTCAGCTTTCCCATGAATGCGATGTGGAGTTTTGGAAATGCCATAGCCCTTCGCATAGCCTCCTCCTTGCCAATCTCCTAGAAAATCTGCGTCAACAGAAACTATAGTTTTTGCTTTTGAAAAATCGTAATCTGCAAGTGCTCGGACACCGTAATGCGCTTCAAAGGCATTTAAAGCAGCATCAGATGAAATGGTATCGTATATTACAGTACGTATATTCGGATATACCGAAATGAAATCTGAAATAATTTTTTTAGTCGTTGGACTAGGCAGTGTTGGTATGAGAAGAACAATCTCTTTATTACTTGCTGCCAATGCCTTTAGCATCGCTCCAACTCGAAGGTAAAAATCGTCCCAACTTACGTCTTCTCCATTAGCTAACGGTCCTTGTAAGCGCAGGGTATCGTACAAAGAAAGTACCGAAGCGTGCATTCTCGCATTCGCTATTCCTAAAGTTGGTGCATCAGGATTGCTCTCCACTTTTATGGGTCTCCCCTCTCTTGTTTTGATCAAGACACTTCCAAAATCAAAACCATCGGCTATAGTGGTTGCGTAGTAATTGGCAACACCAGGTCGGATTTGTTCAGGCTGAACAACATAAGGTACAGATTTAATCACCGGACCTTCACAAGCTGCTATCGTTGCAGCAGCAGTACTAAACCCGACATATTTTAAGAAATCTCTTCGTGAGGTACTACTTTCCTCAAGGGTTTTCTCATCACTCAAAAAATCTTCTGGAAGTTTGGATACAAACTCATTTTGCTCCAATTTTTGAATTGCTTGATCAGAAGGATCTAGTTGTGCAATGTTTTTCCAATAAGTTTTATTTGATGCCATATACTTTTCTTGATCGCCTTTTAATAGTGACATTTTCCACATTCAAGTCCACCCATTTGGGCAACAGTTAATTTTTCTACACCGTATTTTTTGGAGAGTGCTTCATGTATTTTGGCATAATATTCATTACTCTCTACATTAACATTAGTCTCCCGGTGACAATTGATACACCATCCCATCGTAAGAGGGGAATATTGGTACATAATTTCCATTTCTTCAACGGGGCCGTGACATTTTTGACATGCAATCTCTCCAACCTCTACGTGCTGTGCGTGATTAAAATACACAAAATCTGGAAGATTATGTATTCGAACCCACTTCACCGGTTGGGTCTCCCCAGTATATTGCTGATTGGTTTCATCCCAACCTACAGCAGCATATAATTTTTTGATCTCTTTAGTATAAAAATCTTTGGTGTATCCATTTTCAAGATCCTCTTCTCCGTTGTATTCAGCTATGTTTTGATGGCAATTCATACATACATTCAAAGACGGAATCCCTGAATGTTTGGAAACTCTTGCAGAAGAATGACAATACTTACATTCTATCTGATTTGCGCCTGCGTGAATTTTGTGAGAGTAGTGAATGGGCTGTACAGGCATATACCCTTGATCTACTCCAACCTGCATAAAATAACCGTAAACAAAATAAGCGCTACTTAACAACAAGAGGATGACGGTCACGAATATCAAAAATTGATTTTGAACAAAGGCCAACCATATTGGTGTTCTTTTAGGTTTCTCTTCAACGGTAATGTCAACTCCACTTGCCGCTGCAATCCGCAATAAGGTTTTCTGAACCAAAAACAACATGACAATGAGAATCAAGAAAACCAATGATAAGGCAGCAAGGATGATGTTGTTACTCACTCCGGAAGAGGCCGTTTGTCCCACAGCAGCACCAGCCGAATCCGCGGCAGCTAAACTTGCTGGAGGAGTGTAATCTGTGTAAGCTATGATATTGTCGATATCCTCATTAGACAATTGAGGAAAGGAGGTCATTACAGAACCGTTGTATTCTTCATAGATAGCAACAGCTTGAGCATCTCCAGATTTGACTAGGGCAGTACTGTTTTTAATCCAACTGTACAGCCACTCTTTATCGTATTTGGCTGAAACTCCTTGCAGGGCTGGCCCTACGGCTCTTTTATTGAGCTTGTGACAAGCAGCACAATTGGCGTTGAATAGTTTTTTCCCGGCTTGAACCGCTTCATCCTCCTGAGCAAGTGCATCGAAAGAATTGAAAAAACTGACTAGAATTAGTAAAGTAGGAAAAAGGAATTTAAAGGAATCCTTGATCTTGATCTTTTCAAATAAATGTGTTAGTATGTCCAAAGTGTTATTCTAAAATCCATGGCAAATTTAAATCATAGCTGGCTTTTAAAATACCTAATAAAACAAGATTTTAATAATTTATAATCATTCTAAATAAAAGAATACCTTTGTTAAAACATTACCTATTAAAAAGAAAAAGTTGTTTTTTTGTATTATGAAAAATAGAACGTTGAACACCTTGTATTTAGTGCTTTTTTGCGGAATTAGTTCCGTCTGTTTTGCACAAGATTCAAAAGTTGTGATTAAACAAGATCCTAAACTGGACAGTTTACTCAATCAAAAAATAGCGCTTGATCGGGAACGGTATGCAAACGAGTATTTCACATTACAACTCTATTACGGAACCTTGGAGGTTGCGAATGAAACTTTAGAAAAAGCTACAGAGGCGTTTCCACATATTCCAATGGACTTGAGTTTTGAAACTCCAAATTATAAAGTACAAGCTGGAAAGTTTAAAGATAAAATCCTAGGATTAAAAACCCTTGATACCGTCAAAAAAGTATTCCCTTCCGCCTTTTTACTGACTCGTAAATCAAGAAATTAGAGCGATTTTTTTACGGCTACTTCTTGGAAGCATTCTAGGACGTCGCCCTCTTTGATGTCGTTGTAGTTTTTTATTTGCAGACCACAATCATAACCTTTAGCAACTTCTTTTACATCATCTTTAAATCGTTTCAGAGAGGAGAGTGCCCCAGTGTAAATAACAACCCCTTCCCGAATAATTCGGATTCCAGAATTTCTATAAATTTTACCTGTGGTGACCATACATCCAGCAATGGTTCCGATTTTTGAGATTTTAAATGTCTCTCGAATTTCTGCATTTCCAGTAATTTCCTCACGCATTTCAGGAGACAACATTCCTTCCATCGCATCTTTAATGTCGTTGATGGCATCGTAGATAATAGAGTAGGATCGGATATCTATCTCTTCTTTTTCTGCAATCATTCGGGCATTACCCATAGGTCTTACATTAAACCCTATCACTATAGCGTCGGATGCTGAAGCGAGAAGCACATCGGATTCTGTGATGGCTCCAACTCCTTTGTGAATAATTTTTACTTCAATTTCGCCTGTAGAAAGTTTTTGCAAAGAATCGGTTAAAGCTTCTACAGAACCATCCACATCCCCTTTTAGAATAATGTTGAGATCTTTAAATTCACCCAATGCAATTCTTCTTCCAATTTCATCCAAAGTGATGTGTCGTTGTGTTCGTACACTTTGCTCCCGAATTAATTGAGTTCGTTTGGCGGCAATTTGTTTCGCTTCTCGTTCGTCTTCCAATACAAAGAAAGAATCCCCGGCTTGAGGAGCACCGTCTAGTCCTAATATTGAAACTGGAGTAGATGGAGGGGCATCTTCCAAACTTGTTCCGCGCTCATTGAAGATTGCTTTTACTTTACCACTGTGTTTTCCAGCTAATAAATAGTCTCCTATTTTAAGGGTCCCATTTTGAACTAAAACAGTTGAAACGTATCCCCTTCCTTTGTCCAAAAAGGCTTCTACAACAGTTCCTTTAGCCGTTCTGTTTGGATTGGCTTTAAGTTCGAGTAATTCTGCTTCAAGTAGAACTTTTTCGAGGAGTTCTTTTACTCCTGTACCTTTCAGTGCAGATACCTCTTGAGATTGAATTTTTCCACCCCAATCTTCAACCATTAAATTCATCCCCGCAAGACCTTCTTTGATTTTTTCAGGATTGGAGTTTTCTTTATCAATTTTATTAATGGCAAATACGATAGGAACTCCAGCAGCTTGAGCGTGGCTGATCGCTTCTTTTGTTTGTGGCATGATATCGTCATCTGCAGCTACCACAATGATAGCTAAATCCGTGACCTGAGCTCCACGAGCACGCATGGCGGTAAACGCTTCGTGACCGGGGGTATCAAGAAAAGTAATCTTTTGACCGTTTTCTAATTCCACACTGTATGCGCCAATATGCTGTGTGATTCCACCCGATTCTCCTGCAATTACATTCTCATTTCTGATGTAATCCAGCAAGGAAGTTTTTCCGTGATCAACATGACCCATAACGGTTACTATGGGTGCTCTTGGTCTTAAATCTTCTTCTAGATCAACTGTTTCGTTGATATTTTCTTCTTGTTCAGCCTTTTCAAAAGTTACTTCAAAGCCAAACTCATCGGCAACAATACTAAGGGTTTCTGCGTCTAGTCTTTGGTTCATCGTAACCATGATTCCCAAACTCATACAGGTAGAAATAATTTGTGTAGAGCCAATGTTCATCATGGTTGCTACTTCACCTACGGTAATGAATTCAGTAACTTTCAACACTTTACTATCCGCAGCGATTTGGGCCATTTCTTCCTCCGATTTCTGTCGGTGTTGCACCCTTTTATCTCTTCGGTATTTCGCCCCCTTGGATTTGGTTGATTTTCCTTGAAGTTTTTCTAAAGTTTCGCGGATTTGCTTCTGTACTTCTTCCTCTGTGGGCTCTTCTTTTTTGACTACCGCGGGTCTGTTTCTCGACTGATTCCCTCGGGTATTTGCTGTTTTGTTATCGGTTCTACTGCTAGGAGAAGGTTTTACATCCTTACTTATTCTTTTACGCTTTCTTTTTCGCGCGTCTTCAACCGTTTTCTCTTTTTTGTTGACCTCATCCAAGTTAATGGTTTGCCCAGTTTTCTTAGGCCCAGTCAATTTTTGATACTGTGTTTTTAACGTTTCATTTTCTGCCTCTGGAGCCTTCTCCTCCGCATGGGGTTCTTGAACTACTGGCTCTGTTTCAGCCACTATTTCTACTTCTGGCTCGGAAATATGAACAGGAGCTTCCTCGATTTCTTGTGGCAAATCAGCGGCCACCTCAGGAATTATTTCAACTTCTTTTTCTTGAGGTACAACTTCTTTTTTAGCTGGTCTTTTTAAAGCTTCCAAATCAATTTTACCAAGAGATTTTGGTTTTTCAAGAGCAACTCTGTTTGTTTTAAGAGATTCTCTTTTTGCGATTTGGTCCAAGCGTTCTTGCTCTTTCTTTTCCTGAATGATTCGAAGCGTTTCTTTCTCCTTGCGCTTTTCCTCACTCACTTCATGGGAAGCTACCTTTTTGGATTTGTCCGTCTCAAATTCATCCAAAAGTGTGGTATACACTTCTGTGGTGATTTTGGTAGTCGGACGCGCATCGATTTCAATTCCTTTTTGATTCAGAAATTCAACAGCACGGTCAAGGGAGATATTTAATTCCCTTAACACTTTGTTTAGTCGAACACTGGGTTGGTCAGCCATATAATTATATCTATTTGCAAAAAT